>Ga0224495_10002122_pt1 | contig 13258 bp, 10 predicted proteins | sample SF_Jul11_sed_USG_FD_168128 | JGI IMG/M metagenome (GOLD analysis project Ga0224495, IMG submission 168128) | Sediment microbial communities from San Francisco Bay, California, United States - SF_Jul11_sed_USGS_4_1 | ecosystem: Environmental > Aquatic > Marine > Sediment | place: USA: California... | reverse complement strand
AGGCGACGCCGTCCCGGCGTCGGCGAGCGCTCATCTTCCTCCCTCTCGGGCTGGTGCTGGTGGCCTTGATTCTTGCCGCGGTGGCCGCCTGGGCGTTGCTGTTCCGTCCGGACCACGAAATCCCTTCCGGCCTTCCAGTGCAGGTCGAGATACCCGAAGGTGCATCGACAGCAGACATCGGTGATCAGCTTTCCGCTGCAGGCGTGGTGGAGAACGCGAACATGTTCCGACTGCAGTCCCGGCTCTCCAACGCCGATGCGGATCTGCGCGCCGGAGTGTACGACCTCGTGACTGGCATGCCCTACGGAGTCGTGATCACGGAACTCACCCGCGGGCCGAAGATCAAGTACGTAACCGTCACGATTCCCGAGGGCTTCGTCGTCGAGCAGGTCGCACAGCGCATGGAGGAGCAGGCGGGCATACCTGCCGAGGAGTTCCTGGCGCTTGCCAAGTCGGGTGGCGCCAAGGAGTTCCCGGAACACCAGTACCTCGAGGCCGGCTACCAGGGCTCGCTCGAGGGATACCTCTTCCCGAAGACCTATCGCATCAAGGAAGGCACTACAGCGCGAGAGGCGATCGAGATCATGCTCGATCAGTTCGACGTCGAGATCGCGGCCGTGGACCTGACACTGTCACAGGAGATGGGGTTCGACCTCCACGAGGTCGTGACGATCGCGTCGATGATCGAGCGTGAGGCCCAGATCGCCAAAGAGAGAGAGATCGTATCTTCGGTTGTCTACAATCGCCTGAAGAAGGATATGCGGCTGGAGATCGATGCGACCATCGAGTACGTACTTCCCGGCAACCGGTTCAGGCTGCGCGCCAGCGATCTCGAGATCGACAGCCCGTACAACACGTACCGCAAGAAGGGGCTGCCTCCAGGACCGATCGCGAATCCCGGGCTTGCGTCCCTGAAGGCCGCTGCGATGCCCGCCCAGACGGACTACATCTACTACGTACTGACAGGTACCGACGGGTCTCATACGTTTGCCACGAACGAGAATGACTTCCTGGAAGCCAAGCGCAAGTCGAAGGAGGTTTTCGGCCGCTAGTGATGGAGACTTCGTCTCAGACCACGGTCGCCGAGGCTGCGAGTGAGGATGCGACGGCTATCAGGATCGAGGGGGCGCGCAAGACGTACGCCTCTCTCGGGCAGCCGCATCGTGACGCGGTACGAGAGGTCACGTTTCAGGTACGCTCCGGCGAGGTTCATGGACTCCTAGGCCCCAACGGTGCAGGCAAGACGACCACGCTGAAGATGTTGCTCGGTCTCGTTCGTCCGACGTCGGGGGTGTTCGAGATTCTGGGCGTCCCCGCGGGTCCCGCAGTGCGCGCGAAAGTGGGGTTCCTGGCCGAGCAGCCCTACTTCTCGCCACTGCTGACCGCGGCGCAGACCCTCGCGCTGCACGGGCGGCTGTCGGGGATGTCGCGAGCGGCGGTCGGTGCTCGCGTAGACGAGTTGTTGAGCCGCGTGGGCCTGGCAGGCAAAGGGGATGTAGTCCTCGCGAAGTTCTCGAGAGGGATGCTGCAGCGGCTCGGAATCGCGACGGCCATAGTCCACCAGCCGTACGTGGTGGTGCTCGATGAGCCCGCTTCGGGACTGGATCCCGTGGGGCAGCGAGACGTGAGGAACCTGATGCTCGAGCTACGCGAGAGTGGCGCGACAGTCCTGCTCTCGTCGCACCAGCTGTCCGAAGTGGAAGCGGTCTGCGATCGAGTGACGATCCTCGATCGCGGGCGGGTCGCAGCAGCAGGCAGGATCGACGAGCTTCTCAACATCGCGGGACAGACGTCCTTCCGCGTGTCGGGTGACGACGACATGTTGCCGGAGGGCGTTCGGGAACGCGTCGTAGACGTGGCTTTCAGCGGGGGAACGCACATGTTCTCGGTCGCTGACAGTGATGCCCGACGTGTCTTTGACGCTCTGGATGACGCCGGCTGGCGAGTGTTGTCCGTGAGTCCGAAGCGGGAGACTCTCGAGGACTACTTCGCGAGACTACTCGACTCCTCCTATGAGGAGGTGGGGGAGTGACCGGCCGCGTGTGGGCTCTCGCAGCGTCGGTCTTTCTCGACGCTCTGCGGCGCAAGGTCGTGTGGGTAGTCGTTCTTTTCGCGGCCGTCATGGCGGCTGCCATCCCGGCGTTGCCGAGCTACGGTTTCGGTGTCGTCGAGGCAGTCTATCGCGAGGTGGCGCTCGCTCTCACCTACTTGGCCACGATGGTGCTCACCCTCTCTCTGGCTGCGAATCGGATACCTGCAGAGATCGAGCGTCGCACGGTGTACGGGGTGCTCGTTCGCTCCGTGCGTCGCTGGGAATACCTCCTGGGGACTTGGCTGGGCATCTTCGTCACAGTCGGAGCGGCGGTGTTCGCGTTCACCGTCGTGGACGTAGTCGTCGGCTGGCTGGCGTACGGTGAGCTGATGTTCCGGCTTGCCGAAGGCACGTTCGCGATTTTGCTGGAAGCAGGTGTGGTAGCAGCCTTCTGCGTGGCCGTGTCTTCGGTAATCGGTCCCGTCGTTGTGGTCGTCTCGGCACTTGCGTTCGTGTTTCTGGCGCACACCCGAAGCCAGCTTCTCGTCCCCGAGGACATCCTTTGGCGACTCTACCCGTCCCTCGACGCGCTGAACATCATCAATCCCGTCGCGCACGGCGGCGGCGTGAGCGTCGGGTACATCTTCTCGATGCTGCTCGTGTTCGTCGGCTGGACAGGAATACTGCTGCTCGTTTCGACGGCGCTCTTCTCGAGACGGGATCTCTAGAAGTGAGGCGCACGTCAGGCATCGGGATGGTCGTCGCGACGACTCTCCTGTTGATTGCGCTTCTCGGCGGACAGGCAGCGGCGGATGCGCTCGCGCAACACGACGGCGGTCTGGAAACAGGACGGGCTGTCGGCCGTGCCGGGTTTGCGTACCTCTCCGGACTGAGGACGGCCGTCGCGGCGATGCTGTGGAACAGGCTCGAGCCCCAGCTGCACACGTACTATCTGGGAGTACCCCTCGAAGACCAGACCTATATCTTGCCGACGATCTCGCTCGTGATCACTCTAGATCCGCAGTTCGAGCAGGCGTACTACGTTGCACCGTGGGTGATAGCACGCAGAGGCGATGCCGAGGAGGGTCTGGAGCTTGCCCGCCTCGGCACGCTGAACATCCCGGAGTCGGCGCTGTTGCAGGCGAGCTACGCACAGATGATCGCGGTCTTCGAGGAGGACTACGCTCGCGCCGCCCAAGAAGCCGACAAGGTGCTGGATCTTTCCTGGGAGAGCATCTTCGAACAGCACGATTGGTTCGGCGTTCTGAGATCCATCTACAAGAACGCAGGTCGCCAAGATATGGTCGACCGACTGTCGCGCGAACTCGAGCGGATCGACGCCGAGATTGCCCAAACTGATGTCGATGTTGAGCACGACCATGACGCGGATGGAGTTCCCGACCACTAGCGCCCGCTTGGAGACGTGACGGATGAGCCTGTTTGCGCCCGACCTGTACTATCGCGACGTGTTCGCCATCGAACTAGACGCGCTAGCGGATCGTGGCGTGGAGTTTCTGCTCGTCGATCTGGACAACACGCTTCTGCCGCGTGACACGAACGTCGTGACCGATCGCCACCGCGAGTGGGCGCTTGCGGTTGCCGCGCGTGGCTTCGGTGTTTGCCTCGTATCCAACAACTGGCACGATCGCGTCAATCGCGTCGCGGACGAACTCGGCTTCCAGCTCGTGTCCAAGGCGGTCAAGCCCCTTCCGTTCGCATTCCTCAGGGCACTCTCTCTCCTTGACGCCAAGCGTCGGCAGACGGCCGTGGTGGGCGACCAGGTGTTCACTGACGTGCTGGGCGGCAACACGCTGGGGATGCTGACGGTGCTCGTGCAGCCGATCTCTGGCGCAGATCTGCCGCATACGCTATTGCTTCGGCGTTTGGAGCAGCGCATATTGGCGGGTCGAGCGCCCCTGCCTTAGACTGGTCACGTATCCTCGGTCCGGACCAGCGGAGCTGACTTGAGCGTGCACATCACAGGACGCACTCGGCTGGCTGGCTTGGTCGGCTGGCCGCTAGAACACACACTCTCACCCGCTATGCACAACGCAGTCTACGAGGCTCTCGGCCTGGACTGGGTCTACGTCCCGTTGCCGCTGAAGGACGAGACGGATCTCTTGCGCTTCTTGGGTGCGGCACGCGTCCTGCCCTTTGTCGGCTTCAACGTGACCATGCCGTACAAGCAGGTGATGCTTTCTCTTTGCGATGAAGTCGCCATGCTTGCGAAGATGGCAGGTGCCGTCAACGCCGTGCATGTGGTCGATGGGCGGTTCATCGGCTACAACACGGACGGCCGAGGTCTCACCGAGTCACTCGAGATTGACGCGGGGTTCGATCCCGCCGGCAAGGAAGTCGTCGTAGTCGGTGCCGGTGGTGCGGCCGGTGCCGCCATTGTCTCGATGATTCTTGCGAAGGCGAAGAGCGTCACCGTGGCCAATCGCGGAGCCGAGCGAGCCCAAGAACTGGTGGACCGGATGTCTGCGCATGCTCGCGCCACGGAGCTTTCGGTAGCAGAACTCGGCAGCGAGTCCGAAGAGCGCATCAGGGCTGCCGATCTCATCGTCAACGCCACGCCGGTCGGAATGAAGCCGGATGACCCTTCGCCGCTGCCGTGCGACTGGTTGAGAGCGGGACAGACTGTCTTCGACATGGTCTACGGAGTCGGCGAGACGGTGCTCGTGCGCGAAGCCCGCGAGCGAGGAGCGACGGCCGTCGACGGCCTCGGAATGCTGGTGTGTCAGGGTGCGACGGCGGTCGACATCTGGCAGGACTCGGCGCAGGTTAGGACTCCCCGAGACGTCATGAGGCAGGCGGCCGAGCGAAGCCTGGCCGAAGGAAACGGGGAAGGTGGCGTCCGGTGACGGCTGCCAGCGGAAAACGTCTCGGCAAGATCCTGGTGAAGTCGGGACTGATCTCGCAGGAGCAGCTCGAGGAGGCCCTGCAGGAAGCCGACGGACGTTCGCTGTCGGCTACGCTTTCCGATCTCGGATACGCCGATGACGCCAAGATCGCGCAGGCGGTTGCAGAGGAGATGGGTCTGCCGTTCGTGGATCTCGGCGTTTATGAGATCGATGCGAACGCTGCAGCCAACATATCCTCGGAGCTTTGCCGCCGCTACACGGTCCTTCCCGTCAAAGTGCAAGACGACGAACTCGTTGTCGCGATGGCCGATCCCGCGAACATCTTCGCGATTGACGACCTGCGAATCGTCACGGGCTACGACATCAGGCCGGTGGTCGCCTCGGAGAGCGATCTTGCCAGCGCAATCGAGAAGTTCGTGACGTCCCAGACAAACGTTGAAGACATGGTCGGCGCGCTTGAGGACACGACGGGGGTTTCCGAGGAAGAGGAAGCCGCCGCTGATCTTGAGGACGAAGAGTCGGCGGTCGCGAAACTCATGAACCTCATCGTGACCGAGGCTATCCGACAGGGCGCCGGGGACATCTACATCGAGCCACACGAGCAGGAGATGCGTGTGCGCTACCGCGTAGATGGCGTGTGCCAGGAACAGTTCCGCAGCCCGAAGAAGATGCACCGTCAGCTCATCAGTCGTCTCAAGATCGCCTCCGGGATGGACATCGCCGAGAAGCGCATTCCGCAAGACGGTCGCTTCGGTGTCGTCATGGACGGCAAGTCCGTGGACTTTCGAGTCGCGGTGCTCCCGCTCGTTCACGGTGAGATGTCCGTCATGCGTCTGCTGCGCAGGGACTCGATCATGATGTCTCTCGAAGACCTCGGCTTTCTGGATCAGCCTCTGCAGAAGCTCATGGAAGCGCTCTCGCTGCCGTACGGTGCGATTCTGGTGACCGGTCCGACCGGCTCGGGCAAGTCCACCACTCTCTATGCCGCAATCAACAGAACGAACGACATCGCGACCAATCTCATCACGGTCGAGGATCCCGTCGAGTATCGTCTCGCCGGTCTGTCGCAGGTACAGGTGAACGAGAAGGCCGGATTGACGTTCGCGGCCGCTCTGCGCTCCATCCTGCGGCAGGACCCAGACACCGTCATGATTGGTGAGATCCGGGACAAGGAAACGGGGACGATCGCGATCGAGGCGGCGCTCACGGGCCACTTGGTGCTATCGACCTTGCACACGAACGACGCTCCTTCCGCGGTGACACGGCTCACGGAGATGGGAATCGAGCCCTTCCTGACGGCCTCGGCTGTCACTGCGGTGCTCGCCCAGCGGCTTTCACGACGCCTCTGCCCCGAGTGCAAGGAGGAGTACATCCCCGAAGAGGACGCGCTGAAGCGCATCGGCTTCCCGTTCCAGCCGGGGAATCCTCCGAAGCTGTATCGGCACAGAGGATGCAAGAAGTGCGGAGGTATCGGCTACAAGGGTCGGATGGGCGTGCACGAGGTCTTGACGATATCCGAGGCCGTCGAGCGCATGACGGTCGAGAACGCTTCCGCCGACGAAATCAAGCGCCAGGCCGTATCCGAGGGCATGCTCACGCTGCGTGACGACGGTTTCGAGAAGGTGAAGATGGGCCTGACGTCCATCGAGGAGATCCTTCGCGTCGTCGTCTAGCCGACCGCTGCGTCGTTTTGAGCGCAGGCAAGCAGGATTGCCGCGTATCCGCAGGTAGGGCGGCAACGTCGGTTGTGCCCGCCCAATCTTCGTGAGAGACTAGACTTGCTCGCCCCAGGGCGGGTTGTTTGCGCATGCCCGCGCTCGCTCGCACCGGTTCTGGCCAGGGAGGTTTAAGACGAGCATGGCTGACCACGGTATCGGCGACTACTTCATCAGCGACGTCGACGACGAACTAGTTGACGAAGAAGACGAACTCATTTCGGCACCCGTCGTCGTGCCGCAGCCGTCCGCCCAGGCGCAGCCTCGGCAGGCGGCGAAGGAGACCACCCCGGCTCCTGATCAGCCCGTGCGTGAGGTTCGGCCCGCCTCGGCGCCTGCTCCCGCCCCGACGCCTTCGCGCCCGGCTGCCGAGAGTCGTCCGCAGACGACGGTCAGACCACCCACCAGAGAGGAAAGACTGGCTGGTGCTCTTGACGACCTGATGCTGAACTCACCGGACATCCAGGCGGCGGCCCTGGTAAGTATGGACGGTTTCACCATGGCTTCCGCCATGCCGGAAGGTATGCAGGAAGACCGCGTCGGCGCCATGTCGGCGGCGATCCTCGGTCTGGGCGAGAGAGCTGCTGCGGAGCTCGGTAGAGGACACTTGACCCAGGTGTTCATAGAGGGCGCGGAAGGTTACGTCGTACTGATCGCTGCCGGTCCAAGGGCCGTGCTGACGACGCTGGCTCAGTCGGAAGCGAAGCTAGGACTCGTGCTGTACGACATGAAGGCGACAGCCGCTGCAATCGGTGAGATTCTCGGCTAGACGAACGTATTCGTCGCTAGACGTGAGAAGGGTACGAAGATAGCCGATGGCGCTTCGCGGCAATCTCAAAGACTTCAGTCTTCCCGACGTCTTCCAGTTGGTGACGTTCAGCAAGAAGACGGGTGTGTTGCGCATCAAGCGTGCCGACGGGGCGGAAGGTAGCGTTTGGTTCCGCGACGGCGAGGTATTCTTCGCGCAGTCGAACTGGCACGGCGAGCTGCTCGGCGAGCGCATGGTCCACGCCAACAGAATCACGCCGAGCGCCCTGGCCAAGGCGTTGGATATCCGGGAGGCGGAACCTGAGGGCGCTCGTCGCCTCGGCCAGATTCTCGTCGACGAGGGATACACCACCGAGAAGGTCCTGGAGGCCTTCGTCCAAGAGCAGATCCAAGACACCATCTTCGATCTCATGCGTTGGGACGAGGGAGAGTTCGACTTCGAGCTGCTTCCCGACGTGGTGCACGAGGACATCGGACTGTCGGTCTCCATCGAGAACGTGATCATGGAGGGCAGCCGTCGTCTTGAAGAGTGGACTCGGATCAAGAAGAAGATTCCGTCCATGGACATCGTGTTCAAGATGGCCACCGCCCCTGGTGAGGGTACCTTCGAGATCTCGCTGAAGCCTATCGAGTGGAACCTGCTGCTGCTCGTGGATGGCACGCGGTCGGTCTCCGAACTCGCACGGCAGACCAACCGGACCGACTTCGAGGTCTCTCGAATCATGTATGGTCTGTTCTCCGCAGGGCTGCTCGAGGTGGCCGAAGACGAAGAAGTCGAGCGGCTGCGAGCCGAGCGCTCTGAGCGCGACAAGCTCCTCGAAGGGATTCGCGCCAAAGAGGCGGAGGTCCAGAAGAAGGCCGCGCAAGAGGCCATCGCTCGAGAGGAAGCTCTCGCTGCGCAAGCCAAGGCACGTATCGAGTCCGAGAAGGAAGCCGTCGAAGAGGCCGTCGAAGAGGCCGCCGAGGTCGAGGCAGCCGAGGTCGAGGCAGCCGAGGTCGAGGAGCGGCCCGAGCCGGAGGTCCCCGAGTTCCTTGTTCCCGGGACTGGCGCAGAGGCTACGGCCGAGGACATGGCGATCTTCGAGGAGATGATGGAGGCCGTGCTGGAAGCACCGGCCGAAGAAGCGCCTGGGGAGATCGAAGAGGCGGCAGCAGCCCCGGAACCGGTTCTCGAACCGAGCGAACCGGTTGCCGCGGTCCAGGAACCGTCGCTTGCGGAACCCGTTGCGGAGCCCGTGCCCGAGGAAGAGGCGGCAGGCGACTTCCAGGCAGACCTAATGGCGCTGGGTCTTGGCGAGCTTCCCGCCGAAGAGGTGCTCGCACCCGAGGCAGAAGAAGCCCCGGGTCTCGAGCCGCAAGTCCCGGCCGGCATGGAAGCCGCCGGCGAAGCGGAAGAGCCGATGATCCTCGAGGCCCCGGCCGAACTCGAGGCGTTTCTCAAAGATCTGGAGCCTGTCGAGGAAGCCGCGCCAGCGCCACCCTCTGCCGTCGACGAGGATTCGGCGGTTGTCCAGGCGCCGGAGGCGGTGCCCGCGGTCGAACAGCCCACACCTGAGGGCATCGTGGAGGAAGTGGTCGCGGAGCTCGGTCTCGCGCCCGAAGAGGCGGAAGCGGAAGTCCAGTTCATCACGCCCGAGCCCGAGATCGAGGCCGAGATCGAGGTTCCCTCAGAGGGGGAGGGCGCGCCGGATCTATCGGACATTCTCTCCTCGTTGGAAGAGGAGGCAGAAGCGGAGCCGCCTGAGATCGTGGCGACATCGAACTTTGACGAAGAGCTCGGCGAAGCCGGTGCTCCTTCGGCCGGTGTCATCTCCACGGATGCCTTCCTCGCCGACATCTCCACCGATGGGCTCGACGTCGGTCTATCTAGCGGGCTGGGCGACGAGCTTTCTGCGCTGACAGGCGCAGGCGGGCGATCGAGGCCTTCGGCGAGCGTGAACAAGATACCGGAACCCGGGCAGCCCATGGAGTTGCGCCGGGACCAGACTGTAGACAAGGATCTCGTACTCAAGATCATCAAGGGCATAGAGAACCTCTAGAGAAAGAACGAGTGCATGCAATCGGTCAAAGTCGTCGTCACCGGCCCGTTCAACGCTGGCAAGACCACCTTCATCAAGGCGGTCAGCGAGATCACCGTCCTGTCCACGGAGCGACAGGTGAGCGATTTCTCGGGCGAAGGCGGCGGCGAGACCACAGTCGCAATGGATTTCGGGCGCATCACGGTCTCCGACGACGTGGTTCTCTACCTGTTCGGCACTCCAGGACAGGAGCGATTCTCGTTCATGTGGGAGACTCTCTCGGAAGGCATGCTGGGCTTCGTGCTACTCGTCGATGCCCTGGACGATGATTCCTTTGAAGACGCTCGCTCCATGATCGGCTTCTTCAGAGAGATGTCCGACGTGCCCTTTGTGGTGGCGGCGAACAAGGTAGCTGCGGACGACGTCAATCAGCTTCGCAGCGTCCGGGAACGGCTCGACTTGGCCGAAGAAGTCCCGCTTCTTCCGGTCGATGCGCGCGACAAGGACTCAGTGAAGGCTGTCCTTCTCGGACTGCTGTACGAAATCCTGGAGAGCATGGGGTAGGGAATGGACACGCGGCTGCTCATCCTTGGCGGTACGCTGGTCGTAGTGCTCATATCCCTCGTCGTCCTGCTCGTTGCGCTGATTCGCTCCAGACGGGAGTCGGAGGGGGCCGAGGGATACAGCAGTGTCGAGATCGAATGGCCGGCGCTCATGCCCGCTGCTTCAGAGCGCGACAGGGGTCACAAGGACCTCTTTGCAGATTCGGAGAGCGGTCTCGCGACGGCATTGAGTGCCCCCTTGCGCAAGGGGGAGTGGCGACCCGATAGCTCGACTGAGAGCGCCGGAACCGGCGTGGTTTCGGCGCCTGTCGTCCACGCGGCTGCAGCGCCTGTGGCTCCCTCTGCGGAGAAGGTGGAGCCGAAATCGCCCGCTGCCGAGGTGCGGACATCCAAAGATGCGACGATCGCCACCGCGGCGAGTGCGCCCTCGTCTCGTCCACCGGTGAGTGAGTCGAAGGCCCCGGTGATCGTCCCTGCTTCGGCCGTTCCTGACGTGCCACCCGCGCCGCCTTCATCTGACGTGACACCTGCGCCGCCTTCAGCTGACGTGCCACCTGGGCCGCCTTCAGCTGACGGGCCACCTGCGCCACCTTCTGCCGAAGTACAGTCGAGTGCTCCTGTCGAAGTCTCGACGGCTACGGAGGATGCAACTCCTGCCGCGGCGACAGAAGGCGCATCCGAAGGGCAGGCAGAGATGGAACGTTTAGCTTCCCTCGTCGAGGAACTTCGGGACGCTGAACCCTCGGATGCTTCAGCCAATTCGGTACGCGAGCCGGTAGCTGACGCGGAGCCGTCTTTCACGCCCGTGGCGGAGAAGCCCGTCCCAGTGGTGGAGCCGGTTCCAGTCGCCATGGTAGACGCGGCCGCGGAGCCGATGACAGAACCGATTCTGGAGCCGGTTGTCGAGCACACTCCGCGTCCCGTGGTTGCCCCACCCGTTGAGCCCACCTCGGAGCCGATGGTCGAGTCCGCGCGCGAACCAATGTCTGTCGTCGGCGATGGTTCCGGGCCGGAACGTATCTCGGCCGAGCACACGGCACCACCCGTGTCACCCGTGGTCCCGCAGCCCGTGGTATCCGAACCTCGCACTGCTCCGACAGAATCAACGTTGGAGGAACGGCCGCGAACGGTCGTGCATGAAGGGGAGCCCGTGCCGCCCACACCGTCGGCGACGGAGCGCGAGCGGCCTCCCGTATCGGTTTCCGCGCCACGTACCGAACCGCCGCCGCCCGCGAAGGTGGCCGCAGAAGTCGACCTTCGGGAGTCAGATTCAGCGACGTCCGCGGCTGCTGCGAGAGACGTCGGACTATCGGTCACGCATGCGCCGGCGGCCGGTGGGGAGGACGGAGGCCCGGAGCGCCTGGATGCGGTCGCGGAACACGTGCTCGTGGCCCCGGTCGAGATGTGGTTTGGCGAATCGCGTATCGGCGTGAAGAAGGGCACTCGTACGTACGACCTATTCCAGAAGTACGCCGGCGTGCTGTTCGACGACTTGAGACGGGCCACATCCGGCTCCTGAGCCACAAGGGATAGGCCGAGGGGCCGAATCTGTCGTAGGATGAATGTCGTGCAGCGTCACCCCTGCGCGAACGCAACACCGATCCTATCCAGACGACGAGGTTTCGAGCCGTGGCTGAAGCAGGACAAAGACTCGGCCAGCTTCTAATGCGAGCCGGTATCATCACCGAGCGACAGCTCACCGATGCGCTGGAAGTCCACAATGCTACCGGAAGTCCGCTCGGCCGGGTGCTGGTGGATCTAGGGTACGCGACGCAGGGAGCGATCCTTGCGGTGATGGCGACGCAGATCGGCATCCAGTACATTGACTTCTCAGAGCGCAACCCGGAGCCGAATGCCGTCGCGATCGTCCCGCAGGAGCTCGCCGAGCGGTACATTCTAATGCCCGTCGAGATCACCGAGTCGGGCGAGCTGGTCGTCGCCATGGCCGACCCCCAGAACGTTCTTGCGCTGGACGACCTTCGCATCATCACGGGCTATGAGATCAAGCCCGCCATCTCCACGAAGGACGACATCATCGCGGCCGTGGATGAGTACTACAAGGTGGCGGAGCATGCCGAAGAGGATGTCTTCGCGGGGACGGACGAGCTCGACGAGGACGAGCTCGAGCAACTCACGGATGTCACCTCGGAAGCACCGATCGTCAAGCTGGTCAACTACATCATCCAGAAAGCCGTTTCCGAGCGTGCATCCGACATCCACATAGAGCCGCAAGAAGCGGATCTGCGCGTTCGCTACCGGGTCGACGGCGTGCTCCACGAGGTCATGAGGAGTCCGAAGAGCGTCCAGGCATCGGTCATCAGCCGCTTCAAGATCATGGCCGACATGGACATCGCGGAATCGCGCAAACCACAGGATGGTCACTGTGCCGTGACTTCCGGCGGGCACGCCATGGATTTCCGAGTCTCAACGCTTCCGACCGTCTATGGCGAGCGTGTCGTTCTGCGTATCCTGCGCAAGGACTCGATCCTGCTCGAACTCAAGGATCTCGGCTTCCTCTCAGCTTCTCTCGAGCGATTCGAGAGTTCGTTCCGCAAACCGTACGGCGCGATACTGGTGACCGGCCCAACGGGCTCGGGGAAGTCCACCTCTCTCTACGCCGCCATCAACGTTCTCAACTCTCCCGAGAAGCACATCCTTACAGCCGAAGACCCCGTCGAGTACCGCTTGCCGGGGGTGAACCAATGCCAGATCAACACGAAGGCGAACCTGACTTTCGCGCGTGCACTGCGCTCGTTCCTGCGTTGCAGTCCGGACATCATCCTGGTCGGCGAGATTCGGGACAAAGAGACAGCTCAGATTGCAGTCGAGTCCGCGCTCACCGGACACCTCGTACTCTCCACACTGCACACGAACGACGCGCCTGGTGCGATCACCAGGTTGGTGGAGATGGGCGTCGAGCCCTTCCTCGTTTCCTCGGCGGTGGACGCCATCCTCGCTCAGCGTCTCGCACGCCGCTTGTGCGAGGACTGCAAGGAAGAGTATCGGCCAAAGCCGCAGGTGCTTGTCGATGCAGGCTACCCGGCTGACAACGTTCCCGAAGTCATCTACAAGGCGGTCGGCTGCAAGAAGTGTGGAGGAACCGGCTACCGTGGCCGAATGGGAGTGCACGAGGTGCTACTGGTGTCCGAGGAGATCAGTCGGCTGACGGTCGATGAAGCGACGACCGAAGAGATCAAGCGTGTCGCCGTCGCAGAAGGCATGGTCACGCTGCGCGAGGACGGACTGGAGAAGGTGCGTTTGGGGCGTACTTCGATCGAGGAGATCATGCGTGTCATCG
>Ga0224495_10002121_pt1 | contig 13270 bp, 14 predicted proteins | sample SF_Jul11_sed_USG_FD_168128 | JGI IMG/M metagenome (GOLD analysis project Ga0224495, IMG submission 168128) | Sediment microbial communities from San Francisco Bay, California, United States - SF_Jul11_sed_USGS_4_1 | ecosystem: Environmental > Aquatic > Marine > Sediment | place: USA: California... | reverse complement strand
ATTTTCGCAATTCCAATCGGGAGGTTAGCTGACAAGATTGGAAGAAAGAAGACGTTGTATTTGATGCGCCCCGTTATGTACGCTTCTTACTTGCTCATAGCATTCGCTCCGAACGCCTACTGGCTCATACTCGCTTGGGCGTTTCTGGGCTTTCCATGGGAATGGATAATCTGGAGCACCATGAGCATGGAAATGGTTGACGAAAGCAAAAGAGGAAGATGGGGCGGCATACTAATGCTTTTCAGAGGCATCGTAAGCATACCAGCTCCTATCATCGGAGGCTTAATATATCAACAGCTCAATCCAGCCATACTCTTCCTAATGCCAATTGCTATAGACGCCATCCTGAAACTGCCAACTCTAGTCACCACACCAGAAACCCTAGAACGATCTTAAGACGAGAAGCAGCTACGCGCCGACAGATACAGAATTCCTTATTCATGAACCATTAGAGATCTCAGAAAAACGCGTCACCGCGGAGTACTGGATGCTTGGAGTTCAGATCTCAGTTCGGTCGTGTTCAAAGAAGCAATCTAGAAAAACAAAGATCCAGCGCAGCTCAAGCATTTGCTATTCTCCAGATGGCCTTCTGCATTTCCTCGCCGTGCTTAATTCCGTAATACAGCCCTGCTAGCTTGCCTCCAAAAGGAATCGCAACACTCTTGACAAACCTGAAGAGAAATCGATTTGGAATTCTATGCTCCAGGAAGGTGTCGCCCCATATTCTGACATTGTACTCCCAACATCGAGTGAAAATCTCCCACCTTGCCTTCGTGAGGCTTTTGACCTCAGTTCCACGCTTGTTCATCAACAGGCTGTTCTCCAATGGAACGAAGAACAAGGGAACATAGAAAGCATTGTAGCCCTTCAAGTCGTCAACAAGCGAGATAGTCTCAAGAGCGTCCTCCTCGCGTTCGTCAGGCAAACCTATGATCAAAGTAGCCAGAGGATACCAATCATTGTCATTCAAAATACCAAAAGACTGTACAATAATTTCAGGCCACTCCTCAGGCTTAAACGGAAGCATCTTACCACGCATATACTTCCGAATGAGGCGAACGCTGCCCGTCTCCAACCCAACCTCAGAAGTAACTATCCGCTTCTTTCCATGCCAGTACCAGTTACGCTCAATCAAGACCTCTGCGACTTCCTTGACCATGCCAGGGTCAGAAACAACAGGCGCTAAGGAGCTATGAGAAGGCTGAACGCGCTTGACACCCGGAACAGCGGCCACGCTCTTGACAAGGTTTACGACAGCTTTTCGATCAGGAATGAAACGTGGGTTCTTCGCGCCGTACAAGAACAGATCCTCGGTTACCAACGTGATGCTGTCACGGCCTTCCTCAACGCTTGTCTCAACTTCATCTAGAATGTGTTCAACAGGAACATCAAACTTATTCGTCATAGTAGGCGTGCAGAACTGGCAGTTCCGGCCACAACCTCTAGAAATCTCAACGCATCCGTGAATCGCCGGATGCTTGATGAGAGTAACCTCATCATGATTAGCGTTGTTCTCTGCCCTTACGACACGTGGAAGGGGTTCACCGGTGACCGCCTTTCTGAAAACATCGACGACAGCGCCTTGTCCCCCGCCAATAACAACACAATCCACGCCGTAAATGTCTGTGACCTTGCTCCTTTCAAGCTGCCAAGAACCAAATCCTCCAACAATGATTCTGGGCTTATACCTCCTAATACTTCTGTGCCCAACGAGCTTCCTGAACTCGATGGCGTTCATCGACTCTCCGCCACCGACGATCGAAGTATAGGTCTTACTTACATAGCCCATTCCAGTCGGATCCATCGAAGATATCCCAACTGCCCTCGTGTTCGGCCCGACAAACTCATCAAGGTCACTGGGATGAACAACGGCTACATCTGACTCGCTGAAACCGTTTTTCAAAAGCAGGGCTTCAACCTTCCTTAGTCCATAAGGGGCATACCTGACTCTCCCGTCACCGTTGTTACGTTCAACGGGAGCGTACAGCGCTCTTCTCACAAACCACAAAGGAACAGGCCCCTTCCCAAAACCACCTACGAAAGCGGCAAAGGGACTATTGGCAAAATCACTCATCTCTGTAGCCGAAGCCGTTAGCACCACTTTTGCGCCGGACTTTCCTCGCATCTTCCCTTTAACCTTCGCCCTGAACCCAGAGCTTTTCAGGAACCGCCTTAAAATACCTATTGTCGCCCATACATGACTATGTAGGTTTCTAGTACATAGTGACCTTTGACTCAATGTTGAGAAGCTACTCGAAGAGACTTGAAATTCGGACTTGCTAAAAGAATGCGTCAGTTTTCTTTTTTCTCAGTTGTCTCCTCTTACGAAAGAAGTGCACTGACCCTAGACCGACTGCAAGCAGCAAAACTGCGAAGATTGGCGTTGTCAAAAAACCAATCGAAAATTGCTGACCACCAAGAGCCACGACTGCTGAACACCCCAACAGAATCACAGAAGCAGCCACTGCTAGAACTCCAAGTAGCAAGAAGAGAGCGGAGTTGAGGTTCTCTATAAATACGTCATCCTTGTCTTCCGTGGACACTTGAGGACGCATGTCGCACGCAAACTCATTCTAGAATTGATTCAAACTGTCACAAGAAGGACACTTAATAGCGAGATTCTGCAATTGTTGTCTCTTAATTTTCATTGCTAAGATATAGCCGCACTTAGAGCATTTAACGTCCTTATTACCAACTCCAAGAATCGGAAGGACATTAGGCGCGGGAACCAGAACCGTGTCTCGTTCTCCAACTAAACACAAGTCAAAAGATGGCAAAACAAGACTGTTGGAGAGCACGTACTCCCCCTTCTTCATCAAGACTGCCTTCATACCTGATCTCTTCGGAGGGCTTTCTGGTTCTTTCTTTTGTATCTGCGCCTCCGCCTCTGATTCCACTACGGCATTCTCGATCTTCATGAACAAGCACTAAGGGACTATTAAGTATTAATACGTAATAAAGGAATCTGTCTCACTGTTCTACACGACTACAGTCAAACCGTAAAAAGTGCGCATTCATATAAGGCCAGCAGAGACTATTGATTTTGACCAAGCCAGCATGGGGAAGAAAGTGGGAAACAAAGTGGGGTCTGAAAGCAAGAAGCTACTTCTAATGGGAAGCAGCGCCTTCAAAGCCAGAGAACTACCTGTCGAAGTGAAAGAAAGAATAGATCTGGCCATAGATCGTGGGATGGAGATAATAGTAGGGGAAGCGCAGGGTGCCAGCAGACTTTATCAAGACTACTTGAAGGCAAAAGGCTACAGAAACGTCGTTGTCGGTCACGCAGTCAGACTCAGGTACAACGCTGGCAAATGGAAAGACATGCAGTATGGCAAAGACCTCAAGGAAAGAGAGAGAAAGATGATTGAAGACTGCGATTCCGCCATAATCATCTGGATGAACAACAGCGGCGTAATAGCTGAAAACCTTGAACTGCTAAAAAGATTGGGCAAGCCCACGTTCCTTTACGAATATTCAAGCAAACCCAATGAAGCTAGAGCGGGTGAACTCGATCCTAGGCGCACCTATGATCCTTTTTACCACATGAAAGAATACTACAGGAAAAGAAAGGCAACCAATTAGCACCGCTAACGTCAATTGGTACGGAGCAGGCAATGATCTTTGTCTCCGTCATCCTGACAAGCCTATCTAGTTGATATTGCTTTCACGAATCCAGTCACGAGTCGAATAGCATTGGTCAAATCGTCAATGTGCATGATTGAAGCAGGTCCATGAATGTACCTGCAAGGAATTGCAACGGTTCCGCTTGGAACACCTGCCTTAGTCAAGTGAATCGCTCCTGCATCAGTGCCGCCCAAAGGCACCTGCTTGAACTGAAAAGGAATAGCTTCCTCCCTTCCGACTTTGATCAATGTCCTAAGAACGTGAGGATGAGTAAACGCTGTCCTGTCCATGATTGTGACAACCGGGCCTCCCTTAATCTTAGAAGAGACTCTGTCCGGTCTGGTAGTGGGAACGTCTGAAACAAACGTTCCTTCAAGCGCAAGCCCAAAATCTGGGTCTACTTGCCAAGCCGCGGTCTTGGCGCCCCTTATTCCAAGCTCTTCCTGAACCGATCCAACAGCCACAAAATTATACGGTGAATCCTTCAACGACTTGAATACAGCAGCCAGAACTGAGCAGCCAGCTCTGTCATCAAACGCCTTGCCTCGATAGTATCCGTCTCCCAAATCAGTGAATTCCACGTCGAAAACGCCTGTCGTACCTACGTCAACGCCCTTTTCCTTTGCTTGATTGAGTGTTTCTGCGCCAATATCAATGAACAAGTCTTCTTTTGGTATGATTTTGGCTTGTTCTTCAGGTGTCATGAGGTGAGGCGGTTTGGTTCCGATTAGCCCTTTGAGAAAGCCCTTGTCTCCTCGCAGAAGTATCCTCTGTCCAGGCATGACAATGTTGGGTATGCCTCCGATCGTGTCGAAGCGCAAGAAGCCGTTTTCTTCTATGAAGGTGATTAGGAAGCCCACTTCATCCATGTGTGCCGCGAGCATGATTTTGGGACATCCTTCCCTTCCATTGTGATGGAATATTATATTCCCAAGTTTGTCAATGCGCGTTTCGTCAGCGTAGGCTTCAAGTTCTTTCTGAAGAATCTCTGCCACTTCCACCTCATTTCCCGAGGGCCCAAAAGCATTAGACAGCTTCTCCAGAAGCTTGATCTCTTCAAGCAAACATCTCACCGACCGACCAATCATGCTCTCTCGGAAGTTAAGTTTTATCTGTTGATCTCTTTCTACTAGTTCTGCAAATACATGTTCACGGTTCATATTTTGAATTCTGAAATGATTTATTCCAACTAGTTCGAGAATGAAAACAGTGAACGCAACATGTCACCATCGAAACTTGACAAATACCTGAACATCCTTGAAGTGTTGATTGCGCGACCTCAAAGAATCGACAAAATAGTATCCAAAGTCCATATGGAGAAGGGTGAGCTCAAACGTCGCCTACGCTTTCTGGTGTCAAATGGCGTCGCCGAGGAACGCAGGACAGCAGGCAACACAACCGTGTACGCTCTTAACGATAGAGGCTTTGCAGTATTCAAAGCACTCCGGGCATTCAAGTACTTCGAGAAGCTGAAGGAATCCCTACCAGTCATCGACGAAGCCCGTGAAATTGCCTCCATGCTATCGAAGAATTCAAGACTATCAAGAGAAAAGTAGCCTTCAGTTTACGTGCTTCTAATAGCTTTTCATACCAAAAAATATCGAAAGAGTAGCTGAAAATCACCCAAAGAAGCTTTATGCCGGCTGCAACAGCACATGCTCTTCGGCTTTTGGCTCGTACGCATTTACGTATTGCTCTCTGCTCTCTGAACTGTCTTTTCTGCCGTAGAGCTTTGTTCTTATGACGAGGCACTCGTCCCTGAATTCACACGCTTGACAGGTGCCCTCTGGAATCATCATGTCTTCACAGCTTAACCACCACAACTTCAACAGATGAAGCTCACGTCGGCTCAAGTCAACCTTCATCGTGTGTCTTTCCTCCGCGTTTCTGCTTCCACAATTCTCACACTCCTAGGGGCTGGAGTAATTTTCTGCTTTATGAAATCACAATCCAGATTCCGAAAGCACGGAACCAAAGAAGCGGAATTTCAGGTCAGAAATCCAAGCAGGTAGTCATTCACCTGCTGCAGGAACGTCTCGTCTAAGTTGACACCGTAATGCTCGGCTAGAACAAAAACGCTGTAGAGCAGGTCGTTCAATCCTCTGGCCAATATCTCCTTGGCTTCGCATTTATCAGGTGACTCAAGTCCTTCCAAACCTTTGACAGCAGTTGCAACTCCTCCCGCTTCTTTTAGCAAGTCAGTAACCATGACGAAGGGATTCCAGTTCTTGCCTTTCTCAGGATCCAGTTTATCATTGATTTTCCTGAAGATTTTCCATGAGACAAGCTGAGCATCTTGTAGTGTTAGAGTCATGTTTGTCTACTTCCTTAAATGAAGGCTCCTCTGGCAAGCGTTATATGCGTTGCCATTGATTGTTAATGCTTGAAAGGGTGAAACTTGCATGGAAGAGCAACCTCAAGAAATCGGCATAGTCACGCATTTCTTCTCCAAGATCAGCGTGGCCGTGATCGAATTGAAAGCGCAGCTCTCTGTGGGAGACAAGATACGAATCATGGGTCCAACCACAGATTCTGAGCAAATCGTTGAGTCCATGCAGATTGAACATGAGAGCGTCAAAACTGCCAAAGCGGGCCAAAGCGTAGGACTGAAAGTCAAAGACCATGTGCGGGAAAATGACACCGTGTACAAGGTTGTCGAGTGATCCACGTTTCTTCATTGTTTTCTGGCTCACCCGAAGTTGGATGGTACAGAGAATTATAGCCGAAAAACTATTGAACAACCATAATGAACACTGTGTTGGAGAGATTGAGAATGGAGTCTAGGGCTTTTGTGTTAGTGTTGATTCTACTGAGCCTGCTTAGTACTTCAGCAATGACTGTGAACGCGGCATCAAACAAAGCAACGATCATTGTCAGATTCAAGGAGAAGATCGATCCTGACGCAATTGCAGCGGTTAATGGGCGGGTTCTGAAAACCTACAGGGCGATACCAGCTGTTGCCGCACAACTTGACGCCGGTTCAATTGAGATCCTGAAACGAAATCCAAATGTAGCTTATGTTGAGACTGACAAAGAAAGACGCATTCAAGGGCAATTGGATGAAGTTCTTGCACGCCCTGGTAGTGTGCAGCCACCTCAGATCTTACCATGGGGTGTTGATCGCATAGACGCTGAAAAGGTGTGGCGGAGAAATGAAGGCGAAGGCGTGAACGTTGCCATAATTGACACGGGTGTTGATCCCGACCACCCAGACCTGATGGCAAATATTGAAGGCAAGTACTCAGCTATTCCGCCGAGCATCTACACTGTGGACGACCGCTACGGGCATGGTACACATGTAGCTGGCACAATCGCAGCCATCAGCAACGAAATTGGAGTTGTTGGAGTAGGTCCAAAAATCGACTTGTGGATAATCAAAGCTTCCGCAGGCGGCATTCTGTTATTAAAGGATCTACTTGAGTCCTACGATTTTGTCATCAATACGTGGTTCGACGACGATCCAAATAACAACATCCAAGTTGTGTCGATGAGCTACGGAGGCGGATATTCTGCGCCAGAGGCGGAAATGCTTCAGAAAGCTTGGGACACGGGCATAATCCTAGTTGCGGCTGCCGGCAACGAGAGAGGCGCCGTGATCTATCCAGCTGCGTTGCCATTTGTGATTGCCGTTTCAGCCATGAACGTAGATGACCAGATAACTGACTGGAGCAACCGCGGACCCGAAATTGACTTGGCGGCACCAGGCTCAGGCATAACCTCCACCTACCTTAGAGGAGGGTACGCGACTTGGAGTGGCACAAGCATGGCGACACCTCATGTTAGCGCTTCTGCGGCACTGGCAATAGCTTCACATCCAAGAATGACAAGTCAAGAGATAGTGCAACTGCTCTTTGACAAGGCTGAAGATCTTGGCGATTCAGGATTCGACTACTTGTTTGGTCATGGATTAGTGGACGCCCAAGCCGTGGGCAGGTAAGACTTCTTCTATACCTCTTTTTTCTTTGATTCTTGACATTTGCTAATGATGACTTGCTGTTCCGCTATGTTTAAATGAATTCCATTATTTCATAATGCATTTACACATTGAGCGGAAGGAAACAGCTTTGGTTGATGTGTGGGTACCGTACGGCAAGACCGAGATTTGTGCTCGCATCCCGACTCGTAACTATTTGGGCAACATTGAACCCAAGGAAAAGCAAGGAGTACAAGACCCTGAGGCTGAAGTCAAAAGGGCCCTAGACGAACCCATTGGAACTGCACGATTAGCCGAGTCGATCCGGCCTGGCAAGAAGATAGCCATAGTAGTCAATGATCACACTCGTTCGACACCCAGCCATCTGATTATGCCTCCTCTCATCGAGGAACTGAACAAGATAGGCATCCCAGACTCTGATATAACAGCCATTTTTGGATGCGGAACTCACCGTCCACCGAAGCCTGAAGAGCAAAAAAGCATCCTGGGCGAGGATCTTCTCCAAAGAATCAAAACGGCAAGTCACGATTGCAAAGCTAAAGACCATGTCTACCTCGGCAGAACTAAGACACACATGAACAAGGTTTACGCAAACAAGGTTTTCGCAGAGGCTGGCTTTCACATCTTGACAAACAGCATCGAACTGCACTACTTCGCTGGCTACGGCGGTGGAAGAAAAAGCGTGCTGCCTGCCATTTCAGGCGAGGAAACCATTCAGCACAACCATGCCATGCTTCTGCATCCTAAGGCCAAAACCGGCGTACTTGAAGATAACCCGGTACATGAGGATATGGTTGAAGCGGCTAGATTGGCTAAGGTCGACTTCATTGTCAACGCGGTGACAAATAGCAAGAATGAAATTGTGAAAGCATTTGCCGGAGACTTGGAGCAGGCGTTCTACGAAGGTGTGAAGCTCGTCGATGAAATGTACAAAGTGCCTATCGAGCGAAGAACAGACATAGTTATAGTGAGCTCAGGCGGGAGTCCACACGACATAGATCTTTACCAAGCTCAGAAGGGAGTGGAAAACGCTTTAGACGCAGTGAAGCGAGGCGGCGTCATCATTTGGGTAGCTGAATGTCCAGACGGTCACGGCAACGAAGTTTTCTTCGACTGGATGACCCGATTCAAAGATCCAAAAGAAATGGAAGGCGAAATCAAACGTCGCTTTCGGCTGGGTGCACACAAAGCATATTATTTGGCTCGAGCCTTGCAACGCGTCCAGATCATTCTGGTTTCGACTCTGCCTGATTACTACGCCATCGGGACTTTCAAGCTTCGCACCGCCAGAGCTTTGAACGACGCTTTGAGAGATGCTTTTGACATCGTGGGCAAAGACGCTAGAGTCAGGGTCATTCCTCACGGTAACATAACGTTGCCCGTTATGCAATCATCTGAATAACCAATACAAAATGCTTAACTCAGCGATAGCGTTACTCAATGGGAGAAGTTGGCGCACACATGGTTCAAACAACGTTTGCGCTCAGACGTTTCCAGCCTGATGATCTAGAAAAAGTCGTGCACATCAACCAAGTGTGCTTGCCAGAAAACTACTCAACCTACTTCTTCATGGACTTATATGAACGATATCCTGAAACCTTCATCGTTGCTGAGGTTGCCGGGGAGATAGCAGGCTACATCATGTGTCGAATAGAAACAGGGCTACCAGACTTCGGACTGTTCGGCATCGCCAAACGTGGACACGTCATTTCAGTAGCAGTTTTACCTGAATATCAACGGAAAGGCATAGGCGAAGCCTTGATACGTGAAGCCATGTTGCGCATGCGCCAGTACAAAGCCAAAGAATGCTACTTGGAAGTGCGGGTCACCAACACACCAGCAATCAACCTGTACAAAAAACTCAATTTTGAGACCTCACGAACCGTTCGCGGCTACTACGCAGATGGCGAAGACGCAGCCATAATGACGCGCAAACTCCTTGCCCTCTAACTCGTTGCACGAGCTGCCTTAAACAACAAGTTAAAACAGAACGGAAGACTTTCCTTCATCTCGGTGGCAAAGCTTGGGTCACTGCCAACTCTGCGGCACTCATCACCCTCTCATCTCTGACCAATTAGGCGTGTGCCTCAACTGCATCTGCTGCAAACCACAAGAGGCGCTGAGAATAACCGACAAAGTTCATGAAAAGAGTCGCAGAGTGTTTGGACTTCCACCTAAGCCACCTCAAGACCTAAATGGCTTGCTATGCGGCATGTGCGCGAATGACTGCAGAATAGGCGTCGGCGGCAAAGGCTTCTGTGCACTTGTCTCCAACGTTGACGGTAAACTTGTGCGCATGGGCGGAACACCAGACAAAGGCGTCCTAGAATGGTATTATGATCCTTTGCCAACCAACTGCGTCGCTTGGTGGTTCTGTCCCGGTTGCACGGGTACAGGATACCCCAAATATGCTTATGAAAAAGGTCCAGAGATCGGCTACTCCAACTTAGCTGTTTTCTACGGCGCTTGCAGTTACGACTGCCTATTCTGCCAAAACTGGCATTATCGACGCATGGCTAGCAGTCCTCAATTATCAATGAGCGCGCAAAGCTTGGCTGAAAAAGCAAACAGCCGCGTTTCATGCATATGCTTTTTCGGCGGAGACCCGTCTCCCCAAATGCCCCACGCGTTGAAAACTAGTCGATTAGCCATGCAAGCAGCCGAGCGTGACAGGCGTATCTTGCGCATCTGTTGGGAAACTAACGGCTACGAGAAACGGGAGTTTGCAATGAGTGCCGCAGAGATGTCGCTTAAGAATGACGGAAACCTCAAGTTCGACCTCAAAGCGTGGAGTGAAGAGGTCAACTTGGCTTTATGCGGTGTCTCAAACAAGCCGACGCTTGGAACATTCAAGCTCATAGGTGAACGCTTCTTCGACAGGAGGACAGAACCACCTATTCTGACTGCTAGCACATTGCTGGTGCCTGGGTATGTGGAAGCTCAAGAGGTAGGTCGCTTATCGGCATTCATCGCCGGAGTCAACCCAGAAATCCCGTATACTCTGCTAGCCTTTTCTCCTGAGTATGTCATGGATGATTTGCCAACTACAAGTCACAAGCAAGCCAACCAATGCTACGAAGCTGCAAAGAAACACCTCAAACACGTCAGAATAGGAAACCTGAATTTACTCCATTAACGCAAGCCTCAAACGTTGTTCCTGATCAGAATGCACGCTCTGAAAACTACATAGGATCAGCTAAACGACTAGACAGAGATCATGTGTTCGGCAAGGTGAGGGTTTAGGCAACGCTTAATAACCATTCAAGATGCCAGAAAATCGAGCGTCTGACCACTTTTTTCCACGATAGATAAATCATGTGTCCAGTCTCTATATTGACACCAGAGGCAGGAAGAGCCATGCTTGCAAGTAAAAAGAGGCAACAATTCAGACAAATCAGGACTCGTCAGGAACAAGCAGGGCGAGGCAATCTGGCACGCTCGCAACTCACCTCCACTGAAATCAAACAGAACCTACGGCGCGTGGCTTTGAGAAAGGCTTTTCTACCTCTGCAAAATCGTATGCAATAATCCGAAAGGAGAAAGCCGAAATGGACAAAGACCTAGCTGATTTCGCACTAAACTACGCACAGAGTAAGAAAATCGACTATGCAGAGGCCAGAGCTCACGTTGAGAAACAGGAAGGGCTAGTGATGAAAAACGGCGCCTTGGATGCTTACTTCACATCCATCGACAGCGGGTTCTGCGTCAGGGTTCTTGCAGACGGGGGCATAGGCTTTGCTTCAACCAACAAGTCGACAAAGGACGAGGCCAAAGCAATCGTTGACATGGCGCACAAGTTCGCCAAACTGGCTAAACGCAAGGAAAAGATCACGTTTGCTGAAGAAAAAAGCATCAAAACCACCTGGAAAGCCGATGAGAAAAAAAAGATAGCAGATGTGCCAACTGAGACTCGAATCGAAACAATGGCTGAAATTGACAAAGACCTGACCTCACACGGAATAAACGTTCCGTCAAGAATGCTCCAAATGATTTCAAATCAATCTGAAAAGTATTTTGTCAACTCTGAAGGGTCGGCAATCGCGTCCTATGTGCCACGAATCAATGCCTACGCCTACATAACTGTGGTTGAGAACGGTAAACCCGAACAGACTTACAAGCAGTTCGGCTACGCTGGCGGCTGGGAGGCACTCGACCACTGGAACATGAGAGAGGAAATGTTGAGAGAAGCAAAGGTGCTGCAGCGCGTAATCAAAGAAGCTAAGGCGGTCAAACCGGGCAAGATGGATCTAGTTTGCGGATCCGAGGTCACAGGCATTGCGGCGCATGAATCCTGCGGGCATCCTATGGAAGCTGACCGAATTCTTGGAAGAGAGATGAGCCAGGCAGGGCGATCGTTTATCTATCCGGGCGGACCGTTCTGGCTAGGAACAAGGATTGGCAGTGAATTCGTTACAGTTGTAGATGACCCTACCATCAAAAGCAGTTCGGGCTACTATGAATATGATGATGAAGGCATCAAAGCAAGACGCAGGTATTTGTACAAGAAAGGCGTAATCAACGAGTTTCTGCACAACCGGGAGACTGCAGCCAAGCTGAAAACGAGAAGCAACGGTTCCTCAAGAGCCATAAACTATGACCGCGAAGCCATTGTGAGAATGGCGAACACGTTTGTAGAACCCGGCGACTTCACCGAGGAAGAAATATTCGAAAACGTGAAGCAGGGTCTTTACATGAAATCGTTCACTGAGTGGAACATCGACGACAAACGGTTCAACCAGCGTTACGTGGGCCGCGAAGCTTATTGGATAGAGAACGGCGAATTGAAGCATCCAATAGCTAGACCAATCATTGAAACAACTACGAAGATCTTTTGGAGTGCTGTGGACGCCGTTTCCAGAAAAATTGAGTACGATGCAGCAACTTGTGGCAAAAGTGACCCAATGCAGGGTGCACCAGTGTATACGGGTGGGCCCCTCCTTAGGTTGAGAGAGGTGTTCGTGAAATGAGCGAAACACTGGCGAGGACCGAAGCTATCGTCAAGAAGGGCAAGGCACTTGGCGCAGACGAAGTGGTAGCTAGAACAACGCTCGGTCGTTATCGTCAAACAAGGTTCAGTAATAATCAAGTCGACATCACGGTGGCATGGAATGACTACGTAACCGACGTGGCTTTATCTTGGCAGAAACGTTTCGTCGTAACGCAGATTCACGACTTCCAAAACGTTGACGAAACAATGAAGCGTCTCTACCAACTTGCCAAAGCTTCAAAAGAAAACCCAATGTATGGCGGCGTCGCAAAGGGCAAGTTTCGCTATAACAAAAGCAAAGCAGACAAATCTGTTGAAAACCTAAACCAAGCGGAATATGTTCTCGAGACCATAGAGGCAGCACGCAAAGAAGCTGGACCCGACCTGAATGCCGGAGGAATAATGTTCACAAAACTGGAAGATGTCTATCTCGCATCTTCTGAAGGTCCAATCGGTGAAGACTGCCGATCAGCGATCGAGCTATCTATCAGAGCCTTTTCACAGAGAGAATCATCCGGACACGGGGTGGAATGCAGCTCCACAATCAAGGGCTTTGATCCTTCAAGAGCTGGAAAAAAGGCGGGCGAACTCGCCAAAATGGCCAAGAACCCAAAAGCCGGGGTCGAGGGAAGCTATGACATCATTTTCGACCCGCTGTTCACCGGCGCACTCTTGAGCATGTGGGGAGGCATGATTTCCGCCTTCTCGGTAATGATTCAACAATC
>Ga0224495_10002120_pt1 | contig 13273 bp, 9 predicted proteins | sample SF_Jul11_sed_USG_FD_168128 | JGI IMG/M metagenome (GOLD analysis project Ga0224495, IMG submission 168128) | Sediment microbial communities from San Francisco Bay, California, United States - SF_Jul11_sed_USGS_4_1 | ecosystem: Environmental > Aquatic > Marine > Sediment | place: USA: California... | reverse complement strand
GTTCAATGTATTTCTTAGCATTGTCCCATATGCCACCGCCAAACGTGAAAAACGGCGACAACAACGCAGATGTGGCTAATCCACCGAGAAGCATGGCACCGAGCGCATATTTGCCCAAAACGAGTCCAACAATTAGTGGCGACGCAACAGCCAACAACCCAGGAGCTATCATTTGTTTCAACGCGTTCTTGGTGCCTATGTCGACGCAACGTGCGTAATCAGGTTTGGCTCTTCCTTCAAGTATACTTGGGTTCTGTTTGAATTGCTGTCTCACTTCGTCCACGATCTTGTAAGCAGTCCTAGCCGTAGCGCCTATGGCAAGCGAAGAAAACAAGAAAGGAAAAGCCGCTCCAAGCAGCAGTCCCACTATGACGATTGGGCTCAGCAAGCCAAGGCTGATGTTCTCAAGTCCGACTTGTTTTGAGTATGTAGCGAATATGACCATGGTTGAAAACGTGCCTGAGGCTGTAGCGAAGGCTTTTGTGTAAGCTTTGGTGGTGTTGCCCATGGCGTCCATCTCTTCTAGGGTGCCGCCGTTTCTGGTTCCGCTCATTTGCGCTATGCCGACGGCGTTGTCGCTTATTGGTCCGAAGGCGTCGCTGCTCATGATTATGCCTATGGCCAGATCTGTGCCGATATTAGCAGCGACTAACCCGTACAGGCTGCCACCTGTAATGTAATAGGCGAACAATATGGCTGTTAGAACGCTGAGGAAAGGCATGATTGGACTTTGAAAAGCGTAGGACAAGCCTGTTATGATGTTGATGGCTGCTCCTCCTTTGCTTGACTCAGCTACTTTCCTGACTGGTCTGCTGTCGATGCCAATGTAGTATTGCACGGCTAAGCCAACTGCTAGGCTCGCGACTAATCCGCCTACTACCGCATAGAATATTGTTATGTCGTTCAGCAGTACCGCGGTTGAGATATACGCGCCTATGACGCACACGATGGCTGTGACTGCTAAGCCTAAGTTGAAGGACACGATCGGTTTGATTCTCTTCCAGCCTCTGATGAAAAAAACGCCTACAATTGTTGCAATTATGCCTGACGCGCCAAGCATGAGCGGAAACATGAGTGCACTGGCTCCCAATGGACTGAGCAGAATGGCGCCAAGTAGCATAGCTGTAATGTAGTCGTCGCTTATCGATTCGAACAGGTCACTGCCTCTGCCTGCACAGTCGCCCACGTTGTCGCCGACCTGATCAGCGATTACAGCTGGATTGCGTGGATCGTCTTCTGGAAAGCGTTGTTCGATTTTGCCAACCAAGTCGGCTCCTATGTCAGCTGCCTTAGTGAATATGCCTCCTCCTAATTGAGCGAAGAGCGCTGCAAGGCTGGCACCGAAACCGAAGCCCACAATCAATTCAGCATCTTGGTAGAATTGGTAGAGGAGACTTACGCCTATGAGGCTGAGTCCGACGACTGAGAGTCCCATGACGGCGCCGCCTCTGAAAGCTAGCGTGAAGGCTTTGGCAGGCGAGGTTCTTGCTGCATTGGCTGTTCTTATGTTGGCTTTAACTGCTATGCGAAGACCAATGTAAGCGGCGAGTAAGGAGAGAAAAGCGCCGAAAGCGAAGGCGCAGGCAATTCTAACGTCTCGGAAAACTATGGTTATCGGAATAAGCGACAACACTGCAAAAATGCCAATGGTTCTGTACTGCCTTTTTATGAAGGCTTGAGCGCCTTCCTCTATGTAGTCAGCGATTTTCTCCATCTGACGTTGGCCGCGTGGCTCCCGGATGATGGACCATGCTAAGTAAGCCACGACAGACATGGCAAACACTCCGACCGACAAAGCAAGCCATGTAAGGTCCAATTGCCACCGCGCACCTTCTCCCTAAAGATTGGATTCATGATTCCGTTGAAACTGGTCTTACAGCATGTATAGACCCTAGCTTATAAACGTGCCACATCAGACTGATGCTGAGAAACGCGTAAAGCAGCCGGTGAAATGAACGCGTGCTTAATTCTCTAGGATTTTCGGTCCGAAAGGACAGGAGGCATCGGGTCCTAGCCAGTCTCCGTGAGCGATATACGCAGTGTATCGGCAACCTCCACATAGGTCTCCATATGAACATAAGGCGCAAGAGCCTTTCAGCGCTTTTCGGTCTCTGATGTAGTTCAATAGCTCATTATGTATCCATATTTCTTCAAGAGGTTGTTCAAGAAGGTTGCCCAATTTTATTGGTGCAGGAACGCATGGAAGTAAGTCTCCAGAAGCCGTAAGCCCTGCGTAAGTCAAGCCAGTCGAACATCCACCGAAACCCGATGCAAGCTTTCTAACAACCTTTGAAACTTCAAGTCCGAATTTCTCTTGAAACATCTTCTCGTGTCCTGACAAGGCTTCGCTCACTGTGAAGACTTTGCCTTTTGACCGTTCGTAGCCGAGGCGGGCGTAGTATGTCATGCCTCGAGCGTAGCATTGCATGCCAAATCCGTTAGCGATGCTTTCGTGGAATTTGGCATAGAGCGTTTCTAGAGCCTTTATCTTCTCATTAGGTGTCACGTCAAGGTAGCCTGCTTCCACTCCGCGACCAGCTGGTATAAGACGATTTAAGTAGAATCTTGTTGCTCCTAGTTTTTCTGCCAGTTCCATGGTTGCCCCGAGTTCATTGATGTTTTTTGAATGCAGAGTCATAGTAGTAGCCAATTCGTCAAAGCCTACAAGAGAACAGTTTCTTATTGCTTCAGTCGTTGCCTCAAAGCTTCCTACGTTGTTTCTGAGGAAATCATGAGTTTCAGCGGTGGCGCCGTCCAAGCCTATTTCCGCTCTTCTGATGCCTGCTTTAGCGAGTTTTTCCGCAACCTCCCGTGTCATGAGGGTCCCATTGGAGGCAATTGTGCAAAGCATGCCGTTGTCGTTGGCTCTTTTGATGGCGTCAAAGAGGTCGCGACGCAGCAGTGGTTCGCCTCCTGAGAAGGTTAGTATGGCTACTCCCGCGTCGCTCATGTTGTCTATCACTTTGAAGGCTTGGGAGCTTGTTAGCTCTGGATGAGAAGACATCGGCGAAGAATCTTGATGGCAGTGAAGACAGTTGAGATTGCACCTATTAGTGAAGTTCCAGACAATAGTTATTGGAGCGCCTGCAGGCTGCGGGTATCTTATTCCGAAATGGGCGATTCCCTTGATGACGCTTAGCATGCATTTGCGGATGAGCGAGTCTTTCAGTAGCTCTTTTGCAGTGCTATCATCTACCCCAAGACTGAAGAACAACAGACGAATCAAAGGTATTACAGGGGCTGCGGTCAGCAAACAATTTCTGCAATGATTGTTATGATTCGATGAGTAAATGTCGAAGACCGAAAGCACTCGCTCTTGTCCGCATTTGTCACATTTGCTTTCTAGGAAACGAGCCAGCACTTTCCAAAGAGGGTTAAATACTAGAGTTAGCTGGTGATCGCCGCTAGGTATTTTGTCCATTCTCTCTTCAACCAATCGCATAAGCTCTGAGCCAAGTCTCAATGCTTCCTCGTGTTCTCTGATCGTAACTAAGGTCGCATTCTATTGGAATTTCTTAGTTAGGCTTCTGGCGTTCGCGCGACGTACCATTTGCTAATCGCCTTTTCCAGTTCTTCAGCGCACACCAGATACGGCATCTCAAATGCTGTAGTCTTCTACATCAAAAGCTATCTTACAACTGTCTTCAGCAAGTTCTTGTTGTGGTCGTAGATTTTGACTTCCATGGGCATCTGTCCCACTGCGTAGTGGGTGGCGCATCCAAAGCATGGGTCGTAGGCTCTGAAAGCCATTTCAACCATGTTGAGTAAGCCGTCGTTGACTACCCCGCCTTTAATCACGCCCTTCGCCGCATCGCGTATGGACATGCATATGGCGGGAGCGTTGTTGACTGTGGCAACTATCAAGTTTACTTTCTTCGCCAATCCTTCCTCGTCAAGGACATAGTGATGAATCAATGTTCCACGAGGCGCCTCAACTATACCCACACCTTCGCCGGGTTGTCCAGGTTTGTTGCGCAAATTCGTGCTGGTTATGTCTTTGTCTCGGCTCAGCTCCAACGCTCGCTCAGCCGCGTACAGAAGTTCAACTAGTCGTGCCCAGTGAGTTGCCAAGGTCGCGTGTACTGGTTTGCCGCCCAAGGTTTCGTACATGCGCTTGTACTCTTCCTGCGCCAAAGGCGTAGCCATACCATCAGCAGCGTTCAATCGCCCTAGAGGAGCAACTCTGTAGACGCCGCTTTCTGGACCATCAACCAAGCCTTTCCAGCCAATCTTCTTGAGGTAAGGCAATTTGACATAAGTCCAAGGCTCAACATGCTCCTCAACATTCTCCAAGTAGTCAGCAGGCTTCCACTTCGCAAATTCCTTGCCTTCTGGAGTAACAACTCGGATTTTTCCATCGTAGAAGTTAACCTTGTTGTTGTCATCCACAGTTCCCATATAGTATGTACGAAGCTTGTATGCGTCGCTGAGGATAAGATCAACGTACTTCTTGTTCTTCAAAACTACGTCATTGAACACTTGAAGCGTAAACTGGGCAAACTTAATGCTGGACTCAGCCATCTTCTCAATCTCAGCTCGCTCCTCCTCAGATATCGGCTTTGACATGCCGCCTGGCAATCCGCAGACTGGATGAGTTGCCTTGCCGCCGATCATGGCTGTAATCTTCTGTCCATAAGCCCTATGTTTAATCACTTCCTTCGCGACGTCTAAGCCAACCTTGTTGATCACGCCGAGAATGTTCCTCTCAGCCTTAGGCGCATCCGGTCCAACAACAAAGTCTGGCGCGCCCAAGAAATAGAAGTGCAAAGTATGATCATAGACATAGTAACCACTGTACAACAATTCACGAAGTTTCTTAGCAGCCAACGGTGGGTCAACATGAAATGCCGCATCCAAAGCCTTAGTTGAAGCCATATGATGTGCAACTGGGCAAACACCGCAGATTCGAGGAGTTATTTGAGGCAAGTCCTCTGCCTTTCTGCCCACGCAGAAGCGTTCAAAGCCCCGTAGCTCAGGAATCTGCAGATAAGCGTTAGCTACATCGCCTTGGTCGTTCAGGAATATCTGGATTCGTCCGTGACCTTCAAGCCGTGTAATAGGGTCTATGCTGATTTCCTTCATTTTTTCATCACCTTCCTACGTAGAATCGACGCTGGTAAACCGTACCTGTAGAATGTGCCCAATGGATCCTTGACTTGCTCCATCAGCTTGTCAGGATTGAATTCTTTGTCTTTCTCTTCTTCAACCCCAAGTATGGAGGCTAAAGCGCTAATCATGGCCGCGCCCTGTTCAGTCACTTTAGGACAGGGTCCACCGCAACCGGTGCAGGGCATGTTGGCGTCTATGCACTGAGCTTCGCAACCGCCTCTTGTGGCAGGTCCCATGCATATTATTCCCTGTTCCAGCAGACATTTCTCTGGTTCCGGCGTAATCTCGTAAACTCGATAAATGTGGTGTATCTTCTTGTCTTCCTTCTTTCTTGGGCACTCATCGCAGACAGACTTCAATGGTCCCAGAACTGTGCCTTTGGGCGGCAGTTCTCCTTTGGCAATAGCCATAACTGCTTCGACAATTCTCTTCGGCGTAGGAGGACAGCCTGGCAGATAGTAGTCAACATCTACAACTTGGTTCAAAGCCTTCACGGTGTCGTGAAACTCCGGTAACCTCAGCTCTCCTTCAGGAACCTTCCACCTTGTCTGCGGAACTACCCCATCGGGATTGTTCGTAGAGGGATTGTTCAAGTAAACTGTGGTGAAGATCTCTTTTCTGTCAGCTACATTCGCTAAGCCAGGGACTCCTCCCATATGTGCGCAGGAGCCGAATGCCACAAGTACCTTAGCTTTTTCACGCAACAATTTAGCCAAGTATTCCTGCTCTTCGTTCCTGACGGCGCCGTTGAAGAAGCATACGTCTATGCTCTTGTCAGGCATAGCTTCAACATCTTTGTATTTGACGTCGATAGCAACAGGCCAGAACACGATGTCCGCGAGAGCAACTACTTGCAGAATCGCTTCGTCAACGTCGAGAACCGCTACTTCGCAGCCGCCGCAGCTAGCAGCCCAATAAAAGGCAAACTTCAGTTTCGGCTGTGTGCTCATATTAATGCCACCACTTTGGAGGCGTCAACACGAAGATCTTTCAACGCCAATTCCTCAGGCGTGAAGCCCATGGCTAACCCCAACAACTGTGGGTAATGAAGAACTGGCATCCCGTAGGTTTCGTTGTACGTGCGTTCAATGCGTGTCTGATTGGTGTCGAACATCATATGGCAGAATGGGCAACAAGTGATGACTGCTTGCGCTTTGACGGCCTTCATGTGCGACAGTTTATCGTGCGCTAATGCTAGCGGAATTTTGTCATTGACACCGACTATTGGTGCGCCGCAACATTCTGTTTCATCCATGTAATCGAGGCATTTGGCGCCTGTAGCTTCAATTAAGCTCTTGAGAATCACGGGGTTTTCTGGATCATCAAAACCTATGTGTTTCTGAGGTCGCACAATGTGGCAGCCATTGTGTTCGGCAACGCTCAGGTTGGTTAATGGTCTTTGAATGGTTTCCTTGATTTTCTCAAGTCCGACATCTTCAGCCAGAACTTGCATTAGATGTTTGACTTCTATTGTGCCCTTGAATTCCAGTCCAGCTTCTTTCAGGAAACCGTTGACTCTTTCACGTTCATGCTTGTCTTCTTTCAGCATCTTGTTCACTTTACGTAATGTGCCAGCGCAGCCTGGACAAAGCGCGACGATGTTGAGTCCGTGCTTTTCGGCTAGGCAAAGATCGCGCGCAGCCAACATGAGCATAGCGTCATGGCTGGCTGGATCTAAAGGCAGACCACAGCAGTTGTAGTCAGGCATCTCGACCAGTTCTACGCCCAGTTTCTGCACAACCTTTCGGGCTGAGATTTCATAGCTTGCTACTCTGTAAGGAATGGCGCATCCAAGAAATAGCGCATACTTAAGATTTGGCACTATTGACTTCCCCCTTCTTCAGCAGGTTTCCCGAACCTAATTTTACTGAATAGTTTGGCTACGCTTTGCACATCTGTTTTGGGCAGTGGGGGCAATCCTGCTTCTTGGCGTTTCTTCAATCTGAGTTCTGGAATCTTGTAGGCTAATCCTGTCTCCATGATGGCGCCTGCGAGTTCCTTGAAAACAGATGGCATGTGGCCCTCGCGTACAGCTATGTTTCTGAGTGCTCGTATGACGCTGGAGATTTCTACATCTTGGGGGCAGTGATCAACGCAGGTGTAGCAGGCCGCGCACAGCCACAATTGATCACTGGAAAGCACTTTGTCTTTCAAGCCTAATTGCGCCATTCGCAGGATCTTTCTAGGTCGATAAGTATCACTGAACCTGGCAATGGGGCAGTCTGCCGTGCAAGTGCCGCATTGGAAGCACAGCATCATGCGTTCTCCGCCGGGTATCTTTTTGACTTCGTTCTTGAATTGCAGGTTGATTTCTGAGATTCTGGTTGCTGCTCTTGGTTCAGTTTCTTTCTTTTCAGCGGTCAAGTTCTATTCCTCCATTTGTGATTGGATTTGGTCCAAGTCTACGAATTTCCTCCACCATTTCACGTATAACCCATGCGAAGTGGTCGCCTTCTGAGGCTGAAATCCATTCAATTCGAAGTCGCTGAGGCTCGATGCCAAACTGCTCCAAAACCTTTTTCAAAAGGAACATTCTCCGTTGAGCCTTGAAGTTGCCTGACAAATAATGACAGTCTGAAGGCAAATGGCAACCAGCAATGAGCACGCCGTCAGCGCCATCTTTGAACGCTTCGAGAACAAAGGCTGGGTCGATTCGTCCGCTACACATAACCCGTATAATTCTCACGTTGTGAGGATACTGCAGTCGGCTGACTCCTGCAAGGTCGGCGCCTGCGTAGGCGCACCAGTTACATAGGAAACCCACTATTTTGGGCTCAAACTCAACTGTTTTCGTCTCTGTCACGGTCTCAGTCATGCGCCACATCCTCCTTCAACGCAGCCTTAACTTGAGCCAGAACTTGCTCATTAGTATAATGCCCCAACGTGATGGCCTTAGTTGGACAGGATGAACCACACACACCGCAGCCCTTGCATAACGCTTCAAGAACTTTTGCCACTGGTTTCTCGCTATTTTCCACCATCTCCACGGCGTTGTAGGGGCACACAGACTCGCAGATTTTGCATCCGCTGCACAGATCCTGATCAACGCTAGCTATGCTGCCTTCCATCTCGAGTGCTGGCTTCGACAACACAGTGGCAGCTCGTGACGCAGCAGCGCAAGCCTGCGCAATGCTCTCATCAATGAATTTGGGTGAGTGTGCCATGCCGCAGAGGAACACTCCGTCTGTGGCGAAATCAACTGGGCGAAGTTTCATGTGGGCTTCTAGAAAGAATTTGTCCTTGGTCAATGGCACCTTCAACATGCCTGCGAGGCGTTCGTTGTCTGGATTAGATACTGTGGCCACGCTTAAGACGAGCATGTCGGTTTCAACTGGAATCCATGTTTGGAGCACGGGTTCCCAAGCTGTAACTGTGAGTTTGCCGTTTTCGTTGTTTACCTCTGGCTTGTGTTCGTCATCATAGCGTATAAAAAGGACGCCTTTTTCAGCCGCCTCTCGATAATAGTCTTCCTTGAATCCGAAGGTTCGCATGTCTTTGTACAAAACGTAAATGTCAGCTTCTGGATTCAGCTCTTTGATTTTCAAGGCGTTTTTGACGGCTTGGGTGCAGCAAATCCTTGAGCAGTTGGGATTCTCTTGGTTTCTTGAACCTACACATTGAATCATCGTTACCATTTTTGCGTTGAAGTTGCCTTTGATGAGTTTTTCTTCCAGCTCATGTTGAGTCATGATTCGTGGGTCGGTTCCGTACAAATATTCAGTTGGCTTGTATTCAACTGCGCCTGTGGCAATAATGACGACGCCGTGTTCAATTTCCTTCTCTTTCTCTCCACCGTTAGCCTTCAACGTGGTTTTGAAGTTGCCTATATATCCCTTGATGTCACTCACGTTCGTGTTCAGATAAACCTGAATCTTCGGATTAGCCTTCACTTCATCAATGATTGCCTGCAACTGCATCTGCGGGTCTTGAGAACCCAGTAGATAGTGAATCTGTCTGGCGTATCCACCAAACTCTTTCTCTCGTTCAACCAAATGTACATCAAAGCCTTGTTTCGCCAATTCCAAAGCCGCAGTCATTCCTGAGAGCCCGCCGCCTATGACCAAGGCTGCAGGGACAACGTTTATGATGGGTTTTGGCAGAGGCTTCAACAGGCGAGCTTTGGCAACTGCTGCTCTCACGAGGTCCTTTGATTTCTCTGTGGCTTTTTTCGGCTCATGCATGTGAACCCAAGAACACTGGTCTCTGATGTTTGCCATCTCGAACAGATAGATGTTCAAACCTGCTTCACGAACGGTCTCCCTGAACAACGGCTCATGCGTTCTGGGCGTGCAAGACGCCACGACAACGCGGTTCAAGTTGTGTTCTTTAATCCTCTCACGAATGCATTTCTGCGTGTCTTGAGAGCATGTGTAAAGGTTGTGTTCAGCATAAATCACGTTGGGCAGTTTTTTGGCGTATTCCACAACTGCGGGCACGTTCACTACTCCGCCTATGTTGATGCCACAGTGGCATACGAAAACACCTATCCGTGGCTCTTCATTGGACACATCCTTTTCCGGCGGATACTCTTTGGCAACTGTCAGTTTGCCTCTTTCAGGCGCCATGATTACACCAGCTTTGGCAGCTGCGCCGCTTGCTTGAGCCACGCTTTCAGGTATGTCTTTGGGCGCTGCAAATGCGCCGCACACGTATATTCCTGGGCGTGAGGTTTCAACAGGTGAGAACGTCTCCGTCTCGCAGAACTTGTGTCTGTTAAGTTTGATGCCCAGGATTTTGGCTAGTTCTTCGCTTCTTTTGGGCGGCTTCATTCCAACAGATAAAACCACGAGTCCGAACTCTTCGTCCTTTGGTGTTTCATCCACAACATGTCGCACAATCAAGTTCTGGGTTTCAGGTATCTCGTGTACGCTTGAGACCCTAGACCTGACGAATTTAACGCCGTATTCCTCTGCTGCTCGATTGTAGTAAGAGTCGAATTCCTTTCCAAAAGCTCGCATGTCCATGAAAAATATTGTGCAGTTCACGCCCTTCTGATGTTCCATGGCGATTACAGACTCTTTTATGGCGTACATGCAGCACGCGGAGGAGCAATAGCTGTTGCCTACCAACGTGTCACGCGAGCCAACACATTGAACAAAGGCTATCTTCATCGGAATGGTTCCGTCTGAAGGTCGAAGGATTCTTCCTCCGTTAGGTCCTGAAGCGCTAAGGATTCTTTCAAACTCGATGCTGGATACAACGTTGGCATATCGTCCATAACCGTACATGCTTTTCAAGCTAGGGTCAAATTCCTCAAAGCCTGGAGCGAGAATGATGGCTCCAACGTTAAGGTCCAATGTCTCCCGTTTCTGATTAAAATCAACAGCGGCTGGTTTGCACATCTGCTCGCACAAACCGCATTTGAGGCAGCTTTCCTCATCAATAACGTACTTTAGAGGAACAGCCTGTGGGAACGGAACATAAATAGCCTTTCGAACGCCCAAGTTTTGATCAAATTCGCTTGGCAGTTCAACTGGGCAGTGTAGGGCGCAGACGCCGCAGCCGGTACATTTACTCTCATCCACGAACCTAGGTTTCTTAGTTATCTTGACCTTGAAACTGCCTGCTTCGCCTTCAACCTGCTCCAGCTTAGCATAGGTTATTAGCTGAATGTTTGGATGCCTACCAGCACCAACCAGTTTAGGCGCTAGGATGCACATTGAACAGTCGTTTGTGGGGAACGTTTTGTCCAGCTGCGCCATGGTTCCTCCGATGCTGGGCGACTCGTCGAGCAAGTAGACTTTGAACCCTGCATCTGCCAGATCGAGAGAGGCTTGAATTCCAGCGATGCCACCGCCGACGACAAGGGTTGCGCCCACTGTGTTGCTCAATCTTTATCCTCCTTACGAAGGTTTCCGGAGTTTCAGCCTGCTTGAAGTTGGTAAAGCATTTCAACAGCTTTCTTGACGGTCTTTTTGTCACCACGCACGACAAAGTGGAGACTGTTTTCAGGCTTGACTACAACATTGAACATCCTGGCGATTTCGTCCACCTTTTGCCTGGGAACAGGCTTCGACAAGGTTATTCGGGTCCAGCCAGTGCTCTGGTTTCTGGGCAAACCGGGCACAAATCTCGGTCCCGCAGTTGGAACTTGCTGAAGCTCGCCTCTTTCAGCCCTATCGATTTCGCTTATCCATTCTTGAGCATAATCGCCAGAAACGCAGATAGCTACTGCGATCAGATCGCGTTTGACGGCTTCCAAGGCACGTTGGAGATCTGGCAGTCTCTCGTTCGCCAACTCTATGTCACATTCTGGACATATATGAGAGCTAACAAAATTAATCAGAGTCCGACAATTTCGCAGCTGACGCGCATATTCGGCGTCAACTTTGACATTTCTTCTAACAAGATCTCCAAACAGCCTAACCACGACCCACCAGATCTGTTCTGACCGTTGAAGCTGGATGTTGATGTAACCTCTGGTGCCTTCTGTTACTTGAGGAGTTACGAGTGAAGCAGGAGTAGCTGTGATGGACGGTGCAGGAGAGGCTTCAAGCAATTCTGAAAGCGTCTCACCCTTGCGAGCCATCTCTTCTAGGCGAAGTCGGATTGCTTCGGAAACGAATTCGGAAATGCTTCTATAACGTCCCGTTCGCTTCAGAAGTTTTCTTATTTCCTCAATCAGTTCTTCTCTTATGCTTATTGTTGCCCATTCTGGCATGTGGATTCCTCTTCTAGGATTTTCCCTTAAGTCAAGTGTAATTCAAATGTAACATATATATACTCCGCCTATAGATATTTTATATCTATTTACATGTAAATAGGAGCGCTTAAATGATGGAAAGTCGCAAGGTTCAGCGTGTAGGTTACTCTACGTTTAGCGTATCTCTGCCCAAGGAATGGGTGAAAGAGGTTGGTCTGAAGCAAGGCGACCTCGTGATGCTTTTTCAGGAAAAAGATGGCTCACTGAAGTTGATGCCAAGCAGCATGACAGAACGCGAGGCACAAACCGAGGAATACGTCATAAACTCGGACCTTTGCAGCGAACCTGGAATGCTGGAGAGACTCATCGTTGGTAATTACATTCTCGGGCGAGACATGTTCCGAGTAGTTTCTTCTATGCGTATAAGCAGAATGCACATTGAAGAAGTGCGCAGAATCACTCACAGACTTATGGGGCTGGGCATTGTTCAAGAAATACCTAGACAAATAGACCTTCAATGCTCAATTGATCCCACGAGATTCAAAATAGACATGCTCATGCGGAGGCTGTCCATGATTGCCTCTACTATTCACATCGAAGCTATGCAAGCGTTGACAGAGTCTAATCTTGATTTGGGCGACGACGCAATTCGCAGGGAAGATGAGGCCGACATGATGTATTGGCTTGCCCTAAGGCTTCTTATGTCTGCTCAACGAGATCGCATAGTTGGAGATAAAATAGGCCTAGAAGAACCATCCCAAATCCTGTATTACACGTTAGTTACGAGATATCTTGAATTAATTGCAGATCGCTCCGAATACATTGCACGAATGGCGATCGAACTTCAAACTCATGGTAAAGAAAGGGTTAGTGGACACTTGATGACCCGGATTAGCAATACAAGTGAGTTGGCACACAACGTGTACCTGAAAGCAATGGATTGCGTTTTCAATGGGAACATCGATGTCGCAAACAATCTCTTAGAGATAACCAGAACGATAAGGGACGAGCACGAAAACCTCTTGGAAGAACTTGCAGAACTGCCTCTTCTCAGGACAATCGTCTTAGAGTTGAGTAGAATAGCGGATCATGGCTCAAGCATCGCCGTCATAGCCATAAACAAGGCACTCGAAAAACCAAGTAAAATCTGTCATGTTGAGGGCTCTCAGATCTAATAATGGATGTTAGTTTTCTTATAATGGGAGTTTTCTTGCCTAATTAAACCGAGTAATCGGAAGCTGATTTCATAAATTTGACAAGACCGACCTTTCTATTTTCCTTTTGCGCTACATTTGGCACAAGAGGGGGTAAAAATATATTAGGGCGTTCTCCAATGTGCTTGTTTCTGCTTGGTCTATGATTAGGAGAGAGTAGGCTCTTTGGGCGAACTTGATTTTGGTTTTATGGGAGAGGTTGCGAACACTCCGAGAGGTAAGGGTATCCTGCTGTGCATCCAATGTGGGCGATGCTCTAGCGGATGCCCAGTTGCGAGGTTAACAAGTGAACGCAACCCAAGGCGTT
>Ga0224495_10002118_pt1 | contig 13282 bp, 12 predicted proteins | sample SF_Jul11_sed_USG_FD_168128 | JGI IMG/M metagenome (GOLD analysis project Ga0224495, IMG submission 168128) | Sediment microbial communities from San Francisco Bay, California, United States - SF_Jul11_sed_USGS_4_1 | ecosystem: Environmental > Aquatic > Marine > Sediment | place: USA: California... | reverse complement strand
CCGGGGGTACACGACGGTTATCCGGTTTTTGGCAACCGACGTTTCGGCGCCACCGGGAGGAGGCGCGGCGCAGGCCGCACAGAGCAGGACCAGGATAACAAGTGAGAGAAAGGCGTTTAGCAGCCTGTCAGGTGATATACTTTTCAATAACATCCCGTTTAAGCTTGGGGCCGCCGATTATCTCGCGGTCCACCTTTATCGACTCCCTGTCATAACGGATACCGTCGGCGATGTCATTTTCCAGCAGCAACGGACCGTCGAGATCGAAATATTCAGCCTGCGAGGACATGTAGACCGACTGCGCAATACCCACAGACGATTCCACCATACAACCGAGCATGACCTTTTTCCTGTCGTTCTGCGCTTTCTCGGCGAGCTTGACGCCTTCCAGGATACCGCCGCACTTTTCCATTTTTATGTTGATGCCGTCGACACAGTCGGCAAAGCGGTCATAATCGCGGCTGTTGTTGAGGCCCTCGTCGATAATCAACTCGACGCCCTCGTTTTTGCCCTTAAGGTGGGGCCATTCGTCGACGAAGTCGGGCAAGGTAGGCTGCTCGATTATTTTCACACCTTTTTTGGAGAGGTGGAAAATCATTTCTTCAGCTTTGGCGCAGGACCAGCCGCCGTTGGCATCGACGCGAATTTCCTTACCCTGCACCTGCTCGAGGACATCGAGGATCATGATATCCTGTTCGTGGCCCATCTTTATTTTTATGATCGGGTAGTCGCAGGTTTTTATGGCCTCGATCATTTCGCGCGGGGGCCCGACGCTGACGGTGAAGGAGCTTTTGACACCGATCGGGGTGCCCAGCGAGAGCACCTCCCACGGGTAACGTTTCGATTCGCCGGAGATATAATTGAGAATCATGCCGGTCAGGGCGGCGCGGGCGGCCGGGTTGATGTCGAATTGCGATACTTCCCGCAGGGTATCGACGTCGATCTCTTTGAATCCGGCGAGGAGTGCCAGGCCTTTTTTTATTTCGCGTTCGATTTCCTCGTCGGAGGGGCCCAGATATACGGAGCCGGAGGCCTCACCGTTGTAGCGGTTGTTGAGGATGGTCAGAAAGACGGTTTTAACGTCGGCGGCTCCCTGGGAAACGGCGAAGGTCTTTTTCAGGGGAAGGGTTATTTTGACGGACTCAAGATGAATCATAGCAGTCTCCTTGCCGTGTTGAAGTCGCGGTCCAGGTCTTCGCGGTAGTTGGGGCCTTCGCGCACCAGCGAGTTGATGCGCACGCCACCGCCACCGAGCGAGGCGTGTATCAACGAGGCTTTGCCGATAGCGATGCCCACGTGCCGCTGGAAGAACACCAGGTCGCCGGTTCTTATGCTTTCGCGGTCCACTTCCCGGCCGACTGTAATCTGGTCTTTGGTGTCTCGCGGCAGGCAGATGCCGAAACGGGAGTACACCGCGCGGACCAGACCGGAGCAGTCGAAGCCACAAGCGGTAATCCCCCCCCAAAGGTAAGGCACTCCGAGAAACCGCCGGGCTTCGGCGACAATCTTCAGGCCGGTGGGTTTTTCCGCTTTTGGCCCAATTATCGGCCGGATACCGCTCTTCTTGATATATAGCTGCATACCGTGCGGCAGGACGACCCGGGCGAGGTCTTCGCGGTCATGCTTGACGGGCAGACGGGTGCCGTAGTACAGCGTAAACGGCGGGGTCAGTCGGCGGGTTTTCGAGTAGACCCTGACGTTCGCCGAGGATATGATAAAGTTGACAGCGCCCAGGTGGGATTCGGCGTCAATTCTTGTCAGAAAGCCCAGGAAGCGTTTGTCACCCCAGCCGCGGTAACCGTCCTCCTGGATGACGCGACAATAGCCCTCTTTCTCGCTCTCGACGCGGACGACCTCGCCGAACAGAAGCTGGCTGAGGCGCTCGCAGTTGAAGCGAGGTTCGGCCCATAAGTCGAGCAGGTTGGTTGTCACGAAGGCGTATTTCACATTGGCATGGTACGGATGCTCCGGCGGACAATCAATTAAAAATGAGAGACAATCCCACGGCGGCGTCCGCCTACGACTCCGCAAAAAGGGGTTTGACAGGGCCGGGTGAATTTGTTAATTTCTTCACAAACTATATTGGATATCAAACCATTAAAGGAGGAATTCGAGGTGGATACGCATCTAATAAAAAGATCCGACGTTGAAAGAGTTCTGACGATGGAGGACTGCGTCAAAGCGACCGAGGACGCATTCCGGCTTTACGGCGAAGGCAAGACGCAGATGCCGCCGAAGTCCTACCTGTATTTCACTGATTATTTCGGCGATTTGCGCTGCATGCCGGCCTATATACCGGATATCGGCGCGGCGGGTATCAAGGCCGTAAACGTCCACCCCGACAACCGCAACGCCCACCTGCCGACGGTTATGGCCACGATTCTGCTGACCGACCCCAAGACCGGCTTTCCCCTGGCCATCATGGACGGCACCCATATCACCAATATGCGGACGGGTGCGGCCGGAGGTATCGCCGCCAAATACCTGGCCAAGGACAAGTGCAGCAAGGCCGCTTTCATCGGCGCGGGCATGCAGGCCGAGACCCAGGTGATGGCGATGATGGTGACCAAGCCGTCAGTGAAGAAAGTCTCGATATTTGACATCAACAAAGAGACGGCGGACAAATTCGCCAGGTTCTGCAAGGACAATTACGGTATCGAGGCGACGGTGGCGGGTTCCATTCACGACGCCTGCGCCGGGGCTGATATCATCAACTGCACGACTTCATCCCGTAAGCCGATCGTCATGAAAGCTGACGTTCCGGCCGGGGCGCATATCAACGCCATCGGCGCGGACGCCAAGGGCAAGCAGGAACTGGACCCGGCGATTTTGAAAGCCGCCAAGGTCGTGATTGACGACTGGGTACAGGCCTCGCATTCCGGGGAGATTAACGTACCGGTGCACGACAAACAGCTGACGGAAAAAGACATTGCCGCCGAGTTGGGCAAAGTCATCGCCGAGAAGAAAAAAGTACGCACATCCGATAACGATATCACGATATTCGATTCCACCGGCCTGGCTTTGCAGGACCTGGTGAACGCCTGGCATGTCTATAATATTTTCGTTAAAACCGGTGAGTTGGGCAAGCTTCAGACACTTCAGATATTCGGATAGGCTATATCTACACTGAGAAGAGGGCTGCCCCGGTTTTATCCGGGGCGGCTTTTTTTATGGGGCAGACAGGTTACAGGTCGCCCCTAACCGAGATCGAGCAGGTCCCTGGCGCGGGCGGCGATGTGCTCGGCGGAGAGGCCGAACTTCCTGATTAGCTGCCAGGGCTGACCGGACTCGCCGAAGGCATCCTCAATACCGACCATGGCAAAGCGCACCCTCTCCCCCGCCAGTGATGGCTCCTCGGCGATGACGGCGGCAACTTTGTGGCCCAGACCGCCGACCTGGTGTTCCTCGGCGGTGATTATGGCTTTTGTCTCCCGCGCCGCGCGGATGATGGCGGGTTTATCCAGAGGTTTTATAGTGTGCATATTGATAACGCGGGTTTCGATATCGTATTCGGATTTCAGGATGTAAGCCGCGCGGGTGGCCTCGGCGAGCTCGGGGCCGCATGAGATGAGAGTCAGACTCTCGTTTTCGTTTTGGTATTCGGATGAGAGACTGACATCGAAGGCATCCGCGAAATGCTCGGCCTCACGGCGGAAGCGAAAGATGTTGGCCTCGCCGAATTTGAAGATAGTGTTCTCGTGAGTGATGATTGGGGTGGCCTCGCGGGCGAACCGGAGGTATTTGGGGCCGACGACATCGAACAGGAGAGCTTTGGTGGCTTTTTCGGTCTCGAGCGGGTCGCAGGGTACGACCATGTGCATGTTGGGCAGGCCGGGGATCTGAAACATAGCCTCGAGTTCCTGGTGCGTGGCGCCATCCGGGCCGACGGAGACGCCGCCGTGGGCGCCGACGATAAAGACGTTGTAGTTGCCGTAGCACACGGAAACCCGCAACTGGTCGAGGTTGCGCGCCGAGGCGAAGACGCCGTAAGTGCCGAAGACGGGGATTTTGCCCTGCTTGGCCAGCCCCGTGGCGATGGTGGTAGCGTTCTGCTCGGCCACACCGATAGAGATGAATCGTTGTTTTCGCCCGGGGTGGTTTTTGTAGAAGTCGGAGATGCATATGGAATCGGAGATATCGGCGCCGAGGCAGTAGATGCGCTCATCATCGCCCCAGCGGTCAAGGGCGGCGCCAAAGCCCTTTCGAGTGGGGTGCATCTCTACTTTCATGAGGCCGGATGTATTCCACCAATAGTCGCGGGAGAATTTGGGCGTCTGCTCGCTTAATTCCTTCTCGATACGGTCCTGGTAGCGGCGACCATAGGCCAGGAGGTCATCGACATCGAAAGTACCGGTGAGGCCAAGCTCGACGAGGGCGCGGTCAAGTTCCTCGCGGTTCGGGGGTTTGCCATGCCAGCCGACCACGTTTTCCATGAACGAGACGCCTTTCCCTTTTATCGTGTGGCAGAGCAGGACGGTCGGTTTGCCGGGTTCGGCGCGATTACGGGCGGTGTCGAGTTTTGCGGCCAGGTCGGCCATGTCATGACCGTCGGCCTCCAGCACGCGCCATCCGAAGGCACGGTACTTGTCCGCCAGGGGTTCGATATTCATGACATCCTTAACGAGGCCATCGATCTGAAGGCGGTTGCAGTCGACGATCTGAACGAGATTGTCAAGCCGGAACTGGGCGGCAGCCATGGCGGCCTCCCAGATGGAGCCTTCCTGGTGCTCGCCATCGGAAGAGATATTGAAGATGCGGAAATCGTCCTCATCCCGTCTGGCGGCCAGCGCGACGCCGACGGCAACGGAGAATCCCTGGCCGAGTGAACCGGAGGATATCTCGACGCCCGGCTGGTCGAGGCGATGCGGGTGGCCCTGGAAGGGCGAGCCGAGCATGCGTAGTTTCATCAGTTCCCGCTCGGGGAAATAACCGGAGACGGCCAGCGACGTATACAGGGCCGGGGCTTTGTGGCCGGCCGACCAGATAACACGGTCACGGTCGGACCAGAAGGGTCTTTTCGGGTCATGGCGGGCAACCCTAAGGTAGAGCGCGGCGCAGACGTCCATGATGCCCAGCGTGCCGCCCGAGTGACCCGACTGAGCCGAGCACAGGGCGATAAGATTCAGGCCGCGCATGTAGTTGGCCCGTTCGACGAGTTCGGCGACGGTGTAATCTCCGGCAGGCTGTCCAGTGGAAGAATCTATCAGTGGCATGGCGGCAACCTTACGTGTCGGCTTTTCTGCGGATTTCTTTCAGGATTACCTTGCGCCAGAAGCTATCGAGTTTTCGACGCAGGTCGTTCTTCGAGCCGTTGTTGAGAATGACGACATCGGCCCGTCGGCGGTATTCGGAATAGGGTAACTGCCGCCTTTGGCGGGCGCGGGCATCGTCGGGCGTTATACCGCGCTTTTCCGCCAGCGCGAAGCGCCGGGCACGCGAAGCATGGACAACGATAGTTATGTCGACCTGTCGGTCAAGACGCCAGTCAAGCATAAGGGCGGCATCGATGACGACCACATCATGCCCGGACATGGCCTTTGACCTGGCGGTGAAGCTCTTTCAATAGATACGGGTGGACGAGTTGATTCAGACGCTGGCCGGAGGCATCGTTTTCAAAGGCGAGCGCAGCGAGGCGTCGGCGGTCCAGATTTCCCCGCCGATTGAGTATTCGGTCTCCGAAGGCGCGGACAAGCCACCTTAAGAGGGGCGGGTTATCATCGACGACCTGGCGGCCGATTTTGTCGGCATCAACGACGGCGGCGCCGAAGGATTTCAGAATAGCCGCGGCGGTGGATTTGCCGGCGCCGATCTGCCCGGTGACTCCAATCAGCATACCAGCTAATAAAGCGATTTGCCGAAAGAATTCAAGTAAAGGAATGAATCGCCGGGCCTATAGCCGGTAACGAATTTGCAGTTCGAGCGTGGCCGGGTTGTACAGAGCGCGGTCGAAATGGTAGGTGGTTGTCAAACCGTCGACCGGCCGTATCCACTCCGGATCACCGGTAAGGCTTGCAGAATTGTCTGAGGCAAAGCGATTCCAGAGCAGCTTGCAGGAGAAGTCCAGACTGTAACGGTCGTTCAGTCTCACGGCCAGACCGCCGGTCCAGAAGATGCCGAAGTTGTTTTCGTCCAGACGATAATGCGACAAGCTCGCCTCATAGCGACTGACCTGAAATCCAGTCTCGCCGAAGGGGGCTGCGGTCTCGAAAGGCAGTTGAAGGCGAAGGGCAAAGTGGCCGGCGAAAGTGCGGATTTTCGTTCCGGCGGTCAGCTTTGTGTAATGGTTGTATGATACGCCGGCCTTGACGCCAACAGCCCGGTTGAACTGGAACAGCAGGTCGGCCACCACGGAGGGCGAGATAGTCAGGGAGTTGTGGTCGATAGCACGGTAATCGAGACCCGCCGCGACATAGAATGCGGGGTCAAACAGGGGACTTTTCTCAGGGGGGGGCAAGTCCCAGACATCGACAGGGTCCTGCCCGGCAGCGCCGGCAGCAGCACCGAGGCAGATGACCAAAGATAACAGGGTCCAGATCGAGACTGCTCTTGATTTCATAAGCGCCTCTTTCCTCTCGAGACATCCGGAAAGCCGCAACTACTTGGCGTCGAGCCAATTGTCGCCGATGCCCATGTCGACGACCACCGGCACCTTGAGCTTGACGGCTTTTTCCATACAATCTTTGACAATCTTCCTGACCTCATCAATCTCCTCTTTGAAGACGTCAAAGACAAGTTCGTCGTGCACCTGCAATACCATTTTTGATCGCATCGAAGCCATTTTCTGGTGAATTTTTATCATGGCCGTCTTGATCATGTCGGCGGCGGTTCCCTGAATCGGTGTGTTGATGGCCATCCGTTCCGCGAACTGGCGGACATTGCGGTTTTTCTCATTTATCTCGGGAAGATACCGTCGGCGGTTGAACAGCGTCGTGACATAGCCCTTATCGCGGGCTATTTTTATGGTGGTATCCATGTACTCCTTGATGCCGGGGTAGCGTTCGAAGTAGGTATCGATGAAGTTTTTGGCGGCCTCCAGGTCCAGCTCGGTCTGCTGGGCCAGGCCGAAGGCCGAGACACCGTAGATAACCGCGAAATTGGCGGTCTTGGCGGCCCGGCGCAGGGCCGGCGTCACGTCCTTAATGTCGATACCGTGGACCTCGGCGGCCGTGCGGGCATGAATATCTTCCTTGTCCCTGAAAGCTTTAATCAGACCCTTATCGTTTGCATAATGGGCGAGTATGCGCAGCTCAATCTGCGAATAGTCGGCCACCAGAAGAGTGTGGTCACGGTCGCGCGGGATGAAGGCGCGGCGAATCTCACGGCCTTCGTCGGTACGAACGGGGATGTTCTGGAGGTTGGGGTCGGTCGAGGACAGTCGGCCAGTGGCGGTCGCGGTTTGATTAAACGAGGTGTGCACGCGGCCGGTGACGGGGTTGGTCAGCTTTGGAATAGCGTCGATGTACGTGCTTTTGAGCTTCGTGAATTGACGGTACTCCAGGACAAGTTTCGGAAAAGGGTGGATCAAAGCCAGCTCTTCGAGAACCTTGACATCGGTGGCGTAGCCGGTTTTCTTGGCCGTTTTCCCCTTTGTGGGCAGTCCCAGCTTTTCGAACAGGACATGGGACAGCTGCTGGGTGGAGTTGATATTGAATTCTCCGCCGGCAATATCATAAACCTCAGCCTTGATACCTTCTATTTTGCTGCTCATCTTTTCGGAGAGTTTGGCCAGGAAACCGCTGTCGACCCTGACACCTGTTTCCTCCATGGCCGCCAGCACTTTTATAAGGGGCAGTTCGATGTTGTAGTAAAGGTTGTTCATCTCGTGGTCATCGATAAGGGGGGCCAGAGCGCCCCGGAGTCGATAGGTGTAGTCGGCATCTTCAGCGGCATAGAAGACGGCCTTATCGACCGGCACCACGTCGAACGTCGTCTGCTGCCGGCCGCGGCCGATCAGGTCGGTGATGGGCTGCATCCGGTAATCGAAGTACTTCATGGCCAGAAAGCTCAGAGAATGCTGCCGGCCGGAGGGATCAAGAACATAGGCGGCCAGCATGGTGTCAAAGGAGACGGGCTCAATGTCAACGCCGTACCGGTGAAAGACTTCGAGGTCGTATTTGATGTTTTGCCCGATTTTCTGCACCTGGCGGTTCTGCAGGAGCGGTTTCAGCAGGTCAAGGGCCTGCTGCAACGGCAGGTTCCGGTCCGGTTCGGAGGAATGTCCCAAAGGGATGTACCAGGCTTTGCCGGCAGCATCAGCCAGCGAGACGCCGACCAGGTCAGCCTCCAACGAGTTAAGCGAAGTGGTTTCGGTGTCGACCGCTATTTCCCTGCAGGACGAAAGTCGGGTGACAAGTGCTTCGAGTTCCTCGAGGGAGTTGACGCCAATGTAATCGGCGGCACCACCCGTGTCTTCGGTGGCCACCGGCCCCGGCTGACTCTCGTCGGTGGACAACTGCTTGAGCAGGTTCGTGAACTCCAATTCCAGGAAGAGTTTCTTGGCAGCGTCATAGTTGATCGGTCGGCGCACCATCTCGTCGATTGAAAACTGCACGGGAACATCCGTCGAGATGGTCACCAGGGAGCGGGACAGCTCGGCCATGGCGATGTTCGCCGCGATCTTGTCCCGCACTCCTTTGGCCTTGATCTGTTGATGGCGGTCGAGGATGGCACGTAATGAAGTGAACTGGGCCAGCAGGGAGTCGGCTGTTTTGGGACCGATGCCGGGGACACCCGGGACGTTGTCCGAACTGTCCCCCATCAGAGCCAGCTTGTCGATGACCAGTTCCGGGTAGACGCCGAATTTTTCTTTGACTTCCTCACGTTTCATCTTTTGCGGGCTGGCCGAGGTCGACCGGGCCGGATAGTAGATGCCGATGTTGTCGGAGACGAGCTGGAAGAAGTCCTTGTCACCGGTAACACACCAGACATCGAGGCCCTCTTGCTCGGCGCTTTTGGCCACGGTCCCGATGATATCGTCGGCCTCGTATCCCTCCATTTCAAAAGAGGCAATGTTCAGAGCCCGTACAGCCTGATGGATTCGCGGCAGCTGGTCGACCAGTTCGTCGGGCATCTTGGCCCGGGTGGACTTGTACTCGGCATACATGTCGTGGCGAAAGGTCGGCGCCTTGGTGTCGAAGACAACGGCAAGGTAATCGGGATTCTCTTCCCTTATGAGTTTCAGCAACGAGTTGACGAAACCGAAGACGGCGGATGTATTTTCGCCTCTGGAGTTTATGAGGGGATTTCTGATAAAGGCGAAATAGGCTCGATAAAAGAGGGCCGAGCCATCAACCAGGTACAAGGTCTTTTTGCGGGCGGTCATTGGTACAGCTTCCTGCTTTGGATGTATCGCCTGACTCTGGGCGGCAGCAACCGCTCGAAGTCTTCGTCGGGTCGCCCGGCACGGAACATCGCCCGCAGGTCGGTTGACGACGCCTCGACTGGAGGGCTTTCAATTAACTCGATTTTCTCGACGGGCAGTTGCGTATGATTCAATTCATTAGATAAGGTGAACGACGGCCGGGCCCCGGCCAGAATTGTGATTTCCTTCAGGAGCAGGTCCGGGCGGTGCCACTCCCTGAGCCGCGTGAGATTGTCGGCTCCGATTATGAAGTAAAAGGCCGCAGCCGGATATTTCTTTTTTACAGCCCTTACGGTATCCACGGTAAAGCCGCTGAGACCCAGCTCTTTTTCGATTTCGTTGACCACGAGATAGCGGGAGTCCTCGGCCGCCAGTCTCAGCATGGCCACGCGGTCATCGTAAGAGGCCTGACAATGGGCGATTTTGAAGGGGTGTTTATAAGACGGGATCAGCAGAACGCCGGAAAGATTCCTGCGAGAATATACGGCACTGGCTAAAGAGAGGTGCCCATAATGGACCGGATCAAAGGTTCCGCCCAGTATCCCCCACTCCCCGCCATTCTCGGGAGCTGGCATTTTCTACCTGTGATTCTTTGACCGTGGTTTTGTCTATCGCTTCCAGGTACTCGTAGGCTTTCTTCAACCTTTGTTCGTCGTTACCACGGTATTTTTCAATGAAATCCTGCAGCTTTTCTTTGGCAGTCGGGTAATCATTTTTCTCGAAAGCTTTTTCGCCGCTTTTAAACGCCGACACGAGGGCCATTTTGAAGGCTTTATCCGCCAACTCATGTTCGGGATAGATGGTTCGGAAGCTTTCGAAGCGGGTGCGCGCCTCGTCGTACTCCCCCATTTGGTATTCGGTTTCGGCATATCCGTAGACGGCGCCGGGACCGAATTCCGTGTCGTTATAATCGTCGATGACGATCTGGTAGTAGACCAGTGCCGCGGCGTGCGCTCTCATCCGGGTGTAAACAACGGCATTGCTGTAATACTTGCGGGCCATCCTGGTGCGGGCTGCCAGCAGATACTTCCCGGCGTCGGCGGCGTACTGGGACTCGGGGAAATCGATAAGGAAATCGTCCAGCAGACTGATGGCCTGTTCGAGCTCCGACTGGTCGAGTCCGTAGTGGTCCGGGGCCGCCTCGTAGGCGCAGACGGCGCGCAGGAGCATGGCGCTCTCGAAATAAACGGAGGACGGGTAGTTCAGGACCAAACGGTTGAATTCCGTCTGGGCCAATTCATAACCCTCATCGCCGTAGTAGGCAAGGCCGAGGTAGTACTGGGCGGTATCGATTATCGACTCGGCGGGGTAGTTGTAAACGATCGCCTGAAAATACTCGGTAGCTTTGTAGTATTTGCCGTTGTCGTATTTCTCTTTGCCGGCGTCGAACAGCTCGCGCGCGGTCATGTTGGTCAGCGGCATGGAACCGCCGCAACCAAGCACCGTCATCGCGAGGATCGCCAGCAAAAGCGGGCCAAGAGTCCTTTTGAGGCAAGTTGTCAAACCTGGTATGTCTCCTTCAGCATCTGGTAGTTCTGCATTACCCTGTCGAGGTAAGCTTTCGGCAAGGGCTTGTTTCCGCGAATCAAGCCTCTCAGCCGCGTTTCCCCAATGTTATATGCCAAAAGCGCCTTTTTGATGTCACCAAATTTGAGCACCTGCTCGAAAAGGTGCAGTGTTCCCAATTTAATATTGGATTCCGGCTCGAAGAGGGTTTGCGAGCCCTCCCAGTCAACGCCGGCCCGCAGGGCCACATCCTCGCCCACAAAGGGCACCACCTGCATCAGGCCGCGGGCGCCGACGGGGGATTTCTGGCCGCGCTTGAAAGAAGATTCGGTGAGTATAATAGCCAGGGTGAACATCGGGTCATAGCGATATTTTCTGCTTTCGCGGTAGATCACATCGGTGAGTCGGCGAACTTCGCTATCATTGAAACCTATTTGAAAATCGTCAATTGCCTTAAAGATCTGAAGTTTTTCTTCAAGTTCATTGATGCGCACCTGCTGATACTCGATCTGCTTTTCAAGGCCGATCTTGTCCCTGATGAGATAGACCAGCAGGCCGGACTGCAGCAGGTAAATCAGCACGATGAGAAAAGCCACCGGTTTGGACAGGAAAATACCCAACTTTTCGAACTGAATCATTGGTCAACCCTCAACCACAGTTCCTTTAAGGTCATAAGCGTCGGCCGCGTCAATCCTGACTTTCAGCATGTCACCCGCCTTCACCTCACGGCCGGCCACGTGAACCACCTGATCAATATCCGGGCAGTCGGCCCGAGTTCGTCCAACGGCCGCTGTCCCATCTGTCGGAGTGTCAATGATAACTTCTTTTACGGAGCCTATCAAGGAGTTATTTTTGTCCACGGCGATATCGTGCTGCAGGGTCATCAGTTCGTCAAGGCGCCGCAGTTTAACGTCTTCGGGGATCTGTGCGCTGATGGCGGCCGCCGGGGTCTGTTCCTCCCGCGAATAGGGAAAGGCTCCCAGGCGGTCGAAACGGCCTTCGGCCACGAACTCCAGCAGTTCGGTAAACTCCTGCTCAGTTTCACCGGGAAAGCCGACAATAAGGGTTGTGCGGAGGGTCGCCTCGGACGACCGCGAGCGTATGCGCTCCAGGATTTTTTCTACGGTGGGCCGGTCGCCCTGACGCCGCATCGTTTTCAGAATGCGGCTGTTGATGTGTTGCAGCGGCAGATCGAAATAGTCGAGCGTTTTGTTTCCGCTCACGAGGTAGTCGATAAGCTGGTAGCTCAGCTGGGCCGGATACAGATACATGAGTCGAAGCCAAGTGACGGCATCGATCTTGTCCAGCTCTTTCAGCAGATCCATGATGCCGGGACGGTCAGGAAGGTCATAGCCATAGAGCGTGGCTTCCTGCGAGACGAGAATAAGCTCCTTCTTGCCGTTGGCGGCCAGAAAGTTCGCCTCGCGCAAAATAGATTCCATCGGGCGACTGCGGTAGCTCCCCCTCAGGGCGGGGATTGTGCAGTACGCACAGCCGCGGTCACAACCGTCTGAGATCTTCAGATAGGCGTACGGCAGATCATCCGTTATGAGGCGGTTGTGCCAGTCGAGATAGGCCAGCTTCCGGGTGTCGACGCCCACGAAGCGGTCATGCCTCCGGGATTCAGTGACCGCCTGGGAAATGGCATCGAGAGTGCCATGGCCAAAAGCGCCATCCAGTTCCGGCATGCCCCGCAAAAGTTCGTTACCGTGACCCTGAGTGAGACATCCCGAAGCATAGAGGGTTCTCAGGCGGCCCTCCTTTTTCAACCGGCCCAGCCTGAGAATTTCACCGATAGACTCCTCCTTTGCCGGCAATATGAAACCGCAGGTATTGACTATTATGGAATCCGCTTCTTCGGGAGTCATGACCGGTTCGTGCCCGGCTTCAACCAGGCGAGCGGCGATGTAATCGCCGTCGACATCGTTCTTGGGACAGCCCAGCTTGTGAATATAGAACTTCATGGACTACAGTCGTACTCTTTCAACGGAATCAGGGAAGGCCGGTTCAAAGTTTTTCGGGCTGCAGTCAAGGCCGGTTTCCTGCTTCTTAATCAGGATACGGGTCAGCTCGTCATTGACGTCATAGTATTCGATGAACCGGATTTTCAGGGCCTCGGGTTCAATGCGGATGGTCATGGAATCCGGCATATTGCCCCTGACAGCCTCTTTTCTCACCAGCCAGTAGTCGGAATCCGGTTCGATGATGCGGGAGTGGTAGAATTCATCGAGACGGGTTATAAACGATATTTGATTCCCGAAGACGAAATCGGAGTCAGGTTCTTCTATGACCACCTGGTTGTTTTCCCGGGAATAGCTGTAAAGGTGTCTGGCGTCATAGAGATACCGGTCGTCGTTGATGTCGACTCGATAGCGGCCGTCGGCGGCGATCAGGGCCACGCCGGAGGTAGAGTCG
>Ga0224495_10002117_pt1 | contig 13283 bp, 8 predicted proteins | sample SF_Jul11_sed_USG_FD_168128 | JGI IMG/M metagenome (GOLD analysis project Ga0224495, IMG submission 168128) | Sediment microbial communities from San Francisco Bay, California, United States - SF_Jul11_sed_USGS_4_1 | ecosystem: Environmental > Aquatic > Marine > Sediment | place: USA: California... | reverse complement strand
CTTGGGCCGAAGTGGCGGAATTGGTAGACGCGCATGATTCAGGGTCATGTGTCCGCAAGGGTGTGGGGGTTCGACTCCCCCCTTCGGCACCATTGATATTTAGATATATCAATGTGTGTCACTGAACCCATAAAATGTCCGCTTTGGCCACTTTATGGTTCCATTTCAGCTTGGCCATTTTATGGTTCACTTTTTTATCCTCCTGTTTTTCCATCAGTTATAGGCTTACGCACTCTGGGCCACTTTATGCTTCCTAATGAGTCAGCCTTTCTCAGTCCCACCGCTTTTCGCACTGCCGTCTCTTTGTCTCTTTGCCCTTCGCCTGATGCGGCGTTTTTTTGCGATATCCTGGCAGAGTTTTGGCCAAAAGTACCGAAGAGACGACGGCTTCAGCTTCAGCGCCCTGGCAATTCCTGCGATTGATTTTGGAGCAACTTTTTCCATCTCAGCGTTTAATGTATTCTCGGCGGTAGTTTTATCCAGTTTTGGCCTCTTGCTGGCCCGAATCCGCCGCCGTATATGCGGAGCCTTGGTGGTCAAATCCTTCTCCGTTATTGCGGCGTAGTCTCCCGCCAGTAGACTAACTGGAGTCACTTTAAGTCGGAAGCACAGATCCAGCAGACTATCAAAACGTGGTCGGAATCTTCCACGGGTCCATTGTCTCAATGTATGCGGGGTCATACCGACATCTTGAGCCAGGCGCGCCACATTTCCTGAGGTAACTTTTTCGCTGTACCGGTTAAGCGCGTCAAGGAAGTCTTGGGATGTTGGATACTTTTCCATTATGAACGCCGATGAAATCATATCTCCAACAGCGTTTTCGAGCCATTGGGCCTTCTTTAACATTCTGGCTTTTGCGCGTTCTTCAACCAACGTTTCATCGTAGCATCCTACTCCAAGCCAACTATCGCAATGGTAGCAAACCCCCACTCCCGCTCGGGATAGTAGGACAGGTTGGCTTCGTTTGCATGCTGGGCAACTGTACTTAAGCGATATTCCATGCCTAACGCATTTTGTAATCACGCGTATAGTCCACAAAAGTGGCTCGTATATTACCGAGTCGCTGTCGTGCCACTCTTGGAAACAAGCAGGGCACCATGCCCGTTTGATCTTCAATAATCCCTTCCCCGCAGGATCGATAATTCCAGCCCATGGAAGCATAGTGTGATGTATAAGATCCCGCCGTAAAGTCATGTCCATGAGAACACTTCCAAGTAATATCGCAAATTCAGTCACGCCGTTAGCGGTTCTGGAATCTTTGCTAAGAAATTTTCGCGGATTATTCAAATACCGTTTATTCATTTTGGGAATTATGACTTTTTTAAGAAGAATCTGGCTTGTAACGCAGTGCTTGTCGGCCAGTCGCAGAATATAGCTGGTCAGGCTTTCAGCATAGGACGTGCCAGACCCTATCGGAGGCAGATGATAAAAGGGACTATGCTTATCAGCAAGATCGTTGTTTGTATCCTGAGTTTTTATCATCTGCAAGATTTTTAAATGCATTTCAATTTCTCCCAACCGGATCACGGTATGGCTTTCTTTCCCCTACACGCCTTTTAACGCGATTTGGGGAGGGATTAACTGTGGATGCCTCATTCTCGATTTCAGAAATCCCTAGCATTGTACGTATGTCACTATCATGATTATCCTCAAGCATTTTTTCCCTTTCTACTATTTCTTGGGCAATTTGACGTAGGCTGGTGGAAGATATTGCATTTCTTTCCAGTATTTCCCTGCTCATTTTGTTCTTGCCTTGCTTAAGAGCCTCAGCCAGGGCAAAGAGCAAGTGAGTCTTTAAAATGCCTACACAGCCAAGGGATTTTTCGTAAAGATACTCGTATTGGTCAATCAGGTTCGGCTCGTCATAAAGCGGTAGGTGCTTTTGAAAAGTCAGGATGATTCTCATAAACTCCTCCATATCCTCCTTTATTTCGAATCTATATCGGGGAAAATGGATAATCCTATTTCTCCTCGCTAGCTGTCCGCTTAGATTTGCCAGCGTCAACAGATCATATGTGCCTACCAACACATGTTGAACAAGCGTGTTGCTAGCCAGAGACTTAATAACTTCCATGTTGTCTCTCAATCTTCGGCCGCTGGGCATGATCGCCATATGTTGCCCTTCATCTATGATTAAAGCTATCGGAGCTCTGTTTAGCAAACAACTTTCATATGCAAGCCGAAGGCTGGGATTTGAAGAATTATTGTTTAAATTATATTCCTTCAATGACTCATGTGCATTTCGACGCTTGAGTGATTTCCTTTTCTGGTCTATCAATGGCTCTTTGGCCTCTATGAGAGCTCGTTTGTAAAAGTCTTTCCAGTTAAACATCCCAGAATCTGGGGCTATGGCGTTTATCATCAGCACCGGGATGTGGCCCGGATTCTCATGCATCTTGGCTGTCCCCAGATCATATAGAATACTTAACATACTCTCTGCAAGAGTAGTTTTTCCAACACCTGTAGGCCCGCAGATTAATATTGTCGAGCCTTGTGGGGCCGCCTGGATATAGTGCAAAGTGTTATCACGAGATATTCTTAACTTGAAATGATCTACGGTCTTTGCTCTGAAATAAGTCAAACGACTTTCGATAGGCTGACGCAGCAAAGCTACAGGAAATTCTCGTTTTATGATCGCGCTCATTTCCAATCCTTTAGCAGCGACAAGTTTTTTATATCCGGCCGCCACTTATTTTTAATTTCCGTAGCCGTTTCATTTGGCTTAGATTCGCTTATTGGAAAATTAGCGATGGTATTGGTCACAGACTTTCCAACTGCTCTAATTCGTTTAACTTCAGCGTCCCTCTCCCTTTGCAAGCTCAATTCTTTGCTTTTGGCGTTATCAATAAATTGTGCCAATTTACTTCCGTCCAGCGAGTTGGTTCTTCCTTGAATTCGCATAACACTTTTCAACTCTACGGCAGCAATCATTAATTCCTTTTCAGTCATATTGGTCGGCTTTCTTTTAATCCCAGTGTCACATTTGATCCAGTTGCCTTTTACAAATGCATAGACCATCCCAAGATCATACGGGTCATATCGGACATGCACTTGTGAACCTTCAATCTCTGGACTTCTAAAGATATCATTCCAGTAAAATGTATAATTCACTTTTACACCTTTACCGGTGACAATTTTAGCGGTTCCACGCTTGGTGGACGGCAAGGTCATCATTAAAAAATTCTCGTCGTAGGCGACTATGCGGGAACTGCGTTCTCCTGTAATCAAGAGACTATTTTCAAAAACCAATCGCGGCGACTCACCCAGAGTGGAGTGAGTCGTGTTGTCATATATTTCGTAAAACCACTGCTCCATTTTTTCGTTTAATGCCGCCAGATTCCAAATTGCGTTAAGTTTAGGATTTACCGCTTTGGTAAGCTGCCGAATTTTTTTTGTTGGTTGAGTATTACCAGTCAGGCTATAGATGAATTGAGTGTTTATGGTGCCAAACAGTCTTTCGCAAACCGAGCCAAATCGCCCCTTTGCAGCGGGCCTCGATTTTTTCACACACTCGTATGTTGCTAATAGGGCCTCAAAAAAATGACTGTTAAATTCTTTTCCATTGTCCAGAACTAGAGTACTTGGGAACCTGTGGTGCCTTTTCACACATTCCCGCAATACCATCATGAGTGTTCTATAACTTGGCGGATCATAATTTAGATGAAACGCTAGGATTCTTCTTGAAAATGCGTCAATCATAATTGACAGCCAAGGCCGGCCAAGGTTTTCTCCATTTATAGACGATACCAACTCAATGTCTAATTGTGTATGGTCCATATGACATATTTCGAAGGGGCGGACGCCATGCTTTGGTGTGTTAATATCCAATATATGATAAAAAGGCTCAGAGGCGTACGCCGACTTAGACCCCTCTCTCTTCTTTTTCATTTCATGCGAATTGCGTTGCTTTATTGTTTTGAGAAATGTTTTGTATGAAGGGACGATAATCCCTTCTTTTTTGCATCCTTCAGCCATTTGCCTATAGACAGCCTTTGACCCTGTTTGTTTGTTATTGGCGTAATCTGTATCTATGTATTTGTTCATGATTTCCTTGCTCTCCTTTGGAAGCTTAGGGTTTCTGTTTCCACGCAAATGTGTATTTGGAATGAGGCCTGGATAGCTAGTTCCATGAATAGCTTTCGAATATTTGCAGTTTTTTTCCCATCTCCTGCATGTGCGTTCTGACACTGGACTTTTTTCTGAGGAGCCGATTGATTTTCGCTTTGCCAGTTCTTCTTGCCTTTTATTGGCGACTGCTAACCTTTTTTCGTCAACATTGGAGAAACTATCGTTTAATGCTGATTCGCGACGAGCCTTTAACTCTTCAGTTGGACTTTGTATAATCCCCCTACCCGCCAGATCCTCGAATACTTTTAGGGGTATAAAGCTAGCCAAATTGTCTGGGAGGGAAAGAAGGGATATTTCGCTCTTCCCAACATGCAGAATTTTGTACGATTTACCATCCCACTCGATTAGCGTTCCCATCTTTATATCTAAAAGCCCCGCAATAGGCTCCAACTTTCCCTGCTCAGGTATATATCTAGCCAGACAGAAAGCTGTATATGCTTGTTTGTTTTGGAATACTCGAACTTCCTCGGGAGATGTCAGGCTTTCATTTTCCAGGTCCACGAAAAGCTTTTCAGCGGCTATCAGAGTGTATATATTGTCCGCGGGAATCTTGTCGCTATGCGCCAGTAGCTGCTTTAACGTCAGAAATATGCGACCTTTAAAGGCCGAATACTGAAGTTCGTGCAACACTTTGTCAATTCCAGACAAATCACTTCCATAATAATCCCAAAGAAACCTTAAGTTGCTAATAAATAACGTGTTATAGTCCTTTGAAGACCAAACTTGGTACTGAAGTCCATATTCCTGGGCATACATTTCGCCCGGAGGGCAATGCCACTGCTCATCTATTTTGATATAACGGTTAGGATTTTTTTCAGACTCCTTTATTAAACCTTCCTCTGGTTTTGTCTCAAGCCAAAAAGGTCCATCTTCATGCAATACAAAAAAATCAGGCGTATGCAGTATCCCCATGTTTCGCCCGGCTTTTGAAGGATAAAAAAGCTTGATGGAATTTGGTTGGTCCCAAAATTCAAGGACTTGACTGTCGTTCTCCATTAGATAAATGGCAGGCAATTCCACTGTGTGGCTCTCGGCTTGTACAATGTGCCCCATCTTCCTGCTTGGGAAACGCGCAATGACATTCCCATACCTGCCTTGAACTTTGCGGGATGGTTGCGAGTTGCGGATATTTTCTATCAGACGAACCGACTTCTCATCCAAACCCCAAAGTCGGCACTTCCTCAAAAACTGATCAGCGTTCATCATATCTTTGTCACCTTTCGTCCTTTCCGCAAGTTATTTATAGCATCAAGCATAAAGTTTAATCTTACCCGCAGATCCTGTCAAGATATATATAACATATTGCTAAAATCTAACTTTGTGGTATGATAACAATTGAGATCTTAAATCGTTCACAATTGACATGGTATTATGTCAACAGCTATGAGGTGGTAGAATGTCATTAGGTAGTAATATCAAAGCGTTAAGACTGCAACGCGGGGAGACCCTTCAGCAAGTCGCCGATGCGGTTGGCGCATCAAAACCCCACATCTGGGAGCTAGAGTCCGGAAAATCAAAGAATCCTGGATTTGAATTATTAACGAAAATTGCCGACCATTTTGATTGTTCCTTGGATTATCTAACTGGGCATACGTCAAACAAAACCCAAAATACATCTGAAGCTATTTTTTACAGAGATTTCAACAGTCTTGGTATTGCTGAGCAGGAAGTCGTAAAGTCTCTTGTTGAAACTTTAAAGTCAAAAAAGCTTGGTTGATGCAAATCGACAAAGCCGAGTTGGCTGACTGCTTCACTCCTTCTTGCGCTCTAAACTACATCTTGAATCAAATAGACGTTCTCAAGCCACCAGTAGACATCGAAAGAATTGCTAAGTCTTTAGGAATCATTGAGATTATAAAGCTCCTGACCGACAGCTTTGAAGGCTGCCTTGTAACTGATGATTACAAGCAGGAAGGATTTATCATTATCAGGGATAATGTTTCCTTCGGAAGGAAAAGGTTTACGATAGGCCATGAATTGGGCCATTTTGTTTTGCCCAGGCATAGCACGAAATACTTGTGCAAAGAAGAGAGCCTAGGTTTTGTTGCGAAAAGCAGTGATATGGTCGCACTCATGGAAAATGAAGCAAATGAGGTGGCAGCCGGGTTATTAATGCCCACCCATCTATATATAGAAGACATGGAGAAATTGGGAGTGCCTAGCCTTGAGGGGATCCGAACCCTTGCGTACAGATATCTGGTAAGCTTCTCGGCAGCGCTACACAGGTTTATTGCGCTGACCCAGGTTCCGGCCACCCTGGTTTTTTCCAGAGATGGGCGCATCCTTTACACCTTGAAGAGCAATTCCTTCCCTTTCTGGCTACGTAGCCTTAGTGGAGGATATCTGCCGGATGGCTCGGTCTCCAGGTCGGTACGATTCCAGCCAGGTTTACGGACCGAACCAAAAATCGTAGATCCACAAATCTGGTTAGACAACAGCCTTGGCAGGCAGTTTCCGGATTCCATACTTGAACAAACTGAGCAAACCATCTCCAAATTCCAAATTACCCTGCTGACAGTCTGAATCCTGCATATTTTGGCCCCTCGGCATACCACACTTAGCGTATAATCCCAATTGCTGATAATAAACTTTCGCGCAGGGGGTAGCCGTGGACGTCAGCTTTTATGATGCGCCTATACTGAACACGCCATACGAGTATCCTTCCCGCCATTGGGAATTGGACGCCGACGGCCAGCCTACCAACAAGATCATCGAAAGCAGACGGGTTTCCAAATACATCTCGCCAGTGCCGCCTCCAAAAAAGCGAAAGAGGCAAAAGGGCCAGGCTTCCTTGCAGTTTGATGAGAACGTGGACGATGACCAGAAATATGATCCCACGCCGTTCATAAACGAAATCCGCGTTCACGTGGATAACTGGCGCAAGGTCCAGTCCCCCTCCCAATGGCAGGTCACCGCGGAGACGGAGCGCCTTCTCAAGCACTGGCGCCACCACCAGTTCCAGAGCTACCGCCCCTTCTTCTGCCAGTTGGAAGCGGTGGAGACTGCCATATGGCTCACCGAAGTTCTGCCTAAGTTGGGCAAAAACCATCAGAAATATAATGATTATCTGGTTAACGCAAACAAGGAGGCCAACCCTGAGCTGTTCCGCATAGCCTTAAAATTGGCCACGGGTGCTGGCAAAACCACAGTGATGGCCATGATGATCGCCTGGCAGACCGTGAACGCCGTCCGGCGCCCCGGCAGCAGAACGTTTACTAGTGGGTTTCTGATTGTCACACCTGGAATCACCATACGCGACCGGCTTCGCGTGCTCCAGCCCAACGATCCGGACAGCTATTACAGATCCAGGGAGCTTGTCCCGCCGGACATGATCGGGGATCTGCAAAAGGCTAAGATCGTGATCACGAATTATCACGCATTCAAGCTGCGCGAAAAGATCCAAATCTCCAAGACCGGCAAAGCCCTGCTGAAGGGCCGCGGCAATGACCTGAAAACCGAGGAGACCGAAGGCCAGATGATCCAGCGGGTGATGCCGGAGCTTATGGCTATGAAAAATATCATGGTCATTAACGATGAGGCGCATCACTGCTATCGCGAAAAGGCAAATAGCGCCGAGGAAGAAGGTCTAACAGGCGAGGATAAAGAGGAAGCCAAGAAGAACAAGGAAATCGCCAGGCTCTGGATATCGGGGATAGAGATCGTCAAACGCAAGTTGGGTGTCACCACCGTGTGGGACCTCTCCGCCACCCCCTTTTTCCTGCGTGGCTCCGGATACAGGGAAGGGACATTGTTCCACTGGACAGCCAGCGACTTTTCCCTGATGGACGCCATAGAGAGCGGCATAGTGAAGCTGCCTCGTGTCCCTGTGGCCGACAACGTGCCTGGCGGCGACACGCCAAAATTCCGCAACCTGTGGGAGCATTTAGGCTCTCTTCCAAAACATGGCCGTGGAAAATCTAAAACCCCCCTCGACCCATTGAGCCTGCCGTCAGAGCTGCAAACCGCTATGGACGCCCTATATGGCCATTACAAGAAAACATATGACCTATGGGCGGCGGCGAACATTGGCGTCCCCCCGGTCTTCATATTCGTCTGCAATAATACCTCCACTTCAAAACTGGTGTATGACTTTATCTCCGGATTCGAGCGGGCGGCAGACGACAGTGAAAACAGGCAGTATCACGCAGGCCGGCTGGAACTGTTCCGCAACTACGACGAGCACGGCAACCGCCTCCCCCGCCCCCGAACCCTGCTGATAGACAGTGAACAGCTGGAGTCCGGCGAGGCCCTGCATGACGACTTCCGCGATTTCGCCGCCGAAGAGATAGAAAGCTTCCGCCGGGAGATTATCGAACGCACTGGCGACAGGCAGGCGGCGGAAAAATTAACAGACCAGGACCTCCTGCGCGAGGTCATGAACACCGTGGGCAAGAGGGGCCGCCTGGGCGAGCAGATCCGATGCGTTGTTTCCGTCTCTATGCTCACGGAAGGGTGGGACGTGAACACGGTCACGCACATCCTGGGCATCCGCGCCTTCGGCACACAGCTCCTTTGTGAGCAGGTGGTCGGCCGGGCGCTGCGCCGTCAGTCCTATGACGTGAACGAGGAGAAGAAGTTCAATCCGGAATACGCCGATGTCTTCGGCATCCCTTTCGATTTCACCGCCAGCCCCATCGTGGCCCAGCCCGCCACCCCGCGGGAGACCATCACAGTGAAGGCCATGGAGGATAGGAAAGAGCTGGAAATCCGGTTCCCCAGGGTGGATGGATACCGGGTAGAGCTGCCCGCCGAACGCCTGGCCGCTAAATTCAACGAAGACTCCACACTGGAGCTAAATCCTCATCTAGTGGGGCCGTCTATCACAAAGAATCAGGGAATCATAGGCGAAGGCGTTACACTGAACCTTGATCATCTACAGGATATGCGCCACTCCACCATCATCTATCACCTCACCCGCCATCTCCTTTACACAAAATACCGCGATCCTGGTGATGAGCCGAAGTTGCACCTTTTTGGCCAGCTGAAGGGCATCGCCCGCCAATGGCTGGAGAATCATCTGCGCTGCTCCGGCGGCACATACCCCGCCCAGCTTATATACAGGGAAATCGCGGACATGGCCTGTTCCCGCATCAGCGCCGCCATCGCCGCATCCTCCAATGGGGATAAGGCGATAAAAGCCATCATGGACCCATACAACCCCACCGGCTCCACCCGCCATGTCCATTTCACCACATCACGGACGGACCGGTGGCAGACCGACCACCGCCGATGCCATATCAACTGGGTGTTGCTGGATAGCGATTGGGAGTCCGAGTTCTGCCGCGTGGCGGAGGAACACAGCCAGGTTCTAGCCTACGTAAAGAACCAGGGCCTGGGGCTGGAAGTCCCATACAAGTTCGGCTCCACCCAGCGGCGATACATCCCGGATTTCATCCTGCGGGTGGATGATGGCCAGGAGGAGCCGCTGAACCTGATAGTGGAAATAAAAGGGTATCGGGGCGAAGACGCCAAGGAAAAGAAAAACACCATGGACGCATATTGGATACCCGGCGTGAACAACCAGGCCAAATATGGCCGGTGGGCCTTCGCCGAGTTCACCCGGGTGTTCGACATTGAAAAGGATTTTAACGAACTGATCGATAAATTCACGGCCAAACAGGCCGTGTGAGGGGAGCGCAATGCCAAGAGGAAAAGCTAGCAACAGCGGCAAGACCAAGGAAGTAAAGACCATCCGTCACGACGAGGCCAGGCGCAAGAACCTGCCCACGGCCGAGTTTCAGTCCGTGATGGCCGAGGAGGAGAAAAGCCCCGTTCGCGTGGCGTATGAGCGGCGCAACAGAGACCTGGACCCACAGCTTGTCTGGCGTGGCAAGGATAAGCAGGATGAGCAGGACCTGGTGGTCCACGCCCCGCCGCTGTATATCCAGGAGAAGGTCCACCCGAAGCACCTGGTGGACGACCTGCGCCGCCAGACCGAAGAGCGGGCAAGCCAGGAGAGCGGCTTCGCCCCGGACCTGTTCAGCGACTTCAACGGCCTGCCCAAAGACGCCACCGCCACCGAGTTCTACCAGCACGACGCCAACTGGAGCAACCGGATGATATTGGGGGACAGCCTGCAGGTGATGGCCAGCATGGCGGAACGGGAAAGCCTGCGCGGCCAGGTGCAATGCATATATATAGACCCGCCGTACGGGATAAAGTTCAACAGTAACTTCCAGTGGAGCACCACCAGCCGGGACGTGAAAGATGGTAAGGCGGACCACATCACGCGGGAGCCGGAGCAGGTGAAGGCCTTCCGGGACACCTGGCGCGACGGGATACACAGCTATATGACATACCTGCGGGACCGGCTGACTGTAGCGAGGGACCTGCTGACGGATTCAGGCTCCATCTTTGTCCAGATCGGCGATGAGAATGTTCACCGGGTAAGGGCGCTGATGGATGAAGTGTTTGGGGAGGAGAATTTTGTAAGTTTAATTGCTGTCCAAACTACATCTGGATTTGAAGCAAACTATCTGGGAAACATGTCAGATTTTGTGCTTTGGTATGCAAAGGACAAGGGAAAAGGAAAATCCCGAGCGCCTTATTATAAAAAAGAATTTGTTTTAGGTGAAGGCAACGCGCGATGGTTAATGTTTGAGGATTTTTCATATAGAGGAATCATTGCCCAAGAAAAAAGAGGAGAGCTACCCATACCTGATGGAGCAAGGCCATATGAACCTGACAATATAATTTCTCAAGGGCGTGCAAAAGATCCGCAGCCATTTATATTTCAAGGTAAAGAATACGATTGCTGGAAAAAGAACTCTCATTGGAAAGCGTCATATCCTATAGGCATGGATCGCTTAGGAAAAGGAGGAAGGATACATGTAGCTGAAAACTCAATTAGATACATTAGATATCACTCTGACTTTGAGTTAGCAGTACATGGCAACATTTGGTCTGATACAGGGACAGGAAATTTCACTGATGACAAGGTTTATGTTGTTCAAACCAATATTAAAGTAATACAACGCTGCATCCTTATGTGCACCGACCCGGGTGATCTGGTACTGGATCCCACATGCGGCAGCGGCACTACGGCATACGTAGCGGAGCAGTGGGGGCGGCGGTGGATAACGATCGACACTTCCCGGGTGGCCCTGGCCCTGGCCCGGGCGCGGATCATGGGGGCCAGATACCCCTATTACCTGCTGGCGGACAGCTCCGATGGCCAGAAAAAAGAAGCGGAAATCACCAGGACCGAACCAAAGACAGCCCCCACTCGGGGCGATATACGCCACGGCTTCGTCTATGAGCGGGTTCCCCACATCACATTAAAATCCATCGCCAACAATGCGGAGATTGACGTCATCTGGGATAAGTATCAGCAGCAGATGGAGCCGGTCCGCGAAAAGTTGAACTCCGCCCTGAAACAGAAATGGGAAGAATGGGAAATCCCCCGCGAAGCGGAGGAGAAATGGCCGGCCAAGACCAAGGATCTGCACGCCGAGTGGTGGAAGCTGCGCATCGCCCGGCAGAAGGAGATGGACGCCTCTATCGCCGCCATGGCGGATTATGAGTACCTATATGACAAGCCGTATGACGACAAAGGGAAGGTGCGCGTGGCGGGGCCCTTCACCGTGGAGAGCCTATCGCCCCATCGTGTGTTGGTGGTGGACCAGAACGAGGAGCTGGTGGACTCCGCCGAGCCAAAGCCCGTCCGCAACCCGGAGGAGACGGAGTTTGCCGAGCTGATCCTGGAGAACCTGCGGGCCGCCGGGGTGCAGCAGGCCCACAAAGAGAACAAGATAACCTTCACCCAACTCACCGGTTGGCCCGGGGAATATATCTGCGCCGAGGGAAGATATATGGAGGGGGAGACGCAGCGCCGAGCGGGGATATTCATCGGGCCAGAGTTCGGCACCGTCTCCCGGCCGGACCTGGTGGCGGCGGCGCGGGAGGCCGGCGATGCCGGATTTGACAACTTAATCGCCTGCGCATTCAATTTCGACGCCCACTCCTCCGAGTTCACCAAGCTGGGCCGGGTGCCTGTGCTGAAAGCCAGGATGAACGCGGACCTGCATATGGCCGACGAGCTCAAATCCACCGGCAAGGGGAACCTGTTCGTTATCTTCGGTGAGCCGGATATCGAGGTGCAGACCGTGGAGGACGGTAAGATCCAGGTGAAGATCCGGGGCGTGGACGTGTTCCATCCGCAATCGGGGGAGATAGAGAGCAGCGGCCCGGACGGCATCGCCTGCTGGTTCATCGACACGGACTATAACGAGGAGAGCTTCTTCGTGCGCCACGCCTATTTCCTGGGCGCCAGCGACCCTTATAAATCTCTGAAAACCACCTTGAAGGCCGAGATCGACCAGGAAGCGTGGGAGAGCCTGAATAGCGATACGTCACGCCCGTTCCCCAAGCCAAAGTCCGGGCGCTTCGCCGTGAAGGTTATCAATCACCTGGGGGATGAGGTGATGAAGGTTTTTGGGGTGTGAGATGTCCGCTGCAAAAAAAGGAAGATACCTGCTATATCTAGATATTCTGGGATTTAGCGAGCGAGTTAAGACCCAGAGCCCAGAAGAGATTTACCAAATAATTGATGATGCTCTTCATTCTTTCAGTAGATGGGAGCAACTAAATGACGCATTCAAAACAATATATTTTTCTGATACTTTTCTTTTCTATTCGGAAGCTGAAGGAACCGGTAAATATGGATTTCTAGATATTTATGCAATTGGCGCAATGTTGTTCTCTGCACTGCTTGCCAAAGGCATCCCCACAAGAGGTTCTATTACTTTTGGCGAGTTTATCGTTAAGGCTGATTCCTCCGGAAAACATAACGTGTTTTTTGGTAAGGCTCTAATTGAGGCTTACGAAGCTGAGAAAAAGGAAAACTGGATTGGGATTACAATATTATTTTCTGCATGGCATCCTTACGAATCACATAATACCGGAGTTGTACAAGTATTTGAGAGCGAACGCGTTTGGAAAACTAGAGATGATGGATGTTTGCTTTTAAATCCTTTCGTCAAACTCAAGGCTTGGTATAGCTCCTATTTGATTGGAGAAATTGACAAGCCGAAACTTCTGAAAAACTCCATTTTCCTGGCGCCGTATTATGCTGACATGCATCTATAAAGAAAATCAACGCATATAGAGGGGATAAAACATGCAGCCTACTTTCGGAATGATAGACGACCAGGTCC
>Ga0224495_10002116_pt1 | contig 13295 bp, 13 predicted proteins | sample SF_Jul11_sed_USG_FD_168128 | JGI IMG/M metagenome (GOLD analysis project Ga0224495, IMG submission 168128) | Sediment microbial communities from San Francisco Bay, California, United States - SF_Jul11_sed_USGS_4_1 | ecosystem: Environmental > Aquatic > Marine > Sediment | place: USA: California... | reverse complement strand
TGAGAACGGCCAAAACACGCGGGTGTGTGTCACGGGACAGTATTCTGGCCATGGTGTTTAAACTGGCCGCCAGCGCCGCGCAGGGGTGGCGTCGGCTCAACGGAGCTGAGCGCCTCGCTGATATCATCACCGGCGTGCAGTTCAAAGACGGGGTCAAAGTGGAGGGTCAGAGAATCGCCGCCTGATTACTCATACACAACATTTGACTTTAACCCGACAGGGCGTCGCCGCCACCTACGACTGGAACGTGGAAGTCGGGATTCGCCGCACGTTCAAGAGCTTTTGAATGGCTGGTTCAAGGCCTACCGAGTCAGTCCTTGGGTTTTCTTTACAGGTTGCCGGAGATCGCTACGATTGGTGCGGGCATGCACGATAACTTTGCCTTCAACTATATCTCTTCATCTGCCTCACAGCCGGCGGTGTTGCGGATGGCTTCATGGTCGTGTTAGTGGTATCGAAAGCAATCAACACCTCGCACAAGGCTCCATCACGAACTACGATGGAAGATTTCATGTAATCTCGGACGCAAGCACAGAAAAATTCTTTACCTGTGAATAGGGCGCTCGCGAGGACATAGGTGAAACGGGACAACAGGCCCCTAGCAGGTATCAATCACATAACTTGAGAGAAAGGAAATTACCATGAGAACATTTCGTGCTTGTGTGTCAGCCGTTTTGTTAATGGCAGCCGTGGCATGTGCGCATTCTGGTGCTTGGGTACCCGAGGATTATTCGTCCACGATCGACAAATTTAAGTCTTCTGAGCAGGTGCAACCGTTCTTTCAGGATTCGTACGGCTATGCGGTCCTTCCCCTCATCGGGAAAGGGGGGCTGGGGGTCGGCGGCGCCTATGGGTCGGGGCAAGTCTACCAAGGAGGAAAGGTGACCGGCCTCACAAAGCTGATCAAGCTCTCATTCGGCTTTCAGGCAGGAGGCCAGGGGTTCTCTGAAATCATCTTCTTCAAAGATAAGCGCGCCTATGATGAGTTTACCACCGGAGAATTTGCCTTTGACGCCACGGCCTCAGCCGTGGCCATTACCGCCGGGGCGCAAGTCCAGGTCGGAACAAAGGGCGCATCAGCGGGAGCAAGTGCCGGACCGAAATCCGGTGAACAAGTCGCACTAGGCTACCACAAGGGAATGGCCGTCTTTACACAGGCGGTCGGTGGTCTGATGTACGAGGCAGCCATTGGGGGTCAAAAGTTCAGCTTTCAACCCTTAAAATAAGAATAGCGGTACGGTGGGCGAGGTACCGTCTCGAATAGCCTCGCCCACCGGTCTCATGCCTCACGTCAGAGGGAACCGAAATGGCATGCGGTGCCTCCCATCGCTAAGCGGAGAATTTCCGAAATCCCCATTCTTACTCTCAGCGATCCCTCACCCACCACCTATGAAAGCCGCCATGAGCGCTCCCTCGGCATTCCGCAATTCGAGTCGCTTACCAGAGAACTGATATTGCGTAGCCATTTCCAGCGCCCGCAAATAGAACCTTTCCTGTTCCATCACGCCGGCTGGCTCTGTACAGGCACGACGGGTTGAGCCAGGTGGTTGAATCACAATCATCCGACCCTCGACCTTGTACGCAGCAACGTAGCCATTGCAGCCGGCATGACCGGTCAGTCTCCCGTCCTCACCGAACCGGGCGGTGATTGACGTGCCGTTGAGCAGACTGACGACGGCTTGCTTCCCGTTGTTGTACGAAATGGCGTCCCATTGAGTTCCCGCGAGAACGGTCGGCGCGGGAGTCAGCCCGATCAGGACAGTTCCATCGGCATCGGTCAGTTCGAGCTTGGCATTCTGTATCCGGAACAGCGTCGCCCGCATTAACGTTGAGCGATAGACTCGGGCACGGGCTTCAATGTCGTCCGCACAGGCTGCCATCGTGCCGACCAGTTCGTCGCCGATACGGATCGTGGAATTCTTCACCGTCGCGTCACCACCAAAGGCATTGCATCCGTCATGGCCGCTGACTCGCCCGTTTTCCGCAAAGGTGAGAGTCAGTTCCTGGAGTGCTGGGCCGGAATCCTCGCCGAGGCGTTCGACGGTCCAGGAGGTCTCGGCCAAAGACAGGTGACTGGTTTCAACATTCCCCCGGTCGGCTACCTCCGGCCGCGCACAGGCCGACAGGATCAGCAGCAGGAGCACTCCAGCTGCGGCTGGTGTGATGCTTGTCATGAATCCGCCTCCCCTTCCACTGTTGTCAGGTTGACTAATGCAAGGGCCGTCCACACCCTCGGAGCACCTGCCCCTGCCAATGGATGATAACGCGCGAGTCAAACGACTCGCCGCTCATGGTGTCGTGACACATTTCAGCCGTGATTTCGATTTGCAGGTCGCCAGCATCCCACCGCGTCATCTTGCGGGTCTGATCGGTGATGGCTTCCGGCAGCGGGCGCTCGATGCGCGCGTCACCATAGTCCGTCATCAACACAATGCGCGACATCTCCCGCATTTCCAATATCCAGGGCGGTTCGTTCCCGACACCTCGAAAATCCACGCCGTCGAGCTTCGCGTGCTCCCAGATGGCCTGCCGGCGATCGTTGCGGCAGGTAAAGGTTTCCTTGCCCGGCTCGGACAGCATGCCGTGGTCCCCCTCGATCGCGAGTCGGACATCGCCGTGCTCATACCGCAACAGAGTCCCACCCGAGACGGCTGTGAGTCGAAGGCTTACGCCGGCACGGAAGACCCACGCTTCATTTTTCGTGGCGCGCACGACATAGCTGGACTCGTCCGGGCACATAAAGACCCACGTGCGCGGATCTGTCGCGTTCTTCCCGTCAACGTGTGCACCAGGCTTGTCCATCCCGCAGGCAGCCAAGCCAGCAACCAGCATAATCCAGATGACTGTGCGAGCCAGTTCGGTGCAACTCATCGGTGGCAGAATTCTACCCATTCCTGCGGATCTTACAACGAAGATTCTCTTGAAAACATGACCGCTGAGATCCCCAAAAGATTCACAAGAACCTGCTACAGTGATCATTCTGCCGACTGACAATCACCGAGGAGAAGCATATGAATACCCACACCACGCTCGTGCTCGCTGCTCTTGCCGGAATTCTGCTCGTGACCGGGTGCGCACTGAAGCCCCCTATCCAGGCGGCTGACACAGTCTATTTCGGAGGTCCGATCCTGACCATGGAAGGCGATGCTCCACAGTACGCGGAGGCCCTCGTCGTCAAGGATGGCAAGATCCTCTTCGTCGGCAGCCTCGCCGATGCCGATATTGTCATGCAGGCGAAGAACCGCGTGGATCTTGGCGGCAAAGCCCTGCTGCCGGGCTTTATCGACGCCCACGGCCACGTGTTCCTTTCGGGAATTCAGAAGCTGACCGCCAACCTGCTGCCACCGCCTGATGGTGGAGGAAAGGATGCCACCAGCCTCATAGCGCTACTGAAAGAGTGGCAAAGGCAAAATGCGGCTGCCGTTAAGAAGTCAGGGTGGATCATCGGCTTCGGGTACGACGATGCCCAGCTGGCGGAGCAGCGCCACCCGACGGCCGACGATTTGGACCAGGTGTCGGTCGACATCCCGGCGGTGGTCATCCACCAGTCCGGCCACCTGGCCGTCATGAACCATAAGGGACTGGCTCTGGCCGGCTTTACTGCCGAGAGCCCGGACCCAGCCGGCGGTGTTATCCGGCGCGAGGACGATGGCAGGACCCCGAACGGCGTACTGGAGGAGATGGCCTTCTTCGGCCCGATCTTCCAAATATTGGGCGCCCTGGACGAGGACGCGAACGAAAGGATTGCGCTGGCCGGCGTGCAGGCCTACACGCAGTTCGGCTTTACGACCGCGCAGGAGGGGCGGGCGAGCAAGGCCGCGAGCGAGACCTGGCGCCGGCTCGCCAACAAGAACAGGCTGGTCATCGATGTCGCGGTCTATCCGGACATTCAAGCGGAGGCAGAGTACGTGAAGCAGGTCGGCGTGAGTCCGACTTACCGCAATCACGTTCGCGTGGCGGGGGTGAAGCTGAGTCTGGATGGTTCACCTCAAGGGAAGACCGCCTGGCTCTCCGAGCCCTACGTGGTCCCCCCACCTGGCCAGCCGACGACCTATGTCGGTTATCCAGCCATCCCCGAAGCCGATGAGCGACAGCGCCTGGTCGACCTCGCGTTCCGGAACAACTGGCAGCTGTTGACACATTGCAATGGTGACGCCGCGGCGGACGCGCTGATTGGTGCGATCGCGAAGGCTGAGGCAACGTACGGCAAGGGCGACCGGCGCCCGGTGATGATCCATGCGCAGACGGTGCGGGAGGATCAGCTTGATCGGATGCAGACACTCGCAATCGTGCCGTCCTACTTTTCCATGCACACGTTCTACTGGGGAGACTGGCATCGCGACGAGACGCTCGGAACGGAACGCGCGTACCGTATCTCTCCAACGGCTTCAACACTTCGTCGCGGCATGAAGTTCACGGAACACCACGACGCGCCGGTTGCACTGCCCAGCGCCGTCATGATCCTCTACGCCACAGTCAACCGCATCAGCCGCAGCGGTGATGTGATCGGCCCCGACGAGCGGGTCAGCCCCTTCGTTGCCCTCAAGTCGATCACAGAGTGGGCGGCGTGGCAGTATTTCGAAGAAGACCGTAAGGGCACGCTTGCACCGGGGAAACTCGCCGACCTCGTCATTCTGGACAAGGACCCCACCAAGGTAGAGCCAAAATCCATCAGAGGCATCAAGGTCATCGAGACGATCAAAGAAGGCAGGACGGTCTACAAGGCGGAATGATGCGGGCTCATAACCGCTTGCAGCAGAGGGTGTTGTGCGCACCGCTGCTGCCAAACGCGTGGCGGCAAGGCAACCACAACAATCGTGTCTCTCGCATGGGCTTGGTGCACGTCCGGTCACGCAATTGTTTTTTCAGTTTCGGCCTCGCCCCATACCGTTGGCTGCGAGGGATCTCCGTCCTCTCCTCGCAGCCCTGCACATACCCTCTAAGCTTCTCGACACAGTCTTCTTTACCCAACACCAGCCGTGCGTGCACGACCTCCCAGATCAAAAGCCCTCGATTCCTTCTCTGACAACCAGCCGAGCATGGCCGATGGCGTGATGCCTGTTCTTGCCAAACCGAGGTCACACCCAGGCTGAGGCGGCACGTAGACATATTCAAGTCCTGCCCCTCAGATTTGTCCATTTCCCTCTCCGGACAAGCCTCCTGCAGCGACTAGATTGCTCGAATGTCTTGCCAAGCGCTTGCGTCATCTGCAGGGTCACTTTAAGATGCCGAGCGCTTGACGGCGCGATGATTACCCTTGGGTGGAGCATGCGTGTATTCTGAGCATATGAATTTGTTTTTCATCTTCCCTCGCCTCTCCCCTGGAACTCGTCCGCTTCTGCTCCGCACTCCCTTTCGACCGGTTCGGTGCCTCTTTCTGCTTCTGGTCTCTATGTTGACCCTCCTTCAGGGCCTCGCCCAGGCCGACGTGGTGATGCTCAAGAACGGCGATCCGGTGAGAGGCAAGATTCTCGAGATGCAGGACGAAAAACTCAAGTTGGACACGGATTTTGCCGGCGTCATTTACGTCAATTGGGACGACATCGAGCGGATCGACTCGGACCAGCCCCTCACACTCATCTTTCACAGCGGGGCCGACATTCCCGAGGGCGTCGGCAATCGAGACGGCGACCGACTGATCGTGACTCGGATCGAGGCAGAGGGACCGATTCCGATGTCCACTGTAAAGGCGATTAACCCGGGGACCATTTACTACCGCGGCAACATCAGCTTGGGAGGCAATCACACCACGGGCAACTCGGAGACCCAAGCGATCAACCTCTCCGGAAACTTCACGCTGCGGAAGGATCGTTCGCGGCTCAATCTGACGGCAAAACAGAATCGAGGAGAGGCCAAGGGCCAGACGACGGCTCAGAATGCGTCAGGAGGCTTTCGCTACGATTATTACCTGAGCAGACAGGTGTACCTTGTCGCTGATCAACTCTTCGAATCTGACCAGCTCCAGAATTTGACTCTCCGGAGCACGTCCTCCGCCGGTCTTGGGTACGACTTCTTTGATCAAAAGAGCAGAAGCCTCAGCCTGTCCCTCGGCCCCACGTGCGTCTATCAGGACTTCTCGACAGACTCCGCCACAGTCACACCTGCGTTTACATGGATGCTCAACTGGTATCGGGAATTTCGCGGAGGCGACATCAAGCTCTTTCATAAGCATCAAGGCTTTCAAGATGTCGGCACCAGCTCGGCGTTTCGGCTCAATGCCGATCAAGGGATTCGCGTGAAGGTATGGGGAGACCTGTCGCTCAACGTTGAATACAACATTCGCTACAATTCGAAACCGGCAGCCGATCGGAAGGAACTCGACACAACGTTCATCTTCGGCGTGAGCTACGAATTCAAAAGCTGAGCCGCTCCATCGTATTCAAACAGCCTGCTAAACATGCAGATGAAATACCAGGCTCAACTGAGTGTAAGCCCCTATTTTTTATCTTTGTGGAGCTTCGTTGATCATGACTCCGACCTCAAGGGTTGTTGCATCATAAGACAAATATCCTGAGCTGTTTAGCACAAGACGCTCCATTGCGACTGAAATAACCAAAATAGCGTTTTGAGGAGTGGCCCAAGAAGCCGCCGGGAAATGACCAAGCTTCTCCAGTTCTAGTGGATATCCCCTCTGAAACTGCGATTTTGTTGAGTCAGATCACAGCGCCCCTTGTGCTCCCCCATTTGAGAGAGGTTCTAGGCGAGCTGGCTCACGCTGGCCGCTTCTGGATTCTGGTTTCCCTCCCCTGCCGCCGTCCGTGTGGACCCTTGCGAACAGTGACTTCGACATCCTGGCTGAGCAAGGAGAGGAAATGGACGAGGTGTTCAATCGAAAATCCTACCATCTGACTGGCTGGGAGTTTTGACACGTTGGCTTGGTCGATCCTTAGCTAAGCTGCGGCTTCGACCTGCTTCCATCCTGCCCGTTGATGGTTTCCTGAAGCGCTTGGACGGACGAGACACACTGATCTCAACGGGCCCATCCGATGACGAGGCGTTACTTTTTTCCGAGAATGGCGTCTTTCGCGGCCTTGACGACTCTGAATTTGACTACGCGTTTCGCAGGAATCTTTATTTCTTTGCCTGTTTGAGGATTGCGGCCGATACGAGCCTTGCGGTTGGCAAGCTTGAGTTTTCCGAGACCGGGGAGGGTAAAAACGTTCTTCGCCTCGCGATAGGCCAAGGCGGCGAGCTCGTCGAGAAACTGCACCATCGCGCGTTTGGTGAGCCCAGATTTCTCGGCGAGATGCTCGGCGATCTGTGACTTGGTGAGTGGTTTTCCCATTGAATGCTCCTTTCCGCGTACACGATGAGCCATGGTTCTAGCGAGATGCGACAACGGTGTCAAGGCGCGTTGCGCGCTGCGGTGGGAGCGCACACTCATCCCACAGGGTCGAGCCAGATCCGACGAGACCACACGGTCCACCTTCTTCCTGATCCTTGTATACTCAACCGCCACGCGCGGGACACTCGGCATCCTCCCGCATGCAGCACCCGACTCACCTCAATTCTGTCATGTCACGATCGACGACCCACGCGCCTCATGTCCGCCTCGCAGCTGCTCCTTCGACCAGCTGCCCTATGACGAGCACGTGTCGTGGCTTCGGCACGTCACAACAGACCTCTTCGCCTCATCCTGTCCATCTCGCGTGCTGCACGTCTGAGACCGGCATGGGTCGTGGAGATGGCTGATAGCCAACCAGATTCTCATTCTGCCATCGCCTGGGCTACGCCGCTCGATGCGTCTTCGGTCCGGGTTCCATGGTGATGTCGAGGTGGCCCCCGCAGGCGCGGACGATTTTTTGAAGGGTCCGAAGCTCATACCGATCGTACTCCGCGTTTTCGTAGCGGCTGATGGCGGAGGCGGTGCTGCCGATGCGTTTGGCCAGCTGGGCTTGGGTCAATCCCGCTTCTTGCCGTAACCGAGACAATTGCTCACCGATGGCCAGCTTCTGAGCTTCCTCTTCAAATCCCTTACGAAATTGGGGATCTGCAAGCTTCTTATCCACCCACCCCTTGCCCGTTCTCGCAGCCCTACGTTTCATATTTCACCCTCCCTTCAAAGTCCTGCTTGTAGGATTCAGCGCGTTCAATTTCGCGTGTGGGTGTTTTGTCACCACGCTTCCGAAACCCATGCGTCAAGATGAGTCGCCGACCGATGAAGAAGAAGCACAGGATCCGGTCGGCTTCGACTTTAAACTCAAATATCTGATCCGTTTCGGTCAAATGTTTGAACTTGCGTTCGTTCCAAATTTTCCCCGTATCTCCCATCCGCGTGAAGAGCGCGACAAATTTCTGCTGACTGCCTCGGGAGAGCTGCTCAAGCCACACTTCCGCCGGCGCCACTCCGTTCGGAGCCACGTAGAACTCGATGCGTAGGACTGGACCGTCATAGACCAACTTGCTGGATGAGTTCGCCATACACCTCCACGATGCAACATAGCATATATGCTACTACGCGGACAAGCGAACCTTGTGAGGGGGGGGGTGAAAAGGTATGGGGCAACCTGTCGCTCAACGTTGAATACAACATTCGCTATAATTCGAAACCGGCAGCCGAATCGGAAGGAACTCGACACAACGTTCATCTTCGGCGTGAGCTACGAATTCAAAAGCTGAGCCGCTCCATCGTATTAAAACAGCCTGCGATATACCCTCCTTGTCCAAGCGGCATTCTGCCACGCTGTCGCCAGCTCGTGACGACCGAGCAGCCTCCTTAGTGGTTGAGGTCTCCCTATGCCCAGTGCTATGTAATAAGCGGGATCTATGCTGTCCTCCTTCTTTTTATTCCTTCCGCCGGACGAATCCCAGCGTCGAGGGTATGATTCGTCTCGTTGCTCGCGCTTCTTGACAGGGACCAGTGGGCGCAACATAAGGGCACGCCCGGGCAGGAAGAGTCGCGCCGCAGATTCACTTGTATCCAGGTTGCCGAGCATGATGCGCAAGGATAGGCGGCACACCCTTTATACCGTCGTTCGCAGCTATGTCGGCATCGTCGCCATGGGCATTGGGCTCGGGCTCGCCTCGGTGCCCAACGCATGGTCGGCTGAGGGTCCTCTCTACCCACTTGACCCACCCGACACCTCCAGTCCGCAAGCTACGATGCGGAGTTATCTTGAAGCCATGCAAGCTGGGTCGGAATCCTTTGCGTCGCTGATGGAACGCTATCAGCGGGAGCCGGGGCTCTCCTTCAGCCCGGCCGCTCAGGAAAAGGCTGACCGGCTGACCCTCCAGCTTAATCGGGCGATGCGCTGTTTCGACCTTCAAGGGGTTTCGCCGAGTCTCAAACGCAAGGTCGCGCTTGATTCCATGCTGCTGCTCAAGGAGGTGCTCGACCGCCTGGACCTACCGGCACTCAACTCTATTCCAGACGCGCGGGCCATGGAGGAAGGGAACCAGGACCGCTGGCGCATTCCTCATACGGAGATCGTGATTGCCAAGGTAAAAGAAGGAGCGCGGTCGGGCGAGTATCTCTTTTCACCTGACACGATCGATCGCCTGCCGGAATTTTTCCAAGCCGTCGGCTCTCTTCCCTATAAGCCGGGATCCTGGGAGGGCGTCTATGCGTTCTACAGCTCGATCGGGCGCCACCAGTTCATTCCCTGGAAACTGACCGAAAGCCTCCCGTCTTGGACCAAAGTGCAAGTCCTTGAACAGGCGCTTTGGCGGTGGATCGTATTGGGGAGCGCGTTGCTCCTGATCATGGCCATCCTGGTCGTCGTCTCGCGCTGGAGTCGGCAGGACTCCGGCAATCGCCCGCTCCTCCGTTACGGCCGCCGGATTGTCATGCCGGCCTCAGTCAGCGTGGCCGCCTGGTTCCTCAGCTTTCTGCTCGATGCCGTCAATGTCACGGGGCAGACCCATGTCATCATCGCGACCGCCTTGGGTGGGACATTGTTTGTTGCGGCCGCCTGGGCCATTATGCTGTTCGGTCATGTGCTTGCAGAGATTGTCGTGTCGGCGCCTGACATTCGCCCTCGCTCCCTGGATGAGGCCATGGCGCGACTGGCCGCGCGAGTGACCACCTTTGTCATCGCCGCACTTGTGGTGCTTTATGGGGCGGAACGGCTGGGACTTCCCGTCGTCCCGCTGATCGCCGGGTTGGGGGTCGGCAGCTTGGCTTTGGCGCTGGCCGCTCAACCCACCATTGAAAACTTCATCGCCGGGCTGACGCTCTACGCCGATCGGCAGGTACGCGTCGGGGACTTTTGTCGCTTCGGCGAGACCCTTGGCACCGTAGAGGAAATCGGCATGCGGTCGACACGCATCCGCACCCTTGACCATACCGTGGTGTCGGTGCCCAATGCGGATTTCTCCAAAGCCCGGCTGGAGAACTACTCGGCGCGCAAAAAGATGTGGTATCACCCACCGATCCGCCTGCCCTACGACACCTCTCCGGATCAACTACGCTACGTGCTGGTGGAAGTGCAACGGCTCTTGTGCGCCCATCCCCGCGTGTTGCGGGAACCGGTCTACATCCGGTTCGTGGGGTTCGGCGAACACTCGCTCGACCTCGAGGTCTTCGCGTACATCAATACCGCCGACTACAATGAGTACCTTGAGATTCGTGAAGACCTCAACCTCAGACTCATGGATGTCATTACGTCTGCAGGTACCCACCTGGCGATCCCGGCTCAGATTGAATATCAGGCCGATGCCCCGCCGCTGGATCCGGAGCGCAAGCGTCAGGTTGAGGCCCGCGTGGAGGAATGGCGAAGCCGGGGAGCCCTCGATTTGCCGAAGATGCCGCCTGAAAAGATCGCCGAACTCAAGGATTCGTTGGCCTATCCTCCTGCCGGCTCATCCGCCCACAAAGAACCGCCGAAGATGGTCTGACAGGCTAGGCGCATGGATTATCCCACCTGCACCTTCAGAGTGCTGGCCCGACACCATAAGCCATCTCCACACAGCATGAATAGTGCGAGTGGCCGCCTTGGAGTGCTTGTCGGTAGTTGCAGTGAAATGAAAGATTCAACTGGGGAGAAGCGAAAGAAATTCACCAGAAGGCAACCAACTCACCGCCGCGTTCATGTTCAACGTTCATGATCAGATTGGGTCATGCGATCGTGCCATCAACAAGAATGTCTCGGCTTTACACCATCATGGTGCCGTACGTTGTGGCGGGTAATTCTTGAACGCCTTGGCGATCGCCTCGTCCGCCATCTGAAGATTCTTCTCTTTTGAATCTGCCAACGTGCCTACCATACCGGCCCGCCAAACCAATTCTTTCTTCGCCGGGGTCACGAGGTCGACAATCAATGTCCCCTCGGTATACTCGTAGGTGGTGACGCCGCTATAGCCCGCGCCCCACCCATAGACTCCTCGATGCCCGTACATTCCTACGGCCGGACCGGTGCCCCGGAGCTCTTGTTTCTCCTTGCGGCTGATCTAGTAATGGACCAGGAGGTCCGGATTGTCGCTCAACCCGATCTCGCGAAGTCCTTTGTTCATGAGCTGTTGGCCGACCATTCGCTCCACGCGTTTGCGGACTAAGGAATTATCCAACACTCCGCTCTGAGTTACATCGGTCATTCCGGCGAACGCGTAGGTCCGGAACGTGCCGAAGTCGGCTTCAGGATCAAAGTCGGTGCGCACGGTCGGCCCCGCGCACCCCAAAGACGTCATCAGTGCGAGAACGACAAGTATGAGACCTCTTGCACCGTTCATATGAACACCTCATTCGATCGAGACCCCGTCGAGATTCTCATAGGCCTGCAGGATGTGGCCTAAAACGTGAAGGCCGCTCCGAAGACCGGCCCTTTGTACTCGACATCCCAGACAAAACCGGATTTGTTTTGGTAATCGACTTTCACATACCGGTAGCCGCCATAGACGGAGATATGCTCGGTAAATGCATAGCCCACCCCACCCAGCAGGTCCACCACCACGTTCGCCCCTCCCCCGCCGGCCACCGTAATCGCGTTGGCAAACAGCCCTTTCCAGATGTTGATGCGTCCTCTCAGCCCGCCCAGCCCATCCACCCACCCAGTGCTATTGGAGACGTTCTGTTGCGGCAACAATCCCGCATTCAAGGTCAAATCCGTCCCGATATAATTCCCGCGGACTCCTCCAACCACATCAAGCCAACCACGTTCGACTTGGGCAATCCGGAAGGCCACCGAGACGGTGGCCATGACCGTATCCGACTGTAACGTTCCACCATTAAATAACAAGCCTCGTGGAGTAGCAAAATCACCTGTGACCCTGGTCCAGAACACGTCCGTGAGGATGCCGAAACGGCCCTTGCCTAATTCTCCGGCACCCATGAATCCCAGGTCCACGTTTTTGATGATGTCACCGAACGACGCATCGACTTTGCCACTCGGTAAAGGCGGTAACGTCGCGACATCTCCTTTTAATCCGGTCATATAGACATAGGGCGCAATGGTAAACGACCACCGATCAGCCTGCGCCCCACCGGGTTCCTCCGCCCCTCCGAGCGAAACTCCAACCGCCATGCCCCACAGACAGCCCACGAATGCAGCAGCAAGTCGTTTCATCACCCTCGCTCCTTTCTTTTCACATCCCGATCCTAGACTCAATCGGAGTATGTCATCCGAACCTATGAACCAGACCGTAGCCGATACTATCAAGGTCCTCTTCTCTACTGCTATACCTCCCAGCCGAACACCAGTATCACCACGCGCTCGATGACCCAGAACGACGAGACCGAACCGATACCATACGCTGCGGCCTGGGGAAGCCACAGCGGCGTCTGGCCGACCGCACGATAGACGCCGATACCGGGCTGCCGCCGCCTCGGATCGATGCGCGCCTGCCACACTCGCCGACTCGCGTCCAAGCTCATCATGTCCGCCGAGGCCAGATCCGAGCGCCCCCAGGCCTGGGTAATCGGATGGCGATGCATGAAGGTCAACACGGCGCGCGAAGCCTCCCGAAGCCGATGCTCGTCGGAGGCCCAGCGCATGGCTTGGCGCACACCCTCCGCCGTGAGTCCCGGAATCATGCGCGCCGTTTCCGCCGCCGACATCGCGATGCCGTTTGCAAGCACGCCCGCATAGGCTATGAGAAGCTCTTGGTGCGACCGCGGCTCGCGCCCGAGCATAATCCAGCTGAAGCGGACTTCGGCATCGACGCTGAGAATCAGATCTGGCAGCTGCGCCTCCCCTATCTGTTGATTGAGCGCTCTTCGGAGCTCGGCAACTTGTGGATCTTCTTCAGCTTCGAGCCGTGTGAGGTGCACGTCCTCGTCGACCGTGAGCGCTCCCGCTTCAGCGGCCCGTGCCACCGCGGCAATGCCGCACGTCGCTTGCTCGATCAGGGGTGCGAGAAAG
>Ga0224495_10002115_pt1 | contig 13296 bp, 16 predicted proteins | sample SF_Jul11_sed_USG_FD_168128 | JGI IMG/M metagenome (GOLD analysis project Ga0224495, IMG submission 168128) | Sediment microbial communities from San Francisco Bay, California, United States - SF_Jul11_sed_USGS_4_1 | ecosystem: Environmental > Aquatic > Marine > Sediment | place: USA: California... | reverse complement strand
CGTTCGAATTGCCGTTCATCGGCGATGAGGCGCACGTCGTCTCGCCGGTGTTCGACGCCTTCGTGAAGAAGTGGGGCAAGGAGGAGTGGGGCGCGGTGCATCCGATCGTGTTCCATTCCGCCGGCAGCGGTGTCATCCACACCAAGGAAAAGAAGATTGCGTCGCTGGAGGACTTCAAGGGCCTGAAGATCAGGACCCCGTCGCGCATGTCGACGGAAGCGCTCAAGGCGCTGGGCGCGGTGCCGGTGCCGATTCCTGGCCTCAAGGTCACCGAGGCGCTGATGCACAACGTCGTCGATGGCGCGGTGCTGCCCTGGTCGATTTCGCTCGCGGTGCGTACGATCGACGTCGCCAAGTACCACATCGAGACCACGCTGCACGAGCCCACGCTCGCGCTGGTCATGAATAAGAAGGCCTACGCGGGACTCGCCCCCGAACTCAGGAAGGTGCTCGACGCCAACTCCGGCGCGTGGCTGGCCGAGGAGTTTGGCCGTCGCTGGGAGGAGGACGACGCTCGCGGCGCGGCCAAGGCGAAGAAGCTCGGCCATGTGATCGTCAAGATTTCCGCCGCAGAAGAGGCGCGCTGGCGCAAGGTCGCGCAGCCGGTCTACGATGAGTGGATCAAGGAAATGACCGAGAAAGGGCTGCGCGGCAAGGAAATGGTCGAGGACGCCGAACGCATGGTGGCGCAGGCCCGCGCCGCCGCGAAGAAGAACTGACCTCACCAGAACCCGCAAGACTTGCGCCGCAACCGGCGCCCGCGGGCCGTGGCGTGATCGCCGGCGATCCGCGGGCGGGCGGCGCCCGTACTGAGGATCCGCCGTGCCAGACCCGATTATCATTCGCCTCGCCAAATGGCTCGCCTACGCCGGCGGCGGATTGCTGCTCGTCGCGGTTGCCGTCACGCTGGTGAGCGTCACGGGGCGCTACGCGTTCGCCCAACCGGTGCCGGGCGACTATGAGCTCATCGAGATGATCTGCGCGGTAGGGGTGTTTCTCTTTCTGCCCTATACGCATGCCGTGGGCGGCAATATCGGCGCCGATTTCTTCACCTCGGGTCTGCCGGTCCACTGGCGACGGCGGCTCGACCTGACGCATGACCTGGTCTTCGCGCTTATCGCGGTGTTGCTCACCTGGCGCGTCGGTGCGGGTTTTGCCAACAAGTATTCGGGCGGCGAGGTGAGCATTCTCATCGGCATACCGATCTGGTGGGCGTTCGGTTTCGCCTGCCTGTCGATGGCATTGCTCGCCGTGGTCTGCATCTGGCGCGTGGTGCGCACGATCGGCGAGTTGCGCGGCGAGTGATGGCGAACCTGGGACTCGGCGGCGCGCTGTTCGCGTTGATGATGGTGCTCATCGTCGTGCGCATGCCGATTGCGATTTCCATGCTGCTGTGCGGCGCGCTCGGCTTTGGACTGCTGGCGGGGTGGCAACCGCTGATGGCGATGCTCGCCGACGTACCGTATTCGCGTGTCGCCAACTACGAATTGACCGTCATTCCGCTGTTTGTCCTGATGGGGCAGTTCGCCGCTCACAGCACGATCGGCAGCTCGCTGTACCAGTCGGCGCGTGCCTGGGTCGGTCACTTCCGCGGCGGCCTCGCGATGGCCACCATCGGCGGCTGCGCCGCATTCGGTGCGATCTGCGGATCCTCGGTGGCCACCGGCGCGACCATGGCCTCGATCGCGATGCCCGAGATGCGGCGCTACGGCTATTCGGGCGCTCTGTCGACCGGCGTGCTGGCCGCGGGCGGCACGCTCGGTATCCTCATCCCGCCGTCGATCATCCTCGTCATTTACGCGATTCTCACCGAACAGTCCCTGGCGCACCTGTTTCTTGCCGCGATCATCCCCGGCCTGATCGCGACGGTGGGTTACGCGCTGGCAATCTGGGTGTATGTGCGCGTTGTACCCGGGGCAGGACCCGCGGTCGAACCCGCGCCCTGGCGCGAACGCGTGCGCAGTCTGGGCGCGATCGGTCCGGTCGCTGCGATCTTCTTTCTGGTGATCGGCGGCATCTACTTCGGTGTATTCACGCCGACCGAGGGCGCGGCGGTCGGGGCTGCGGCCACGGGCGGTCTGGCCTGGGCGATGGGCGGGCTGCGCAAGGAGGGCGTGCGTAAGGCGATCCTCGAAACGGCCAAGGTCACGGGAATGATCTATCTGATCCTGATCGGCGCCGAGTTCTATTCGGCGTTTCTCGCGCTGTCACAGCTGCCGCAGGGCCTGTCGCAGTGGATTGGCGGGCTGGGTTGGTCGCCCTATGCCGTGCTGCTGATGATCGTCGGCATCTACCTTCTGCTCGGCTGCGTGATGGACGGACTGGCGATGATTCTGGTGACTGTCCCGGTCTTCCTGCCGCTGGTGCTGGGGCTGGATTTCGGCATGTCGCCGGAAGCGACCGCGGTCTGGTTCGGCATTCTGGTGTTGGTGGTGGTCGAAGTAGGTCTGATCACGCCGCCGATCGGCATCAATGTCTATGTCATCAACTCGATGGCCGAGGGAGTGCCGATGCGCGATTCGTTCCGCGGCATCGTGCCGTTTTTCGTCTCGGATCTGGTGCGTATCGCCCTCATCATCGCCGTGCCAACGACGACCACCTGGCTCGCCGGGCTAAGCTGAAACCTTCCGGCCCCCGCCGATCTCCGGCGGCCGGGCCTTGCCTGGCGGATAATGCGCGGGGCGCTTGATTCGCAAAGAGGGGGGAATATGCAGGGCAAGATCGGACTCGAGGAACATTTTTCCGGCGAGGATACGCTCGCCGACTCGCAGGGCTTCGTAGGCGATGACATTTGGCGCGAACTGAAAGCGAATCTCCTCGATGTCGGCGACCGGCGCCTGGCCCAGATGGATCGCTATGGCATGGAGCGGATGATCGTTTCGCTCAATGCGCCGGCGGTGCAGAAAATCCCCGACACCCGGAAAGCCATCGAGGTCGCGCGCCGCGCCAACGATCTGCTCGCCGAGCATATCGCCAGGCGCCCGGAGCGCTTCTCCGGGTTCGCCGCACTGGCGATGCACGATCCGGAGGCGGCCGCGCTCGAGTTGCGCCGCTGCGTGAAAGAGTTGGGTTTCGTCGGCGCGCTGGTGAACGGTTTCTCCAATGTCGGCAGCGCCGAGAACTGCGTGTACTACGACTTGAAACAGTATTGGCCGTTCTGGGGCGTGGTCGAGGAGCTCGATGTGCCGTTCTATTTGCATCCGCGTCCGCCGAGCCAGATCAAAGCCTACGAGGGCCATCCCTGGCTGGTCGGCCCGGCCTACGGCTTTGCGGCCGAGACCGGGCTGCACGCGCTGCGATTGCTCGGCAGCGGTCTGTTCGACAAATATCCCCGGCTCCGATTGATCCTCGGACATATGGGCGAGAACCTGCCGTTTCACCTTTATCGCTCCGACCGGCGCGTCGCCTGGTCGCCGATGGGTTATCCGGCGAAGAAGAATTTCCGCGAGTATTTCCAGAGCAATGTTTTCATCACCACCGCCGGAAATTTCCGCACCCAGACCCTGATCGACTGCATGCTCGAGCTTGGCGCCGACCGCATCCTCTTTTCGAGCGATTATCCGTTCGAGGCGGTCCAGGAGGCGGCGGAATGGTTCGACGCGACGCCGATCAGCGAAGGCGACCGACTCAAGATCGGCCGCGAAAATTCGCGCAAGCTATTCAGGCTGCCGTGACGCCACCGCGCGTGCGCAGGAACGTTGTTTGACGGGAGTCAACGGGGTCGGTCCGGATTTCTGCTTGAATACGATTCGTCTTGCGATGTCGCAAGCGAGGTTTCAATCGGATCAATCTTGAGGATTCCTATCATGGACGCACCGGTAAGTCCCGCGCTCGCCAAGGAGAAATTGGTCGAGGATTTTCGCGCGGTGGTGAGCGATACGGAAGAATTGCTGCGCGCGACCGCGAATCAGACCGGCGAGCGCATTGCCGCGGCGAGGGCGCGCGCGGAAGAGACGCTGCGCGAGGCGAGAGTGCGGCTCGAACAACTGCAGGAAAGCGCGCTCGAACGCGGCAAGGCGGCCGCGCGGCAAACCGACCAGTATGTGCACGAGCATCCCTGGCAGGCGATCGGCATATCGGCCGGGGTCGGCATGCTCCTGGGCATGCTGATCGGAAGCCGCCGCTGAGCGCATGAGCGACTCGGGCGCCGGGCGCCGCGCGGCGCCCGACGAAGGGTTGATGGCGTCGTTGCGGCGCTTGCTCGCGACGCTGCTCGAGTCGTTGCGTACGCGCCTGCAAATCCTCGCTGTCGAGTGCGAGGAGGAACGCGAGCGGCTGCGCGAGATCGTGCTGTACGGCGTCGCGTCGCTGTTCTTTCTCGCCCTGGGATTTGTCCTGCTCTCCTTGCTGCTGATTGCGCTGTTCTGGGACAGCCATCGGCTCACCGTGATCGCGGTGCTGGCGGCGGTATATCTCGTTGCCGGCGGTGCGGCGGCGGCGGTCGTGCGCGCGAAAGCCAGGAATCGCCCGGCGATGTTTTCCGCCACGCTCGCCGAACTGGCCGATGACTATCGGCGACTGAGGGAGGGGCTGTGAATTCGCGCCTCGCGTTGATTCACCGGCGCCAGCAGCTGCTGCGCCTGAGCGTCGAAGCGCAAAGGCGGGCGTTCGCGGAGATCGGCGAACGCTGGCGTTTGCCGCTCGCGGTCGGCGATGCCGGAATCGCGGCGGCACGCAGCCTGCGCCGGCACCCCGTCCTGCTGGGTGTGGTCGTGGCGCTGGCGGTGAACGTCCCGCGATCGCGTGCCCGGCGCTGGACGGGGCTCGCGGTCGCGTTCTGGCAGGGATACAAGACGCTGCTCGCGGCCCGATCGCAAAGCAGCGGCTGAATCCGGCGGATGCGCGTGGCGTAAGGCGGCGCGCGTATCGGCGCGCTCGCGTCACTCCCGATACATATGGTCTTCGTGCGGTGCGCATCGCGTCGGATGCGCCCGACGCAGCGTATCGTGTTGTCTGCGGGAGTAAGGCCCTGTAGAATTTGCCGGCAACGATGAAGACCCCGCGCAGACGGAAATCATGTCAGGCGCGTATCACGGGTGTGAATTGCGGGCGCGGATCTCGGCCACGAGTGCACCGATTCCCGGGCGCGTGCCTTCAATCAGGGGAGCGATGTTACCGATGTTGCATTTGACCAGTCTCGGCATCGTGCTCTACGCATTCTGGCTGCTGCTGTCCGGCTATTTCGAACCGTTCCTGCTGGCCGCCGGCGCCGGGTCGGCGCTTTGCGTGGTGCTGCTTTCGCGGCGCATGAGGATTGTCGATCGCGAAGGTCACCCGATCCAGATGATCGTTTCCGTCGTTTCGTACTGGCCGTGGCTGATCAAGGAAATTGCCAAATCGGCCTGGGACGTCTCGCGCATCATCGTCGATCCCCGGCTGCCGATCAGTCCGACGCTGGTGCGCTTCAGACCGACGCAGAAGTCGCAGGTCGGATTGGCCACGCACGCCAACTCGATCACCCTTACCCCCGGGACGATCACCGTCGAAGCGACGCAGGACGAATTCCTCGTGCATGCGCTGACCCGGGCCGCGGGCGCGGGGGTGATCGACAGCGAGATGGACCGGCGCGTGTCCAGAGTCGAGAGCTACCGCTGATGTTTGCCGCGGGCGCCCTCGCCCTGCTGGTCGCGCTGGCGCTTGCGCTGGCACGCGCGATTCTTGGGCCGACGGTATTCGACCGTCTGCAGGCGGCGAACACCGTGGGCACGGTGGCGATGCTGATGCTAGCGGTGATCGGTTTTCTCACCGGACGACCGGAGTTCCTGGATCTCGCCCTGGTCTACGGTTTGCTCAACGTCGTGGGCACGATCGCGGTACTGAAGTTCTTCCGCTACGGGGATCTCGGCGAACCGGGCGAGCCCGCGGACGAGGCGGGGCGACGGCCGTGAGCATGCTCGCGGATGTTGTGAGCTGGATCGCTATCGTCGCCGGCGGCGCCTTCTGCGTGGTCGGCACGCTTGGCATGGTGCGCATGCCAGATTTCTATACGCGCATGCACGCAGCGAGTATTGCCGATACCGCGGGCGCGGGACTGATGCTGTTCGGTCTGCTGCTGCAGGCCGGCTTCAGCCTGATCGCGGTGAAGCTCGTGATGATCGGTTTGCTGATTTTTTTCACGAGCCCGACGGCCACGCACGCGCTCGCCAAGGCGGCACGAGCGCGCGGCGTGCAGCCGCTGCTCGCCCCCGAGGAGGATCCATCGAAACGCTGATCGTCATGACGCTGCTCACCATGATGGCGATACTGACCGTGGCGATCGTGGTGCAACGCAATCTGTTTGCGGTGGTGGTATTCGGTTCCCTCTACAGCTTTCTGATGGCCACCGCGCTGGTGGCACTGGACGCGGTCGACGTGGCAATGACCGAGGCGTCGGTCGGGGCCGGGATGTCGACGGTGCTCCTGCTGGGGGCGCTGTACTTGACCCGCGGGGACGAGGTCAAGCCGCTGCGCCGTCCTTTGCTGCCGCTCGTGGTGGCCATCGTTATCGGCGCGGCGCTGGTCTACGGCACGTTCGGCCTGCCGGCATTTTCGGATCCGCTCGCCGCCATCCACGTTCATGTCGTGCCGCGCTACCTGGTCGATTCGCTGCGCGAAACCGGGGTGCCGAATGTGGTCACTTCGGTGCTCGCGAGCTATCGTGGCTATGACACCCTGGGCGAGACCACCGTGGTATTCACTGCCGGCGCCGGCGTGATCGCATTGCTGCGGCGGCGCCGCGGTCCGGAGTCGAAACGATGACCCGCGATCTGGTGCTGCGCGTTCTGGGCAAGCTGCTCATTCCGTTCGTATTGCTGTTCGCGTTCTACGTGCAGTTCCACGGTGATTTCGGTCCCGGGGGCGGCTTCCAAGCCGGCGTGATCACCGCCGCCGCAGTGATCTTCTACGCCGTCATCTTCGGGCTGCCTGCCGCCCGCCGCTTCGCACCCGACTGGATCGTCGAGACGATGATCGGTGCGGGCGTGCTGGTGTACGGGGGGGTAGGGGTGCTCGGCGTTCTGCTGGGGGGCAACTATCTCGATTATTTCGTGCTGGCGCACGACACCGTGCATGGCCAGGAGCGCGGCATCTTCTGGGTCGAGGCGGGCGTCGCCATTACCGTTTCGGGAGTCATGCTGAAAGTCTTCTACATGTTCGCCGGCCGGCAGCGAAGCGGGGAACAGGCATGAGCTTGGCCGGACACTACAGCTACTGGGTGACGATCTTCCTGATGGTCGCGGGGCTGTACATCGTCATCGCGCGCGGCAACCTGGTGAAGAAGCTGATCGGCCTGGGCATCTTTCAGACCTCGGTGTATCTGCTCTACATCGCGCCGGGCAAGCTGATCGGCGGCACCGCGCCGATCCTGGCCGCGTCGTTCAGCACCTACTCCAATCCTCTGCCGCATGTGCTGATTCTGACCGCGATCGTCGTCGGCGTCGCGACGCTCGCGCTCGGGCTGGCCATCGTGGTGCGTATCCGCGAAGCCTACGACAGCATCGAGGAGGACGAGATCCTCGACATGGACAGCGTCGGGGAAGAAGGCGGGTGATCGGCGGCCATCTTCCGGCGCTGCAGGTGGTGGTGCCGCTGCTGGCGGCGCCGCTCATGCTGCTGGTGCGGCGCGGGATCTTCGCGTGGTTGCTCGCCGTCGCAGTGAGCTGGACCGCGCTCGCGATCGCGCTGGCGCTCGCGTTCACGGTGCGCGAGAGCGGCCCGATATCGTACGCCATCGGCAACTGGCCGCCGCCCTGGGGCATCGAGTACCGGGTCGATGCGCTCAATTCGTTCGTGCTGGTGCTCGTCAGCCTGGTCGCGGCGATCGTCGCGCCGTACGCGCGGGCGAGCGTCGCCGCCGAGTTGCCGCGCGACCAGCACTATCTGTTCTTCACCATGTATTCGCTCTGCCTCGCCGGTTTGCTCGGCATCACGATCACCGGCGACGCATTCAACCTATTCGTTTTCCTCGAAATCTCGTCGCTGTCCACCTATGTGCTGATTGCGCTCGGACGCAACCGTCGCGCGTTGCTGGCGGCCTACCAGTACCTGGTGCTCGGCACCATCGGTGCCACGTTCTACATCATCGGCGTGGGATTGCTGTATCTCATGACGGGCACGCTCAATCTCGCCGACCTCGCGCAGCGGCTGCGTGAGGTCCATGAAATCCGTCCGGTCCTGGCCGCGCTCGCCTTCATCACCGCCGGGGTGGGGCTGAAGCTGGCGCTCTTTCCGCTGCACTTCTGGCTACCGAACGCCTATACGTACGCACCGTCGGCGATCACCGCATTCCTTGCCGCCAGCGCGACCAAGGTATCGGTCTACGTATTGCTGCGCTTTTATTTCCTGGTATTCGGCGTGCCGCTGGTGTTCGGCCGGCTGGCGATGGCGGAAGTCCTGATCGCGCTCTCGGTGATCGCGGTGGTGAGCGCATCGCTGGTGGCGGTGTTCCAGCGCGATCTCAAACGCATGTTCGCCTATTCGAGCGTGGCCCAGATCGGGTATGTCACGCTCGGCATGGGGTTGGCGAACCAGGCGGGACTGACCGGCGCGGTGGTGCATTTGTTCAATCATGGCCTGACCAAGGGAGCGATCTTTCTGCTGCTCGGCGGCGTCGCGCTGCGGGTCGGCGCAACCGGGCTGCAGCGGGTCGCCGGACTTGGCAGGACCATGCCGCTCACCTCGTTTGGCATCGTGCTCGGCGGGATGAGCCTGATCGGCATTCCCGGCACCGCGGGCTTCATCAGCAAGTGGCATCTCGTGCTGGGCGCCATCGAACACGGCTATTGGTCGCTGGTGGCATTGATCGTGGCCAGCTCGCTCATCGCGCTGGCCTACGTCTGGCGCTTCGTCGAAACAGCCTATTTTCGCGTGCCCGAGTCTTCCGCGGCGACGCGCAACGAAGCGCCGGCGTCGATGCTGATTCCGGCCTGGATCATGGTCGGGGGCTGCGTCTATTTCGGCATCGACACCGGATATGTGCTGGACGGCGCGAGGCATGCGGTTGAATTTCTGCTCGGGGGCGTGCGGTGAGTGCGGAGGGGCTCATCGTTGCCGCGCTCGGCGTCCCCGCGCTCGGGGCGCTGGCGATCGCCGCCTGCGGCCGGCGGCCGGATCTGCGCGAGACGGTGACGCTCGCGACAGCGACCGGCCTGCTGTGGTGCGTGCTGTCGCTGCTCGGACCGGTGCTGGGCGGGGCGCAGCCGCAGTTGTCGCTGGTCGAGATGCTGCCCGGAATCGCGATTTCGTTTCGCATCGAGCCGCTGGGCATGCTGTTCGCGCTGGTGGCTTCGACCCTGTGGATCGTCAATTCGCTCTATTCGATCGGCTATATGCGCGCCAATCGGGAGCCGCGGCAGACGCGCTTCTATGTCTGCTTCGCGCTGGCGCTCGCCTGCACCATCGGAATCGCGTTCAGCGCAAACCTGCTCACGCTGTACCTGTTCTATGAGGCGCTCACGCTGATCACCTATCCGCTGGTGACGCATCACGGCGGCGAGGAGGCACGTCGCGGCGGGCGGCTGTATCTGGGCGTGCTGCTCGGGACATCGATCGTGTTGCTGCTGCCGGCGATCGTCATCACCTGGTCGGTCGCGGGCACGCTGGAATTCGCCCGCGGCGGGATATTGGGCGGCGGGCTGTCGAATGCGGCCATGGGCGGACTGCTGGCCTTGTACATGTTCGGCATCGGCAAGGCGGCGCTGATGCCTTTCCATCGCTGGCTGCCGGCGGCGATGGTGGCGCCGACGCCGGTGTCCGCGCTGTTGCATGCGGTCGCGGTGGTGAAGGCGGGAGTGTTCTCGGTGGTGAAGGTGATCGTGTACGTGTTCGGCGTAGACCGGATCGCGGGCCTCGCGAGCGTAGACTGGTTGCCGGTGGTGGCCGGTTTCACCATCATCGCCGCGTCCATCGTGGCGCTGCGCGCGGACAACCTCAAGCGCCGGCTCGCCTACTCCACCGTGAGCCAGCTGTCCTATGTTGTGCTGTCGGCGTCGTTGCTCGCGCCGCTCTCGATTATGGGGGCGGCCCTGCATATCGCCGCGCATGCGGTGAGCAAGATCACGCTGTTTTTCGCCGCCGGCGCGATCTATACGGCGTCGCACAAGACCGAGGTGAGCCAACTGGACGGCATCGGCCGGCGCATGCCCTGGACCATGGGCGCGTTTGCGGTGGGCGCAATGTCCCTGATCGGCGTGCCGCCTGCGGTCGGCTTCGTGAGCAAGTGGTTCATCTTCCAGGGCGCGGCCGCGAGTGGCCACCATCTGTTGATGGTGGTGCTCGGCGTGAGCGCGCTGCTCAACGCCGCGTATTTTCTCCCCATTCTCTATGCCGCGTTCTTCCGGCTGCCGCCCGAGGGCGCCGCTCACGGCGAGGCGCCGCTGCCGATGGTGCTCGCGCTCTGCGCCACCGCCGCGTTGACGGTGGGGCTGTTTTTCTACCCGCAGATACCGCTGGCGTTGGCACGGCAGTTGGCGGGGATCTGATCACGCCGGAGCCGATATGCGCGAAACCAAGAAATACTGGCTAGACCGCAAGGAGAACGTGACGATCGTCTATCGCGCGGTCTGGGTCGTGTGCATCCTGTTGCTGCTCATCGACCCGCTGGTGCACAAGCACGAGGCGTACGATTTCGCCGAATGGTTCGGTTTTTTCGGCTTCTTCGGTTTTTTTGCTTGCGTCGGGCTGGTGCTCGCGGCCAAGGCGCTGCGCCGGATCCTCAAGCGCCCGGAGGATTACTATGAGCGCTGAGTTTCCCACCGCGCTGATCATGATCCTCGGCGCGCTTGCCGTTCCGCTCCTGCGCGGCCGCGTGCGCGCCGCCTGGATGCTGGCGCTGCCGGTGCTCGCGCTCGCGCATCTGCTGTCGATGCCGCTCGGAGACCATGCGCACGCCGGCTTTCTCGGCGAGACCCTTGTGCTGATGCGGGTGGACCGCCTTAGCCTCGTGTTTGGTTATATCTTCATCCTCGCTACGCTGCTGAACGTCATCTATTCGCTGCATGAGGACGACCCGTACCAGCAGGTGTCGGCGCTCGCCTACGCGGGAAGCGCGCTGGGCGCGGTATTTGCCGGTGACCTGATCACGCTATTCGTCTTCTGGGAACTCACCGCAGTGACTTCGGTGGTGCTCATCTGGGCGCGGCGCACGGAGCGCGCGCGGCGCGCGGCGATGCGCTACCTGCTGGTACAGCTTGCGTCCGGCATGCTGCTGCTCGCGGGAGCGGCGCTGCACTACCAGGCAAGCGGATCGATCCGGTTCGACCTGCTCGGCCTGGCCACTCCCGGCGGGTGGCTGATCCTGCTCGCTTTCGGGATCAAATGCGCTTTCCCGCTGCTGCACAACTGGTTGCAGGATGCTTACCCGGAGGCAACAGTCACGGGCAGCGTGTGGCTGTCCGCTTTTACGACCAAACTGGCGGTGTACGCGCTCGCGCGCGGCTACGCCGGCACCGAGATGCTGATCTGGGTCGGCGCGCTGATGACCGCATTTCCGATTTTCTACGCCGTGATCGAGAATGATCTGCGGCGGGTGCTTGCCTACAGTCTCAACAACCAGCTCGGCTTCATGGTCGTGGGCGTGGGCATAGGCACCGAGCTTGCGATCGACGGCACGGTGGCGCATGCGTTCTCGCACATCTTGTACAAGGCCTTGTTGTTCATGTCGATGGGAGCGGTGCTGCTGCGCGCGGGCACGGTCAACGGCTCGCAGCTCGGCGGGCTGTACAAGTCGATGCCCTGGACCACGGGGTTCTGCATCGTCGGCGCGGCGTCCATATCCGCGTTTCCGCTGTTCAGCGGCTTCATCAGCAAGGCGCTGATCTTGACTGCTGCGGCGGACGGCGGATATGTGATCACCTGGTTGGTGCTGCTGTTCGCTTCGGCCGGCGTGTTCCACCATTCCGGGATCAAGATTCCTTATTTTGCTTTCTTCGGCCACGATTCCGGAATCCGCTGCGCCGAAGCGCCGCGCAATATGCTGCTTGCCATGGGGCTGACCGCAGCGTTGTGCGTCGGTATCGGCGTCTATCCGGACGCTCTCTACGCACTGCTGCCGTACCCGGTGTCGTTTGTCCCCTATACCGGGGCGCATGTGGTGACGCAATTGCAACTGCTGTTGTTTTCTGCGCTAGCGTTCTCGGTGCTGATGCGCACCGGGATTTATCCGCCAGAATTGCCTGCGGTGAATCTGGACTCTGACTGGTCGTATCGCAAACTTGCGCCTGCCTTGCTTGGCGCGGCAGGTGCGGGAATCGCCGCCTTCCGGCTGGCGGTTGCGGAGGCTGGCCTGCGGCTGGCCACACCGCTTTGCCGCGCGGTTCGGGACTTGCATGCAAACTCGGGCCCGCTCGCGCGCACCCAGTCGACCGGGGCGATGGCGCTGTGGATCAGCATCCTGCTCGCCGTGTACCTGGTGATGTACTACTTCTAGTTCCATGGTGACAGGCGGCCAATTCCTCCTGGGAGCGCGATGAAAAATTGCGCCGACCCCGGTTCGCCCGGGTAAAATAATTGTTCTGAGTCTTCCAGCAGGAGCAAGCCATGAAGGAAGAGGTTCGCGTTCCCGTCGCGATCATCGGCTCGGGCAATATCGGCACCGACCTGATGATCAAGGTGATGCGCAAGTCCAAACACCTCTCGATGGGTGCGATGGTCGGCATCGATCCGGCTTCCGACGGCCTGGCGAGAGCCGAGCGGCTGGGCGTGGCGGCCACGAGCGGTGGGGTCGAGGCGCTGGTCAAGCTGCCCAATTTCAAGAGCATCCGAATCGCTTTCGATGCCACTTCGGCCGGCGCGCATGCGCAGCACAACGCGGTCCTGCAAAAGCACGGCGTGCAGGTGATCGATCTGACGCCGGCGGCCATCGGCCCGTACGTCATTCCGGTGGTGAACCTGGAGGAACACCTGGCGAGCCCGAATATCAACATGGTGACCTGCGGCGGACAGGCGACGATTCCGATGGTCCACGCGGTTTCGCGCATCGCCAAGGTGTACTACGCCGAAATCGTCGCGTCGATCGCGAGCAAGTCGGCCGGCCCGGGCACGCGCGCCAACATCGACGAGTTCACCGAGACCACCTCGCGGGCCATCGTCAAGCTGGGCGGCGCGGCGCAAGGCAAAGCGATCATCATCCTGAATCCGGCCGAGCCGCCGCTCATCATGCGCGACACGGTGTACTGCCTCGCCGAGGCGGGCGCCGACGAGGCCGCGATACGCAAATCGATCGACGAGATGGTGGCGCGGGTCGCGGCCTACGTGCCGGGTTACCGTCTGAAGCAGCAGGTGCAGTTCGATAAGATCGCGGCCGACCGGCCGTTGAACATT
>Ga0224495_10002114_pt1 | contig 13296 bp, 10 predicted proteins | sample SF_Jul11_sed_USG_FD_168128 | JGI IMG/M metagenome (GOLD analysis project Ga0224495, IMG submission 168128) | Sediment microbial communities from San Francisco Bay, California, United States - SF_Jul11_sed_USGS_4_1 | ecosystem: Environmental > Aquatic > Marine > Sediment | place: USA: California... | reverse complement strand
AACAGCGACATGAATAACGTGTCAAGATTGAGCGCCCAGAAACCCATCGCCTTGGCATCATCTGCACTATGTGCGATACCCCATGTGCCGTCAGGCAATTTGCCATAGGTGAGGTTTTGCAGGTGGTGCTTGATGTATTCTGCTGATGTGAGCGCTTCGCTAGACATTTTTAGTACTATCTCAATCTTTATATCTGATAAAAAACAACCGGGCTGACAGCAGCACCGCTTGACCCATCACAAAACCACCCAGCAAAACGAGTGGCGATAACTTCAGCGCTGCCATGCATAACCAAAGCAGTAATGCCACCACCATAAATCTTTCGGCAGCGTAAAAATACATGAGTCGCAGTTGATGATGTGCGTTCTGGACAGAAGACAAAGCCGCTCGAGACATTCTCCAAGCCAGCAGTGCTCCGTTGACAACGGAAACCCCACCTCCACTCAACACCGCCAGTGCAAATTGCGATGTACCCTTCATACCGTAAGCTATGGTTGCAGCCACCAGCGTGGCCACCATTTGCATTCCGAGCACTCGGCGCGCCAATTTTATTTCTTTGGCTTCGACATTGAAAAGCGCGGCGATGATAGCGGCATTTTTTGGCGGTGTCAAACCTTGTTGCGATTCATCACCTGTGTTTTTGCTCAACTTACTTGACCTTTTTGAGCCTGTTTATAAACTCATCGAGTTGATCATGATTCACGTATTCGATGACCAACTTACCTCCGCCCTTGCTACCCGGCTTGATCTGTACATGAGTTCCTAAAGCTGCGCTCAATTCTTCCTGCAATCGTAATGTGTCGCGGTTGATCTCGGCTGTTTGTTTTGGTTTTGTCTCGTGGTGCGAATGTGTCTGAGTTTGATTTTGCACCAGGCTTTCCGCTTCACGCACAGAAAGTCCTTGCATTACGATTTTGTTGGCCAGCAATATCTGTTGTGCGCCTTCAACCGCCAGTAAGGCGCGCGCATGCCCCATGTCCAGCTTATTTTGCATCAACATATTTTGTACGGGTTTCTGAAGCTTTAATAAGCGCAACAGATTACTGGCCGCACTACGCGACCGACCTACCGCATCTGCAGCAACTTGATGTGTCATTTTAAATTCCTCAATCAAACGCTGGATGCCTATTGCTTCTTCCAACGGATTCAGGTTTTCACGCTGAATATTCTCGATCAGCGCCATCGCCAGCGCTTCTTTGTCGGACACGCTGCGTACCAGCACAGGAACATGGCTCAGTCCAGCCAGCTGCGCGGCACGCCAGCGTCTTTCTCCGGCAATGATTTCATAACTGCTATCGCCAAGTTGCCGTACCAGAACAGGTTGCATAATCCCTTGTGCTTTGATTGAAGCGGCCAATTCATTCAACGATGCTTCATCCATTTGCGTACGCGGCTGATATTTGCCCGGCTTGAGCAGCGTGATCTTCAAATCACGCATCACCTCGTCTTTTTCGCTATTTCCTCCAGACAGCAGCGCATCCAGACCACGCCCCAATCCCTTGTGCAGCTTTGCCATTTCTATTTCCTTTATGCCGTTGCAGCTGGTAGAGCCGCGTTGTTCAATAATTCACCGGCCAAAGCCAGATATGCTTGCGTTCCTTTTGACAATTTGTCGTGATACAAGGCCGGAACGCCATAGCTGGGTGCTTCAGCCAGGCGCACATTGCGCGGGATCATGGTGCGGTAGACTTTGTTGCCAAAATGTTCCAGTAATTGTTCTGAGACTTGTAGTGCCAGCGCGTTGCGAGGATCGAACATGGTGCGCAACAGTCCTTCTATTTCCAAGTCCGGATTCAAATTGGCACGCACTTTGCGGATGGTGTTCACAAGGTCGCTCAACCCCTCCAGTGCATAATATTCGCATTGCATAGGAATCATCACCGATCTAGCCGCACATAGTCCATTCAGCGTCAACAAATTCAAGGCGGGCGGGCAGTCGATAAGCACGAAATCGTATTCAGAAGCTACTTGCTGCAAAGCGTCACGCAACCGGGTTTCCCGGTTTTCCAGATCAACCAATTCGATCTCTGCTCCAGCCAGATCACGATTGGCTGGCAACAAATCATATTTGCCTGCTTCCGCATGTATTCGCGCTTCAGTTATCGTTTTGCTGCCAAGCAGAACTTCATAGACACTAGCCTGTAAATCGCGCTTGTCGATACCGCTGCCCATGGTGGCATTGCCCTGTGGGTCAAGGTCGATCAGCAACACGCGCTGTTTGGCTGCGGCGAGACTGGCTGCCAGATTCACACTGGTGGTGGTTTTCCCCACTCCACCCTTCTGATTGGTTATGGCTAATATCCTTATCATGTTGTTCCGTTCCCCTTGCATGTTGCAATAACCAGACTGCGTGCAACAAGCAGACCCGGTACCTGTAATGGTATTACGCGCTCCACGCTGCACTCTACCGGTATGCTCGCTAATTCTTGTTCCGGTATACCCTTCATTGCCGCCCAACGTCCTTGTGGAACCATCAGGTGGCGAGTTTTATTTATGAATTCGCCCAACTCGGCAAATGCACGTGAAATGATTCCGTCGAATCTCTCATTGGTTTGCCACTCTTCCGCACGCGCGCATTGAACAGCAATGTTGCGCAGCCCTAATTCGATGATCGCTTGCTGTACAAAACTGGTTTTTTTGCTGTTGCTATCCAGCAAAGTGAACTGCCAATCCGGTTGAGCAATCGCCAGTACCATTCCTGGCAAGCCAGCGCCACACCCAACATCCAGCCACCGTCCAAACCACAAATGTGGCATTACAGCAAGACTATCAAGCAAGTGATTGCTCACCATTTGTTGCGGATCACGGATTGCTGTCAGGTTGTAGACCTTGTTCCACTTGTGCAGCAACGCCAGATAATCCAGCAGCTTGCTCTGTGCTGCCACGCTCAGATTTATTCCTAAAAGCGTGATGCCTTGCTGTAATTCCTCAGCTTGGTTCATGCACATTTCTGGCTTTGAGCCCCGTCGCGAAACCCCCTCTTGATGTGCACCAGCAACAGTGAGATCGCTGCCGGGGTAATGCCAGAAATACGAGCGGCCTGACCCAGAGTTTCCGGCTTGTACTGATTAAGTTTTTGCTGCACCTCTATCGATAGTCCTCGGACTTCGCGATAGTCCAGAACATCTGGTAATCCCAATGTTTCAAATTGTTCATTGCGGCCGATCTCGTCATGTTGCCGTGCGATGTAGCCATGGTATTTCGCCTGCGTTTCCACCTGCTCGGCGACTTTTACATCATCCACGCCTATACCCGCACCAGGCAAGCTCAGCAGACTGGCATAGCTCACATCCGGGCGGCGCAATAATTCAAGCAGCGCATATTCGCGCTCGATAGGTTTTCCCAGCACGCGGATCGAATCTTGTTCCGGCAAATTACGCGGGCTCACCCAAGTGTTGCGCAAACGCTCCTGTTCCAGCGCGATCGCCTCTCGTTTTTGCTCGAATGCTCGCCAACGCACATCATCCACGACACTGAATTTGCGACCTATCTCGGTCAATCTCAGATCGGCATTGTCTTCGCGCAATTGCAAACGATATTCCGCGCGGCTGGTGAACATCCGGTACGGTTCGGAAATACCCTGCGTAATCAGGTCGTCCACCAGCACACCCAGATAGGCTTCATCTCTGCGCGGACACCAAACTTCCTGTTCGCGCACTTGAAGTGCGGCATTGAGTCCGGCGAGCAATCCTTGCGCGGCTGCCTCTTCATAGCCAGTCGTGCCGTTGATCTGGCCGGCAAAGAACAATCCTTGTATCGCCTTGGTTTCCAAAGAGCTTTTCAGGCCGCAGGGATTGAAATAGTCATATTCGATGGCATAACCGGGGCGAAGGATGTGAGCGTTTTCCAGTCCCTTCATGGAACGCACCAGATCCAGTTGCACGTCGTATGGCAAGCTGGTGGATATTCCGTTTGGATAGACCTCGTGGGTAGTCAAACCTTCCGGTTCCAGAAAGATCTGATGTGAACTCTTGTCGGCAAAGCGCGTTATTTTGTCTTCGATAGAAGGACAATAGCGCGGACCCACGCCCTCGATCACGCCGGTGAACAACGGAGAGCGATTCAGTCCGCCGCGGATGATGTCGTGAGTAAGCTGGTTAGTCTCAGTGATCCAGCAAGGCAATTGTTTGGGGTGCTGTGACGCATCGCCCATGAACGAGAATACCGGTGCCGGATCATCGCCAGGCTGTTTCTGCAAAACTGAATAATCAATGGTGCGCCCATCGATGCGCGGCGGCGTGCCGGTCTTGAGACGCCCCACCGGCAGATTCAATTCACGCAAACGATGTGCAAGACTGATGGAAGGAGGGTCACCTGCACGGCCTGCCTGATAATTTGATTGTCCGACATGAATCAGGCCGGACAAGAATGTTCCGGTGGTCAACACCACAGTCTTAGCTTTGAAACTCAAGCCTAGCTGGGTGACTACTCCGCCTACACGGTCTTGCTCTATCAGCAGATCGTCCACCGCCTGCTGGAATAACCAAAGGTTGGGTTGATTTTCCAGCCGGAAACGAATTGCCTGCTTGTATAGGATTCGGTCGGCTTGGGCTCGCGTAGCGCGTACTGCTGCACCTTTGCTGGAATTCAGGATGCGGAACTGGATTCCGGCCTCATCGGTAGCTGCCGCCATTGCACCACCCAGTGCGTCCACTTCTTTGACCAGATGTCCCTTGCCTATTCCGCCGATGGACGGATTACAGGACATCTGTCCTAGGGTTTCGATGTTGTGAGTGAGCAACAAAGTTTTGCAGCCCGCGCGCGCGCTGGCTAAGGCTGCCTCGGTACCGGCATGCCCACCACCCACTACGATTACATCGAATAAATCAGGAAAATTCATTTTGATGCTGCTCTTGAAAGGACGCGCATCATACAACAGCCGGACCACAATCCAAAGTTAAAGAGTCTTGCACAACTGCTGATGCAATAACTTTCAATCCAAGCAAGTACGGAACATCTAAATCATGTTTCACGTGAAACCATTGCGACTGCTCGAAAACCCCTGCATTCATGTTTCACGTGAAACAACAGCGCTATTTTCCGATGCAGAATCGGCTAAATATTTCGCCCAACAAATCGTCCGAAGTAAATTCTCCGGTGATTTCATTTAATGCGCGTTGAGCCAAGCGCAACTCTTCGGCGAACAACTCTGCAATGACTAATACACTATGGGCTTGGGTCAAATGGGTTTGCGCCTGTCTCAAGGAACGCAAATGGCGCTCTCGTGCCATAAATGTACCACTCTCCAGATCGCGCCAGCCTATTGATTCAAGCAGCTTGCCGCGCAATTCTTCGAGCCCCTTCCCGGTTTTTGCCGATACGCTTACAAATGCACCGCTCCAGGGCAACTCGGGAGTATTTCCATGCAGCAAGTCAATTTTGTTTAGTACCAGCAACCTCGGGATGTCTTTGGGTAAACTTTCGATTATCGCCTTGTCCTGCGCTGTCATACCCATGCTTGCATCCAATAACATTATGATCAAATCAGCTTTGCACAAAGTCTGGTGGGTAAGCGCAATGCCCATGCTTTCAACTTCGTCATTGGATTCTCGCAACCCCGCTGTATCCATGATATGTAATGGCACGCCGTAAATCTGGATAGCTTGGCGAATCACATCGCGGGTAGTGCCTGGAATGGCGCTAACAAGAGCTATATCTTCACCTGCAAGCCTGTTCAGCAAACTTGATTTCCCCACATTTGGCTGACCAGCAATGACCACATAAGCACCCTCTCGCAGCAGACTCCCCTGTTTGGCGGTTTCTAGTGTCAGTTGCAAGGTTGTTTGGAGTTTACTTAACAGAATACCGCGTTGTTCGATATCGTCTGCAGATACTGCTTCTTCGGGGAAATCCAGCATCGCCTCAACTAACATACGGAGATGGATCAAATCATCGATCAACTTGTGTATCGCAGTGGAAAAATCTCCGCGCAGAGAGCGGATTGCACTACGTGCGGCTTCGGTACTGTTTGCTTCGATCAGGTCAGCCACGCTTTCCGCCTGCGCAAGATCTAGTTTTCCATTCAAAAAGGCTCTTCGGGTAAACTCTCCGGGTAGCGCCATCCGAGCACCGAGATCAAGACAGCGCTGCAAGAGCATCTGCAGAACGGCAGAGCCCCCATGGCCCTGTAGCTCTAAAACATGTTCACCCGTGTAGGAGTGTGGCGCAGGAAAATACAGGACGATACCCTGATCCAAGGTGTCACCGTTGGAATCAAGAAAATTGCTGTATGTGGCATGACGTGCGATGGGAAGTTTGCCCAAAATACCATTGGCAACTGCCGTGATATCACTGCCTGATACCCTTATCACTCCAACGCCACCCCGACCTTGCGCTGTAGCGATAGCGGTAATGGTCTCAGCGCTTGGCAGCGTCTGATTTGCTCTCAATTTCTGCAGCACGTGTGATAAACCATTGCTGTCCTATAGACAGAACATTGTTCACAATGGAATACAACACCAAACCTGAAGGGAAAAAGAAAAACATCACGCTAAATACAATAGGCATGATTTGCATTACTTTGGCTTGCAATGGGTCGGGAGGTTTCGGGTTGAGGCGCATTTGAACAATCATGCTCGCCCCCATGATCAACGGCAGGATGTAGTAAGGATCTGCTGCAGACAAGTCAGTTATCCAGCCGAAAAAAGGCGCGTAGCGCAATTCGACACTGGCCAGAATAGCCCAGTAAAGCGCGATGAAAACAGGGATTTGTACAAGTACTGGCAAACACCCTCCTAACGGGTTAATTCTTTCATTCTTGTACAAATCCATCATCGCACGATTCAACTGCTCTCGGTCATCGGAATATTGTTGTTTGATTTTCTCCAGCTTGGGCGCAACAACGCGCATCTTTGCCATTGATCGGTAACTGGCCGCCGATAGGGGAAAAAACAGCAGCTTAATCAAAACTGTCAGCAATATGATTGCAACACCCCAATTGAGAGTCCAATCATGGAATAGTGTCATTACCCAGAACAATGGGGTCGATATGATAGTCAGCCAGCCATAATCAACCGTCAAACCTAGGCCGGGAGCAATCTGATCCAGATTGACTTGAGCAGGACCAGCATAAAGTGAGGTACTCACAACCGCTCTCTGCCCTGCGTCAAGGGTTTGTAATGGTAAAATAACCCCAACAGAATATGCGTCGCCTTCAAGTTTACGCGTAAAGTACTCGCGGTTAATCTTATCCTTGGGTAGCCAAGCAGCCACAAAATAGTGCTGCAATATCCCTATCCAGCCGTCGTCGGCTAGCTTGGGATATTCGGCCTTGTCCTTTTCGATAGAGAGAAAATCAATTTTTTTGAATTTTTCTTTGTCCGTGTAGACCGCTGCACCGGTAAAAGTAGGCAAAAACATTGAGCTGCCTTGAGGTGGCACGCTATTCCTAACCAACTGAAAATAGCTGCTTGCCGTTACTGCATGCTTACTAGTATTTTCCAGTTCATAGGTTATATCGACCAAATAACTACCCCTATGAAAAGTAATTACCTTGGTAGCCCTTAAAGTCGATTCATCCGAGGCTTTCAACCGCACCTGCAGCTGATTGCTCCCCTCAGAAAGCTCATATCGGTCGTGTTCGGAAACAAACTGGCTGTTGTGGTTAGGCAGACCATTTCCCAGCAAACCGCTTTGCGCTACGTAATTATGTGTACCTTCCCCGCGATGAAAAAGTACCAAGGGTTTGCTCTTATCTTGCCCATCAGGATGCTTAAGCAACGATAGGCGACTAATATCTCCTCCAACACTGCTGATTTCAGCCTCCAGAATATCTGTTCTGACCAGCATTGTTTTTCCCGCGGGTCTGTTTACAGGCTGTTGCCCAATTATTCCGGAAGTTGGGTCAAGATTAGTAAGCTGACTGGCACTTGGAAGATTTGATGCCTGTGGCATCGGCAAATCCTTGTTTGCGCGCACGTTCTCCTGAACAAACCGTTCTGGATGTTGATAACGTTGCCAACCGTCCCAAATCAGCACAAGGGAAAAAGAAAAAATTAAAAACAGGAACAGTCTTTGGAGGTCCATTATCGAATATCGGGTCAAAAATTTAGGGCGCGGGATCGTAACCGCCAGGATTCCAAGGATTGCAGCGCAACAATCTCCTGATGCCAAACCAGCTACCTTTTACTACGCCATACTTCTTTATTGCTTGACAGGCATAATCGGAACAACTGGGGGTAAATCTACAGGTCGGCGGGCCAAGCGGGCTAACCAGATATTGATAGACATGTATCAATTTGATCACAAGCTTGCGCATCGGTTTATTATCTGGCTGAACATTTTTTTCAGTTCATCAAGTTGTGCTGCTTGAGAAATAGCACATTTCACCATCACAACCATATCAACCTGTTGCGATTTTATGACGTGCTGGCGAAAAATCTCCCTTATTGCCCTTTTTGCGTGATTTCGTTGCGTGGCGCCGGGTAATATTTTCTTGCTCGCTATTATTCCAATCCGAGCGTTTTTCTTGCCATTACGCACAAAAAAAATCTTGAAGGTCTTATCCGCAATATGTTTGGCACGAACAACGTGGTCGAACCCATCTTCGCGCAACAATCTATGCGCGCTAGTAAAATCAGCAGTAGTTGTGATGTTAAACCGCGAGTCTCGCACGTCCTCTCGCACGGCGAGCCCTGAGAACGGCGCGCCCCCCGCGCGTTTTCATACGCACTAAAAATCCGTGGGTGCGTTTTCTTTTGGTTACTGACGGTTGGTAAGTGCGTTTCATGTTTTATCCTTGGTAAATCGTAAAACGTGCTATTACAAAGCGTTCGGCTAAGAGTGTCAAGTCAATTTTGCAATATTGCCTGTGGATAAGTTTGTATTTGCGATGTAGAATGCGTTAACTTTTACAGTCTCTGAATAAACTTCTTCCCACGTAACCATGCAGGATATTTCTTTTTGGGACTCATGCCTCCGCTCGTTCGAAAAGAGCCTGCCTCCGCAACAATTCAACTCCTGGATAAAACCACTATTGTTCAGAGTTGAGAATGGGTCATTGATTCTTACTGCCCCCAACAGCTTTACCTTGAAACTGGTTCAGGAAAGATTTTTCCCCGAGATCAGTCGACAAGCTGGCCTGGCATATTCCCATGTGCCCCCGTTTGAATTTCGAGTGCTTGAAGCTACGCCCACAACAAGCAGGCCGACTGAAGTTTTTTCTCCAGCTCATGTGCAGCATGAAACAGAAAAAAAAGTCAGGGTAGAAACCTCTTTTCGAGGCTATGGAAAACTGAACCCAAATCTTACCTTTGAAAACTTCGTTATTGGTAAAGCGAACCAATTAGCGTTTGCCGCCGGCTCACAAGTGGCTGAATTACCAGGTATTTCATATAATCCTTTATTTATTTATGGGGGGGTTGGGTTAGGTAAAACCCACCTGCTTCAGGCTATCGGCAATCAAATTCGTCACACTAATGCACAAATGAAGATTTGCTACATGCACGCTGAAAGATACGTTGCAGATGTTGTGCGCGCTTACCAAACAAATAAATTTGAGGAATTTAAACAGTTTTATCACTCTCTTGATGTCTTGCTTATTGATGATATTCAATTTTTTGCTGGAAAAGCCAAAACACAAGAAGAATTTTTTTATGCTTTTAATTCGTTGGTCGACTCACATAAGCAAGTCATTTTGACCAGCGATACATTTCCTAAAGAAATTACTGGATTGGAAAGCCGTCTGGTTTCTCGTTTCGGCTGGGGTCTGACTGTTGCTATCGAGCCCCCAGAGCTAGAAATGCGCGTAGCAATTCTGTTGAAAAAAGCTTCCTTGGATGGTTATTCACTTGATGACGCTGTAGCGTTTTTTGTAGCAAAACATGTAAGCTCTAATATTCGAGAGCTAGAAGGAGCTTTAAAACGAGTTGAGGCATATGCAAAATTTCACAAACGAATTATCTCAGTTGAAACTGCAAAAGAAGCACTAAAAGATATTTTAGTGGCGCAAAGCAGGCAGATATCGATCGATAATATACAAAAAACAGTGGCTGATTATTACCGGCTAAAAATGGCAGAGCTTCTCTCCAAAAAACGTACACGCAACTTAACCCGCCCCAGACAAATGGCTATGGCACTTGCCAGAGAATTAACGACAATGAGCCTACCGGAAATTGGCAATGCATTTGGAGGAAAGGATCATTCAACCGTCATTCATGCTTGCAAAACGATGGCTGGATTAAGGCTTGGTAATACAACTATAGATGCTGATTATAAAATTTTGCTTCAAACCTTAAAAGGATAAAACTGTGAAATGTTAAGGTACAAAATGTTAATAAATTAGGATTTTCGAAAAAATTAAAAGTTATACACATTTTCACAGAACACAATTAACAATGTGATACCGACAATAAAAAGTTGTATCCATCTGTTATTAGTAAAATAATCAGACTTACTAACGCTAAACGAAGACATTATTAGTCTTCTTAGGAATTTATATTATGTTTATAGAAAAAACAGATAAAGAAACTATTTTGAAACCACTGCAAATTGTGATTGGCATTGTTGAGCGTAAACAAACACTGCCTATTTTATCCAATGTACTGATAGAAAAGGAACCAGGAATAATACGCTTTACGGCAACAGACCTTGAAATTCAAATAACCACGAGCATACAAACCAAATTAAGTGATAATAAAAGTTTGGCAATAACCCTTGGCGGAAAAAAAATTCAGGAAATCCTGCGAATTCTTCCCGATCAAAGTAATATTTCGATAGATACTAAAGAAAACAAAGCACTTATCAAATCAAACAAGAGTAGATTCAGTTTACAAACTCTTCCCTCTCAGGATTTTCCAAGGATGAACAACCAATTGGAAGGTGCTAAAAAATTCGTTTTACATCAAAAAACATTAAAAAAATTGTTGCTCTCTGTTCAATATGCAATGGCTCAGCAGGATGTTAGATATTATCTAAATGGAGTATTGTTGATTGTAGAAGGAAATACATTAAAATTAGTAGCTACTGATGGACACCGGCTTGCTTTTAATGTGGGAGTCATTGAGGGAAGATTGGATAAGCATGAAATAATTGTACCGCGCAAAGCGGTAATGGAATTGTGCAAATTACTGAATGATACGGATGATTTGATAGAAATAGAATTTACACAACAACAGGTAAAAGCAAATTTTTCGGGGATTAGTTTGATAACAAAGGTAATCGAGGGAAAGTTTCCTGATTACGAACGAGTTATTCCGAAATACGACAATCTCTTGACAATGAAACGGATAAACATTCAACAAGCTTTGCAACGAGCAGCAATCCTATCAAACGAAAAATTCCGCGGCGTAAGGTTTGTGCTGACAGAAAAAAATCTCAGCATTATCAGCAGCAACAGCGAACAGGAAGAAGCGCAGGAAGAAATTGAAACCGATTATCACGGTGAAGCCATTGATATTGGGTTTAATGTCAATTATTTGATGGATGGATTAAACAATATAAATAGTGAAAATGTAATTTTTTCATTTGGAGATCCGAATAGCAGCATTTTGATAACGACGCCGGATAATCAAGAGTTCCGCTATGTGGTGATGCCGATGCGAATATAGTTATTTATATTTATGCGAAGCATAATGGACGAACACCAGGAATAATTAAATGACCGAATACAATTCAAGCAGCATTAAAGTATTAAAAGGACTCGAGGCAGTACGAAAGCGCCCTGGAATGTACATTGGAGATACAAATGATGGCACCGGACTGCATCATATGGTATTTGAGGCTGTTGATAATGCTGTGGATGAAGCCTTGGCCGGTCACTGTAACGAAATATACGTAATAATACACGCAGATAATTCGATTAGCGTCTGCGATAATGGCAGAGGTATACCGACCGATATACATAAAGAAGAAAACCGTTCGGCAGCAGAAGTAATTATGACAGTACTTCATGCAGGAGGAAAATTTGACAGCAATTCCTACAAAGTATCCGGCGGCTTACATGGTGTAGGTGTTTCAGTTGTAAACGCATTATCTGAATGGTTGAAGTTGACCATTTACCGCGATGGCAAGGAACACTTTATGGAATTTCACCATGGTGACCCAGTTGTTCCACTAAAGGTGATCGGACCATCAAACAAGAGAGGGACAACAGTTCATTTTTTGGCAGCGAAAGAAACTTTTGGTCTAATCGAGTACCATTTTGACCTTCTTGCAAAAAGACTGCGCGAACTATCATTCCTTAACAACGGCGTAAAGATTGCGTTACTTGATCAACGTAGCGGCAAAGAGGAAAATTTTGCTTTCATTGGGGGTATAAAGGGTTTTGTAGAATACATGAATCGCAACAAGTCAGCCCTACACCCAGCGGTATTCTATGCAATAGGTGAAAAGGATGGTATTACAGCCGAAATTGCCATGCAGTGGAATGACTCATATCAAGAGACGGTGCAGTGCTTTACCAATAATATTCCACAACGTGATGGGGGCACTCATTTGACCGCATTGCGTGCAGCCATGACACGCACTTTAAATCAGTATATAGAAACCGAACAACTCGCAAAAAAAGCCAAAGTAGACACCACGGGTGACGATATGCGAGAGGGGTTGACGGCGGTGTTGTCGGTGAAATTGCCAGATCCGAAATTTTCGTCACAAACTAAAGATAAATTGGTTTCATCAGAAGTCAGACCTGTGATCGAAGATTTGATCGGCCAACAAATGAGCGCTTTTTTGCTGGAAAATCCCAATGACGCAAAAATCATCGTCAATAAGATAATTGATGCTGCCCGCGCCCGAGAAGCAGCACGTAAAGCGCGTGAGTTGACCAGACGCAAGGGGGTGCTGGATGGAATGGGCTTGCCCGGAAAATTGGCGGATTGCCAGGAAAAAGATCCTGCATTGTCTGAGCTATACCTAGTCGAAGGAGACTCTGCCGGCGGTTCTGCCAAGCAAGGGCGCGACCGAAAATTTCAGGCAATCCTTCCGCTTAAAGGCAAGATACTGAACGTGGAAAAAGCCCGTTTTGAAAAGCTGATTGCATCGCAGGAAATTGCGACTCTGATTACAGTACTGGGTACGGGTATCGGCAAGGAAGAATATAATGCAGACAAATTGCGCTATCACCGCATAATCATAATGACTGATGCGGACGTGGACGGCTCACACATCCGCACACTATTACTGACCTTCTTTTACCGGCAAATGCCTGAGTTGGTGGAAAGAGGCCATATCTATATTGCACAGCCACCTCTTTACAAGATCAAGCAAGGCAAGGATGAGCGCTATCTTAAAGATGATCAAGAAATGAAAATCTATATGCTCAGGGCAGCACTCAATAATGCTGTGCTATATCCAGCC
>Ga0224495_10002113_pt1 | contig 13300 bp, 13 predicted proteins | sample SF_Jul11_sed_USG_FD_168128 | JGI IMG/M metagenome (GOLD analysis project Ga0224495, IMG submission 168128) | Sediment microbial communities from San Francisco Bay, California, United States - SF_Jul11_sed_USGS_4_1 | ecosystem: Environmental > Aquatic > Marine > Sediment | place: USA: California... | reverse complement strand
GCGGTTTGTTAAGGGTGTGCATAGAAGTGGCTCAAGAGTGTTCTGTTCTCTTTCACCTACAAGAGCATTAGCAGAGATTAGAGTCGCTGGAACGATGGTCATAATACCAATCATGGGCGACATGATTGGATCTAGCATTGCTATGGTAGCCACTACAATTGCAGGCGCTGATAGTGCAAACAGCAAGACAAGTCCAATTAACATGACAGGTGCCATCGCAGCCATAATAACAAGACTATACTTGACCATCTTTACTTTCATTGCCATTCGTAGGTCAGCTCTGGCAACGAGCATCGATTTCCTTAGAGTCATTGGTTGACACCTCCTTTTATGACATCAAGGTACAGGTCTTCTAGTGTCGCCGCTTCTTCCGCAAATTCGATAATTCTGACTCCCTGAGACAGTAGCGATTGCATCAAAGTTGAGTTATTGCCTATTGGATCCTCAATGGTAACCTGGAGAGAGTCGACTTCTTTCTCAGCAGATGTCACGAATGACATGGATTTGGCAATAGATAGAGCCTTTTCTAGATCATCAGTAACACGAATCGTAAAATTCTGGCTAGCCTGCAATTTAGACTGAAGCTCTTTTGTCTTGCCACTAAGTAAAATCCGGCCCTTATCGATGATTGCAATCCTGTCGCAGATTCTCTGAACCTCCGCTAGATTGTGTGAGTTGATGAAGAAAGTTTGTCTATACTTCTTAGCAAGACTAAGGATAAGTTCTCGAACCTTTTTAGCGGCAATGGGATCTAATGCAGATGTCGGCTCATCCAACAAGAGCACCTTTGGTCGGTGAAGCAAAGCACGACATAACGCAAGACGCTGGCGATTGCCTGTGCTCAACTCTCCAGCAGGATCATCCTTTCGTTCCCAAAGCCCCATGAAATTCAGTAGCTCCTCGATCCTTTCAGGTATCTCTGCATCAGGAATTCCATAGAGCTTCCCAAAGTACTCCAAATTCTCATAGGTGGACATTGTGGAATAGAGAGTATGATTGCTCTCTTCTGGCATTACACCAGTTATCTCTCGAACACTTACTGGTGATTCGATGATATCAAAGCCCCCTATGCATGCTGTGCCTTCACTAGGTGTGAGAAGCGTGCAGAGAAGCCGAATTGATGTGGACTTACCCGCGCCATTTGGTCCTAATAGCCCGTAGATCGAGCCTTCAGGGACATTCAGCTCAATATGATCGACGGCTGTTAAGTCGTCAAATCTCTTCGTTAAACCTTTAATAATCACTTCATCCAATTTTTTACCTCCTAAACCAATATTCATTTGTTTTCCGTTGTGAGTTCATGACCAAGAATAGTTCGCCGCCCGATGTGTGTTGAGTTAGATCAAAGAATAGCTTAATCCTCCTGACAGCACCGTTTGGACCTAGGAATGCGAAGAACGAGTTCATTGGTAACTGTAGATTACTCAGCCCATGAATCTCAACCACAGTGTGGTCTTCACGTTCCTTCGGTTTTTCTCGTGATTCTGTCATAGTGATTCACAAGAAAATCATCTGCAAAACAGGATATCTAGCTGTGTCAGGTATGAAGTTGATAAGAATATCAGAAGAGGCTCGAAAAGTGTCAATTTGTAAAGAACGCGCTTTACATAGTGACTTGATTGCGTTTATCTAGACTCCTGCAGCCTGAACGGCTTCCTCAAGAGTGAGTCTCCTTAGGCTCTTGCAATTAAGCGGCGGTCTGTACATGATGGCTTCAGAATATAGCATCGCAGGATGTGATCTAATCTCGGTTGTAATCATGTCAACATGATTCAGGTTGTCAACAATAGCAATACCAATCAGAATTGGGTCACTTGCAGATGCAAGGATATCCCAGAGTTCGTCCTTGTAGTTCTTTTGCAGCAAATCCATGATTTCATTCCTTGAAGCACGCTTTGGGTCCCATTTTAATTTTAGAATAAAGGTAACCCTATCACTAACATTAAGACGCCATCTGAGTGAGAATCTAATTGCCTCGCTCTCTTCTAGTTCTCGTAATGTCTTTCGGACAAGGCGCACTGTCAGACCAGTATCTCTTGCGATGTCAGTAATCAACATCCTGGCATCCGTAAGGAGTGCTTTGAGGACCCTTAGCTGAAGATTCGTCAAGTTCGTTTTCTTGCCTCGTTGAACGAGCAGAGTATGAATTTCAGTGAAACTGACATGAGGGTTGCTCTTGAGAGCTTCAGCAAGAGTGGCCAGCTCGAGCGAGCTTGCATACTCTGCAATAATTAAGTAGTCCCCTCCATAAAGGGGAACAACCTGTCTCACGCCTCTATTCGTAGCAATCTTTGAAATGAATTGCGCTCTATCTTCTGTGGTGTCTGTTTTCAACCAGGCCATCATGTATTCAGAACCAATCATTGCTGGCGAGAACTCAATGGTGAATTCTGTCACAATTCCATTAACGACCAAGTCATCGACTCTGCTCTTGATGGCAGTAGCGGACATTCCTAGAGATTTGGCAATCTCTCGATATGGCGTCCTGCAATTGCCAACTAGCATGAGAAGTATCTGCTTGTCAATATGGTCTAGTTTGGTCATCAAAAGAATTATCAGAAAACAACTTCATGAATCTATTGATTGGCGAATATGGGATTTGCAAATTACTCATTCCACCAACCTTTCGAGCGAGTGAGCACAAGAATCCTTATGTCAAGATTAATTCTCCATATCTTGCACTCAAGTAACTGATGAGATACCTAAACAATACGAGGATTGGTGAGGAAAATCTCCCCCGAATATACGCTCGAACATATGGTGTTCTGCAGTTGAACATCAGTCCAAAGAGGATTCCTTTGTCTATCTCATCCAAACTCAGCACCTAACCTTGCAAATAGTATCATTTCCTTGCTAATATCGTATTCGGAGCCTGAGAGCAGGTTCCGCAAACAGTTGGTTTCCGAAAGCAAAGCTTAAGTCAAAGGGCATAATAGATACAAAAGAAAGGGGCTCGCGTGGAATGGTGAGTAATGCAGGAGAACGTAAAATCTGTAGGTTGAAGAAGAACAGACATCAATACGTGCGGAAAACTGACCTCGTTCGGATTGTTCCGGTTCTTGTATCAATCTGTATTGCTCTGCTTCTTCCTGTTTCTATTTCGGTGCCTAGCGATGGATCATATACATCGATTTCAGAGCCAGGACCATTTTCAGGAGGAACGCCCACAAGAAACGACCTCCAGTCTAATCCTATCGGCGCTGGTGATGAAACATACGTCCTCTGGGACATGATCCATGGCAATCAAGCACCATCTCAATTCTCCAGCCTCATTGCAGAGATTGGATCGATTGGTTTTGTCACAGATACACTCTCTTCTGGACCAATCAATGCTTCTTCGCTACAGGGATACACGGTACTTGTGATTGCCCAGCCAACCCTGACTTATTCCACAAATGAGACCGACGCAATTCATGACTTCGTTCTTGCAGGTGGTGGGCTGCTTGTGATGGCAGACCTTGACGAGAGTATCTTCAACACCCTCACTGACTTTGCTGGTATTGAGTGGATTGTCGCGTCTGTGGGCATGGCCAGTCCGTACCAGATTTATCATCCGGTCACAAAAGGACTCGAGTCTTTCCAAGCTTTGGATGCTCGTGCTGGACTCAATATAACGTGGCCTGCAATAGGTCTGATGGAATACAGTGGTGGTCATCACTTGCTGGCCGCCTCGCAGATTGGATTAGGCAAGATAGTCTGTATGAGCGACAATGATATGGTTTCCAACGCCTACGGTGCTGTGAATCTTGGCTTAGGTGTGAATTCCTTCATGTGGCTGGCTCAGGCTACCCAGGAACATGATGTGTGGTCACATGTTCACACATGGACACCCGATCTCCCCGGCTATGAAAGGCCCGTCACGCTTTCCATACTGAACACGGGTACATCTTTAGAGAACTATGTGATTATGAGATTGTATCTGAATGGCCAGCAAGTGTTCGTCGACCTCTTCCCTATTCTGAATAGGAGTACTCTCTATACTTACGACTATGCATGGACACCGAGTCGAAGTGGCATCTATAATTTCACAGTGGCTATCGATGAGGTTTCTGGAGAGAGTAGAACCGAAGACAACCGGCACACGATACTCTGTCAAATCGTTGACTTCACAATAGAGATCCTTAGTGATGACGACTTCGTATCGCAAGGATGGCCTGGAGAAGGCACTATTGAGGAGCCTTACGTTATAGAAGGCTTGTATATTTTGACCTACTGGAGTAAACCCACTGGTATCATCATTCAAAACACAAGAGCAAACTTCACCATCCGCAACTGCACAATTATTGATTACGACGACACTGTAGATGGGACCGGGATAGATCTCTGGAATGTTACAAATGGAGTGATAGCCAACAACACATTCCCTCTTGGCTTGTACGGAGTCTATATTCAGAACAGCAGCCTCTGTAGCTTTTCAAACAATTCATTCATACAGTATTCAGAGGCTATTCATGTCGAGGATTCAACTGATTTGACAATTGAACAGAATCTCCTAACAGGCACCGAAAATGCCCTGAACCTGCTCTCAGCAGAGTTCAGTGTCGTCAGAAACAACACTCTCACCGGTAATACGTGGGGTCTGATACTGGGTAGTCAGTCCAGCAATGTGACTGTGTCTTGGAACGACTTCAACAACACAAATAATGCGCAGGACAGTGGTATTCAGAACACCATAAGTGAGAACTATTACGCTGACTATGGCGGTCTCGACAATGACTACGATGGCTTTGGTGATACACCGTATTCTATACCAGGGACTACTGGCTCAGAGGATTCACGCCCGTTAATTCTGCCCATGAAGGGGCCCTATATCACGTGGTCGATAGCCCCGAGTAATGTAACAATTCAATACTACGAAACCCTCTATATGGATCTGGAGGCTGTTGGTTACAGTGAAATTGCTGGATATTGGGTGAACAACACAGCCATTGTGACCATAGACGGGAGCGGTGTGCTGACAAACATCACTGAGATTCCAGCTGGAAAATATGCGCTTGAAGTGAGGGGCCTTGACCACTATGGTCACTATTGTTCTGCCACATTCACATTGACAGTCCTAGACACTGACGGGCCATATTGGACTCATGCGCTTACCGACCAGCTGGTTGAGGCGGGCGAAGCGTTCTACTATGACCTCAATGCAACAGACTACTCGGGTCTTGACACATGGTGGCTGAATGACACCGGTCGATTCTCAATTAGCTCTGCGGGCATCGTGACGTCGAATGTTCTCCTGCCTGTAGGTGTCTACCATATCACAGTCTCTGTAAACGATACTCTTGGCCAGATCCTGACAGGAATTATTCGCATCGAGGTGATTGACACACAAGCCCCCACTTGGGTAGCAGTGCCAGCTACAGTGTACGTCAACTATGGAGAGAGGGGCATACTTCTAATTCAAGCCTATGACGCATCAGGCATCGACCACTATTGGGTCAGCGATACAGCCAATTTCAGTGTAGATGATGAGGGAGTCGTGACTAACAATGTTTCACTTCCTTGCGGCGAAACTCTGCTCGAGGTTAGAGCGTATGACAGTTATGGTCACTACTGCTCGGCTGATATCGTGATTGTCGTCCTCGATGTGACCGTCCCATCAATCAATCATCCAGATGATGTGACTTACACAGAAGGAGAGGTAGGCAACTCAATCACGTGGCAAGCATTCGATGACAATCCACGTTCGTATGAAGTAGTTAGGAATGGTGTTGTCATTATGCAGGGGCTTTGGAACAGTAGCTCGGAACAGATAGTTGTTTCTGTGGACGACCTTGACTCAGGTCTCTACTCGTATCTTCTGCTTGTGTTTGACGCAGGAAATCATGTGATGAGCGATTCGGTCCTCGTGACTGTCCTCCAAGCAACTAGTACAACAACCACAACTGGAGTCGCAGGAACTCTAGATATCCCAATGATGGCGGCTGCCGGCGTTTCGGTGGCAAGCGTAGCATTTGCAGTGATTATCATAATCTTGGCCAGAGAGGGCAGGTTGCCGCGAAAATCGTCGTGAGAAGGTGAGTAACTAGGAAAATATCACGAGGAACTGACCCAGCGACCCTGCCAATATCTCTTCAGACAAAAGCCATGTTCAATATTCCTACTGCAGCCTTAGCAATAGTGCCCCAGCTTGTGCCGCCTGTCTCGAATTGAACTCTTCTCCAATGTTATTAATCTAAATCCGCTGAATTATACGAGAGTAACACAAAATGACCTCTAAGGACTTCGAATGCTTGGATACCACCTTTCAGCTCTATCCCAGTAGTGCATGAACAGGTCTATGGTCCACTTGCGGAATCTTTCGTCTTTTCCAAAAAATCCAATGTAGTCCATTTCTCCGTTCCTTCTTCGAAAATTGACACATGATTCTTTCTCATTCATCAAAAACGTGACGCAGATTCGTTCGAGCGTCCTTCTTTCTTTCAAGTGCTCAACTTCCGGAGTCGCTTCAAATGTCTTTGTCAGATCGTTCTGCATTATGAATCGAAACTGTAGTCCTTTGGACACTTTCTCATTTGTTGCTTGGACGTGGCTTGACTCAACTTGCTCCGCCATTGCCCAGATGTATTCCTCTGCTTCGTACACTATTTTTCTGACTCTGTTAAAATTGGTCACCGTATCTCCACAAAACTCAGCATCTGACAACTCGCCCAGCCTGTTCACAAACTCATAGGGAAGGCAAGAAAGATCGTGTTCCAGGAAGTAGTTTCCATTTTTCAGAATGAAATCTAGATTTGTGAGAAGTCCAATTGCCAGAGTACCAAGAGGCGTTATTGCATAGGTGCCGTCAACTCTCTTCTCAACAAGTTTCGATTCGGTGAGTCTCTGCAAGTGTCTGAAAGTTTCTGTGACGTTCATATCTAGGACTTTAGCTATTCGCTGCATCTTGAGGTTCTGTTGTTGTACCTCGAAAAGAATGCTCAATCTTCTGTCGCTGGCAAATTCAAAGAGAATCTTCGAGATTCTATCGGCTTCCTCATGGCTTAACATGGTAGGATTTTCGCACCCGTCCGAATTTTTTCGTACCCCTGCTAATTAAAGATTATCACATGTCCTCACCCATATCTGTCTTGAGGGTCAAGAGATGAACTTTCAAGAAGACGAAAATGGCGAACGCATCTTCTCAATCGAACTCAATTATGACAAGCACAAGCTCTCAACCCTCTCAACTGACGTGCATGAAGGCGTCCTAATAGAAGGAACTCTTGGTACACTGCAACATGCCACGTTTGTGGAACCTGAAATACTCGAAGTGAAGGGCAGTTGTGGAGTCCTGAGGGTACACTTGAGGAGAAGTGAAATTACGGTCATGGATACAGCCAACAAATGTACAGGAGGTGATTCTGAATGCAAACAAGGGACAAGATAGTGATTACAGTACTAATGATAGCAATCTTCGTTGTTATCGGCGGAATAGCATGCAACTATTTCAACACATATATGATCGACCCATTTCTGGCGATTTTGCTAGGGATTTTGGTCTTCGTGGATGCAGGTGCGATAATGTGTTCACGCAGCAAAAGCACGATGGCAGTATGATACAAGCTATAACAACGCTGTATGCGGCGGCAACATGGAGCCCAAGTTGGATTGGGCTCCACTTCTTCTTTTCTGATGCGATTCCTAGCAATCTCTTGTATTTCTAGCCCATTGATTTAATCATCTTCGAACGATGATGTTATTGGAACACAATCTTTTGCCAAGGAACCGATTTGACACCGAAGCATGTGCACCATTGTAGTCCGAATAGCTCATGTTGTGTTCTGTAATCTAGGAACAAGACCTAGTTAGAATGTGAAACATCCAAATTTCATTTTGAAAGCATAATACTTGCAATAATTACTGAATGATGCATCTTAAATAGAAGTTCGGAAACGCATTATGTTCAAGTGGAGGATATTTTAATGCAATATGAACTCTATGTGAACACCATTGGTGCTCTCGGTTTTATTATCGTGCTTCTTATTATCCTGTTAAGTTTGTGGGGTGCCTTTTCAGGTTCAGGAAGAAGTAGAAATCTCTCACTCTTGCAGTTCTTTGGTTTCATATTCTTGCTTGTTTCAGTAGTTGTGGTAATGCTGGCTAGGATGGGAATCATAAGCACTGTTGGTCCTTTATCAGATTGGACGCTGTGGGGACAATACCTAAACTTTGGTATGAGGTATCTGTTTCTGTTCTTTATCGCAATATATGTTGTAATGTGGGCCTATCCGGACTTCTTTAGTGTAAGAAAGTGGGCGTATATTGTCTTCCTCATTGGACCAATCGTCGTGGAAATCTTCATGTTCCTCGCGTTTGGCAATGGGGCATACACACAACTTTGGTTAATTTCCTGGATAGTTTTGGCTATCTTATACATGGTTTTGATACCACTCTATGCTTCAGTCAAATACACAAGACAAGATAGGATCCGTGGGACTCCACGAGTGAAATGGATTTGGCTTACTCTTGTGGGACTCCTAAGCTGGTTCTTTGGAGAGATGATAGTGAGTTTTGGACAGCTTCTATCTCTAGGAGTTACATTGACCAATAGCATAGCCTTGACAATAGTAAGCTTCCATACCTTCGGATGGTTCCTCATTCTAGTTGGTTCTATCTTTCAGGGAAGATCAATTCGCGCAAGTGCATGATAATCAGTAAAGAATTAAACGAACGTCCAGACTCGCTATGCAGCTGGTCTGGACGCATTAATATTTCGAATTTCTCCTCCTTCTTTTTCTAGAGTAGCATTTCTTCGATACCACTTTCATGCTATGACACATTTCATCGATTATTTAAAATGTGAAATTTCTAAATATGGATTGAACTATATGTATTTGTTTAAATGTATTTTTTAACAAAATCATCTTCTGACAACAATAATTGACAGATATCTACTTGAGCCTATACCCCACGGTACTGATGTGCGGCTTCTTCGTTCTTCCTCAAGAAGCCATTCGCTCGTATATGGCGTAGTAATATTTGCACACCCATCCGAAATAGTTCGCAAACCAGTCAATTAAATCTTATCACAAGTTCTAGTGGATAATAGTTACGAGGGATAAGAAAAGAAACTAACTGCATATTGCATGTTTCGATACCATTAATCCTGAGAGAGGCCATTTAGTACAAGAAGCCTTATCATCTATAAGAGGATTCATCCAAATCAGTTGTAATGTTCAAGTAACTGATAAGACATATTCATTATCTGGAATATTGGTGAGGATAATGTCTCCGGAATATTCACTTGAACAAACGATGGGCGGACCATTTTGGGCACGTGCTACTCTAAGTCAGAAGTATCCAGAGTTGTTAAATGACACAGAGGCAATTCGAATCTATAACATCCTAGAAGAGAGACATCGTGCCCCGCCTGAAGATTTGGCCCTAACGAAGAAGCTTGTTGATGAGTTTATCGGATTGCTTCTTGTATTTAGAGCACGTTCTTTTGACGATGCAATTCGGAAATACATCGAAGTACATCCACGTACAACAATCGTCAATATTGGATGCGGCCTTGATACTACCTTTTCCCGTGTGGACAACGGACAGATCCTCTGGTATGACCTAGATCTCCCAGATGCGATAGCCATTCGCAAAGAGAATATTCCCGAGACTTCACGATCCAAGGTCATTCCAAAATCAGTGTTTGACCAGACCTGGTTTGAATTAGTAGATTTCTCAAAAGAGAGAGGCATCTTTTTCCTTATTGGAGGGCTGCTCAATTATTTCAAAGAAGAAGAGGTCGTCACTCTCGTGCGTAAAATGGCATCCCGTTTTCCAAGTGGTGAACTAATCTTTGACATGCCTTCTAGCCTTGGAACAAGAATATGGAATAGGCGATTGAGAAAGACTGGCACAAAGGGTGTCACATTCTCTTTTAGCTTAGATAACGCGGCTGAGCAAATCGCCAGATGGGACCCTACACTCCAAGTGATTGACGAGTTTCCCATATTCTCGCGCCTTCCCCACAATCCAAAGTGGAAACGCAAGACACGACTTTTGATGAGGCTCAATCATCGGCTTAGAATCATAAAAATAATTCAAGTCAAGTTTCCAGATTGATTGATTTGCTGATGATAAATAGAATATCTACTATGAAGGAACTATACGCAGGGCATGTTCTAGACATGTTCTGAGATGCGGGAATGAATCTGCTGCAGCTCTACCAGATAGGTGGTCTGCCAATTCTGAAATGATAAGATAGCAGCACCAAGAAAACCCAGAAGAATAGTGTAGCCAGTATATATCTAAGCGGCTGCCCACGTTTCAGCATGTTAATGTGCATTGATTTGGGAAGCTGTATTCGAATTGGAAGTATGAAGGGAGTGTTCTGCTGGTATTGCAGATAAAAGTCCCCGTATTCTTTACTCAACCAGTAATCCTCAAAATCAGCAACTAAAAAGAGCAGGAATAGAACCGAGCACATAGATATCAGATCACCAGGCCGGGTTACCGGATAGAGCAATGTCGAGTAACTCGTTTCAAGAGGAAAAGCCAGAAGGAACAGCATGAGCAGGATTCCCAGGTGTTGAGGATGCCGTACCCAGCTGTATGGACCGTGTGTGATTAGACCTTCCTCGTGTACTCGTGCCCGAACCAGAATGACTAACCCATAGCAGAGAAGAAATAGTCCAAGGCAGAACATAAGAACCTGCGAGAATCGAAATGCAACAACTATGCCAATCTCCAGCCCCTCAGGACGACGATTGAACACATACACAAAGTCATACCATCTATTTGAATAAGGAACTATGTACTGGAGGAGGCTCCATGAAAAATACAAGCCGCCTACTACCCAGCCCATACCGGTCACTGTGCCTGTAACGACTGGCAGATATAGGCTAACCGATAAAGCGGCAGCGGTTATTTTACTGATGATTCTTTTGAACACCAGCTCTATCCTCCCTCATGATAAAGATGTTACGCCACGCTATGATATTGTACGGTTTTTGGAGTCAAGAGAGTTTTGGTCTTAGCATTCCAGACAAGATTCAAGGACTTATCCGCACAATACGAAGGAACTATATGCAAGGTTATGCCGTTAATTTATACTCAAAGGCAAGTTTTAGCAAAGCCTTCAGGTGGGAAGTGGCGCAGAGGTGCTCGGTATAGATGATTCGGAACAAAAAGCGATTGAAATGGAAAGAGTCCGCTATCCCGGCATCATCATTGTATCTTTCCCAGTAATATGTTGTTTCATGAGTGTTCTCGTTCTTGGTACGTTACCTTGGCTTATCGGTGCATACAACTATCTTAGGGGGGCATCTTCACCAATCGATCAAAGCATCTTGGCACTACTAGGTTCTGACTTATCACGATTGGTGGTCTTGACTTCCTGCATTACTGGGATGATGATTGGTCTGTATCTATCTCGTTTTGTAACGACGAAACTTGATGTCGTGAAGAAAGAGGGAGAGGCTGAACTCAGTACGAGAATGTATACTACTCTTCTTATATGGTGGGTACTTCCTCTACTGCCACTCAATATTATCTCCTTACTAGACCTGAGTATCAATGGATTCTACACCAGCCGTTTCCTGAGCGACTTTGGCTTCTTTATGATGGCTGGCTATTTTCTTGCCTATTCGATTCCTGTCCTCTCGAAATATATCCTTCTCGCTCTGTATACAAAATCGATTGATTCTCAAGTCGTACTAGTCGGAATTCCAAGGGGAAGTGGTTTCAAAAAGCGGTTCCAGAACCTGACTCTGAAAATCATTCATGAAGGTCCTGACCCATGATAATGTCCCTATTCATCTCATCAGCCTAGTCTTAGTAGCAGACAGAGCCTCATATGAAGGAACTATAAGCAGAGCACTTGTCTTTCATGGTACGGACTGGTCTAGGACTGTGCCTTCACTTAGATTCTCGATTGTGGCCTTGAGACCCTCTTGATAAGAGGGGTACTCCAGCTCCCACCCAAGCTCTCTTTTAGCCTTCTCGTTAGTCACCACGCAGTCCATCTGCATAATGCTCAGAAGAAGACCACCAAGGATGATTCGAGCCATGAAAATTGGAACAGTCCTAGGTTTTGGCAGTCCCATACATTCCGCCATGCGCTCTGTGAATTCTCGCGTGGTACACGGAGTATCGTCAGCTATGATGAACGATTCACCCACGGGCTGTTTCTCTATGGCAAGCACAAAGGCCTGAGCACAGTCATCGACATGTACCCTCGGGATGTGGTTGTCACCTCTACCGAAGACGCCTGAGCGTCCATTCTTCATCATTTCATACATTTTGAGGAACTGGCCACCCGGCCCATAGATCTGACCTGGGAGCATTATGATGAGTGGTTGTCCGTCCTTCTTTGCCTTAGCAATAAGCACGTCCGCCTCTTCGCCAGCCTTCGTAAGACCCGTCCTGAAAAGTGGCCAAGACTCATCAGCTACCTCCCCCGCCTTAGTACTGTACGCAGTGCCAAGAGTCAGTATGGTCGGGCATCCGAGTCTCTTCCCGATGGCAAGAGCAGTCGACACGAACTTGGTAGTCCTCTCTTTGATCTGAGCAAACTTATTCTTCGATATTCTACCGAACTCGAGAGGCATAGCAACAAAAACTACACAGTCCTGTGGACTCAGATTGCCTATGAACGCCTCGGGCTTCATGAGGTCTCCTACTACTGTTTCGATGCCCCTGCTACCGAAGTACTCTGCCGCTTCAGATCGTCGGGTGAGTATAGTAACATCATGACCACGTGATGTCAATCTTGTAACGATTCTAGAACCAAGAAAACCAGTACCACCAAGAACGAGCACTCTCATCTTGATTCACCGATTGGCAGTCGTATATGAGAGCTATTTAACTTGTTCAGTGGACTGTTTATGAAATGCTGCAAGGAACATTTCTCATTTGCAAAGAAGGAACTAGACGCCTCATACGAAGGAACTATAAGCAGGGGGCTTTCCAACCCCGCCCGCAGGCAAGACTCAAGCAAACAAGAGGTAGTTTACTATGCATTTTGAAGAGTCGGATGAAGAAAAGATGTTCCGCGAGGCTGTGCACGACTTCGCTCAGAAGTACGTCGCTCCAGTCTGGAAAGAATATGATGAGAAAACTCACGAGATCCCTCGTGATCTTATTAAAAAGATGGCCGACCAGATGCTCTGGGCTCCAACGGTCTCTGAGGAGTACGGTGGTGCGGGCCTCTCCTGGACCATGGCATGTATAGCCGCCGAGGAGCTGGCAAAGGCAGACCTCTCTATTGCACTGCCGGTCATGTACCTGGTCGAGGCATCATGGGCGTTTATCTTTGACAAGTATGGTACACCTGAGGCAAGGGCAGAGTTCCTCCCACGGGTCACCAAGGGAGACCTGTTCT
>Ga0224495_10002112_pt1 | contig 13300 bp, 12 predicted proteins | sample SF_Jul11_sed_USG_FD_168128 | JGI IMG/M metagenome (GOLD analysis project Ga0224495, IMG submission 168128) | Sediment microbial communities from San Francisco Bay, California, United States - SF_Jul11_sed_USGS_4_1 | ecosystem: Environmental > Aquatic > Marine > Sediment | place: USA: California... | reverse complement strand
CTGATGTTCACTGGATAAGCGAAACAGAAATATCGTTCAGCAAGGATTCGCATGATGTGAATTCCCCTCATTATTCTAAGGCAACTTATGAAGCACGAGAACAAAAGCGACTGAAATACCACGATGGCAAATGGAACATGGAGTAAATTAACCTGGCGCTCGACTGCGACGCGCCTTGAGGCGCGTCAGCGCCGTGTTATTTTTGTATTGAATAGGAGCCACGTTGTCATTTCGAGAACAAATGAAAGCAGCAAGGGCAATTGGTTCTAAGAATTATCCCGCCGCCATCGAATCATGCAAGCGCATGCTGAGTGAAAACAAGGAAGATTACTTTGCGATTGCCATGCTCGCCTATTGTTATGAATGGGGCGACGATATTGCCAATTCGATAATATATGCAGATAAATACCTTGCCCGTTTTCCGAATGATTTAGACATGCTCTTGCTGTCTGCCAGATATTGGTCTAAAAGCGGTGACGAAGAACGATCATATCATTTTGTATGCCGTGCAATTGAAAACGGTTCGGAAACACCAACAGAAATCCCCAACTGGCTCTTCTGGTTAATAAAGCCGTTCTCAATTTTCAAAAAGTATCGTGGCTTGGAGAAAAACGCGAAGGAAGGCGTTCAAATTAACAAACAATGGAAAGCCGATAATCTTGAATGGGCCAAACAATATAAGACTTGGTATGAAGCGAAACAAGAAGCAGAAGGATAAATAACCTGGCGCTCGACTGCGACGCGCCATGCGGCGCGTCAGCGCCGCGTTCCTAGCACACCGGATAATCCCCCCTGCTCAACTCCCCGCAGAACTTCGCGATCCCATTCAGCTCCCGCTGCATGATCTTCTCCGCTTTTCTGACGATCGAACCCGTCACCTTTCCTTTGACCGGCAGCACCTGCGCCGAGGCTGTCTGGGGTTCATTGATCGGCGCGCCAATGCGCGAGAGCAGCAGCACCTGCACTTCCCGCAGGCCGCCTACTTCCTTATATATGCGCTGCGCGATCCTATGGGCCAGGACGTTGTAGATCTTTCCTACATGGCTTACGGGGTTCTTGCCTGCGGCCGCTTCCGTACCCATGGGCCGGTTCAACGAGATGAGACCGTTCACGCGGTTGCCGCGGCCCACCTGGCCCGAGTCCGCGTCCTCGGCTGAGGTGCCGAGCAGGCTGAGGTAAATGCCGTTCATATCCCTGCCAATCACATCAAGGGTATTGAAGTTGACCGCCGCAGACTTGAAGCTGGTGAACCTGTCAAGATAACCTTCCATGATCCGCTGGATGATCGCTTTTCGCACAAAGTACTCTTTTTCCGAATTTACGTACTTGCACAGAATCGGCATGGCCACCGTGATGTCCAGGTCATCTCCTGTTCGCAGGCCCATGACCTTGATGTCCTCGCCGGTCTCGGGAAAGATCTTCTTGAAGTCAGCTGAATTGAGAAAACGCTCCAGCCCCAGCACTGCCTGCTCCGTGGGGCTTAAGGGGTAATACCCCACTGCGGCAGAGGTGTCATTCGCGCCAAGGACCTTCCCTTTGCGTGAAAAGATATCCGTCAGTTCCTCGGACCCCTGGCGCAGCACGACCCGATAGCGCACATGCTTCTTGGGATCAACAAAGCGCATGTTCCTGCCAAGCCATTCCTGCGCAGCGGCGACAGCGATCTTTTCAACGTCAATACGCTTCTTTCCGGCCGACCATGTCGCCCGGTCGCCGATGATGAGGTCCATGGGCTCCGTCACCTTGCCGCCGCCGAAACGCTTCTCCACCCTGCCCGCGGCGAGCAGGCCCTTGTCGATGTTGTGATGGAGGATCGTGCCGAAGGTCTTGCGGTATTCCCTGCTGAGCGCGATGGATACCGCCTCCATCATGGAATCGCAAAGCGTGTCCGGGTGGCCCACGCCCTTGCGCTCAACGATCTCCACCCGCTGGTCCGTTACCGGCCGCGCACCATATGGTTCGATGATTATCATGGTTCAAGTGTAGCATATCCGCGGAATCCCCAGGAATCCCACGGCATTAAAACTCTTATGTTATAATCGAAGAAAGGACAGGGAATGTCTTGATCCCTGCATGATCTTTGCGAAGCGTTCGCAGGAACCGTGGTCTTAAGAAACCCGGACAGCGGACGCTCCAGTATTCAGTGCGCTCCATCCTGGTCCATGCCGCAGTCAGGCCGTCGGGAGCGCATGTTGTTTTCCATCCTTTTCCGCGGCCCAGGACGGCCGGCCGCGGGAAGCCCGGGAAGAGAGCAACAATGGACCCCAGTCCGGCGCTGCATACTGAAAGCCCGCACAAGGACATTCCCTTTAGCGAGAACGTTCTGCGTCCCGCGGCCTTCTACGGCCTCCTGACCGGCGGCGTCGTGCTGGTGATCTATCTTCTGGACCGGTTCCTGAATGTCCCGGCCGAGTCCACCTTCAGCTGGGGCTTCCTTATCGTTGCCATCATCCTGAACCGCCGGGCATCCTTTGGCAACGCGCCCGGCCGGTTCCTCTTCATCTTCACGGTCGCGGTCATCTCCTTCCGCTACTTCCTCTGGAGGACCTTTGACACGCTGATCTACACCGGCCCGCTGGACATGATCGGCATGCTGCTCATCTATCTTGCCGAATGCTATTCCCTCACGATCCACTTCCTCGGCATGTTCATCAGCCTCTGGCCGCTCGAGAGCAAGCCGGCCCCGCTGCCCGACGATCCGTCGGTCTATCCTTCCGTGGATATTCTTATCCCGACCTACACCGAGGATCCGGAGATCATCAAGCTGACCGTGACCGCAGCAATGCAGATCGACTATCCCCGGGACAAGGTGAACGTCTACGTTCTCGACGACGGCAGCACGGACAGCCGGCGGAGCGCTCCCGAGACCTCGACCGCGGCCTGGGAGCGCTACTACGAGCTCCGGCGCATCGCCCGGGACCTGGGCGCGCGGTACCTGACCCGGGAGAACAACGAACACGCCAAGGCGGGCAACATCAACCACGCGCTGACCAAGATCAGCGGCGACCTGCTGCTGCTCCTGGACTGCGACCACGTGCCTGCCCGGGACATCCTGAAGAACACCGCGGGCTGGTTCCTGAAGGACCCGAAGCTCTTCCTGGTCCAGACACCGCATTTCTTCATCAACACCACCACGGTGGAGAAGAACATCGGTTCCTTCTCCAACGCTCCGGGCGAGAACGACATGTTCTACCACGCGATCCAGCCGGGCATGGACCTCTGGAACTCCGCGTACTTCTGCGGCTCCGCCGCGGTCCTGCGTCGGCAGTTCCTGGTGGACGCCGGCGGCATCGCGGGCGAGACCATCACCGAGGACGCCGAGACCTCGCTCCGGCTGCACAACAAGGGCTACAACAGCGTGTACATCGACCGGCCCATGATCTGCGGCCTCTCACCCGAGACCTTCGGCGACTATATCGTCCAGCGCACGCGCTGGGCCCAGGGCATGGTCCAGATCTTCGTGCTGAACAACCCGCTCTTCGCAAAAGGCCTGTCCTGGGAACAGAAGATGTGCTATTTCAACGCCTGTTTCTTCTGGCTCTTCTGCCTGGCCCGGTTCACCTTCTACCTGGGGCCCGGCCTGTTCCTGATCCTGGGCCAGAAGGTCTACCACGCCTCGGTGGCCCAGATCGTTGCCTACGCCCTGCCCCACGTGCTGAGCGTTTTCACAGTCATGGACTTCTTCTACGGCCGCTACCGCAGGCGATTCTTCTCGGAGATCTACGAGAGCGTGCAGGCGCTCTTCCTCACGCCCGCGGTCATCTCCGCGATCTTCAACCCGCGGAAGCCCAAGTTCAAGATCACACCCAAGGGCAAGACCGTTGATCACGAGTACCTGAACCCCATGGCCACGGTCTTTTTCATGATCTGCCTGCTGAACCTGATCGGCATCGGGTTCGCTGCGGTGAAGTGGGTGGCCTATCCCCTGTTCCGCGACGTCATCTTTATCGCCTTTGTGTGGTGTCTCTACAACCTGCTGCTGGGGCTCATCACGCTGGGGGCTTTTTGGGAGCGGCAGCAGCTCCGCCAGCACCACCGCGTGCGGTCAAAAGGCTCGGTTGACGTGTACTTTCCCGACCTGGACCGCACGATCCCGGGCACGATCCACGACCTGTCCCTGACCGGCATCGGCGTGGAACTGAACGACCTTTTCCCCGCGCTCCTGGGCGAGGACGTGCGCGTGGAGGCCACGGACAGCTACGGCATCCGCCACAACCTCATCTCGCGCATCCGCTCGCGCAGGGAGCAGGCCGGACGGACCCACATGGGCATCGAGTTCGCGCTCGACGACAGGACCTACCCGGACATCGTGAATTTCGTGTACGGCGACAGCAAGCGCTGGGCCGACATCCTTGCGGACCGGTTCAAACCGGTGCATTCCATCCGCTTCACGTCCCGCGACCTCTATCATTTCATGCTGCGCGGAGCGCGGGGAAGCGCCGAGCGGATCGCGTACCTTGCCAAATCAGCTTTGCCAACCGCCAGGATCCGCCTGCATGCCCTTGTGCTCCGGCTGCAGGCATACCATGCCCGTATGAAAAGGAGTGAGTCCCTGCCATGAAAAAGCTCATCATTGCAACGATCGCAGCATGGTGCCTGGCCGCGCCGGCCCAGGCAGAGGTCTACAAGGTGCCCCTGACCAAGCTCGCGCCGGTCACGTCGGTCGACCTGCGGTGCACCCAGGGCCAGTACGAGATCGCGGTGCCCGTGCCTGAGCGCTGGAACGTGACCAAGGCGGTGCTGACGCTGGACTATGCCAACTCCGCCAGCATGATGGGCGACCGTTCCCATCTGCTCGTCACCATGAACGGCAAGCCGCTCGGCCAGATCCGGCTGGACCGCAAGACGCCGTCGGGAAGGAAACAACTGAACATCGCGCCTCAGATCCTGCATCCCGGCTACAACATGATGAACATCGTTGCGGTGCAGCACTACGCGGCCGAGTGCGAACAGGTATGCGCCCCGAACCTCTGGACCACGGTGAACCTCTACGACTCGTCCCTGGAGCTCACCTACGATCTGAAGCCCGTGCCCATGCGTCTCTCGACGCTCTCCGACTTCCTGTTCGATCCGCGGGTCATGCCGCAGGGCAGCGTGCACATGATCACCGCCGGCCTCGCCTCGGACACCGCCACCATGACCGCCATCGCCGCTGCGGGCATAGCCAGGAAGTTCGATTACCGCAAGGTGCTGTTCACGGCGTCCCGGGAGCTTCAGCCGGGAGTGGACAATGTCCTGATCGCCAACAAGGCCTATGCCGAGTCGTTCCTGCAGCAGCGGGGAATGAACATTTCCGTGAAGGGCCCCTATCTGAAGATCCTTCCGCTGCCATTGCTCTCCGGCGGGTACGACCCGGGCCATGCCCTGCTGGTCGTCTCGGGGAACACGCCCGAGGAGATCAAGCTCGCGTCGGAAACGCTCGCTCACGTCAGTCTTCCCTTCCCCGGGAGCAGCGAGATGACCGTCAGGGACTTCAAGCTGCCCGACATCTCCCAGTACGGCGGCAGGCAGATCCTTGCGACCGAAAAGGTCTACACGCTGAAAATGCTGAACTTCAGCAGCCACACCTTCTCGGGCTTCAATCCCAATCCGCGCCACATCTCCTTCCGTCTGCCCGCGGACTTTCTGGTGAAGCCGAACCAGTACGCCAAGCTGAACCTGAACTTCGCCTATGGCGCGGGCATGCGCGTTGACTCGGTCATGAACGTCGTGGTCAACGACCGGAGCGTCCGGGTCATCCACCTGGAGAACCAGGACGGAGAGAGCGTCGAAGGCTACCGCATCGACCTGCCGACCTATCTCTTCAAGCCGGGCTACAACACGATCCGCTTCGAGCCCACGCTCAATCCCGTTGCGCAGGAATGCGATATCCTGCGGCCCGAGGGATTCTTCCTGACCATATTCGAGAATTCCACCTTCCAGTTCCCCAGGATGCCTCATTTCGTGGAGATGCCGAAGCTCGAGCTGTTCATGCTCGACGGATTCCCGGTCACCCGGTGGCCCGACGGATATGAAGCCGTGATCTTCGCCAGCAGGAAGGACTTCGACACCCTTTCCGCGGCGCTCAACCTCGTGGGTCTGATCAGCCAGAAGAACGGATATCCGCTCTTCGGCATAACGGTCAGCTTTGAACGGCCCGAACGCTGGAAAGGAGAGATGATCGTGCTCGGCGACGTGGCGACCATCCCCGAGGACCTGCTGAACCTGGCGCCGCTCAAGCTGGCCACGGCAAAGAACGTCCCCTACCCGGTGGTCCGCAACTGGGAAAGCGAATCCACCTTTGCCTTCAGCGGACAGACGAGCACGCCCGGACCGGACCAGGGAATCGTGATGCAGTTCCAGTCCCCGGTCCAGACCGGCAGATCCGTGGTCATGCTGACCGGCGCCGGAGTGACGGAGGTCGCGGCATTGAGCCGGGCGCTGCTTGATCCGGTGGTGCAGGACCGCGTCCGGGGCGATCTGGTGCTGATCAATCTCAAGGACCCTTCGCAGACCATGAACGCCGTGACCGCCGGGCCGGCTTACTATACCGGAACGTCGGGAACGCTGTTCAAGCTCGAGTACTTCTTCTACAAATACAAATACGTCAACTATATCCTGCTGTCCCTGGCGATCGTGCTATTCGGCGGGATCATTTATATTTGGTTGAAGAAGCGCAGGAAACAGCGGATGGGGGGGGGCGATGCCACTCCGGGCCATTAGCCTCTGCCTCGTACTTACTGCCGTCTTCTGCGGCATCGCTGAGGCACGGGACCGGACGATGTGGGAGCTCTACAAGAGGTCCTTTTTGAGCGACGATGGACGGATCATCGACCACGCCCAGGACCAGATCAGCCATTCCGAAGGCCAGGGTTACGGCATGTTGCTGGCAACGATCCACCGGGACCGGGCCGCCTTTGACAGGATCTGGACCTGGACAAAGAATAATCTCCAGGTCCGTTCCGACGGTCTGTTCGCCTGGCAATGGGGAAAAAGGCCGGACAATGCATGGAAGGTGCTCGACAGCAACAATGCGACCGACGGCGATATCCTGATCGCTTTCGCCCTGCTCAAGGCGAGCGATGCCTGGCACTCGCCGGACTATCGTGAGGAGGCGCGGAAGATCATCGCGAGCATCCGCTCGGTCCTTGCGGTCACCCGGTACGGCCGCACCTATCTGCTGCCCGGAGCCTTTGGATTCACGGACGGTAACAGCGTGGTGCTGAATCCTTCGTACCTGATCTTCCCGGCATACCGCGCCTTTGCCAGGGCGGACCAACCGGACTTCTGGGAGGCGGTGCGCAATGACGGCCTGTTCCTGATCAAGGGGGCGAGTTTCGGGAGCCTCGGCCTTCCTGCGAACTGGGTGGTCCTGGAAAACGACCGGATCGCGCTTGCGCCGGGAAAGGACCCCTACTTCGGGGCAGATGCTGTCCGCGTCCTGCTCATGCTTGGGTCCGAGGACCGTTCGCGCTATCCCAAGGGCGTTTCAGCTCTGCTGGAGCACTACCAGAAAAGCGGCAGGCTGCCGCTCTGGATCGATCTGGAAAAGGACAGCGAATCGCTCAAACTCGCTTACGCCGGGTACTACGCCATCTATGCTGCTGCCGCCCGGAAACTGGGCAAGAAGGCGCTCGCGGAACGCCTCCTGAAAGAGGCGCGGAAAAGACTCAAGACCGAGAAGGACGCTTACTATTCCTTCAGTCTTTATCTGCTCGCGACAGGGGGATGGGAAAATAGAGCGAGGTGATGAGGAGATTTACCCGCTTCCATGGCGCCGTGGCGGTTCAATACTGTTCTTTAGGCCGGATCGCATCCTGAAATGCACGAGTGACACCTATGGGAATCTGGACCTTCTACTTCTTGGCCAAGCTCTATCTCCATTACCGGGGATACGTGCGTCTTGATGTGCTCCTGAACCTGCTGTTCCTCGCGTTCATCGTTTTCCCCTTGCCGAAGCGCTTTGGCGAAAGCACGCTGGCGCTCATGGCAAAGCAGGCACTGGCGATGATCATCGCTGTTCTGCTGATCTGGCGCGAGTCCTGGCTTCCGGACCCCCTGCATGCCATCACCATGCTTCAGCAGAACGGCATGCCTTCGCGGGAATATCTCTATCAATTCTTCCTGAGGCTCCTTGTGCCGAAAGAACTTGCGGTCTTTACCGTTATCGCGGTCCTGTCCTTCCTTGTCCGCAAGTACCGAAGATCGGCTGCAACAGGCATGGCAGTCCTGCTTCTGATCCCGCTGGTCTTCGTCACCGGCGAACACGGCAGGAGATCTCCTGATGAGGTCGATGCCCATGTCCGGTCGTTCTTCAATGCCGAGTCCATGCGTGTCATCCGGCCGGTGCCGCCGCAGGCAACGTCGCGGGACTTCGACATTCTCATCCTCCATATCTGTTCCCTTGCCTGGGACGATCTCCGGGAACTGGGCATGCAGGACCATCCATTCTTCAAACAGTTCGACTTCCTGTTCACCAACTTCAATACCGTAACCACTTACAGCAATCCCGCGGCCATCAGGCTCCTGAACGGGAACTGCGGCCAGCGCAGGCACGCCGACCTGTACAACACCCTGCCCGGGGACTGCTCGCTCATGAAGGGACTGGGTCACCAGGGATACGCGATCCGGTTCAGCCGCAATCATAACGGCACCTATGGCAAATTCGACCAGGAGCTCCGGCAGTTGGGCCACCTGGACGCCGCGCCTTTTGCGCCGTCGAACCTGGAGGCCAGGAAGTACATGTTCGACGATACGCCGGTCTATGCAGACTATGACGTGCTCGAACAATGGTGGAAGAACCGCCTGAGGTCAAGCGAGAAGAAGGTCGCCCTGTACTATAATTCCGTGAGCCTTCATGACGGGTCCCACTGGACCGACGACCGGGAGTGGTGGAAGCGGGACAATCGCGAGCAGTATCGGGAATTTCTCCAGAGCCTTCTTGACGACCTTTCGAGGTTCATGGGGACCCTCGCGGCCTCGGGACGGGATGTACTGGTGATCGTCGCGGGAGAGCACGGCAGGGCGGTGCGCGGCAATGCCATAGAAACGCCGGGGCTCCGCGACATCCCCCTGCCCCGCATCACCATCGTGCCCGTGGGGTTGAAGCTGATCAGCAAGGACCGCCGGACCGGGGCGGCCGGCAGAAACATGATCATAGACAAGCCGTCGAGCTATCTTTCCCTGGCGTTCACGATCGAGGCCTTTGCCGGGCAAAGCCCCTTTGTCACGGACCGCTATGCCACCCGGGCATTCATCGACAGCATTCCGCAGACATCCTTTGCAGCGGAGAACCAGAACAACCTGGTGGTGAAGATGGATGATGAGTATTACTTCTACGGAAAGGAACGGAAATGGATATACTTGTCCCGGGAGGCGCTGAAGTGAGCTTTGGCGCAGAGAGCACCGGGAGCTCTAAGGAATGAAGCTATGTCATCGATTGAACATAGAAAAGAACAACTCCCAGAAATGCGCATGACGCCGACTATCCTCTTCCTGGGATGCATCACGCTCATGCTCTGTTTCCCGCATCGCGCTTTCGCCTGGGAGATCGAAGGCTACCCCGGCTCCACCTGGGGCGTAGTAACCGAGAGTTCGAGCACCCTGAGCGGTTCCGGGAGCATGGGCTGGATCAACCAGGGGATCGACTGGGTCACCCTGCCCGGCGATGTGGTGCTGAACACCTTTGCCGAATACCGGTACCGCGACCGGTCGCGCCAGCCCGAGTACTACAGCGCCCAGGGTCCGGCTGTGGGTATGGAGTTCAAGAAGGACTTCCTCAGGTTCGGGGCGGACTATTATTGGGAGACCATGCCCAACTACCCCGACGGACCGCGCCGCACGACCAGCCGGGAGATCTACCTGGCTGGATACAAGGGATGGGACCTGACCAAAAATGCGGATGTGCATTTTCCCGGATCAACAGGCCTGCCGGGAGCGATCTGGTTCAATCTGTTCCATGATACCCGGGGAGTCACCGGCTCCGGCGGCATGGGCTGGATCAACCAGGGGATCGACTGGACCACCCTGCCCGGCGGTTTTGTGCTGAATACCTACGCCGAGTACCGGTACCGGGCCCGTTCGAAGCTTGAGGACTATTATGATGTCCGCGGACCCGCGGTGGGCATGGAGCTCAAGAAACCTTTGTACCGCATTGGAGCTGATTACTCCTGGCAGTATTATCCCATACTGGAAGAGCGTACCAAGGGATTCGAGTTCTATCTCACGTGGTATATTGATTGGGACTGGAAGAGGAAAGAGTAAAGGAGACCGCATATGTCGGACGATATGGAGAGGGAGCAGAAATCAGCCGAGGACAAAGCGCGGGAAATGGAGGAAATGCTCGAATCCCGTGCAAAGATGGACGCCGCCTTCCAGGACAAGTTCACCAAGGTCATCACTGTCATGTTCACGGACCTGAAGGGTTCCACCGCGCTGGCCGACAAGCAGGGAGACATCGTCAGCCGCCTGCTGGTGAAGCACTATCAGGACATCATCATCCCCGCGATCAAGGAGCACCACGGCATATTCGTCAAGTCCATCGGCGACGGCACGCTGTCCTATTTCGACAACGCCCAGGACGCCCTGCGCGCGGCTGTCCAGCTCCAGCGGGGCATCGACGCCTACATCCTTGAGCACAAGCAGAAAACGCCGATCCTGGCCCGCGCGGGCATGCACACCGGCAGATGCATCGTGGAAAAGAGCGACATTTTCGGCGACGTGGTGAACACTGCTTCGCGGTTCGAAGGCGCGGCAGACCCCGGCGGGATCGCCCTGTCCGAGGACACGCTGAACGCCCTTTCGAACAGGAACGAGACCTACATCAAGTACGTCAAGACCACGACGCTGAAGGGAAAAGCCGAGCCCTTCAAGGTCTACAAGGCCTTCTGGAATCCTGACGAGGCCGCGACAGTACAGCTGAAGGACAAGACCGATTCCGGCCCGGCCGCTGAGAAGCAAAAAGCGGCCTCGTCCCGGAAGCTCGTCATCGCGGTCGTGATCGGCATCCTGCTGCTGCTGGCGCTCCTGGCAGGCGGCAAACTGATGAACATCCTGCAGCCCTCCGAGGAAAAGCGGACCATCGAGGATGTGTCCCCGGCGGCCCGGCAGCCGGCGCGATGACCGGGGAAAAGCTTCGCCACTGTGCCCCTGACGGAGATGCTTGACTATTTCCGTCCCATATACTAAATTGTCCTGAACGTCAATCCGTTCCTCCGGGAACCGCAAGGAGATCGCCATGAAGGAATACCCCACGCAGTACCTGATGCTTCAGAAGCGCTACAAGGGAGTGCTCAAGGCCGTTGACAACCTGGGCAAGGCCGCCAAGGCCGCCGGCCCCCTGAACAAGAAGACCGCTGAGCTGATCCAGCTCGCAGCCGCAGCCGCGGTCCGGTCCGAAGGCTCGGTCCACTCCCACGCGCGCCGGGCGATCCTGGCGGGCGCGAAACCCGACGAGGTCCGCCACGCGGTCATACTTCTTACCAGCACCATCGGCTTCCCCACGGTTTCGGCTGCCTTGTCGTGGGTGGAGGATGTCGTTGCGGAGAAGAAGCGGAAATAATATCGCGAATCTCTATCCGCAGATTACGACAGCCGGACAATATCATCCAAGGATGAAAGCAGTTATGAAGATCATAGGGTTTTCCGGTTCTATCATCTGCGAAAATCTGCGTAATCTGTGGATAAATATTATTGAAGAATGAACATCGATTGTTATCTTTCCGAGCATTGCGGCTCCTATCATGAACTGCGCGAGAACCTGGGCATCGCGCTCAAGGAGCTGGGGATCAGGACAGAACCGGCCTTCCACTGGATATCCTACGACGAGGCCGTCGCCCTCGATATCAAAGGCTCCCCCACCATCCGGATAAACGGAACAGACCTTGTCGTTATGCCCGGTTCACCCGGCATAACCTGAAGGGCCTATCCCAATGAGTCCGGGCGACTCTCGAAAGTCCCGAGCATTTCTCTTCTCAAGGAGCGCATCGCAGAACTGGCGAAGACAACCTAGATCATGGCGAACGATTTTATCAAGATACGATGCACCAATTGCCTGGTCCTTAACCGGGTGGAAGCGTCCCGCATCGACCACGAGCCCCGCTGCGGAAGCTGCAAGACCGTCCTGACCGTGCCGCGCCAGCCGATCTTCGCCCGGCAGGATGCCTTTGACCGCGATGTCTCCTACTGGCCCGAGACCCTGGTGGTCACCTTTACGTCCAACTCCTGCGTCTTCTGCCGGATCTCGGACCCACTGCTCTCCGAACTGATGGTGAAGCATCCGGGAAAGCTCAAGGTGCTGAAGGTGGACTTTGATCACGACGCCCTCCTGGTCGAGCGCTTCAAGGTCATGAAAACGCCGTCCTACCTTGTGTACAAGGCCGGGGAGTTCGTGATACGCATGGATGGACCGTTCAAGGAAAAATCCGAACTGGCTAAGTGGATCGAGAACCTAATCAGCTATACCAGTTATTGAGTGGATGGTGATTAAGTTATCAGCCAAAAGTTCCCTCTACCCTCCGGGGAAAGGAACGAAATATCTTTTTCTCGCGCGAAGCCACGAAGTCACGAAGAAAGACAAAACCTGTCTCATGAGCATTTTTCAGCATGGGTGAGAGCCGGAGCCGGCGCGGCATAGCCCTTTAGCTGTCATTGCGAGCAACGCGAAGCAATCTCGTAGTTAAGAAGTTCAAGACACTACGGGATTGCCGCGTCGCTTCGCTCCTCGCAATGACCGCGCTGAAGAATCTCTGCAAGAAAATCACCTTCGGATCTCCTTGTCGTTCTTTGCGTCTTAGCGGCTTTGCGCGAGAAAAGTAATCAGGTTATATTGATCCATGCCCGACACCGTCCTCATCCGCTGCACCGGCTGCTCCACCCTGAACCGCGTCCCCCGCTCGCGCATCGCGGAACAGCCCCACTGCGGCACCTGCAAGACCCCCCTGACGGTTCCCCACGCGCCGGTAAACGGCACGACCGCCACATTCGACCGGGAGCTGTCAACATGGCCGGAATTCCTTCTGGTCGAGTTCTGGGCCAAATGGTGCGGCTACTGCAGGATGATCGAGCCGGTGGTGAACGATATTGCCAACTGGAAAGCGGGCAGGCTGAAGGTTCTGAAGATCGACGTGGACGCTGAACCTGAGCTGTCCCGGCGTTTCCAGACCCGCGCGACCCCGACCTTTATCATGTTCAAGAACGGGGGCCACCTCGGCAGGATGGACGGCGCGCCAAAGGAAAAACTTGAATTCTTGCAGTGGGTGGACAGGTTTGTAGGATTGTAATCTTTATCCTCTCCCCTCGGGGAGAGGGCTGGGTGAGGGGG
>Ga0224495_10002111_pt1 | contig 13310 bp, 9 predicted proteins | sample SF_Jul11_sed_USG_FD_168128 | JGI IMG/M metagenome (GOLD analysis project Ga0224495, IMG submission 168128) | Sediment microbial communities from San Francisco Bay, California, United States - SF_Jul11_sed_USGS_4_1 | ecosystem: Environmental > Aquatic > Marine > Sediment | place: USA: California... | reverse complement strand
ATACGGGACCGGACCAGCTCCCTTATCAGTGGCGGTGGGTAATGGATTACTCGGGTGGACAGTTGACCGACTGGGGGGCGCACCTGTTGGACGGCGCCCAATGGGGCAACGACAGCGAATACACCGGGCCCGTAGAGGTCGAGGGCAAGGGCGTGTTCTGCGAAGGAGGGTTGTATGACACAGCGAAGGAATACAGAATCGAATACACATACGCGGATGGTGTGAAGATGATCGTCAAGTCGGGCAATCCGAGTCTGCGATTCGAGGGCAGTGACGGGTGGATCGGCAACATCGGCTGGAGAGCACCATTGCAGGCGAGTTCAAAATCTATACTGGATTCGGTAATTGGTCCTAATGAAATTCATCTGTATACGTGCCGGGCCGGCGAACAACGTAATTTCCTCGATTGTGTTAAATCGCGCAAGGAATGCTATTTCCCGCCGGAGATTGGCCAGCGATGCTTTACGATTGCACATATCGGGAATATTTCCATGCTGCTGGGCAGGAAACTTCGATGGGACCCGGAGAAAGAAAAATTCATCAACGACGAGCAAGCGAATAGAATGCTGTCCCGGTCGATGCGGAGTCCGTGGCACTTATGAAATGATTATTGATACATTATCATTGGAAAAGGAAGAATTATGAAAGCTCGAGTTAAAGAGATTTGGGTGATTGTGCTGTTTAGCGGGATTTGCTGTTTGCTATCGGCGGGAAGCGCCGGTGCCAGGGTTTCCTTAGTAGGTGATGATTTTTCCGCCTGGCGGGGTAATACGGGACAATGGGAAATCGTGGGTGACACCTTTACAAATCCCGAGAATGTGAATTTGCTGAGCAGCAAGCCAGGCGCCGGAGTTATTTTGAATGGGCCTACAGGAAGGACAAACAACATCGTAAGCAAGCTGGAATTCGGTGATGTCAGGGCCCACACTGAGTTTATGGTCCCTAAAGGATCTAACTCCGGGGTGTATTTTATGGGCCGATACGAAATTCAGGTCTACGACAGCTACGGTGTGGAAAAAGACCAATACCCAGGCATTGAGTGCGGCGGCATTTATGAGCGGTGGGATGACAACAAAGATCCCAAGGGCTTCGAAGGCCATTCCCCGCGAGTCAACGCCTCGCGAGCGCCGGGACAGTGGCAAACGTTTGACGTGATATTCCGGGCGCCGCGTTTTGACAAGAACGGACAAAAAGTCTCCAACGCCAGATTTGAAAAGGTTGTGCACAACGGGATAGTGGTCCATGAAGATGTGGAACTTACGGGGCCGACGCGGGCCAGTACATATAACGATGAGAAGTCAAACGGGCCGCTTATGCTGCAAGGCGACCACGGGCCGGTGGCGTATCGCAATATATGGCTCGAACCGGCTGGGTCGCTGCCTTTCTTTGCGATGGACACAGGGACGAAAGATGCCAAACACCAGACTGCAAAACAGCAGATAGAGATGGTCAAGGAACTGGGGTATGACGGTATCGGCTGCACAGCGGGTCCGGGACTGGCGGAGATGCTCAAAGAAACGGACAAAAACGGTATGAGACTTTTTGCGGTTTATCTTGGAGCAAATATAGATGCCGACCAGCCCAGGTACGGCCCGGAATTGAAAGAAGCGATCGAAGTGCTGAAGGGACGCAATGCGATAATCTGGCTGTTTGTGCTAAGCAAAAAGCATAAGCCGTCTTCACCTGAAGGTGATGCGCGTGCGGTGGAAGTCATACGAGAGATTTCCGATATGGCGGCTGAGGCGGGGCTGCGCGTCGCGCTATACCCGCACCAAGGCTTCTGGGTCGAGCGAGTGGAAGATGCGGTGCGAGTGGCCAAAAAAGTAGACCGGAAAAACGTCGGTGTTACGTTTAATCTATGCCACTGGCTAAGGGTCGATGACGAGAGTAATATGGAATCCTTGATAAAGACGGCGATGCCATACCTGTTTGTGGTGAGCATTAACGGTGCGGACAGCGGAGGAAAAGACTGGAAGCAGCTCATTCAGACACTTGACCGTGGCACTTTTGATATGTACAGGTTTTTAAAGGCACTGGAAAACGCAGGCTACAACGGCCCGATAGGATTGCAGGGATATGGTATAGGCGGCGATGCACACGACAACCTGAAACGTTCGATGAATGCGTGGGGTCAACTTTCAAAACGTTTGGCGGCAGATAAAAATTAAAAACGTGACAATGACTAACAGAATATTCAATGGAAACTCTTAAATTATTACGCGAATACTTTCCGATGGCCGTTTATACCGGCAAATGCCTGGTCTTTATCAGCGAAGACTGGCGTGTTGAACTCAGCGAGCATAAAGACAGTGACTTTAGTAAGGCTGAAGCTGAGCCGGCTGTTATACGAGTCAGAATCTTCAAGAAGGCCCTGAATGGACAATTTGTGGCGGGCCATTACGAAGATTTTCAGCTTGAATCGCCGGGTGAGCTTGCCGAGCAGATTGAAAAGTACGTGCAGCTGGCAATAGGTACGAACATCAGGGAAAATATCGAGTGAGCAGCCCATAAAATTTCCTTCTTTATCTTCGTCCTACCCGCTACAATCCGGTCTATGAGTAATTTAGCAGTTGAAGAGAGTAATGATGGTGTAGTTTTTACTGTGAAGGTTGTGCCTGGCAGCAGCAGGACGGCTGTATGCGGTATGCTTGATAATATGGTCAAGATCAAGGTTTCTGCGGCACCAGAGAAGGGAAAAGCAAACAAGTGTTTGCTTGAATTTCTGGCGAAAAAACTTGGTGTGAAAAAGAGTGCCATAAAAATAGTCTCCGGCAAAAGCAATCCAGTCAAGGGTGTTCAAGTATTGGGAATCTCTATCGAGCAACTATTAAACAAACTGAACTTAAATAAACAAAGTGTGGGTCAATGAGCGACAAATCATCTCTGCTTCCACAAGACCATATAGTGGACGAATCTTCACTAAGATATATGCTGAAGTTGGCGGCGCCTATGGTTGTGACGACCATATCGTTCACCATTATGCAGTTTGTGGATAGATACATGGTTTCCCGTCTGGGGACGGAGGCTCTTGCAGCGATTTTGCCGGCCGGATTTGCCAGTTTTCTGCCCAGCGGCTTCGCCATCGGCGCAATGGCCAGCCTGAGCACGTTTGTGAGCCAGAGCCTCGGCAGAGGGGACAAAAAAAGCTGCTCTAATTATTTCTGGCAGACAATATACATAGGCCTGGCATACTTTCTGTTAGTGGTGGCAATAATGTGGCCGACCGCACCGTGGATATTCAAGCTGATGGGGCAACCGGAGGCAGTGGCCGAGATGGAAGTTATATATTTTCGCATCATCCTTTACGCCCATATCCTGGCTGTTATCAACTGGTCAGCCAACCAGTTCTTTATGGGTATCCATCGGCCGAGTATCACCATGTTTGCATCCCTATGCGGGCAGGTTGTCAACGTGGGGGCCAACTACATATTGATTTTCGGCAAGCTGGGTTTTCCGGCCATGGGCATCGCAGGAGCAGGATGGGGTACATTTATCGGGATAGCTGTGGGGGCTTCTATCAATATGGCCGTGTTCCTGAGTCGCGGCATGAATAAGGCCTTTCAAACCCGGCGAGCAGTATACCTCGACTTCGTCAAGATGGTTGATTTACTGAAAGTGGGCCTTCCTGCAGGATTCGGGCTGATGGTGAATGTGGCATTCTGGGGTATGATTCTGTTTTGGCTTGTCGGACGATTCGGGACAGAGGCGCTAGCAGCTACAAGTGCGGTACTTTCATACACAAGTCTGTCGGTAATGCCAATTGTCGGGATAGGGACGGCTTTAGCTGCGGCTGTCGGCAAGACAATAGGTGCGGGCAGGAAAGAGCTGGCAACCAGGCAAACCCGTGTTTGTCTGAGGGTGGCGCTGGTTTACATGGGATTCGTGGGGATAAGCTTTTTTGTATTCAGAGATGCATTGATGGCGTTCTGGTCTTCCGACGAAGAGGTCATCAAGGTTGGAACTAATATTTTGATTTGTGCGGCTATCTATCAGGTGTTTCATGCCGCACGGGTCATCTATGGCGGATCTTTACGTGGAGCAGGTGACACGTTATGGCTTGCGATTGTATCAGCGGTGGGGGTAGTAATATTGGGTTTGGGCGGATTACTTATAGTTACGCTTTTTGGCCAGTTTGAGGCATTGGGGCCCTGGATGGTCGCTACAATCAGCATTATTGCCGTAGGATTGGCGAACTACTGGCGGTTCAAGAGCAACAGGTGGATGAAGATAGATTTGTTCAAGCAACGCCCTGTGGGTGTACCGGTCGATACAGGAGCAGTGGTCGAGTAGGATTTAAATTAAACAATCAATCTGTCCCCGGGTGACTTAGAGAATGCTGCTCAGGTCCGTGAGCGTTTTCAATCGGATGTTTCGGACAGCTCCGGCTGTTTGCCAGGTTGCAATGCCAAGCGGCTTAGATAAGTCCACTTCCGGGCGGATGTCGATTTTTCGGTCGGTCGTCACCACATCTACAAGTTTCTCATCGTCGAGCCATGCTTCAATCTTGTCGGGAGTGACGCGCAATCGGACGTGGTACCACCGACCGGTCTCGAAAGTGACGATTCGCGTGGTTTCGTTGTTGGCGGCGTCATAGTAGTCGAGATTTGAGAGGCCGCAGACCTCGCCGCCCCAGCCGCCGAGTATTAGTGAGCAGGGATTTTCACCAAAGGGAAAGGTCAGTCCGCAGAAAAAGTCACTTCCGGCGACACGCTTTGCTTCGAGGGTGATTTCATAGTTCATGCGGACGAGCGGGCCGGTCCAGTTTATGCCGGTCATGTCGTTACCCATTTCAAGATAGATGGCACTCTCTTTTATGTAGACCTTGCCCTGACCGCCGAAGTCGGTAATCGCCCACTGGCCCATTGTCTTGCCGTCGAAGAGGCTGATTTCGGACGGGCCCTGACATGAGGGAAGCACTAAAAGGCCAAGCAGCAGAAATATTGCGTATGGCGTAATGGGTAGAGGGCGACGAGACAATCTTTCAATATTAGTATGTTTGTGGCTCATTATGTGGCTCCTACAAAAAAAATTATGTTGAATAAAGTAACGTTGGAAACTAAATGATACAACAGATATTTGCTAAAACGGGCTGAATTTTTGACATCGTCATTGAGAAGACACAAAAAATATGAACAATCTGCTTGATTGTAAGATTTGCAGCTACAAGCACTTATCGTAGGATAGAGTGTCCTGCCGTACATATATCTTATTGCGTAAGAGGTTTCATATAAAGCTGTAGAGGACCAGCAAATACCATCCTTATTCACTTACCAAAAGCCAGTAGAAATTTATTGATAAAACTCGACGCGATGTATATAATTTAACATAGGTAATGTGGCTAACATCTGCGGATACCAAATTAGAGATTATGGGGGACTTAATAAGGAGGAACTTATGAAACGCAGCGGCCAAATCCGAAATTACGGACGCCATGTCAAATTGCGCCCCTTAATAATCCTTGTTTTTTCAGTTTCGCTGTTTTTGTGCAGCAGCAACTTATGGGCAAAGCCCGTGAGTGCCAGTGAGGCTGAAAAAGTAGTGAGAGGTTGGCTAAAAGTCGATGCGCAACCCCTCGGAACGGCCCTTGGTCAGGATATTATGAGCGTTAAGGCCTTCTCAGATAAAAACGGAGATACGGTCTACTATGCAGTCTATTTGCAGCCATCAGGATTTGTAATTGTTCCAGGTGATGACCTTGTGGTACCAATTATATGCTTTGCTCCGGTTGGCAGGTATGATCCGTCGGAGGATAATCCTTTGGGCTCGCTTGTCAGCCGGGATGTGCCAGGGCGTATGGCTGCGGTTCGAGCCTTTCAGGCAGCAGCAGGCAGCGCTGCGCAGAAAAACGCGAGCAACGAGGAAACGGGTCTTCATGAAGCTTCTGCCAATGCCCAAAGCAAATGGAGCGAATTGCAGGCTTATGCAGACAGCGTGGGAATTCTTGGCCTCTCCAGCGTATCCGACGTGCGGGTCGCCCCGCTTACGCAAAGCACCTGGGGGCAGACAACGGTCGGTGATTATATCGGTGGGATAACCTGTTACAATTACTATATAGTGAATAACTGGCCCATTGGTTGTGTCGCTGCCGCAATGGCACAACTGATGCGTTACCACGAATTCCCAGGTTACATCTGGAGTGATATGCCGCTTCAGCCCGATAGTAGCATTACACTAACCCAACGACAAGCTATAGGAGCTCTCTGCTACCATGCCGCTGAATCAATAAATACAACGTATGGGCCACCGGAAACTGGAGGCTCAAGTGCGTCCCCCAGTGATGCAAAACAGGCGTTGCAGGATACGTTTTACTACAGCAATTCCATTTTCGGGTGGAATAATAATAACAACATAGGAGCATGGCTGAACTGGATGATCAATCCGAATCTGGATGCCGGCTATCCCGTTATTTTAAGTGTTCGTCGTTCGGGCGGTGGACATGCTGTTGTATGCGATGGATACGGCTACAACATTTCAACTCTATATCACCATGTCAATATGGGCTGGAGCGGTAACGACAATGCCTGGTATAACCTTCCGCTTATAGACGCATCTTATACCTACAACTCTGTGGACGGGTGTATATACAATATTTTCACCTCCGGTTCCGGCGAGATAATCAGCGGCCGAGTGGTCGACATGGCGGGATTTGGTATAAGCGGTGTAAGTATCACGGCAACCGGCGGCGGTACATACTACGCAACCACCAATGCCCAGGGCATCTACGCGTTAGTTAATGTCCCGTCAAATACGAGCTTTACAGTAAGTGCAAGCAAACCCCCTCATGCCTTCACAAACCAAAACACTTCTACAGGCCAATCTGTAGACTGGTCAAGCACTTCGGGCAATGCCTGGGGAGTGAATTTCACTTCTCAAAGCGCAACTCCACCGACCGCACACAACCAAACTACCTCGGCCCTCTCAGGTACTGCCGAGACGATTACTCTCTACGCCGACGACGAAGGTAATCCCAATCCCCCGGGACAACTGACTTATATTATAGCATCGCTGCCAAGCAACGGCATATTAACAGACCCCTCTGCCAGCAGAATAACAACCGTACCCTACACGCTGGTAAATAATGGCAGCACCGTCGATTACAAGGCCTGTCCATTCTTCACAGGCCAGGACATTTTTGAGTTTAAGGCAAACGACGGGGGCACTCCTCCACAAGGCGGCGACTCAGAAGCCGCTACTGTTACCATCAATGTAAACAATGTTATATACACCACCTTCGAACTACAGACAGACTTGATCGCAACCTGGCCGATAGATACCTACTACCACGATCAACGAACACAGGTAATCTACCTGTCCGGCGAGATAGGAGACGCTAAAACAATAACCGACCTGGCACTAAATGTTTACGATGTGCCGGGACAGACCCTTAACAACTGGACAATCCGAATGAAGCATACCAGCCGAAGCGATTATTCCCATCCCCCCTACCTCGAGATGTTCGGCTCGCCACCCGTCTACCAGTACCGGAACAATGAATCAATTAGCTCGCCAGGATGGCGGAACTTTCATTTCCAGAACGCCTTCGAATATAATGGCACCGACAATTTGTTGATAGATTTCAGCTACAATAATAGCTCTTACACTACAGAAAGTACCTGTATGGTTTCAGATATGGGTGTTGAACGTGTGCTGTTGGCGTTTTGCGACAGTACGTACGGTGACCCGTTGAATTGGAGTGATTCCTATAACCCAGGATTATGGGGGGCTACAGCCGTTCCAAATATAAAGCTCATATCGACGGTTTCGGCCCAGCCAATGCCAGGAGATTTCAAACCGGATTGCAATGTGGATATGTACGATGTCAGCGTTTTTGCTTTGGCCTGGAAGAGCAGGCCGGGCGATAGCAACTGGAACGCGGATTGTGACATCTATGTGACAGTTGAACCTGTCATCGATATGCGTGACCTTTCGGTATTTGTCGGATACTGGCTGAATTATTTTGAATAGTTTTTTTATTCGGAATTTAATTTGACATGAAAGGGCTTTGAGCTTTACGCTCCTGGACTTTCCCAAGCAGATTTTTGGGCTGGACCTAACAAAATTGCCCACCTTAATGCCGCTGGAGATGTTTTTGTGGATTATAAAGGTGATTTATTATAAAATCTTAGTGTAAGTTAATTTGACACCGGCAAAAAGCCGAAAAAATCACTGGTTAAATACAACCGGACAGTTATGAAAAAAATACTGATGCTAATTTTGTGCGTTGTGGTTTTTACGGTGTCGTTATCTTTAGGCCGTGATGCCCCGCTGGCAAACGATGGCAAATCAGGTCTTTATGCAAGGTCGATTGAACGAGTCCTTCGGCTAAGAGATGACGAAGTCGATCTGGCTACCGCTGCTATTATTATTTCGGAGCAGTGGAGTGATATTGTGAATGGTAGAAGGTATTTGTCAAGATTAGATGATATGGCATTGGAGATTCGCTCGCGGCTCGAAAAGAAAAAGCTAATGGCCAACTACCGTGCAATTCCGATGATAAATGAGTATTTATTTGATGAGCTTAAGTTCAAAGCTGTTTCAGAGGCAAGTGACCCGAATGACTTGTTCTTGCACTCAGTGCTTGACAGGAAACGAGGGTATTGCCTGAGTCTTTCGATTCTTTATCTTTCACTTGGCGAACGCCTTGGTTTGCCTCTATACGGTATTGTCGTGCCGGGACACTTCTTCGTTAAATACGATGATGGGCGGGTGCAATTCAATATCGAAACAACAAGTAAAGGCGGAAGCGCTCCTGATGAACATTACATAACCAAATTCAAAGTGCCGGAGGAGGATGACGACAGTATTTATATGAAAAAGCTGAGTAAGGTCCAGACGCTGGGCTGTTTCCTCAATAATCTTGGTAACAGCTACTGCGATATTGGCGATCCGGACTCTGCATTGCTGGCACTTGAAAGGGCAGTAGAAATAAATCCATCATTGTCTGAATCCCGGGCGAATCTGGGCAATCTTTACCTGAAAAAGGAACGGGTAGATGACGCCATATACGAATACCGAACGGCCTTGCAAATCAACCCAAACGATGCGAAGACATATAGCAACCTCGGCAATGCATACACTAAACGAGGCTGGCTAAACGATGCGATTGCTCAATACACCTGGGCACTGAAACTGGATCCCAACTTCACTCAAGCGTACAAAAACCTGTCAATTGCTTACAGCCAGCAGGAACGGTACGCACAGGCGGAATCTACACTGAAAGAGGCACTTTTTTTGGAGCCGAAAGACGCTTCTCTATACAGCCAGTTGGCCGACGTTTATGAGCAGATGGGTAATTTCGAGGAAGCCATCTTTCAATATAAAAAGGCGCTGAAGCTTAACCGCAATTTGGCCGAGGCCCACTACGGGATGGCAGTCTGCTACAACAGACTGCGCAGGGCCAACGATGAAATCCAGGCATACCAAAAGGCCCTGGCGGTAAAGCCTGATATGGTAGCTGCTTTAGTTGGTCTGGGCAATGCTTACTTCGGCAAAAAGAATTATGATGGGGCTATTGAACAATATAAGAAAGCCGTTCGGATAGATGACGATGACGGCACGATTCATTACAATCTTGGAGCGGCATATTCCAACAAGGAAGATTACAAGCAAGCAGCGACTGTGTATTTGAAGGCGGTTGAGCTTAATCCGGAAATGGGTGATGCACATAACGGGCTGGCCTTTGTATTTTACAAGTTACAAAAGTACGAGCTGGCGGCCAAGCACATAAAAGTCGCCGAGGAACTGGGCGTGGAGATTGAAAAAAATCTGCTCCGTGCAATCAAAAAGAAATTGCGATAGAATATTTACGGTTGAGAAAGCCCCCCACTTCCGTGGGGACAGGCGAGAGCGGGGAGATGACCGACGGCCTCATAGCAGAATGACATAGTCATATAGCGTGATGCTTATTGCGTATGGTGTCGCGGTGCCGGCAACGGCTAAACAAGCCCCAAATAAATTTGGTATCAAAACAAAATTTAGGAGAAAATTATTATGTTCAAGCGTGTGAACGACATTTTTATATGTGCGGTATTTTGGTGGATAGTTATCAACATTTTGCTCGCAGGCCCGGCATTGGCTGCAAATACGGTCAAGCCGATACAACTGCATCCGGAAAACGGTCATTACTTTCTGTGGCGCGGCAAGCCGACTATTTTGATAACATCCGGTGAGCATTACGGGGCATTGCTAAACCGGGCCTTCAATTACAGAACGTACCTCAGGACGCTTGCCTCGCACGGATTTAATCTGACACGCACATTCAGCGGCGCATACTGCGAGCCGGTCGGCGCGTTTAAGATTAAGAACAATACACTTGCCCCAGCGAAAGGCCAGCTAATATGCCCGTGGGCCCGCAGCGATACAGACGGCTACGCCAATGGCGGCAATAAATTCGACCTGAAAAAGTGGGACCGGGCGTACTTCGAACGCCTCCGCAGCTTTGTTGCCGAAGCAGGCAAGCACGGCGTTGTGGTCGAATTAGTACTGTTTTGTCCATTTTATGAAGACGGTATGTGGAAACTTAGTCCTATGAATGCCGCCAATAACGTAAACGGTATAGGCAACATGAAGCGTACCGAGGTTTATACACTTCAAGATAAAAAGCTATTGGCTGTGCAGGATGCGATGGTACGCAAGATCGTCGAGGTGCTCAAGGACTTCGATAACATCTATTATGAAATCTGCAACGAGCCGTACTTCGGGGGGGTGACGCTGGAGTGGCAGACACATATCGCAGAAACAATCGTCAAGGCAGAAGCGAACTTCAAAGCAAAGCACCTAATCGCCCAGAATATTGCGAACAAGTCCAGGAAAGTAACCAAGCCAAATCCTCATGTTTCAATTTTCAACTTCCACTACGCCAAGCCACCCACAACTGTAGGGGAGAACTATGGCTTGAACAAGGTCATCGGTGACGATGAGACGGGCTTTTCGGGCAGCGAGCCCAAAGCGTATCGGCTTGAAGGATGGGATTTCATTATTGCCGGGGGCGGATTGTATAATAACCTCGATTACTCTTTCACTGTCGGTTCCGAGAACGGCACGGCAAAGATCGATGCACCTGGCGGGGGCGGGCCTGTGTTTCGAAAGCAGTTAGAGATTCTCAAGGATTTTATTAACAGCTTCGACTTTATCCGGATGAAGCCGGACAATTCAATCATAAAAGCCGGAATACCCAACAAGGCAACCGCCCGCGCTTTGGTTCAGCCGGGCAAGGGCTACGCTATTTATATTAACGACGGCAACCAGTCAGAGTTGGTAGTGGAATTGCCCAGGGGAGAGTATAGGACAGAATGGGTAAACACAAAAAACGGAAATGTTGATAAGAAGGAGACTTTTCGGCACGACGGAGGCAATCGGACGCTGCGTTCGCCCAAATACACCGATGATATAGCTCTTCGCATCATTGCTGTGAGGGAGATTGGCAGCCCTTTGACTTTTATTGGCGATTTTGAAAAAGGGCAACTTACGGGCTGGAGGATTTCAGGCAACGCACCACAGGTTACTAATCGACCGGTACGGGCCGGGCGGTACGCGATGAAGACGCCGCTGAATCGTAATAAAGACAAAGTCCCCTACCGAACGGAAGTTAGTGGGCCCGGTAGCGATGTCGGAAAAGAGTATTGGTATGGATTCAGCATCTTGCTGCCTGAAGACTATGTGCCAGACAAAGTGTGGGAGATAGTAGCTCAATGGCATGGAGTTCCTGATTTCAAAATTGGAGAAAACTGGCGTAACCCAGTCATGGCACTTTCAACGACAGGCGGAAAATGGGATTTGGTCAGTCGCTGGGACGCAAAAGAAAATACGTTCGATGGTGGGAAAAGAACTTATGGGGGGACAAGAAAATATAACTTAGGTCCTTACCGTACAGGTGTATGGACGGATTGGGTTATACGTGTCAAATGGTCATATGAGTCTGATGGATTCCTGGAAGTTTGGAAGAATGGAGAGAAAGTTGTCGAACAAGAAGGTCCGAACGCCTTTAATGACAAGAAAGGTCCTTATTTCAAAATGGGCCTTTACAAAGGATGGAAAAACCCCAATAATCCCAGCGATGCGGTCAGCAGTCGCATACTTTATCACGATGAGTTCCGTATGGCTGGTGCCGGTGGCAGCTTTGACGACGTGGCGCCAAGAAAAACACCAGATAGTTAACAAGATAATCTTCAGCAAGTTGCCAAATTGATATGGCTTCCGGCGTATTACAGGCGTATAACTTTAAAATGCTATGTAAATAGGCTTGTGTCACAAAGTCGTTGATATTACTGCGTTAGTTGTTTATATTGTTGTCGGCGGCGGTTGGATCGACGGCACAGCAAACTAATAAGCAGGGTCTTAGGACGTTTTGAAATTTAGCTTTTTATTATGCCGATGGACGATGACATTTTAAGTTTGCTCAAAGAAAAGGGAGCTCAGATGGCACGTTTAGCACAGCGAGGAGTGATATTGCAACCGGGCGCTATTGGCGATTGTATATTAACCCTGCCGTTAGCTGAGTTTATGAAAGATTCTCTGCAACTGGGCGGAATCGATATTCTTGGTCACACTGAGTATATCGGGATTTTGCCCGGCAGAACATGCGTTGACAGTGTTCGCTCCATGGATTCGATGAATTTACATCGAATGTTTGTTGAAAAGAGCACATTTGACCTGACGGACGGGGACCCTTTGATAAACGCTTTTGCCGACTATGCCTGGATTGTGACATTTTTGGGTGAGCCGTACAGCAACTTTGAACAGAACCTGATATTCACGGCCAATTGCAGCCATAGTTCGGAAGTTATAACATTATCAATGAAGCCACCAGAAGACTACTCTAACCATTTGACCGACTATTACAGACAGCAATTCATCGACGAGAGTGGTTTGTCTTTGGAGCCGCGACAGATTGAACGAGGCGCCAGTTTAATAAAAGCAACTGAATCAGATGTAAACAAGGGTAGGGAATTGCTTACAGAAATACAGGTCGATTCCTCTGAAAAGCTGGTGGTCATTCAGCCCGGCAGCGGGGGATTGCACAAATGCTGGCATCCGGATAATTTTCTGTCTGTAGCTAAAGAGCTTCGTTTAAAAGGTGTCGATGTCGTATTTTTATTGGGGCCTGCTGAGCAGGAAAGGTTCAGCAATGCGACAATTAAGGACATAAACAATGTTGCAAAATGCCTGACAGATTTATCTCTGACGCAGGTTGTGTGGCTTTTGAGCTGTTCGGACGGATTCCTCGGTAACGACAGCGGGATTACTCATCTGGCTGCGGGAATGGGTGTCAGGACATTAGTTGTATTTGGCCCGACTAACCCGGCTGTCTA
>Ga0224495_10002110_pt1 | contig 13325 bp, 11 predicted proteins | sample SF_Jul11_sed_USG_FD_168128 | JGI IMG/M metagenome (GOLD analysis project Ga0224495, IMG submission 168128) | Sediment microbial communities from San Francisco Bay, California, United States - SF_Jul11_sed_USGS_4_1 | ecosystem: Environmental > Aquatic > Marine > Sediment | place: USA: California... | reverse complement strand
GATGTTATACATCCCGCCGCCGCGCCCAAATCGGCCCGCCGCCGTGTTCTCGATGAACGTGCAGTTGGTCAGTGTCAGGCTGCTGGAATCGGCATTGTACATCCCGCCGCCTTGGCCGCTGCCATACCCCTCTTTTATTGCCTTGTTCCCAATGAACGTGCAGTTGAGCAATGTTAGAGAGCTGTGGTCGTTGCGAAAACCACCACCATATTGGGCAGAATTTTCAATGAACGTGGAGTTGGTCACTATCGGCGCGCTGTCGTCGTTGTGCATCCCCCCTCCGTAATGGGCCGAATTTCCGCTGAACGTGCAGTTGATCACCATTGGACTACTGTTGTCGTTATGCATCCCGCCACCATATTGGGCCGAATTTCCCCTGAATGTGCAGTTGTTCACGGCAGGGCTGCCGGAGAGGTTGTACATCCCTCCGCCGCTGTCGTTGTTACTCATGTTAGCATTGCCGCCGGTGATTGTAAAGCCGTAGAGAATGGCCCTTGCATCGGTTCCACTCCCCGTGGTCACGTGGTAGCTGTTCTCGCCGTTGTTGGCGAAATCAGGACCATCGTCACCATTCAGGTCACCGCTAAGTATAGTCTCGTACAACTGGATATCCTGGAGATTGGGATCCGGCCGGCGCAATCCGCCATAACCGCCTTTAAGAACCACTCCATTGATGAGCTTGAAAGTGGCCCTCCGGTCGCCGCTGCCATTAGGGTCATCTAAATTACGATCTGGTGTATAAATCCCTTCTGCCACCCTTATCTCTACTGGTTCATAAGAAGAATTCGCATTAGCCAGCCCGTCCTGAAGATACTTATGGGCCTTCTGCCAGCTCGAACCATCGCCGTTTCTCGTCGCGTCAACATAAATGACACTTCCTGCAGAATCAGCTCCACAGTGAATCCCCGCTGTTAATACCGCCATTACCAGAAATGTTTTCAGATTTGTCGTTCCACCCATTTTTAGTTCTCTAAAACGAGCTTATTTTGCATTTCAGTATTGTAATCCTTCACCGGCCATATGGCAATTCAGGGAAATTCCAAAAGAATTGCTTTTTGGGCATCCTCCTTCCGGACAGCCGAAGAATGCAAAAAAATAATATACCGGATTTTCGCGGAATTGCAAGAGAAAAAGGGACCGTTCGCGATGTTTTCACGATTGATATGTCTTTACGGCCAAAAGGCGGCGACTGCGATAGTTGCCCAAATGACAAAGCCGAGAGTGATTTTGATAGTGATACCGAGCAGTTCACCTATGCCGGCGCCAAGGGCCGAGCGGGCCGAATCTTTCATCTGCCGGCCGGCTGCCAGTTCAAATAGCCACGCCCCGGTGCCTGCTCCCACGCAAGCGCCGATAAGCGTTCCGAACAAAAGAATAGGGATAAGAAAAGTGCCAAGAACCGCACCGCAGATAGCGCCTCCAAGTGCTCCGAATGAGCCCCACCACTGTGCGCCGGCTTTTCTCGCGCCACCCATACCGCCGAAGAATTCGAACAATTCGCCAAGCGTAGCCAGCACCGCTATTGCAATCAGCGTGTAGATAGAGAAAACTCCCTCCTGCCACCACGCAAACAGGCAGGTCAATATGACGATTAGCCAGTTGCCCGGCAGTGCGAAAAGCACAAGCACAAGGCAAAGAGCGTTCAGCAGAATCAGTAAGATTATCCAGAGATAGACCATTAGCTGATTCTAAAGTAAAAAAGCCAAAAGCAGAAGCAAATTCCTCTGTAACTGTCGCCAAAGCCAGGGCCGGATAATCCCTGTAAGACCAAAGCAAAATCCTGAGAACACAGTTTTAATAAAAAATGCTTGTTTTTAATGTGAAGATGGGCATAATGCTCAAAAGGCTTGCCAGACGCACTGTATTGCCCCTGGAGGCCCGGATAAAAGGCTGCGAATTGTAATCAGGACAGCCCTGAAAACAGAATAAAGGGATACGCACATAACAGTGTCGAACGAAACTATCCTGTTGGTAATAAAATTCAAGACAGGAGGGAGCCTCAGGTTCCTCTCACATGCTGAAACGGTCAAGCTTTTTCAGCGGGCCTGCGTTCGCGCCGGTATCGACATGCAATACAGCCGGGGTTTCAATCCTCGTCCGAGACTGTCCCTGCCCCTGCCCAGAACTGTCTCCGTTGCCTCGGATGATGATTTACTCTGTCTTCGGGTAAACCGTGACCCGAACGGGCCGCAGGTGGCGGATTACGAGTCACGAATCAAGGACAGGCTCTCCGGCCAATTACCGAAGGATTGTGTTTTGCTTTCAGTCGAGGCCGCGGAAGCAAATGTCTCTTATCAGCCTGACTCAGCTACATATATTTTTTCGGTAACGCCTGAATATATTAACGAGGAGCTAAAGGCTGTGATTGAGCGTTTGATCGCAAGTGAAAGTCTGAATCTGCAGCGCAGGGTGGATGCGATACATTCGAAATTAAAAAATGTAGACGTCAGGCCTTTCTTGAAATCAATTGAAACAGGTGATAAAACAATAATTGTTGAATGTAAAATCAGTTCGGCCGGTACGGTACGAGTTGACGAGATTCTAAAACTGCTGGAGCTGGAACAGGACAGGTTGACAGCGCCGGTTAGACGCACAAACGTGAAATGGAAGGTTAATTAATCGTGAATAGAGATAAGAGTTACGGGGGAAAGTAATGTCAAGAGAAATGCTTATAAATGTAGCTGAGACTGAGGAGTGCAGGGTTGCAGTCGTTGAGGCAGGTTCCCTCGAAGAGCTGTACGTGGAAAGAACGAGTATCGGCAGCCACGTCGGCAATGTGTATAAGGGAAAGGTGGCAAATATTGAAGCCGGGATACAGGCCGCTTTTATTGATTTTGGGATAGGTAGAAATGGTTTCCTTCACATCAGTGACCTGCACCCTCGGTATTTTTCCAGGTCTGGCGTTGGACGTGCCGACAACATCGGCCGGAGAAAATCCCTTAAGCAGAGGCCACCTATTCAGGATTGCCTTCGTAAGGGACAGGAGCTCGTTGTTCAGGTAACAAAGGAAGGGGTAAAGACAAAAGGGCCTACCCTTAGCACATATCTTGCTTTGCCCGGAAAGTACCTGGTTATGATGCCCTGGATGCAAAAGCACGGGATTTCACACAAGATTGAGGATGAGGATGAGAGAAAGAGACTGCGGCAGATTCTCGCCCAGAGTAAACCGCCCAAAGGTATAGGATTTATCGTCAGAACGGCAGGGCAGGGCTGCTCCAAAAGGGACATACAAAACGATTTGAAGTATCTCAAGCGCCTCTGGACCGCTATTGAAAAAAGGATAGACTCTGAGCGGGCCCCGGGCGAGCTTTACCAGGAATCGGACCTGGTTATCAGGACCATCAGGGATGTCTTTAACAGTAAGATAAGCAAAATTATATGCGATTCCGAAACCGTGGTTCGAAAAATCAGGGATTTTCTCTCCATTGCAACACCGCGTTTAAAGAGAAGGGCAACATATTATAATGGCAACGTACCGCTGTTTCACAAGTACCGAATTGAGGACGAGATTACTAAGATCCAGTCCCGCACAGTGGAGCTTAAAGCCGGTGGTTCAATCGTAATAGAGCAGACCGAGGCAATGGTCTCGATTGATGTCAATAGCGGCAGACACCGCAAGCCTAAAAGCGCCGAACAAACCGCTTACGAGACAAATATGGAGGCCGCTGCTGAAATTGCACGACAACTTAGACTCCGGGACCTGGGTGGACTCATAATCTGCGATTTTATTGATATGCAGAGTGAAAAACACCGCAGGGATGTGGAGAGGGTTTTTAGAACGGCCGCCAAAGCCGACCGCGCCCGTTCCAGAATACTGAGGATGAGTAGATTCGGTGTTCTCGAAATGACACGCCAGAGAATTCGCCCTTCCCTGCAGTCAAGCACATATCTGGCGTGCCCTCATTGTGCCGGTTCCGGTTTTGTCAAAAGCCATGAGTCGTTAGCTATTGAGGTTATTCGGCTGTTGAATCTTTCGGCATCGCAGGAACAGATAAAACGCATCGAGCTGTTTGTCTCGCCCGAAGTGGCGGACTATCTCCAGAATGCGAAGAGGGCGCTGATTGCCCAGATTGAGCAGCTTACCGAGAAGCAGATGATTATCCATTCGGCGCCGGATTATACCGGAGAAAAACACGAGTTGGTCTGTTATAATGAACGCGGTAGTGTCGTAAAGATATAGATATTTGGGTCGATTGAGAATTAAATATTCAATCGATAGAGGAGCTAATGACAAGTGGAATTCGACCTTGACTATGCACGGAAGGTAATCAAAGCGGAGGCCGAGGCCATAGCTTCTGTAACGCCGGTTGTAGATGACTCTTTTGCCGAGGCCGCCGGGATGATTTATAACTGCACAGGCTCCTGCATAGTAAGCGGCATCGGTAAAGCGGGCATCATCGGGCAGAAAATAAGCGCAACAATGGCTTCGACCGGCACGCCGAGCCATTTCCTTCATCCCGTCGAGGCCGTTCACGGCGACCTGGGCAGGCTGCGCAAAAACGATATAGTGATTGTTTTAAGCTACGGCGGCGAAACCGATGAGGTCACTCGCCTCATAAATCTCGTCAAGCAGTTGGAGATTAAACTTATAGCGATAACTGGCGACAGTGACTCAACTCTGAGCAGGCACGCCGACGTCGTCCTTTGTATGGGACAAATTAACGAGGCTTGTCCGCTTGGCGTCGCTCCCAGTGTTTCCACCGCTTGTATGCTGGCAATTGGCGATGCCATCGCCTTTACCGTTATGAAGGCACGTAATTTTAGCGTTGAAGATTACGCACGCTTTCATCCGGGAGGCTCTCTTGGCGCCAGGCTTATGACGGTTGAGCAGTCGATGATGTTCAGGCCGGGCGAAAAATTACCGCTCGCACAAGTCACTGACACGGTTAAGGAATTGCTTGAAAAAACCAGCGATGTAAAACGCCACGGTGCTGTTATGGTCGTTGATAAGGACGGCAGGCTGGCCGGTATAATCACCGATGCCGACCTCAGGCGTTTGGTGACACAACAGGGACAGCAGGCTTTCGGATTCAAAGCCGCTGACATTATGACTGCCGATTGCAAGAAAATAAGGGCCGATGCGCTCGCTGCGGAGGCGACGGCCATTTTCCACAAATATAGAATTGACGACCTGCCGGTTGTTGACGCAGACAACAGGCCGGTCGGCCTCATCGACGTACAGGACATTGTAACGATAAAAGTGGTCGGATAAATACAAAGGATTCTCGAGAACCGAGTATCTTTTTTAAAGATTAATATGTCGAATCTTGCAGACATAAAAATACTGGTGATGGACGTTGACGGTGTCTTGACCGATACCGCCATAATAATCAATGCCGACGGCAGCGAGAGCAAGGTTTTCAGCTCACTTGACGGCCACGGAATTCGAATGTGGCATAGGGCCGGACTCAAAGCCGCTTTCTTGAGCGGAAGGGAATCCGAGCCGACAGCACGCCGCGCACGCCAGCTTGGTATAGAGCATTGCATCCAGGATTGTCATAATAAACTGCACGCCCTGAAAGAGCTTGCTGAAAAACTCGGCCTTCAGGCAGAGGCAATCGCTTTCATTGGTGATGATTTAACGGACCTGCCCTCTATTCGCTACGCAGGCTTTGGCGTAGCTGTTGCCAACGCAGTTGATGAAGTTAAGCATTATGCCGATTACGTTACGACTCGTCCCGGCGGCAGGGGGGCTGTGCGGGAAGTAATCGAGTACATTCTGAAAAGTACCGGCAAATGGCAGCAGCTTGTGGCCGGATACTTGCCGCCTTCCCAACCGCCGTAAGGAATCTTTCAGGGCAACGTATGGCCAAATGAGGTTGTTATGGATAACTCTCGAAAATTCCGGGTATGGCTTATTTCGATGGGAGCTGTGCTTGCGGTATATCTGCTCTATAGCCTGATAAGCAAAACACCACGGATTGAAATTGATACGGATTTCACGGACACTTTTGCTGACGGCAATTCCGATGGATTCGGTGATAAAGTTGGAAAGATTGGAAAAATTGGGATTGGTAACGTCCAAAAGGCTGAATACATACACTTAAACGAGCAAAAGCAGGTTGACCGGGTATTGGGATTCGACAGGCTTTTCCATAAAACGGAAAATGAATATGAAGGTATAAAGCCGTATCTGAACATTTTTCGCCGCGATTTAGGATGTTACATTACGGCCGATAGAGCGGAAGTTCGGGTTGAGACCGTTCTCGGAAAACCAACACCGAAGGATGCCAAATTCAAAGGAAACGTCGTCGCACACATTGTGCCCGAAAATTCAAGTGATGTTAAGGAAGGCTTTCTATATCTCGATGATGTTACCTTTATCAGTGATACTTCACAATTTTTGACACCGGGGCCCGTCAAATACGTTTCACAGGATGTTCGGATGCTCGGCAGCGGCCTCGAGCTCATCTATAATGAACAGTTGCAGCGGATTGAGTTTCTTAGAGTGCTTGATCTGGATAGTGCCGGTCTAAAGAGTACGCAGTCACCTTTTTTCCCCACAGACAAGGCGAAGCCTCATAAACCGCCCGACCCTAACTCTAAGGTACAGCCCCGACAGCCGGAAAAAACGGTCGCTCCCGCGCAAAAAGAAGCTGAACGTTACAGGTGTGTATTTAGTAAGAATGTTGTTGTAGATAGTCCCGAGCAGTTGATTTTTGCCTCTGAGAAGCTCTCCGTTACCAACATCTTCAGGCCCGAAGACTCAGAAGGACAATCCGACAAAGCTGACCCGAACCGTGCCGATAAAGTTGCAATAACAGCCGCCGACGGCGCACCCAACACCGAAAACAAATTGGAACCAAACTCTCCCGATTCGCCGAACTCGCTGGTAATAGAAGAGAAGGAGCCTGTCGAAATCGTTGTTACCTGCGACAGAGGCCTGGTTATTACTCCGATGGACATTGCGCAAGCCGATACAAATTCTGCCCTGATTAGTTTGGAGCAGTTACTTACAACTGCACGCGAAAAGCTAAAACAATCGATCTGCACTATAGGCCGGTCCGTTTTCATTTCTCAGAGAATAGATTTTTCCGCCTCCACCCGTGATACTATTGCGACCGGTCCCTCGGAGCTTACATTTTACACGGATGACCTGGTTCGTACCGAACCCAACGCAACCGTCGTCCCGGTCAAAATATCCGCCCGGAGAAAGGCTCAGTTCCTGCCCTTGTCAAATCAGGCCCTTTTCGAAGGCGATTGTCAGTGCCGGATGCAGCGAGAGGATGCCAACAGCCTGCAGAAGTTTGCGCTTTCTGCACCGCTGCTTACCGTAGATTTATCAAGGGAAAAAGATAAACGCCCCTCTGCCTCCGCCGGTACTATTGAACATTTAGCTGCCATCGGCCCAACCGTAAGGCTTCAAAGCACAAAAACTGCCGGGGATAAATTGCTTGGTGGTTTCGAGCTCAAATGCGTTAAGTTTGAATATGATGCTAATGATGCTAATGGCCCGTTCTTTTTAGCTGCCGGGCCGGGAACAATAACAGTGGACAATTCCACTATCTCGGAGCCCAATTCTGATGCCGGCAGGTTCAGCTTGCGCAAGCGATGCTATGCAGTCGTGGAAAACTTTGACACCTTGAAATATCTTTTAGAGACTAATCAAATTATTGCAGAGGCCGAAGGCAGGGGGCTCATTGTCGACTACTTCCCTATTGTTGACGGTAAGGCCGACCAGCATGTTACGGTTACTGCCGGTCGCGTAGTGGCCAATCTCCTTGAAACTCCTGACAGCCGGACCGAGATTTCCACCCTTCTTGCCACGGGCGGCGTCACATACAATGAGAAGGATAAGGAATTTGCAGGCAGCAGATTATTCTACGATGCACTCAAGGCCGTCCTCACAGTCCGGGGTGATGCCTCTAATCCCTGTATTTACAATGGCACTCTTGTTGACCGGATTGAGTACGACTTGAAAACCGGCAACGTCAAATTTCAAATCGTCGGACCCGGTGTAATACAGAGAAAAAGATAGCGGTGATGAGAAACTAAACGCTAAGCTCTCTGTCAGGCACAGAGCTGTTGTAAATCGTCTATGCTTAATTCGCTCAGGTTTGCGACGATTTTTTCGGCCATAGACAGTTGCCCGGGATTGTAGGTGTTTGTTATCCCGACAGTGTGCATCCCGGCAGCGTTGCCGGCCTCCAGCCCCCAATGCGAATCTTCTATCACAACGCACTCGTTGGCAGCGATAGGATTTTGAACTCCTTTATTGAGTCTCTCTAATGCCAGCAGAAATCCTTCCGGGTCCGGCTTGCCTTTTGTTACCTGGTCGCCGGCAACTATCTCCGCAAAGAAATGGCCCAGCCCGGACTGTTCCAATATCAGTGCAATCTCTTCCAGAACCGCCCCCGAGCAAATTGCCATCGGGACCCCGTTGTCACTGAGCAGCTGCAGAAACTCCGGCACGCCCTCGAATATCGTGGCTTCGGTTGCTGCCAGTTCTTCGAAGACCCGGTTTTTTTGCCTTATAAGATTTTTAATTTGCTCGGAATCGAGCCCGATCTTGTTTTTATCGATAACGGACTTAAAGCAATCAAGGTCGGTAAAGCCCAGATACTCTTTGTAATAGACATCCTCTTTTATCTCTATGTTATACCGGGCCAATACATTATTAAAGGCCTGAAGGTGCAGAACCTCCGAATCCGTTATGACCCCGTCAAAATCGAATATGACCGCTCGCAACATAATATCCTGTTTCGTATTTAGCGAATTAGTCTTTTTTAAGAGTTCGAATATAGAAACTTGTTCCTTTTGATAATTCTATATATTCTTCGTCTAAGTAAGTAAACACTTTTCGCAAGTTTATGATCCTTTTTTTATATATTGGGTTTTCTTTATATTACTCGTGTCGCAGTGACTCAATCGGGTCCATGTTGGCAGCGCGATAGGCCGGATACAAGCCGAAAGTGATTCCAACCGCTGCACTGATACCGAAGGCCAAAACTAAGGAGCTACCCGTAATCACCGTGCGCATATGGCCAAAATGCGTTACCAAAAATGGTATAAGAGAACCCAGGACTATCCCCAGGATGCCCCCAACCAGTGTCAAAAGCAGGGTTTCAGAGAGGAACTGAACGATAATGTCGCGCTTCCTGGCGCCGAGGGCACGCCGGATGCCAATCTCACGTGTTCGCTCGCTGACAGTGGCCAGCATAATGTTCATAATTCCAATCCCACCGACCAAAAGTGAAATCGCAGCGATTGAGCCCAGAACGATACTGAAGATAAGCTTCGTACGTTTCGCCTGCCGCAACAGCTCCAGCGGTACAACTATACGGTAGTCCTTCTTATCTTTATGAAGACGCCCCAGCAAGGTATCCAGAATATCACGCGTCGGCAGCACCTGCTCGGTTGATTGAACCTTCACGGTGATCTTTTGCAGTTGTACTCTTTTTATGGTTTGGCTGCCTCCGCTAAAGCTGGCGCTCAGCTCGGTGAACCGGGACTTGGAGGTTGACAAAGGCAAATATATGCTGCCCGCAGCCCCACCGTCAGAACCTGCTGCCGCCGACATAGCACTGTCAAAACTATTCTTACGCCCCACCACAGGCGGTGTCCCGGCCACACCTACAACCCGGTAACAATTACCATGTATCCGAACATCTTTGCCTACCGGGTCCTCAAATCCAAACAGACCGCTAACGAGCTGCTCATCGACCACGCATACACTCTGCTGCTGATGCAGATCAATACTGCTCAAAAACCGCCCATGGACCACGTGAACAGGCGAAACCTCCGTGTACCAGGGAACAGTACCTACGATTTTTATCGCCACCTTGCGTCTAAGATATCGTGCTTCCTGGTCTATCTCTCGAATGGGTACGACGACCTCGACATTGGGTATGGTGTTGCGAATTGATTCGGCGTCCTTATAGCTCAGGCCGTAGCTGCGCATTTGCTGCGTATCACCGGTGTCGGCTCGCTCCTCGGGGGGCTCAACCGTCTCGATGAGCAAATTTGTGCTGCCAAGTCGCGCTATAGCTTCCTGTGCCTCCTGGCTGGCCCCTTCGCCTATCGCCAGCATGGCAATCACCGAACAAACGCCGAAAATTATACCTAATGTGGTCAGCGCTGACCGCAGCCGGTGCATCCAAAGGCTCTTGATGCCTAATTTAACCGTCCTTTTAACGCCAAAAAAATGCATAATAACTAACGCTTGTGGTTATACTCCTGCCGTTCGATTCGCCCGTCAAGAAGATGTACGGACCTCTCGGTCCTTGCAGCGACACGATCATCATGTGTTACAATAATCAGCGTTGTGCCCCGCTTATGTAAATCACCGAGGATGTTCAGAATGTCGACGCCACTTTCCGAATCAAGATTGCCGGTCGGCTCGTCAGCCAGAATAATCAGGGGCTTATTTGCCAATGCCCTGGCAATTGCCACCCGCTGCTGCTGCCCGCCGCTTAGTTCTGAAGGACGATGCTTAATCCTGTCACCAAGCCCTACCATCGCGGCTAACTCCTTCGCACGTTCAGTGCTGTCATGTTCGGATAAGCCCTTGTAGAACATCGGCACTTCAATATTTTCTATCACGTTAAGCTGGGCGATGAGATTATACGACTGAAAAACAAATCCGATCCGAGAGCCGCGTATTTTCGACAGCTCGTCATCGTCAAGCTTTGATACATCCTCACCACCAATTTGATAAGTCCCGCTCGTCGGCCTGTCCAGACACCCCAAAACATTAAGCAGTGTCGACTTGCCCGAACCGCTTGGGCCCATAATCGCTACGTACTCGCCCTGCTCAATGCTCAAATCCAGGCCGCGCAGGGCAAAAAGTTCAAGGGAGCCGAGTTGATACGCCTTGCACAAATTCTCGATAGCAACTATACTCATACCGCCGCCACACAATACCCTCGGATAAACTCTAATGCGACCAAAGCAGCCCTTTCTCCTATTCCTTTGCTGTCTCTTCTGGTGCAGACCATTTCGGCGGATTAAGCAGCACTTTCTCGCCCTCGGTTAAACCACTTTTTATCTCAACAAAATTTTCGTTGAACAGCCCCGTTTCAACCTCGCGCTTCTCCACAGGGCTTCCCATAACATAGCAGACCTTTTTCTCCTCCACCGTGGTGACCGACTGTATCGGCACGTAAAGAATATCATGCAGGTCGTTAATAATCACTTCGACGTCTGCGGTCATACCGGTCTTGAGGGCGTCGTGTGTTCCTTCAATGCTCACATCCGTCAGGTAGACTTTAAGGTCCGGATTCAGAAAGTCCGTCTGATCGGCTAATGGTGCCTTTTTCAGCACCTTGCCCGTAAAAGTCTTGTCCGTAAATGCCGCAACGGTTATCTTGGCCGGTTGGTTCGGCTCAATTTTATCGATCCATGTTTCGTGGACCTTGATCTCGACCTTCATTTCGGACGAATCTGGTATCGTTATAATCTTATAGCCTTCGGGTACTTCCGCTCCCTGCTCAATTTTCACCCTGCTCCACCTTTCCGTGCTCGACCAGTAGACCACCTGGCCCATTGCAGGCGCCTTAATCACGCAGGCCTCAATCTGGCTGTGCAGTTTTTCCAAACGCTGCTGCTGCAATTCATACGTGGCTCTCGCGCTCACAAGCTTCGCCTCAGCCTGGGCCAGTTTTGAACGGGCACTGGCCTGAACTCGCTCTAATTCCCGTTTTGCCTCATTATAGTCGCTCTGCAATTGCTCAACCTGTTTTGGAAAATCGTAACGCCTGAATAAGTCTAAAGCGATCTCGGCCTGGTCTCTTTTTATCGTCAGGCTTTGGACCTCCAGCCTGTCCGCCAGCAGCTCGGTTTCAGACACATATTCTTTCAAGCGGAGCTTTTCCGACCAGTCCAGCTTACCGGATGCTCGTTCGAGGTTGCTTTTAGCCAGAGCGATATTGTCCTGTAATTCTTTGAACTTCTGCGAACCCTCGCCGCCGGAATTATGGTCCTCAATCTCCTTAAGAAGCGAGGCCGTATCAATCCGTGAATTCGGGTCCGCATTAACTTCATCGATCGCCTTTTGCGCAACAATCTCACCGATATATTTCTGAAAGTCCATCAAAGCAAACCTTACTTTCAAATCAGCCGCTGTGATATCACTTTCATTTTGTTTTACCTGAATAAGATACGACTCATTTGCATCGGCAAAGGCGGCCTTGGCACCGGCAAGTTCAATTTTCCGCTGTGCGAGCTGTTCCTTCAAAGTCGAAGCATCCAGCTCTACCAATACTTTGCCCTTATTTACATCTTCTGCCGTTATTGTAGTGCCTTCAGGCACAATGTTGACTATAGTCGCTCGCCCTTCCACATTAGACTTGATATCTTCTGATTTAATTGCCTTGATGCTGCCGGATTCGGTCACGCTGATAGTCAAATCACCGCGCTTTACTGTAAACAGCCCGGTACTCGGATTTGAATCTTCAGGGCCGCCCGCCCTTTGACGCAAAAATCCAAACACAACTATAGCGACAACCACAGCCAGGGAAATTAAAATCAGAAGAAATCGCCTGGCTAATCCTGATTTGCCGGCCACTTTGTTACCTTGCCTTTCTACGCTTTTTATTTTCATCATATTACCGCCCTCCATGCGGAAACACTCTTGCATGATTTAATTCCCAATATACCAGAATTCCGTTGAGATTTCAACTGTTTTTTGGCCTTTTCAACCAACTGTTCGTTACAAAAAGCTCCGATAAAAAAGAATTTACTCCGGGAATGGTCGTGGCACAGCCATTTTAGCCATCTGAGATATGACATGGCGGAAATACCTGACCACCTTGTTATTAATCTGGGTGAGCTTGGATCTAAGCGTTCATAATATAATTTCAAGTCTCGTATTGAGTGAATTAGTTAATTTGTTAATTAGCGAATTAGTCTTTTTTAAGACTTCGAATATAGGAACTTATTCCCTTTGATAATCCTTCATATTCTTCATCCAGATAAGTAAACACTTTTTTGTCAATATACTTCAGCCCTGAAGCTACTCTAAGGTGACTTCTTGTTTCCTCGCATTCACCACGTGATGTATAAAGAACTCTTGTTTTATCAGCAAAATAATATCTGCCGTGCGCTTCCGCAATATTTGCTATAATCGAATTAGCTGAATCTCTCATTTGCTTGGACAAGCCGTATTTTTCTTCCTTTGGAAATCCTGCTGTTATTTTGTAGATTTCCAGTAAAAGTGCATACCCCTTTTTCCATATATTCAGCTCATAAAACCCTTTTGCCATCTCCTTAATCTCTAATCCACTAATTCTCTAATCCACTAATTCTCTAATTGGTCCGACGAGTGTTGCATAATCTGTGAATGTTGATTTGTCCCCCAAGCAAATCGACTCTGTAAGTGCCCTAAT
>Ga0224495_10002109_pt1 | contig 13333 bp, 15 predicted proteins | sample SF_Jul11_sed_USG_FD_168128 | JGI IMG/M metagenome (GOLD analysis project Ga0224495, IMG submission 168128) | Sediment microbial communities from San Francisco Bay, California, United States - SF_Jul11_sed_USGS_4_1 | ecosystem: Environmental > Aquatic > Marine > Sediment | place: USA: California... | reverse complement strand
TAACCAGCTTTTCTCGGCAACCTGACAATTCAAAGCTAATCCTGTTTTTATGACGCTGTGAACCGCCTCTTCGTTAATAACCGGCATTGAGCCCGGCTGAGCAGTACAAACCGGGCAAATATTGGTATTCGGCTCTTTTTCCAAAGGGTCATTCAAACAACCGCAAAACATTTTTGTTTTGGTCTTCAGTTCCACGTGTATTTCCAGCCCGATTGTCGGTTGGTATTTATTTGCCATATTTTTATCCTATCATTTTTCATTAGATAAAAAAAGACCCCTCACGAAGAGGGGTCACCCTTGCCGAGTCCGGCTGTGCCTTGACCATACTGATGTTTATCATCAATGATATCGTTCTTTTTCCAGTCCTCTGCCCATTCCTCAGCTGTAAAGATTTTCATTCCTTTTTCTGAGGCTGAACAAATAATCCTGTTCAGTCCGGCATTAATAATCATTTTCTTGCAAATGAAGCAGGGATAACCATAGATTTGCTCTTTTGTTGCGGGGTTTTCTCCAAAAATATATATATCCCCGCCCAACAAACTTACTCCTGCTCTGGCAGCGTTGATAATGGCATTCTGTTCGGCGTGAACGCTCCGGCATAATTCATAACGCTGACCATGGGGAATATTGAATCTGTCTCTCAGGCAAAAGCCGTGCTCAAGACTGTCTTTTGTTTTTCTGGGCGCTCCTACGTAGCCAGTTGAAATAATCTGGTCATCGCAAATAATCAAGGCACCGAAAGACCGGCGAAAACAAGTACTTCTTCTGGCCACTTCTTTAGCGATTCCCAAGTAATACTCGTCTTTGGGCGGTCTATTGTTCAAGGTACACCTCCTTTTTTATTTATTTTTTAAATATTCCGTAGCTGCCAAGGCGGCTTTAGCGCCTTCTCCGCAGGCAATTACAATCTGCTCGTATTTAATGTCACTGATATCCCCGGCTGCGAACAATCCGGGTGTTTTTGTGTAGTTGTCCTTGTCAATCACGATTTCTCCCATTTGATTGAGCTCGACTAATTTTTGGGCAAATTCGGCTTTTGCCATCATTCCTATAGCAATAAAAACTCCTCCAATTTTTATTTTCTGGTCTTTGCTTGTCTTTCTGTCTTCATATGTCAAGCTTTCCACAAATTTAGTTCCTTTTATTTTTTTAATCGCAACATTAGTATAGAATTCCACTTTCCCGCTTTTGGCTAATTTTTCTTTAGTAACCAGATCTCCTTTCATTTCCGGAAAGAATTCCAGAATATAAATCTTTTTTGCATATTTTAGCAAATCTATTGCCGTGGCAAAACCGGCATTTCCTCCGCCAATCACTGCTACGTTTTTATCTTTAAACATCGGCGCATCGCAGGTCGCACAAAAGCTGACCCCCTTGCCCTTAAATTCCTCCTCTCCGGGAATATTCAACGCCCTGGGAACCTTCCCGCTGGCGATGATTACTGTTTTTGCCTCGTATGTCTGATCATTGTCCCTGACAATAAAATTTTCTCCTTTTTTATCCAAATCAATCACCTCTTTGCCTTCCTTTATTTTCATTTCAAACATTTTTAAATGCTCGGACATTTGCCTAATTAAGTCATTGCCGGAAATCATTTTGGTTCCCGGCCAGTTTCCAATTTCAGTTGCTTTTATCATTTGTCCGCCCCATTCCTTGGTGATCAAAAGGGTTTTCAGTTTTTTCCTCGCGGCATAAATACCGGCTGTAATTCCGGCCGGCCCTCCACCGATAATTATTAAATCGTAAATCATATTTTCAATAATTGTTTAATCCTGTCCTGATTAAATCCTACTATAATTTCGCCGTCAATATCGATTACCGGCACTCCGTATTGACCGGACTTCTCAATCATTTCTTTTTGGGCTGTTTCGTCTTTTGAAACATCAATGTCTTCAAATTCAATATTATGTTCCTTTAAAAATCCTTTCAAAGCCACGCAATACGGGCAAGTCGGGGTTGAAAATACTCTCACCATAAATTTATATACTCAGTGAATTTTTAATTTTCTCCATTAATTCGTCGAGTTTTTGTTCTAACTGCTGTTTAAGCGCCTCTTTTTGTTTATCAATGGCCTTTTGGATTGCTTTATTCAACGCATCTTTGGCTTTGTTCAAATATGACCGGTAAACGCTTTTCAGTTTTTCCACTAATATCGTATCTCCCTTTGCCAGCATTTCCTTTGCTTCTGCGGCTCTTTTTTCGGCAAATGCCTGGTATTTCTGCGCTCTTTTTTCCGCGTCAAAAGTGAAAAATATGACCAATTTTTCCCACCAGATTTTTAAAAAATACAACTTGCTGTCAGCCGGTATCTTCGGCCCCGGCAAATCATTGGGAAACGCGGCCAACACATGATTAGCCGAAACCACAAACCCCAGAAGTATTAAAATCATAATTACTTTTTTCATGTGCTTTTATTATACCATTTAAATATTTCCAGCGTGAACATATTTTAATCCTGCGCTCTTACCGATTGCAACGGCTTGAAGGATTTTTTCTACTGGCGTGGGCAAAACATCGGTCATTTTATAGGTGGGGAAAAATCTGCTAACGTGCCAGGGCGTGTCTGCGCCTAGTTCTTTTTTTATAAATTCGGCAATAGCTTTTAATTCTTTTTCTGAATCGTTTTTAGTGGGAATAATCAAAGTGGTAATTTCCAAATGAATGCCGCGTTTTTTAATATCTATCAGATTTTCCAAAACCGGCCGTAATCTTGCTCCGCAAACTTCCTGATAAAATTTTTCCGTGAATGCCTTTAAATCAATGTTGGTTGCGTCTAAATACGGCCCGACTAAATCCAATGTTTCTTTTGTCATATAGCCATTAGAAACCCAGATATTTTTCAGTCCTTTTTTATGCGCCAATTTCATGCAATCAAAAGCGAATTCCACAAAAATCGTCGGCTCGGTATAAGTGTAAGAAATACTCGGACATTTGGCATCTAAGGTATCTTGAATAATTTTTTCCGGCGTCATTTCCTTGCCCAAAATCTTAACATCTTCGGGCCTTTCTTTGCTGATTTGGGAAATATCCGCATTCTGGCAATGCAAACATCTAAAATTACAGCCAACAGTGGCAATGGACAAAGAAAAAGTCCCTGGCAAAAAATGATACAGGGGCTTTTTTTCAATCGAGTCAACGTGTTCGGCAATTATTTTGCCGTAAACCAAACTGTATAATTTTCCATCCTGATTTTCTCTGGCTCCGCAGATTCCTCTTTTTGTGTCTAAAATTACGCAATGATGATTGCAGGCATTGCATTTTACATTTCCGCCTGCCCCGCCTTTGGGCGGGGTTAATTTTTCATAAAGCAATGCCTCTCTCATATTTTATTCGCACCCGCCCGAAGCTGCCGCGCTTTCTGCTCCCAATTTTTCAGAGCACTCTTTGGGTGCGGATTTGAATCCGGAGCAAATGGCTGATTTATACGCTTCAGCACTTCTATCGCCTTGATATTCCTTATCGTTGATGATTAACTGCGGAGAGCCGCTAATGTCATATTTTTCATTCAACTGAACCTCGTTTTCCAATAAAACAAGTGCTTCGTCTTTCTGGCAGGTCTTGATTTTATTAATGTCAATTCCCGTATTTTTGGCAACCCCCTCCCAGCAGGTATCAACATTCCCGGCACCGCAAGCGGCATTAATCGCTTTTACAAAATCCCATAATTTGTCTTTTTGATACTTTTGAACGCATAATTCCCTGACATCCTGATTCAATTCCTGAATCCCGTGCATGGAACAATATTTATTTTCCTTGTCCAGGCAATAATTTTTTCCTCCGCCCTGATAATTGCTGTAAATCACATAATGCAGCTGGATATCGACTTTGTCCTTTAAGAGATTAGCTACGTCAATCATCGCCTCCTCAGCTGTGTTGCCGTAGGGGCAAAAACTCATCACAAAAAGATTGGCTTCAGGATTGTCTTTTTTATCAACTTCAAATTCTTCTTCAAGGGCAATGTTTTCGGAAATTATGATGCCCTGAGGAAACAAAATTTTTCCGTCTTTAGTAATATAAGAAGTGTATTCCTGGCTGTCAATTTTCAATTTAACGGAATAAATTCCGCTTTCGCTCTTTACTTCAACCAAATTGGCCGTAGTCCCTTCCTCTAAAAGATAATTATTGATATAGTTTATTGCTTTTTCACTGGCTTTTTCCTTAGAAATCGCCCTCGCCACCCCGCTATTTTTTGAATAATAGAGCCCCTGGGCAACAGCCAAGGCAATCAAAATAATAAGTGCGGGAATTAGAAATTTTTGCAGATTTTTCATATTTTTTACTTGTATTTATTAATCGCATCTTTTAACGCCTCAGTGACTAATTGGGCGCAATGAACTTTCAACGGCGGCAGTTTGCCCAATCCTTCGGATACATTTTGAAAAGAAACCTTCAATGCCTCATCAAGCGTCTTTTCTCTGACCAATTCGCAAATCATATCCGAAGCGGCAATCGCAGCCGCACAGCCGAGAGTTTCGAATTTAATGTCTTTTATTTTTTTTGTTTTCTTATCAACTACCAAATACAAATTCATCAAGTCCCCGCAACGCGGGTTGCCAGCTTTCCCGACCACATCGGGATTTTTTATTTTCCCGAAAAACTTGGGATGGGAAAAATGCTGGATAATTTTCTTGTTATACATAGATTTATCTCCCCGAGATTTTGCGAAGCCTTTCAATTATTCTTGGCAAAACTTTAAGAAAATAATTTATTTCAGCGATTGTCGTGTATTTCCCAAAACTAATCCGCAAACTGGAATGAGCATCCAGCTCGGAAAGCCCCATGGCTATCAAAACATGCGAAGGCAAAAGAGATGTAGAGGTGCAGGCTGAACCAGTTGAAGCAGCGATTCCCTCCTGGTCTAGGGCAATAACCAAACTTTCTCCTTCAACCCCCAAAAAACTGAAATTTACAATATTGGGCAGCTTGGTTTCCGGATTTCTTGACCCGTTAATCTTTACGCCCTGAATTTTCTCCATCACTCCTTTAATCAATTTATCTTTTAATGATGTCATGTTTCGGATTTCGGATTTTGTGCTTCGGATTTTTGCAACAGCTACTCCGAAGCCGGCAATTCCCGCCGTATTTTCTGTTCCTGCTCTCAACTTCCATTCCTGGTCTCCTCCGGTGATAATCGGCAGTATCGGAGTCCCTTCTTTGACATACAAGACGCCGACCCCTTTAGGCCCGTAAATTTTATGCCCTGATAAAGTCAAAAGATGAACGCCCAATTTATTAACATCTAAATTAAACCAATTAGCCGCCTGGACAGCGTCAGTATGGAAATAGATAGGATGCTCTTCGATTTTATTTATTTTAGCCACCATTTCTCCGATTTTTTTAATCGGTTGGATCGCGCCCATTTCATTATTGGCATACATCATCGAAATCAAATCGGTCTCGGGAGTAATTTCAGCCTTTAAATCGTCTAAATTAATCAACCCGTCCGGCCCAACCGGCAAATAACTCACTTTGACCCCGTCTTTTTCCAAGTCCTTGAAAGTTTCTAAAACCGCCTTGTGTTCAATTTTCGAAGTAACAACGTGTATCCTCTCACCTGTTTGTTTTTTCCGCTTTATGGCCTTGATAACGCCTCTAATTGCCAAATTGTCGCTTTCCGAGGCCGAGCCAGTGAAAATTATTTCCGACGGCTTGCAATTCAAAAACTTTGCGACTTTTTTTCTCGCTTCATCAATTGCCCTGCCTGCCTCCTGCCCGAATCCATGAATAGACGATGGATTGCCGTATTTTTCTTTCAAATACGGCAGCATCTTCTTCAAAACATTGGCATCCAAAGGAGCAGTGGCTGCATAATCAAAATAGATTTTTGGCTTACTCATAAAAGTTTATTATAACACCAAAAGAGTCAAACCTAAACATATCAAAATAATGGCGACAATTTTTTGAATCAAAACTTTTCTGTCAAACTGCTCTTTCAGGTTTGGAATTTTTTTAACCAATAACAGCGCCAGAATCAAAACAAAAACATATTGGAGACCCTGGAAAGCGTTTGTTAGCGTAACACTGCCCAAAAAAACCGCCAGATAGAAAAATATGCTCCCTATCACATTTATAATTCTTCCCAGCATAAAAAATCCGGCTATCTTCAGGCTTATTTTTTTTGTCTCGGAAAATATAAGGTCCCGATTTTTCTTTTTTAAAAGCAGGCTCAAGGCGACTAAAACAACTCCTATTCTCACCCAAATCAATCCGCTGATAAAATTGGTTCCCAAAAAAAGATATTTCGTGATTACCCAAAAAAAAGCGAAAAAGAAAGAAGAACCGATTGCCAGCTTTAAAATTCCCTTTTCAAATAGGCGCCCTCCTTTGAAACCGATGATTAAACTGCCCGCAACCAAAATGGCAAAAGCTCCCAGCTGCCTGTCTGTCAAATACTCTTTTATCATCAGAGAGCTAATAATCAAAATAAAAATTGCGGTCAACGAGCCGACAAAAGGAACAATCCTCGAAACCTCTCCCCTGTTCAGTGCCTTGTAAAAAAGCAGAAAGCCTCCGATTTGGGCAACGCCGGCGATTAAACTCCAAAAAACCTCTGAATTATTGGGCATTACAAAGCCGAACGGGACCAACGCCAAAACAAAAATTCCCAAAAAGCCGACGTAAAAAGAATAAACCACAGGGTGAGGCATCGGCCTGGAAAGTATATATTTATCAAATATAAAAACTAAGGCGTAAAAAAGATAAGCTGAAAATAAAACCAAAATCCAAGTCATATGTTTAAATTATTGTTTCTGCAAATTTCAGCGTAAATCCGGCTGCTCGGCCTGAGCTTACGCTCCAAATTATTATAATCAATTTCTATTAAGCCGAAACGCGGAGCAAAACCCATCACCCATTCAAAATTATCCATCAGCGACCAGTAAAAATATCCCCGCACGTCAACTTTTTCTTCTATGGCTTTATGAACCCATTTTAAATGGTCAATAATAAATTTTGCCCGTTTTTCGTCTTTAGCATCAGCCAGTCCGTTTTCAGTAATATAAATCGGTTTATTATATTTTTTCTTTAAATCTTTCAATGCGTAATAAATTCCTTTGGGATTAATTTCCATGCCGATATCAGTAAGTTTTACTCGGAATATTTTTTTAAATAACGAACTACTGAACTTGCCGACATAATAATTCAAGCCAATAAAATCCTGAAAATCTTCAATTGAATCCAAAAAATCATAAATCCATTCGTGATTAACTAATTTTGATGCCCCTTTTTGATAGGCAATTCCAACTCTGGCATCCGGAGAAATTTTATGGATTGTTTGATAAACGATTTTGTGTGCTTGGGATAATTGCTGCAAAGATTTTTTTGTTTTAAAAAAGCTTTTCGTAAACGGCGGCCAAATGCCCCTTAGAAAAGAATGAAAAGTATAAACATTCGGCTCGTTCAAAGTAATCCAGAATTTAACCAAATCTTTGTACTCGCTGACAATCTTTTTGACAAACCTTTCAAAATGCTTGGGCGCGTCTTTAGTCAACCATCCGCCCTTTTCAGCAAACCATACTGGCAAGGTCCAATGATATAAAGTCACGAACGGTTCCAATCCTCTTTGCTTTAACGCTAAAATCACTTTTTTGTAATGTTCAATTTCTTTCTGGTCAAATTTTCCCTGTCCTGGTTCGATGCGCGCCCATTCGATCGAAAATCTATGGGCGTTGTTGTTCATTGCTCTTGCCAAATCAAAATCCTCTTCAAACCGATTATAGTGGTCGCAACAAATTCCCGCATCAAACTTGCTTCCAGCTTGTGACCAATCGTTTTTTATTCCCCCTTCCACCTGATACGCCGACGTTGCCGTGCCCCAATAAAAATTTTTTGGAAAAGTCAAAATCACTATTGTATCAGTAAAATATTGTTATAATTTTCGGTTAAAACTGTTTTTGCTTCTTTATTTTTGATATTCAATCTTATCAATTCGAACATATTCACCTCATTCCCCTCTGCCTGCTCCAGAAAATATAGATAATTTCCCGGATTATCAAGGGTTAATTGGCTGATGTAACTTCCTGAATAAAGTATTTTATCCGTCTCTTTATACAAATCAACCAGATGAATGGTTTCTTTCAACCCTTCGTTCTTAACCATTTCCTGTTCAGTATAGAAAAATCCTTTTTCGTTTTCCAGCCAAACTTTATCGCTGATTCTGTCGGTCGTCAAAACCGGCTTAAACTGCCTGGTTTCAAAATTGCCCAAATAAAGCTCTGTAATCTCTCTGTTTTCGTTTTTGGTGTAAATCTCATAAAGAAACATTTTGCCCAAAGGCGATAATTCAATATTCTGGCAATTTATCAAATCTGTGCCGCAATCTTTCGGCATTACGTAACTAATTTTTTTAGTTTCAATGTTTATCCTGCCCAAGCTTTTTGCGCTAGCACCAGAAATGCCTTGAAAATAAATATAATCTTCGCTCCATTTTTCTAACAGAATAACATTTTCATCAAATTCGGCTAAAAGCTGGGCATTCTCTCCGTCAATTCTGCTCAACCATAACTCTCTTTTTTTCTGACTTTCATCCAATTCTTCATGGGTTGATTCTCCAACTTCTTTTATCCAGGCAATACTGTTACTATCCGAAGAAAACACGACACTAGTTGAATCGATTGGCTGTTCAATTTTTTTCTCGGTGCCGGTCTTTAAATTAATCAAAATCGGTTCGTAAAAAATCCTGCTCGCTACCATACCGTCGCCCAGGTCTTTTATCTCTTCTTCTTTAAGCTTTTTGAAGTAAATCAATTGTTTGCCATCAGGAGAAATAAAACTATGGCGGGGCGGCTTATATTTGCCCAAATCCACTTCCTGGGCAGCCACGGCAACGATTTTTTCTCCTTCATCCTTGCTGCCGAGCAGGAATAAGTTGGCTTTATCGCCGGATAATCTGTAATAAAAAATCCCCTCACCTAATTTGGGGCTGAGGATTGTCCAAACTAAAACACCGACGATTGCGCCGATTAAAACCGCAGTTAAAATAAAAAAACTTAATCGTTTTTTGTCCATTGGATTAAGCATAACATAAATTAATTATCTTCTCAACTTCCTGCCTAAACAACTTTTACAAAAAATCTTTTTCCTTTTTGCACCACACTCCCCTTATTGACAACAAAGCCGATTGAATCGACCCTCTGGCCGTCGATTTCAATTCCGCCCTGCTCAATTAATCTTGAGGCAGCGCTTCTGCTTGAGGCTAATTCTGTCTCTATTAAAACATCAATGATATTCCTTCCTGCCAGTTTAAATTCGGGGATTTTATCAGGAATGTTTTTTTGCTGGAAAGTGGAAATAAAATACTTTTTGCCTTCGTCAGCGCCTTTTTCTCCCCAGTAAATTTTTACGATTTTATAAGCAAGCTCCATCTTGATATCGCGAGGATTGATTCTTTTTGATGATAACTGGTTTTCGTATTCTTTGATTTTATCCATATCAACTCGAGTACAATGTACAAAGTAAGCAATAATCAAATCATCATCGATACTCATTACTTTTCCAAACATATCTTCCGGCTCGTCTGTAATATTAATCATGTTTCCCCAACTGGAGCTCATTTTTCTGCCATCTGTACCGGCAATAAGATTAACCATCAAGATATCTTGCGGTTTCTGACCATAAAGCTCTTGTATGGTCCTGCCAGCCAATAAATTGAACCTCTGGTCAGTTCCGCCGATCTCAACATCTGCCTTAATCTCAACGCTATCATGTCCCTGCATTAAAGGATAAACCAATTCTCTCAAAGAAATATGCCTTCCTTCATCTAATCTTTTTCTGATGTTTTCCCGGGCAATAAATTCGCCCAATGAAAACTCGTTTGCTGATCTGCCGATCTCACCGAAACCCAATTTTTTAAGCCATTTTGAGTTATATTCAATTTCAGTTTTTTTAATATCTAAAATCCTACCTGCTTGTTCTACGTAGCTTTTCATATTTTTTTTAACCTGCTCCTCAGAAAGCATCGGCCTTTCGGAATCCTTATCAGAAGTATCTCCGACCATTCCTGTAAAATCGCCGATAATAAAAATAATCTGATGTCCCAATTCCTGAAAATCCCTTAATTTCAGAAGTACGACCGACCTGCCAAGATGGATATCCGGACTGGTCGGATCAATACCCAATTTCACCCGTAGTTTTTTGCCGGATATTAATTTCTTTCTCAGATTATCTTTATCAATTACCTCGTCCACCCCTCTGGTTAAAATTTCTTCTATTTTATCTTTATCTGTTTTTACCATGTATTTTTATTATAACAAAAAATCGATTTATCCACAATTGCTATTGACTTTAATTATAGATTTGCTATAATTTAATAGGCTAAAGCCGTGAGCAGGAGGGAAGATTGATCTAGCTTAACAAGCAAGATCCCCTAGTCCAGGGCAATCGGACAATCTTCCAGTCGGGATTCAACCGAAGATGGAAGAAAATCGGCTCGCTCGAGAAGGAGGGAGCGAACAGCGCTTGAACAGGCTGGTTTAACGGCCAGCCAAACAGCTGGTTTAACTACCGGCAAAACAGGGGGTCGTAATGACTCCCCGACAAGCGGCATTTATTATTAAATGCCAAAAGTCAAAACAACAGTGGGAGACCACAGGGGACTACTCTACGGAGTGCTCCCCTTTTTATTTCTCTTGACTGATAATAATCATTGTTTTCTTGATTTCTCGTATCGGCTCTTTGTAGCCGGTTGGGTAATCTCTGACAGCGTTTTCCAAAACATCTTTTTTATAGCGAAAATTCTCGCCATGCCTCGTGCCAGTGTCATTGGTTATAAATTCATTGGTTTTAAAATCGTAGCCCTTAATTAAAAGCATATGCTCCAGCGGACCGGGCTGGGTATAGAAAGGATTGCCGAGCTTTTGTCCATTGACTGCTACAATTACCAGATTTTTCCTTCTCAATTCTCTGATTATGTCGATTGCGCTGATATTGTCGCTCACAGACACGTTTTTATAACCCCAGTAATCAATTATCAACTGGGCCGTGTCCTGGATTGAGAGATCGTATTTAGCTGGCCCGTAATTTTCATCCTCAAAATCGGTTATTTTTCTGATTTCTTCCACTGCCTGCTCTTTGGAGATTATCTTTCCTTCAATCCAGTTCATTGCCATTAAAATCGTGGCTTCTTCGCAGGCATTCTGGAAAATTATATCTTCCCACTGGCCGAATGGCGCTTGGGAAGCAAAGGGCACGTCCAGTAAAATGGTTTTCAATTGGGAAACCGGCCTTTCTATTTTTACAGCGCCGTATTCCTCCATTTCCAAATTAAAATTCCTGACTGCTCCAATCAGCCAGAAACCAGCGCCTATCGCCAAGATTGCTGAAATTAAAATAAATAATTTTCCTTTCATCTTTTGTCTTTATAATATCAAAAAATCGTCTTGATAACCACCAAGACGATTTTCCCGGCTGCCGGGGAACGAGTCGAACGTTCATACCATCCTTCAAAGGGATGTGTCCTACCATTAGACGACCCGGCAATAAATATCTTTATTTATTGCCTATTATTTCCAGCGCGGATAATTCTGCCTCAATCTGCGGAAACGAAGAATGCTTCATCCGAAAAAGGGCCTCGATTAGAATCTCAATCATTTTTGAAATCTCCGCCAAAGAAAATCTTTCCGCCTGACCCAAAGCTGTTTTCATCTGCTCCGCGCTCAATTCCTCTTTAATCAACTTGGATAAATCCTGACTTACCCTTACTAAAAGAAGCTTCCGCGAATAATTTATCAATGATTCCGTAAATTGCACCAAATCATACCCCTGATTCACAAACTTGTCTATAAAAGTCAGCGCCTCGGCTGATTTTTTATCAGCCAGCAAATCTATAAATTTAATCGCCAAACTTACATCAACTATTCCCAAAATACTTTCAATATCCTCAATACTTATTTCTTTATCGCCGCTGAATGCAATCACCTGCCCCAGCATGCTTTCCGCGTCCCGCATATAGCCTTCGGAGTTCAAGGCGATTATTCTTAGGGCTTTCTCGCTGATTTTAACTTTTTCCTTTTGGGCTATCATTTCCAGTCTCTTCACTATGTCGGGCAAAGAAAGTTTTTTAAAATCAAATCTTTGTACGCGGGATAAAATCGTCGGCAGCATTTTATACGGCTCGGTCGTCGCCAAAATAAAAATAGCATGGCTTGGCGGTTCTTCCAGGGTTTTGAGTAATGCATTAAAGGCTTCTTTGGTCAGTTGATGGGCTTCGTCAATGACAAAAACCTTATATTTGTTGCGGGTAGGCGCAAATCTGATTCTCTCGCGCAATTCTCTGACTTCGTCAATGCCGCGATTGGAAGCAGCGTCGATTTCAATCAAATCCATTGCCCTACCTTCGCTAATTTCCAAACAGGAATCGCATTTATTGCACGGCTCATAGCTGGAATCATCCAAACAATTAACTGCTTTGGCTAGAATCCTGGCAACCGATGTTTTCCCTGTACCCCGCGGACCGGCAAATAAATAAGCATGGGCAACCTTGCCGCTTCTTATGGCGCTGATCAGGGTCCTGACCACGTGGTTCTGCCCCACAACCTCGGAAAACTTCTGAGGCCTATATTTTCTGTATATTACCAATTCTCCCATCTTTTTTCTTAAAAACAATGAATTTATAACCAATAAAGTTCCACGCCAAAGATACCACGGTAGCAACTAGTTTAGCAATATTGGCCCAGACTTCTTCTCCCGTCAGCGGAGAAATCCAAGTAGTTATAATATAAACAATTGCGCCGTTAATCAAGATGCCGACAATGCTCACAACCAGAAATTGCAGAAATTCCTTTCCTGTTTTTGTTTTCTCTCTGGTTTTGAATGTCCAAAATTTATTCCAGAAATAACTGTGAATTACGGCAACAAGAAAAGAAATTGAATTCAGCGCCACTATCATCGTCCCGCCGTATGTTTTGGTCAGCCACATCAAAAAATTCAAAACCCCAAAATCAACAGCGGTATTTGCCACACCGACAATGGCAAATTTGAAAAACTGAAAAACAAAAGCAAATTTTCTGCCGATGAAATAAGCGACAAAAATGCCGATTAAAGCAAAAACTGGCAGGGCAAAATATAAAATTTGGAGCGGAAATGCCATTTCCAGCCCCCTAGAAACAAAAGTCAAAAAAATTGCTATTATCTCCCCCAATACCAAACTCGCGAGTATATCCGATTTTTTCATATATTTTATCTGAATTCCGGCTCTTCGGGCAGAACATTCGCGCCCGGAGCAGGTGTGGCGACTTTTGACCGCTCAAAAATTTCTTTATCTACAAGCGTTTTGTCTCTGCCGTATTTCATCCGCGACAATTCCTTGATTTTGGCGGCAATTTCCGGATTGCTTTGA
>Ga0224495_10002107_pt1 | contig 13343 bp, 14 predicted proteins | sample SF_Jul11_sed_USG_FD_168128 | JGI IMG/M metagenome (GOLD analysis project Ga0224495, IMG submission 168128) | Sediment microbial communities from San Francisco Bay, California, United States - SF_Jul11_sed_USGS_4_1 | ecosystem: Environmental > Aquatic > Marine > Sediment | place: USA: California... | reverse complement strand
GAGAAGAACATGGAGGCCGGCGTTTTGATAGAGGGAGGCTCGATACCGAGCAAACTGCATAGGCATCTGGAAGCTCTGGTAACGACCAAAGTCTTGAAACACGTTTGAATGGATACGGTCGACAAAGCAACGCGCTCCAGGATCATGTCTTTGGTAGGACAAAAAGACACTGGCCCGGAGATGGCCTTGCGTTTGGCATTACACAAGCTGGGTGTCCGGTATCGGCTCCACGACAAAAGCCTTCCAGGTAGTCCCGATCTGGTATTCCCACGATATAAGGCCGTGGTGTTCGTACACGGATGCTATTGGCATTCTCACGGCTGCTATCGATCGACTATTCCTAAGACAAGACGGAGATTTTGGAAAAGCAAATTTCTGGCAAACAAAGAACGTGATGAACGGAATGTCCGTCTCCTCAAGGAGTCAGGTTGGCGAATCATGATTGTTTGGGAATGCACAGTGAGAGGAAAAGCCGGACAACCGGCGGGTGTTGTTGCGAAAAGACTTCGAAACTGGCTCAGAATGCGACAGATAAAAGGGAGATCTCGTCGGGCCTCTTTGACAATGGCATAAGGGTGGGCACATTGAGCCCCTCGATAAACATTACAGCTCTCTATGGGAGGAAAGTGGTGTGAAGGCGTTTCAGGGTGATTTCTTCGTTGGTGCAGGAGCGTGATGAGAGGTTTTTGTGTGAGCGTTCAGTGCGAGGGCTGGACCATCATGGCAATAGCCACTTGCTATATGCCTGGATATCAATCATAGGAACAGTGCCGCTGAACTGAAGCTGTGAAATTAACTTGAAAAGAAACGCGGTTGCGGATTTCCCACCAGCATGGATTTCGTATCTTCTAGAATTTTGGTTAAGATCAAAATAGCCGTGGGCGGCGATGCATCCCAAATCCAGTCGAGAATCATCCTCTCCCTCTCCAAGAGCGTCCAGAAGCGGTTGGCCTAGCGACGGTGTCCAATCGCTCTCAAATGCCAGCACGCCACCATAAATCGGAATGAGCGGTTTGGCAGGATACGTACCTTTGGCGTATGGGATCGGGAGGCTGGTGCGATGCAGCCGGCGGACGCTAGCGACTTTCTTCATCGCATAAGTGACCTGACTCGCATTGATCGTCTGCTTTGCTTCAAAAACAGCGTACACACTTTCAGCAGGGATGACGGTCTGGCCTTCGTAGCGGAAGATAAAGGGTGAGTACTGCCGATCGAATACAACCACGTCGATCTGATCGCTAAAGACGCCGTTACTGTCAACAATGTGAGCTTTCTCGGCTTGGTAGCGGTGGGGAAGATAGGTTTGCAGGAGTTCGAGCCAAACCTTCTCACTTGCATCGCCCTTCGTGACGGGGTGGCCGAGACTCTTGCGGACAATTTCGAGACGTTGCTGGATGTCGTCGTGCAGTCCAGCAAGAAGTTGCGACAGAGACCAGTCCGTCATGCAGCACCGTCCTGAAAAGGAGGAGTAGGGATCATCTCCTGTGCAATCTGCAGCGCGCGGACGGCAGTTACAGAATGGTCTGGATATGCATCAAGAATGATGGTTGGCAAGAGGCGTTGAGTGAGATCGGAGAATGTGAACCCGTAGATGCGTCCTTTCGCAACACCAGTGGCAGTTACGATTGCGGTTATATTCGTCTGTGAAAAGCCAAGCTGCTTGAGAGGCCGATCCAGGACTGCATGACGCTGCGACTCATTCGGGCGCTCAAAAGCGAGAATGTCTGCCGCCCGCCGTTTCACGGCGGGGTCGAGCGCTCCGAGCCTGTTTGTACACATAATGACGGCGGCAGGAAGGCGGCCGTTGCCAATACGGTCGATGCCGCGAATGAATGCATTAACGCCGGCGCGGTCTTCGTGATGCATCTGGGCAGCTTCCCGTGATTGCGCGATAGCGTCTGCCTCATCAACGAGGAGGATGACAGCGCCCCGCGATCGGCTTGAAGTACCTTTTAGTTTGGTTGCTTCTTCGACTGTGTAGTCGAAAGCGGCCGATAAAAGTTGTGTCATTTCACCGACGCGGCCTTGCCCGCGGGTGGAGAGACTCAGGGGGAAAAGAGTGATGTCGATTTTTTCCTGTCGCGCTACAGCATCGCCGATGGTTTCGGCAAGTTCGGATTTTCCTGAACCTACATCACCCGCAAGAACGACGAGAGGAGGTCGCCGTAAAACTGTGCTCAGAAGGTCAGTCGCTCCATGGTGGTGCTTCTTGGCCCATATTTCCAGTCCGTGGGGATTAACGAGAAGGCCGAGAATTTTCGTGAGCCGGGATTTATGGTCGTCAAGGCCGACGAGTCTGGCAAGGCGATCCATGGCATCAACATCTGGATATGTGATGCGCCGTTCAAAGAGTTCATCAAGCGAGGGGCGTGAGGTCATCAGAAGCTCCTGACGGTGGCGCGATCCAGTGCGCGGCCCCCTGAGGAATATGTCCGGTCTTGATTGAGATACCCAGTGATTCCTGGTTCAGGCGCTCCGCCCCTCTTGAAAGGCAGACGTTCTCTGAAAGCTTCCTTATCAGTCTCTGACAAACTATCCCACGTCGTGTTGTAAGTGAGATAGCTGTAAAAAGTTGCGTTACTCGTATCTTTGCCTGGCCGGATGCGTCCCGGATCGTCGTCGTTGGCAGACATTCCTGATAGATCGCGGGCGGTGTATCGGACGGTCGGTTCGATCCAGTTGCCATTGCGGCGGAAGCCGTAAGTTACCGTTCCCAGATACCCTGCCTTGAGAAGTTCGATCACTTCTGTCTCATACTGATTAATATTGAGATCTATTGGACTGCCATAGAGTCTCTGCATCCGCTTGAGATCGGTTGCTACTTTGGCAGCCATATGTCTGGCATGTGTTACGGTGAAGGTAGTTGTCTCGGTAAGGGTGTAGCTGGTACTCATGGTTCTCCTTATATCTGAAACGTTGATCCAAAGAGTTTTTGCCAGTAGTAGACGGTCTCCTGTTTCGTTGGAGCTGCAAGGGCCGAGTCAATGGCATCGCCTGCATCCAGAGCTGCATCAACGATAGCGGTGGCTTGCGCCTCTGTATAGAGACGCGTGACGTTATTTTTCGGATTGACCGGATCAATGATCTGGACAGGCTCCTTGAAGGAATTTGCCGCTGCGGCCTTGTAGTAATCTTCGAATACGATCCGTTTGCGCAGATCGCTCGTAGCAATGTAGGTGAAGAAGTGCTGGAGGGCTTCAGGGTAGTCGGAGAGGTCGAGGCCCTTGTCGCACAGATGGGCGAAGATTAATTCAACCATGAACGATTTGAACCGGAAATTGTCGTTTTCCTGTTTCCTATTTCGTGCCCAGAACTTGATAAGTCGGGTGACTTGGGCGAAATGGGTCGGCTGTGCATCTTTACGCTTGCGGGTGAACTCGAGATGCATCGGTATGCTGGTTTCAAGGAAGGAGCCATCGTCCTGGCTGACGAGGTTGCCGCGCCATTGAGGATCGCCGTTATATAGGATTGGAACAACGTCAACATCGAGTCCCGATCCGCGGAAGGACACGGTCACGCTGTATGTCTGGGGTTTGACCTGATCCGGAGAAAAGTTGGGATAGGCTTTGCGAAGACGCTCGGCGAGGTATGTCAGCAGTGCAGCTACTTCGTGTGGCGCGTCAGCGCCAGAGATATAGCAGGCAACATCAATGTCATTGAGCGAACGCAGGGCGGTACCCTTGGCCAGGCTCCCGGCGAGCATGATTTTTTTCAGGGAAAAGTCAGGGTGTTCGCCGAGATAGTTTTCCAGTTTCTCCCGCAAACCTCTTGCCTGGGCGCGATATGCATCGGCTTTGTCCTTGGGGAGATTCACTCTCTCCTCGGCAAAGCGGACGATATCGCTATGATTAACGTGTTGTCTGGACATTGTTCCTAAAATCTCCCGTTCAGTAACTCCCCGTGCCGGTCATAGTACGTTTCCAAATGGGCGAAGATTGGAGACGAATTCGTTAAGCTCTTGCCTTTCCAAGGCTTCAAGGTACTGGTCGACGGTTTTGCCGGGGTTGCCGAGCCTGTTGCGGTGAATTTTGGCCGCGGCGCAGACGTTGCCGGGAGAAAGGTCAAGAAGATGCGTCAGGAATTCATCCGGGTGTTGGGCTGCGATACCATATTTCGCTAGGTCCTTGTCGGGAAAATCTTTCAGATTATAGGTGACAATGACGTCGGCGCGGCCGCGGATCGCAGCAGCGAGGACGTGCCTGTCCTTGGGATCGGGGAGGTGGAGCGCAGGAATGAGGTCTTCGAAGTTCTCAACGAGGCAATCGCGGACGTTAGCGTCCATGAGTTCGCGGGTACGGCTTAGATTTTTTGCGGTTAAATCCGGACGGTTTTTGAGAATCGCGTGGATCCACTCATCGTGAATCATGTGGGACCACTTCGCGCGGAATAGGTCTATGAGCGCGAGCTGCATGAGAAGATCGCGAAGGGGCGCGGGATAGAGGACGCAGGCATCGTATAGTGCGGTAAATGTGGCCAACGTCAGTATCCTATGTTCAGTTGCTCGGATTCTTTGATGAGTTCATCGAGGGCTTTCTGGCGTTCTGCGTCGATGTTTTTCTTGAAGCGCATGAGATCCTCAAAAAGAATACGGCGATGTGTGCCGACTTTGAGATGAGGGATTTTCCCCTGTTCCAACATGGCAACAAGGAAGGGCCTGGAAACGTTTAGAACGTCGGCAGCCTGTTGCGTGGTAAGCTGGGCGTGAACAGGAATGAGCGTAATAGCGTTCCCTGCCGCCATCTCCGTAAGGAGATCGAGAAGCAGCCTAACCGCAGTTGCCGGCAACAAGAGTTTTTGAGTGACTTCCTTCGCCTCACCGACCTGAAAATGAAGGCTCTCCAGGTGTTCGACATAGGGTGCAAGCATACGGCTGGCCTCACGTGCGATCGCAGCGTCGTGTGCTGTCGGCACAACCGGTTCTCTTGTTCTTGTGGTCATCGTGGCCATGGGTTTTCTCCTGTGGTCTAAGGTCATTATATCCCGTAAACGAAACAAACGCAACAGCCGAAATAAACAAAATACGCCTTCTATTTTTGCTGTAGATAAAAGCCAAAATAGAGAAACATTATAAAACAAGGCTTTACATTAATTTTAGACTATGCTATTTTTGTTTTTGTGGGTAAAATGCGAAAAGCCAAAATTGAAAATGAGCCTTGGAACAAGGACAAAGCCGTCGGCCAGATGGCTCCGTTCACACCCGAGCAAGCCGGTGTAATCCGCTCCCTGCTCACAGCTGAAAAGAAAATCCGGGATCTCGCCCTGTTCAATACGGCGCTCGATACAATGCTGCGCGCCTCCGACCTTCTTCCCTTACGCGTGATCGATATCACTGACCACAACGGCGATGTCGTCCATGAATTCAGTATCAAACAGAAAAAAACCGGACGCTCTCATCTGGTTGCGCTGTCACCACACACGCGGGATTCGATTGCCGACTGGATGATCGCCTCAGAAAAAAACAAAGATCCGGAAGCGTATCTGTGGACCAGCATCGGTAACCGTAAGACCGGTCGCCCGGTGACCCGTGAGCAATATGCCAATCTTGTAAAGCACTGGTGCTACCTTGCCCGGCTGGATCCCAAGCGGCACAGCACGCACTCGATGCGCCGAACAAAATCAGCGGCGGTTTACGAGAAAACACATAATCTCGCCGCCTGCCAGCACCTGCTCGGGCACAAGAGCATCGGCAGCACGGCTCACTACCTGGGAGTTGATCAGCGCGCGGCGCTTGAACTGGCCAAGAGAATTAAAATCTGAAAGGAGGAACCATGGTGAAGGAAGAATTTCACATCAGGCTTGAGGCAAAAAACCCTGAAAAAGGCCATCTGCGAGCTTACAGAATCGATGCCGGCCAGGATCTGTTCGGCCAATGGCATATTGAGGTAACGATGCGGCCGTTGCCGCCATTGTCCGGCATTGCTTGCACCGCAGGGCCAGCGCGCCCAAGCGGATCGGCGTCCCCTATCAGATCCGGGAGTTGTGCGATCCCAAAGAATGGGCTTGTGTTCGTATTCCGTGACAGGCGCAAGACAAGACCAGAGGACTCTCCTACCAATTTGGAATCAGATATACGTTTCCACGATGCTGTTGGGCCGGACTAGACTTCCCGGGGAACCCGAGAAAATGGACATAGACAAAGCATGTGTGGGTCTATGTATTTTGGTTAAGCGCGTTATTTTGGCTGTACCTGTTCAAAGTACAAGAAGCCGGTCCTCCTGTCCTGTTGGTTTGAACGGCGGTTGCGGGCCGTCTTGGATCTAGTGTTTCTGGTCGGAGCCGATCTGATCCCCCAAGCCCAACGGCTGCGTCCGGTTCGCCTTGCCCACAAAGGAGCAGGTTGGGTTTCTTCAGCGGCTGCGGACGCTTTCAGAGGGACTGCCAATTGCGGCACAGTTGGACTAGGATCTCAGTGAGACCGAGGACATCTCCGCACATGCTCAGCATGCCACTGTCCCTACCATTCGACCAGAGCCGCACCGTAACACCTCTCTACTGCGGAATCCGGGCTCAGACGGAAACGCATTTCAGGTCACGATGGCGCAATACGGCGGGATTTCCCATGAAACCGGCAGCGAAGTGCCACAGAATCCCGTACTGTCCGCGCGGTAGGAACAAAGGTCCTACAGAAGGTTAATGTTATTTACGAAGGTTCAAAGCACTTACTATAACATCTCTAAAGCAAAGCTCGTAAATCAGGATTGCTCCCTGCTTTTCGATCAACGGCATATCCGGCCAAACGCCGAAGTGTTTGTGCTGCAGGTTCATTCCCGAAGACCGCGAGCGACTCTCGGGCGACATCTGCGTAGTGACCAGCTTCTGCCAATGTCTCCTCGAGTATAGCCGTCGTAGGCGTAGCCAAACCGCCGGTACGAAGGGACCGCAATACAGGCCAGCTGTAAACACCTCGGTTGCGATCGCAAGACATCAGTTTGCCCAATTCACTCGACTTACCTGTCCACTCCAGTACTTGATCAGTCAACGTAAAGGCCAAGCCGAGGTTGCGACCGAACAGTCGAATTGCGGCTTCCTCTTCTTGCGTGAACGCGCTGAATTGAGCTCCTAATTGGCATGGCAGCTCAAATAATGTCGCCATCTTGAGCGTCAACGTCTCCAGATACTCCATTTCGGACAGGTCTTGTCGGAAGGCACTCCTTTGTTCGCGCACACGCCCTTCAGAAACCAAGCTCATTGCATCGGCAAGAGCAAGCGTGACTCCACCTCCCAAACGTGCGCTCAGTTCATAGGCTTTACTCAGCAGAAAGTCACCAGCCATAACGGCAAGCATGGTTCCCCAGTTTGCGGGCCGATCTTCTGCAAACTGGGTCTGCCAGGCCTCTTCTTCGATACTCAAGTGGGCCAACGCAGACAGGTAGCCAAGTTCCACTGAACAGGAAGCCCAATGTAAAACCTCCCGGTCAACGTGCGAAGGCTTCAAGGCCGCGGAGAGCAGCAGCAAAAGAGCCGGCCGGAAGGGTACACCGGGGTCACCCTGCCCCGCAGCGGAAAGTCGCGCGAGGAATGGCCAATCGCGCCGCAAGGCATGAATCAGCAGTTCACCTACTGCCAGCAGATCCTCGCGTACACGAAGACCGCCACGGTCAATTAGAGGGCTAACGTCATCCAGAATCTGGCTCGGATTCGACTCCCCGATTCCCTCCGGATACAAAGCAGCCTTGCGGCACAAGGCGAACAGAGGCTTCTCATTATGGAAGGTGCTTTCCAAAACGTGCCACAGGAACAGATACCGTCGTGCGCTCTGATGCCCCGTTTCAAAGTAGCCGAGGAAACGCCTTTCCAACATCAGTGCGTAGTCGCTCAGATCTGGGGAAACCCTACTGTTGCGCAGATTCCGATGAATTGCGTCGGCCGCTATCTGGCCGGACTCAAGCGCGTATGCGATACCCTCACCGGTGAACGGACTGATCAGGCCCGCCGCGTCTCCGACGAGTAATATGCCATTCCCATAACATCGGTCTGGGCGAAAGGCGAAATTGAGTGGTGCTCCAAGCCACGCTCCTTGCGAAGTCATGCCGCGGAAACGGGAGTCCGTCTGTTGCAAATATTCGAGAAAACGATCCATCAGGTCACGAACTGAAATCCCATCGCGACGATCGAAAATTCCTACGCCAATATTGGCAGTATCGCGGTCGGTTGGGAAAACCCATCCGTATGATGGAAGAATGAAGCTATCCGTGGGATCCATCAGCGGCATGTAGATTTCCAGAAGGTCTTGCAGACCTTCAATGCCGGCATAGTAGCCACGGATCGCGATCCCAAGATTTCGGGAAACTCGATCAGCTAGGCCTGCCTGAATCGCGAGCCTCGAAGTTGCCCCATCAGCTGCGACAATCACTGGAGCTTTTAACCGGGTCGATACGCCATCACAGATTACATCGAGCGCGGGAACGTTGTTTTCGTACACTAGTGCCTGAACAAGGACTTTCTCGCGCAGGTCGGCCCCAGACTCCACGGCACGGTCACAGATTGCTTGATCGAGGCGGAACCGAGGGACCACCAAACCATGATCTGGCTCGCCTAAGCCTTGCGGATAGAGGAAGTCTCGATGCCCTTGCCCTCGCATAAAGACACGCGAACCGCTGATCTTTCGTGCGCCATCAAGCTTTGGCAATACTCCCATGGATGCGAGGATTCTCACCGACGAACGTGTGAGCCCATCTCCGCAACTCTTATCGCGTGGGAATCGTCCCTTTTCAAGCAACAAGATGCGGCGCCCGAGACGGGCTAGGTGGTATGCGGCCGATGAGCCTGCAGGCCCTGCTCCCACAATGATGACATCGGCGTCTACGTTCACGCTACTCAATTCGTACGGGTAAGACAGAAGTCAGCTAAGGCACGTAACGATGTCAGCGGAAATCCTGCGGGAAGAATGCTCACTTGTTTCTTAGCGTCCATAACAAGCTCTCGTGCCTTTTCAAGAGCCACGGACACTCCACCTGAGTCGTGAACAATTCTCTTGATCTCCAGCACATCGGCTTCACTCAATCGCCGTTGGATCAGCAAACTCCGCAACCGCTGCGATTGGGAGCCGGAGCTCTCCAGCACATGAATTACCGGCAAACTGTACACACCCTCACGTATGTCGCTGAGCGGCGTTTTCCCGAGACTTTCCTTGTCCCCTTCCCAATCAAGCGCATCGTCCACCAGTTGGAAGGCCAACCCCAACCGGTTACCATAGCAGGTCAGAGCCGTAGCCTGTTCAGGATTGCAGGGACTCAGTAACATTCCAAGCTGGCAAGGTAGCTCAAAAAGTGTGGCTGTTTTAAGATTGAGGATTTCCAGATGCTCATCTACAGTGATATCGACATTGAAGGCATTCTCCGCTTCGCGAAGCTGACCGGCACAAAGGCGGCAAGTGGCAGTTCCAGTAATTTGGTTCGCAGAACTTCCTAACGAAGAGATTAGCGAGATCGCCTTGGCAAACAAGAATACCCCACCCATGGTGGCCACCGAATTTCCCCAGGAACCGTTCGCCGTGGCAGCAGCGCGCCGCGTCATCGCCCGGTCCATGACATCGTCATGATACAACGAGGCAACGTGGATCAATTCCAGACCAGCTGCAGCCTTCAGGAGCTGTTCCTCATTGCCATTTCCGTATCGGGCAGACAACAGTAGTAAAGCAGGACGCAATCGCTTCCCGCCACGCGAGATCAGTAACTGCACGACTTCTCGAGTGCGCTCATCGGCAACCGTGAGCGCACCTTCCATCACAGGGTTCAATCGAGATAGAAGCTCTATAACTCTCGGGCAAGTAAGCCAATCAGAGGGCCTAGCCAAGATCAATGACTTCTACTTTTGCCCGAACGTAGATCGAAAGTCGCTGAGAACCTTTTGTAGTTTCTTGGACCTCATCGCCGCATCAGAGAAACGCGCGAAAAAATCATAGGCACGATGTAGCTCAGCAGAGTTGGCGCGGGCCACCAGATCTCCTTTATGAAACGCCTCCAGTACGGTGAGCTTGCCCTCTAGGATGGCCATGAGCGTTTCGGGTGTCGTTGCACCACGGCCAGTTGCACCGGAACCCTGTATCTTGTCCGGCTGAATTTCCACTTCGCCCTTTTTGACGGCAATATGAAACTTTCCATGACCGAACAATGCTAAGTCGGCGGACTTGCCGCTATAGACTTCTACTAACTCCTTGAAGGCCTGGGGATTGTCTTCCCGGAACGCCTTGAGTGCATCATTAGCAAGTGAAGCCAGTTTTTTACTTGACTCCAATCGGGGTTGAATATCCTCCTGCATTTTCTCACCTCCTGAATCGCAAAGTTTCTGAAAGGTTTCGCCCTTCGGGACTAGGAAGCGTTGACTGCTGCTAGCGCGTCGACACGTCCGGATCCCATTTCGTTAGCACTGGCACCAATATTAACCGCGGTTGACATTAGAATGCCTAGTATCTGAGCCGGCGTGAGTGCACGGTTCTTGTCGAGCATCAGAGCTGCAACCCCAGCTACGTGTGGGCATGCCATGCTGGTCCCATCCGAATTAACGAAGGTGCCTGCTTTATCGACCACGTCACCCAAGGTCGTTCCTGTTGCACGACATGAGGCGATCTGAACCCCCGGCGCTGTAACATCGGGCTTGGTTCTCCCGTCGGGAGTGGGACCTATGCTGGAGAAACTCGCCATGTTGTCGCTGTTGTCGCTCGCCCCCACCGTGATCACGGTTCTCGCCATCCCAGGGCAACGGATATGCGTGTCATAGTCCGAACACGTATCGTTGTCTTCGTTACCCGCCGCGACCACGAAGGTGACACCGGCGCTGATGGCTGCATCAGCTGCGGTACATAGCACGCACGTTCCATCAGGATCAGTCCAAGCCCCATTGGCGTGAGAGAACCCCCAACTGTTACTGGCAACATTCACCCCGGCGGTGACGGCGGCTTGAATCCCGGCAATAGCAATTTGGGGGGTAGTGGAACCTACGTTGTCCATAATCCGGAAATCTGCGATGGACGCACCGGGCGCGATTCCGCGGAACGTCCCGTCCTGGCTGGCAACTATCCCGGCGCAATGCGTTCCATGCCCTACACCGTCTCCTATTCCCGTCCCAGTAAAATCCTGTTGGCTAGTGACCACAGCGGCCAGCGCGGGATGTGTGTTATCCACGCCCGTGTCGATCACGGCAACGGTGACCCCGGTTCCGTCAAAACCAAGACTATTTGCTACCTGGTCAGCCTGAATGAGGGGTCTGCTAATATCGAGACACATTGCCAAATGCCGTTTCACTGCGTTTAGCGAACCCACATCGCCGCGCGCTGCGGCAATTTCCACTTGTTCCTGATTGGCATCGATTACAACTGTATGAGTCAGCCAGAAACTGGTGACGACTTCGGCTCCATGCGCTTTCAGATCCTTCTCTATACGGCTGGTGACTAGAGCCCCTTGCTTCTTCATCTCAGCAACGCGGAGACGGCGCGCACGATCGGCAATTGGTCTTGTGGTCGCACCAAGCGTATTGCGCGCAGTATGCGCGTTCACCATAACCCGACAGCGGAGTGGCGTCGCTTCAGTTTCAAATAGCTTAGCGAGTTCTGCTTCCTTCCGCTCATACAGCAAATCCCTGATGAGGAGGCGGTCCATCTTGGCCACCACTTCGCTTCCCATGTCTGCTCTTAACTTCTCGATTCCCTGGCGTTCCCGTTTCAGAAACAGCGTGGAATGCTCTCTGCTTACACTCTGCATACGATAGCCCTCCTCTCTCTACATCTTCAACATAACCCTCTGGCGCCTGTTGGCAACGATCTGCTTGACATCATCCCGCTCCGCAGCTAGGCCGAGCCCACGCAAACCGACTGTTGCCGTCACACTCCAATTGATCCAATATTTTGCAATATCACGCGCGCCGCTGCGCGCGAGATCGTTTACCAAATCCGTGGAAGCCGCCGCCATGGCCGCTTCTCTCTCTGACCTAGTGCCTTCTGTCACCATCCCTTTCAGGACAATCATAATTGGTGCTTCCCATACGGCATTGGCGCCGTGGGACTTCAAATCTTCCTGGAGATTGCGATCAAGCTTCGCCCACGCACTTTCACTCATTCCGTAATAGTTCCTTTTAGTGCTCACTTCTCACTACTAGATGGGATGTATTTTTCGGCTGCGATGTGACCCGATTGTTCGGATACAGGCCGCCGATCCGACTTCCGCCCTTCCGAATGCAAAGTCGCACACACTTCGTTCAGCACTCCCTCGCCGCTGCCTCCTCGGAGTAACACCTCCACAATGTCGGAGCCTCGGAGTGCCAATGTCTGGAGTGCATTCTGGTAGGTCGAGTTGGTGGTATCCACTACAACTCCTGCGCTGTTGATGCCGATGGCCGTGATAATGGCAGTTGATGGCTCATAGATGGCCAAGCGCACCGAAGACGCCAGGGACGGAAGATGTATTAGTACTCCTGCGCCAAGTCGCAGCTTGGTCTTGCCGGTAGGCAATCCCCAGGCAACGGTTGATAACGGCCGTTTGTCGGTTGCTTCAAAGATAAACTTCTGCTTCTCGAAAACCGGGGGCAACTGTGTTTGTGGTCTGAGATCAAAGAAGTTTATGCACGTATCAGTAGGCTTGGGCGTTTGATCCGGTCTGGGCTTCTTCTTCTCCTCTGGACAAAACGGCTGCACCGGTACCAGGTAAATGTCGTCAAAGAAAACGTCTGTGGTCTCCCGCAGCTCGCCTTGCCCTTCGAGGAAAATCGTGATGAAGCCCGCCTTAGGCGCGGTGCCGCGAACTACCATTTGATGCCAGCCATTCCTATTTCCGCCTTCGCTCCAGACCACAGTTGCCGCATTCGGGTCGGTGTTTCCAGTGGGATCGAGCCCGAGCCTAGCGACACCTCCACTGGTCTCGGCCAGACTGTACCAGGTAGAAATCTCATAGTCCCAGTTTTCGTTTGCACCCACCCGTTGGCGGATACCAAATCGTGTGAAGCCTTCAAACCGGACATGCTGGGAGCGCTGTCCACTGTGAACCGGGAACTCCTCCGCGAAATAGACATGTCCGGCTCCAGAAACATTGTATTCCTTCGGCGCAGGTCCGGCATACACCGGAATATCTGCACGGTACGGTTCCCAGTAGTTGCCGACTGCACCAGCTACCCGCTCGTGAAATCCTTCCTCAAAACTCTTGTTGCGAACATCAACCACATGGATGATAGCGGTGTCTTTCCCGACGCCCCCGTCGTCATCAATGACTGTGCACATGGCAGGGTACGTTCCGCATTGCCGGTACACATGTGAAGCGATGGCCACTCCCTCCCCCTTCGGAGGGTCATTTTTCTCCCGAATGACAGCAGGTTGTGGCGGAGTGCAATCACCAAAGTCCCAGCTTCCAACGTGG
>Ga0224495_10002106_pt1 | contig 13346 bp, 10 predicted proteins | sample SF_Jul11_sed_USG_FD_168128 | JGI IMG/M metagenome (GOLD analysis project Ga0224495, IMG submission 168128) | Sediment microbial communities from San Francisco Bay, California, United States - SF_Jul11_sed_USGS_4_1 | ecosystem: Environmental > Aquatic > Marine > Sediment | place: USA: California... | reverse complement strand
AAAAGGGTCATCGTTCTATCGATGGCCTGCTGGCTGATCTTGTCGGCGTGTTCGACCCGGCAGCCCGGCCGGACTATCCTGGACATGACATATCCCTTGGATGAGGCCGCAATTTTTTGGCCCACGGCCAAACCGTTCTCGTTGACCAAGGTCGGATGGGCCGTCGCGGAAAACGGCCGGTGGTACGCCTCGAACGAGTTCGCCGCGTCCGAGCACGGCGGGACCCATGCCGACGCGCCCATCCATTTCGCCGCCGGCGGGCGGACGATCGACCAGATCCCCCTCGAGGAATGGATCGGGCCGGCGGTCAAGGTCGATGTCAGCGCCAAATGCGCCCAGGATCGGGACTACCTTCTCACCGTGGAGGACTTGAAGGCTTGGGAAAAGGAGAACGGGCGGATCCCTGACGGCGCCTGGGTCATCATGTATACGGGGGTGGGGACGCGGTTTTATCCCGATCAGAAGATGGTTCTGGGCACGGAGAAGACGGGAGAGGAAGCGATCCCCGAGCTCAGCTTCCCTGGATTTTCCGCGGAATCCGTCGATTTCCTTGTCAAAGAGAGGGCGCTCAGAGGGATCGCGATCGACACCCCGAGCATTGACCGCGGCAAGTCCTCGGACTTCAAAGCCCACCAGGTCCTGTGCGGGGCCGGCCGGCTGGCCCTCGAGAACATCGCCAACCTCGACCGGCTTCCAACCACAGGGGCGACCCTCTATGTCATCCCCATGTTGATCAGGGAAGGGACCGGAGCGCCCGTCCGCGTCTTCGCCACGTGGGATTGACCGTCAAAATAATTCGAGCGACGTTCACCTTAATTCCTGCGCTTCTCTTTGAGCAGCCGGTGCCTTCGCTTGGCGGGGGGCCGTTCGGCAGAAATGACCGGGGGAGAATCGATTGGGGACATGTACCTAAGGTACGTGTCCCCCTGCTTCCTGCGTTCGATTGTCCGGGTGGTTGCTCGCTGCGGTCGAAGCTGAGGTAACCGTCCCCATGCTTCACGGAACTGACCGGGAATCACCCGGGGACATGCATCTTTGGTACGTCTCTCCCTGCTTCGCCCCGTTCTTGTTTCATGGGGGGAGATTGAGGATAATTAGACCTCTTCGTGCTTCATGAAAGGAGGCGTCATGCCCGCCCTGCAGTCACCGATCCGCACCAAAGTCTTTCTTGCGGCGACCGTCGCCGTTATTATCGCCCTCGGTCCTCTCGGCGCCCAGGACATGCCCGACCTCGGGATGATGAACAAGATCCGCTTCGAGGGCCTCCAACACAGCCAGGTCGGCAAGCTGGCCGCTTTTGTCTCCGACGTCATCGGCCCCCGCCCGACCGGCTCACCCGAGATCAGCCGGGCCAACAAGTGGGCCGCCGCGAAAATGCAGGAATGGGGTATGACGAACGTCGCTCTCGAGCCCTATGATGACTTCGGCGTCGGCTGGGCCTTGCGTTACGTTTCGGCCCACCTGCTCAAACCCCACTACGCGCCCCTGATCGCGATTTCGGTCGAGTGGGGCTCGAGCACCCGGGGCAAGATCACCGGGCAGCCTGTTTATGTTGACATCCAGTCGAAGGCGGACTTCGCCAAGTACAAAGGAAAACTCAGGGGGAAGATCGTCCTCACCCAGAAACCGAAGGCGGTGCCGACCCAGTTCACCCCGGACGCCCGGCGCCACGATCCCGACAGCCTGTCCGCTCTGGCCGAGACGCCCGTCAGGGCGGCGGAGCCGCCCAGCCCCGATTACGTCCGCGGCTTTCTCGACGAGCTGGAAGAATTTTTCCGCTCCGAGGAGGTCGGGGTACTCGTCTCCTCGAGCGGCGCCCAGCGCCGGGAGTACGGCACGGTGACGGCCCGCGGCATCCGCCAGGCCCGCGACCCGAAACGGCCGCGTCCCCTGCCCGAGGTCATCCTCGCCGCCGAGCACTACAACCGCGTCTTCCGGATCGTCGAGGAATTCAAGGAACCGGCGACGATGGAGGTCGAGGTCCGGACCGAGTATTTCGACCGGGACCAGCGTGGCTATAACGTCGTCGGCGAGATCCCGGGCACCGACAAGGCGGACGAGGTCGTCATGCTGGGCGGCCATATCGATTCCTGGAGCCCGGGCACGGGGGCGGCGGACGACGCCGCCGGCTGCGCCGTCTCGCTCGAGGCCGTGCGCATTCTTCAGGCCCTCGGTGTCAAACCCCGGCGGACGATCCGGGTCGTCCTCTGGAGCGCCGAGGAAAAGGGCTGGGTGGGGTCCAAGGCGTATGTCGAGAAGCATTTCGGCGACACGACGACCATGGCCCTCAAGCCCGAGCACGCCAAGGTCGCCGGCTATTTCAACTTCGACAACGGGAGCGGCCGGATCCGGGGGATCTATGGGCAGAGCAACGTCGCCGTGAAGCCCATCTTCGAGGCGTGGCTCGAGCCTTTCCATGACCTCGGGGCGACCCAAGTCGTGATGCGCGACACCGGAGGCTCGGACCACGGCGCCCTCGACTACATCGGCCTGCCGGCTTTCCAGTTCATCCAGGACCCGCTCGATTACGGGACGCGCGTTCACCACACGAACATGGACGTCTTCGACCATCTGAACGTCGAAGACCTGATGCAGGCGTCGGTCATCATGGCCGCCTTCGTCTATAACACGGCCATGCGGGAGGAAATGCTACCCCGTAAGCCCTTGCCCGACCCGATGAAGTATCCGGTCCGCCGCTAACGAAGCCGGCTAGAGGCGGCAAGACAGGAGCCGGCATTCGGGTTAGGGAATAGGCCGGGGATATCATCGGTTCAACAAGGGAGACTGGGGTTGAGAGCCCTGGATAACGGGATGCCCCGCGGGACGCATGAACTATAGAAATAGGGGAGCTTATATGGCGGCAAAATCGAGGACCCTTCCGACGACGGCTTTCCTCCTGGGGATCCTCTGCCTGATATGGATTCTGTATGATATCGTTAAAATCCACTCGGATCTCATCTCGGTCATCTTCCCCCGTTCGTCCGGGTGGATCGTCGGAATAGGTTATATCCTCATCCTTCTCTTTCACGCCCTCATGTTCATCGTCTATTGGAAATATTTCCGTCATCATCCAAGTGTCGGCCCCCGGATGGCTCTCATTTCTCTATGGATTATTTCCTTTTTCGCCCTGGCGGTGGAAAAGGTCATGTTTGATGAAGTCGGCCGGGAATATTTCCTGGAATTTCCTCGTCCGGACGAGGTCTATTTTATTTATTTAGGTTTATTCGTTAATGCCGTGTTTATTATCTATGCCCTGTATTGTCTTTCTCGAAACAGTGGCTTAAACGCTGAAAAAAAGACTCCAGGATAAGGAAGGCTAACAGCACAAAGGTCCGAAGGACACGCGAGGGGCATGACCGAAGGAACTTCCGGCCGGCTATTTCTGCAGTCTCGCCGCCATCAGGAGACCCAGGAGCTCGTAGAGGTTCTGGCTGGTTATCGTGTATGGCGCGTCGGTATCCACGCGATGAACGAGGACGAGCTTGCTCGCCGGAAGGACCATGACCATATGAACTCCAACGCCCGTATGGAAGAACGCCCGCCCAAAGGGGGAGTCATCCGGGAGGACATACCATAGGTAACCGTAGCTGATTCCAGACTTCTCATCCATGACCGAATGAGCCTTCGTGCTCAGTTCGATCCAATCCCGGGGAATGATCTCTTTCCCGTTCCAGACGCCGTTCCTCTGGTAGAGAAGCCCGAAGAGCGCCAGGTCGCGGGCCGTCATCCGGAAATGATAGGCCGGATAGATCGACTTGTCTTTCTCGAACTGGTATTCGCCGTCCGAGGCGCGGAAATCCCTCATGCCGATCGGCTTGGCGATTTCCCGTTCAAAGGCTTCAAAGATCTTCGCCCCGGTTTCCTGTTCGAAGATCGTCCCCAGGGCATTGAAATCCCAATTGTTATAGTAGAAAAACGTGCCCGGGGCGTGGCTGCCGCGTTGAGGCCGGCTGGCCGCCATCTCCTCGCTTTCCGCGGCGGCCGGATGATAGATGCCCGACCGGGCCCTGATCAAATCGACGACCTTGGCCTGTTTTTCGTCCTCGGTCAGGCGCGGGGGGATATCGTCAAGTCCCAGTTCTTTGATCGTCTTGTTGAGGTCGATGAGCCCCCGCTTGATGTAAATACCGTACAAGGAACTCAGGAAGGCTTTTCTCATCGAATGGCACCAGTATTTCTTCTCCACTTGGCCCCAAGACAGGAACGCTTTTCCGTCATAGAGGGCGAGGAACGCCGCCGAGCCGATCTTGTCCAGATATTTCGTGACTTCGGCCAAACGTTCCGACGAAAAGCCGGCTTTCTCGGGGGCTATCTCCTCGAAGGGGTTGCCGCTGCTTTGATTGAAAGCCTTCTCGGCGAAAACAAAGGGAAAAAGGACAGGGATAGCCGCTAGGGCTGCGAACATTCGTTTCATAATTTTTCACCCTATAAAATATACGAATTCCCGGCAATGAGGTTCTGACGTGTCGGTGGCAAGAATTTCCTCGTCCGCTCGGACAGCTCAAGATCGCCCGGTCTCGGCTGGAGAAGTGGTGCCAAGCCAGGGACGTGCACCTTGTGCAGAGCCAGAGGAGGGAGAGGTCCCTAGGTACGTGTCCCCCCGGTTCCCCTCTGCTTCCCCGCAGCTGGAATTAAGGTAAGCGTCCCCCGAATTCGTAGATGAACCGCAGCCCGTCCTCGAGGCTGGATTTGGGGATGTGGCCGCCGTTGGGGACGCTCGTGATGCCCAGGATGAAGTTTTCCGATGAGACCTTCCTGATCAATGTGGCGAGTTCCGGGACGCAGACCGAGACACCTGGCCCCTCGTTGGCGCCATAGATGATGAAGAGCGTTTTGGCGAGACCGGGGCGCTCTTGGAAGAGTGTGTCCACCCCGTTGGCCACGAAGGCCGGGCAGCGCCCCAGCGAAGGGCTGGAGGCGATAACGGCCTGGAAAGCGTCGGGGGCGGCCGTCAGGGCGTAGAGGACGAACAGGCCGGAATCGGAGCGGCCGTAGAGGATCCGGAAATCCGTGGTCCGATATCTGGCCTTGACGTCTGGGATCAATTCGTCGGTGATGAAGCGAAGGAAATTGTGGGCTTTCCCCGGCGCCGGGGGGAAGGTCTCGTCGGGGACGGGGATCATATCCCGCAGCCGGTCGGTGTTCGTCACACCGAGAACGATCATTTCCGGAACGGGGGCCCCCAGGGTATTCATCTTTTCCGCGATGGCGTAGAACGATGGACCGTAGGTGGAGGGCCGGGGGTTGGCATCCAAGTGAAAGAGGACGGGATAGGACTTGCCGGACGTCTGGTACCCGGCCGGAAGATACTCCAGAATCGTCCGTTTTTCGCCCAGAATTCGGGATGATGTCTTGAAGGCTTTAAATGGCGGATTGACAAGGTACACGACGCCGGCAGCCGCTGCGACCAGAGCCACGGCGATAACGATCTTTTTCATGAAGGCGTTTTAGAATTCTATCATTTCCCCTGCGTTCCGAATAGGATTGGTTTCCAAGCGTCGTATTTTCCTGTGGGCGTACGGAATGTGATTTGACTACCGTCAGGAAGGATCATGCCTCTTTGAGGTTATTCCGGCGGCCTCGAGTGGGAGCGCGCCTCCTCAGATTTGTCCGATCTGGTTAGCGATGACCCGGCGCAAGGCCTCGCCGACCTCGGGATCGAACTGACGGCCGGTCTGATCGACGATCTCCTGGAGCGCTTCCCACGGCGGTTTGCCCTTCCTGTAAGGTCGGTCCGTCGTCATCGCATCAAACGAATCGGCGACGGCGATGATCCGGGCGCCGAGGGGGATTGTTTTCAGGGTGGTAGCGGACGAGTCGACGGCCTTTTCGAAATATTGGTGATGAGAAACGACAATAGGGACGACTTCCTGCAGGACCTCGCCGACCTTGGACAGGATGACGCCCCCACGCTCCGAGTGGGTGTCGAGGAGGTCTTTCTCCTGCGGCGTCAGGGCGGCCGCCTTCTGGATGACCTCGCTGCTGATCTCGATCTTGCCGATATCGTGGAGGAGGCCGGCGACGCGGACGTTCTCGACCATGTGGCGGGGAAGCTCCAGGGCGATAGCGATCCCTTTGGCATACTCGGAGACGCGGATCGAGTGGCCCTTTATGTACCCGTCCTTCGTCTCGATGTACCTCGAAAGGATCTCGAGGATCCCGACGTAGGCCTTCCGAAGGTCCTCCATCCGCCGTTCCTTTTGTTCGTAGAGGCCACCTACGGCGTAGGAGGTGAGGAGAAGAAATCCGCCCCAGGACGAAAGAACGAAGACTCCCCGGAACTCCTGATCGGGGAGGATGAAATGCCCGCGGAAGATGATGGCGAAGATGATGACGGCCAGGATGGAGAGCAAAGCCGAGAGGACCCCCAGCCTCTTTCCCAGATAGTACGAGGAGAAGACGACGGGAAGGAAGTAGAAGTTGAGGAGGAGGGTTTTATCCTTCATGAAGAACGTGCCGAGGATAGCGGCGGCCAGAATGACGAAAACCAAAATCTATTCGAAATTCCGTGTGAGATAAAACTTGATCTTATCCATTATCTCTCCATTTTAGCGGAGCGCAAATCCAACCGTGAAGATTATACGTCGGAGCGGCCGTTTCTTCAATCAACGCCCAACAGGATGTCGGGGGTTGATTGCCGCCGGCTCGATATCCCCCCGAACGATGATCCGGGCGCCGGCGGCCGCCGCGGCCAGCGCCAGGGCCATAACGATTTTTTTCATGAGGACGGTCTAGAATTCTATCATATCCGCTGCTTTTGTTCGCCCGAAATGGAGTAAGGAGCCGGGAGCGTGCGTACCATGAGCGACTTTCAGCGCTCCCGTCGCCGGATGGTCATGATCGTCAGGTCGTCCTGACGAGGTGCGCCGCCGCGGAACGCGGAAAGATCATCCAGGCAGGCTTTGATGATTTGCGAGGAGGGAAGCAGGGAACTCTTTTGGACCCGCTCGGAAATGCGCCCCTGCCCGTATTCAACGCCTTCTTTATTCCGCGCTTCAGACAACCCGTCGCTGTAAAAAAGCAGGACATCCCCGCGGTCTAAAGTCAAGTTCTTCACGCTAAAATGTTCATCGCAGAACGCGCCCAGGGGAAGTCCTGTTGCGGCGATGGCTTCGATCTCACCCCTCCGGACCCACAGCCCCGGCGGGTGGCCGGCGTTCGAGATCTCGATCTCTCCCGAAGGACCGGCTTTTCCGCACACAAGCGTCGCATAATGTGTGGGAAGCGTGCTTTCACAGAAGACCCGGCTGGCCTGCTCGACGATCTTGTCGAGAGGGAGACTGAAGGTCATGAGAGAACGGAACATGGCGTGGAGATGGGCCATAAGCATGGAAGCGGCAATCCCTTTTCCGGAAACATCACCCAGGATAAAATAGAGAATTCCGTCGTTCGCCGGGATCAGGTCGCAGTAATCTCCGCTGACCAGTCCTGCCGGCTCATAATGATAGGCAACCTCCCAATCTCCGTGAACGAGGTCTTGTTCCGGAAGCAGTTTTTGCTGAATCTGTCTGGCCAGCTCGAGATCGGCCTCCAGGGCGCGCTGTTGACTGGGTGAGAGATGGTCCAGGCAAAACTGAAGGAGAGGGTCGGCGATGAGCCGTTCGGTTTCGATAGGCTCATGGCAGACCTTACACAAGCCATAAGAACCTTTATCCATTCGCTCGAGAGCCGAATCCACCTCCGCGAGGAGCCGCTCGATCTCATTCTTCTGTGCGGCGAAGGCGGCCGCCTCCTCGAGCTGGCGGCGCTTATCGAGCAATTGCCGCTGGATCAGGAGATTCATTTCGACGGCCATTCCCGCCTCCCCAATACTAAATCAATCCCATCCTTGGCCATTATAACAGGAAACTCGCGAGCATAGCGTCCAGCACGCAACGAATCCTTGCCCTGATTCCCGCGTCCAGGGCCGTTTTTCTCGGGTCATGATGACCGTCCTGGCCGAAGGGAAGGAGCGGGGAGCGGGTCCGATGAGGCGCGCGGGAATTTCCCGTTCGGCTTAAGCCGCTTTTTTCCTTGTCGAGATCTTGAACGGGACGTAGAGCGGGCAGAAGCCGAAGGCACTGGTCAGGAGGAAGATGATGGCCAGGATGCCGAGGATGGTGCCCCAGGTGCCCGTGATCTGCTTGGTGAAATAAAGAACCGCGATCACGACGGCCAAAAGGACGCGGATCGTCCGGTCAACCGATCCCATATTTTTTTTCATGCTCAACCTCCTTGGCGGGTGATATCGACCACCCTTCTTCTCCTATCCTCCATAAAAGATGGAGAGAATGTCAATGACCGTCCGAGGAAAGCCCCTTTTCACGGACTGCGCGCGAGGCGCGAATCCTGTATAATGGGCGCTTATTCGGCGCCTAAAGGCCATGAGCGACAGCCCCCATCATGACACGTCCCTCCAGCGAACGGCCGTCGTCGTCTCCGCGCTCGCCTCGTTCATCACGCCGTTCATGGGTTCGGCCATCAACGTCGCCCTGCCCGCCGTCTCCCGTGAATTCTCGCTCGACGCCGTGACCCTGGGCTGGGTGGCGATGGCCTACCAGCTTGCCGCCGCCATGTTCCTCGTGCCGTTCGGGAGGCTGGCGGATATCGTGGGCCGGAAAAAGGTCTTCGCCGTCGGACTGGGGGTCCACGGGACGGCGTCGGTCGTCTGCGCCCTGGCCCCCACCACGGCCGTCCTTGTTGCCGGTCGGGCCGTCCAGGGCGTCGGCGCCGCCATGATCTTCGGCACGGGAGTGGCCATCCTGACCTCGGTCTATCCGCCCGGCGAGCGCGGCCGGGCCTTGGGGATCAACACCGCCGCGGTCTATCTGGGCTTGTCCCTCGGCCCGGTCGTCGGCGGGTTCCTGACCCAGGGGTTCGGCTGGCGGAGCGTCTTCTGGACGAATGCGCCCCTGGCGTTTCTGGCCCTGTCCGTCACCCTGATGAAACTCGAAGGCGAATGGGCCGAGGCGCGCGGCGAGGGCTTCGACTTCGCCGGGGCCGCCGTGTTCGGCTCCGGGATCGTGGCCCTGATGTTCGGCTTCTCGCGCCTGCCGTCGACGCCCGGGTTCGCGCTGGCCGCGGCCGGCACGGCCGCGCTCGTCCTGTTCGTGCGGCTGGAGGGGAACGTCGCGAAGCCTCTTCTCGAAATACGGTTCTTCCGCCGCAACAGGATCTTCGCTTTCTCCAACTTGGCGGCCCTCATCAATTACAGCGCGACGGCGGCCAGCGCCTTCCTCCTCAGCCTCTACCTGCAATCCGTGAAGGGGCTCCCGCCGCACAAGGCCGGCCTGGTCCTCATCGCCCAACCGGTGCTCATGGCCGTCAGTTCGCCGTTCGCCGGCCGGCTTTCCGACCGGGCCGAGCCGCAGACTATCGCTTCGCTCGGGATGGGCCTGTCGAGCGCGGGTTTGTTCCTCTTCGCCTTTATCCGCGAAGGAACGTCGCTTCCGTTCATCGTGGGCGGGCTGGCCCTGCTCGGCCTCGGCTTCGGGCTTTTCTCCTCGCCGAACACGAACGCCGTGATGGGCGCCGTGGAACGCCGTTTCTACGGCGTCGCGGCCGCGTCTCTCGGCACCATGCGCCTTTCCGGTCAGATGTTGAGCCTGGGGATCACCATGATGATCCTCGCCGTGGTCATGGGGCCGGTGGCCATCCGGCCCGAGAACGTCCCCGCGTTCCTGCAGAGCGTCCGGATCGCGTTCGCGTTCTATGCCGCGCTCTGCGCCGTGGGGATCTTCGCCTCGCTCGCCCGCGGCAAGCGGAACGGAAATAACTAAACGACGCGCTTTAGCTCATCCAGCAGTTTCTGGATGTGGGCTTCCGTATGCGTCGAGAAGATGGTCGCCCGGAGAACCCCTCCCGACGGCGCGCCGACGTACTTTAAGTAGGCCACGGCGACGCCGCGGTCCATGAGCGCTTTCTGGACTTTCTTCATCTGCTCGGCCGACTTGAGCGTGAAGGTCGCGATGGGGACCGGCGAGTCGTTCGTTTCAAAGCCCAGTCCACGCAGCCCCTGCTTGACCAGTGCTGTGTTCCGGCGGAGCGCCTCCCGCCATTCGGGATGGGCCTTGACGAGTTCCAGTCCTTTGGCCGATGAAGCCGCGACCGGCGTCGGCGTCGGGCTCGACCCAGAGTAGACGCCCAGGTTTTGGCGGACGAACTGAATAAGCGCGCGCGAGGCGGGGAGGAAGCCGCCGTGGCCGCCGAACGCCTTGCTCAATGTGCCGGCGAAGTAAAGGTTCTCGCCCCGCTGACCGAAATGCTCATAGGTGCCGCGGCCGTTCGCGCCGAGGACACCGACGGAGTGCGAGTCGTCGAGGCCGATGAGGCCGCCGTACGGCGCGAGCACCCGCACATAATCCGGGACCGGGGCGATCAGGCCGAAAGTCGGAAAGACGCCGTCCGTCAGGAGGAACGGCCGCTCCTTCGGCCTCAGGATTTTTTTGAGCCGGACCGCCAGGTCGTTGGGGTCGCGGTGCCGGAACGTGTGGACCGGTTTGCCGGCCGTCGCCGCGCCGTCGCGGACGCTGAAATGGGCCGTCTCGTCGATGAAGATGACATCGTACGCCGCCGCTAGGCCCTGGGCGAGGACGAGGTTGGCGAAATAACCGGACACGAAGTAGACGGCATCCTCGGTCCCGAAATAGTCGGCCAGACGGCGTTCGACGTCGAGAAGGACGGGATTGTTGCCGAAACCCGAGCGGGTCGTGCCGCTGTGCGTCCCATATTTATGGTAAGCCTCGACGCCGGCCTTGATGAGCTCGGGGTGGCCGTGGAGCCCGAAGTAGCCTGTCCCGCCGAAATAAACATAAGTCCGTCCGTTGATGACGGTCTCGGCGCCCGGCGCGCTCTCCATGACGAACATGTCGCCGTAGGGCGAGCCGGGCTGCGGCGTCGGCTGGGCGAACTCCTCGACGAAGAGGTCGCCGAAGCGCAGGTCGAGGAGGAATGCGCCCGCTCCGCCGGCCGACGTCTTGAGGAAGTTACGGCGTCCTTTCATTGCGTCCTCCTCTCTTCCTAGCTTTCGACACCGAAAGCAGGCTTCTTCGACTTCCACTTGCCGCGGGTGAAATCCGGGCATTCGATGGGGACATAGCCCGCCGCGATGGACTTCTCCGAGAGCGGAATGATCGAGCTCATCAGGACCGAATCGTAAACGTCGATGGGCGTCTGGATCTTGCGGCGCGCGGCTTCGAGGAAAAGCGCCAGTTCGAGGTAGTCCGTCCCGCCGTGCCCGGCCGCCTCGGCTTTCGCCCCCATTTCCCGCCACCAACGGTGGTCGTGTTTCTCCTGGTAAGGCGGGAAGGGTTCCCACTCGTGGTATTTCGGGCTGCGGTCCGTGAGGTAGAGCGCGTTCCGCTGCTCGTTGTAGATGCCGAGCGTCCCCTGCAGCTCCCACTGGTTGTCATAGGGCCGCGGAAGCTGCATGTCGTACTTGACATAGATCGTGTTGCCCTTCTTCGTCCGGACGAGGGTCGTCACGATATCGCCCTGGGCGTACTTAAGCTTGGCGTTCGGATGCTCCTTCCCGAACTTCCGCTCGAAGTAGGCGTTAATCCCGAGCGAGCGGTTGGCCATCGAGACGGCCGTCGCGAAATAATCTCCGCAGCCGAGGTCGAGCCACGGCCAGACGGGCCCCAGGGCATGGGTCGGGTATTGGGAGCGGTTGTGCTTGATGAGGTAGCGGCCGCCCCAGCGCATCTCGCCCGTCGGGGCGAAAAACCAGTGGTCGATGCAGTCGTGGGTGTGGGAGCACTGGACGTGGACGAGCTCGCCGAAAATCCCCTGGCGGACCATATTGAGGAGGGCGAGGTTGTCGCGCCGGAAGCTCCAGTTCTCGAGCATCATGCAAGGGACACCCGTCTCCTCATGGACGTTGACGAGCTCCCAGCATTCCTCGAAGGTCATGGCCGCGGGCACCTCGACGGCGGCGTATTTGCCGTTGCGCATGGCGGCCACGGCCATCGGCGTGTGCCACTCCCAGAAGGAGGCGATGACCACGGCGTCGATGTCGTCGCGCCACAGGAGCCGCTGGAAATCCTCGGGGTCTTTGCCGTAGCCATCGGGCTTCGGATGCCCGGCTTTGACGACCATGTCTTGCGCCTGGGCCAGGGCTTCGGTATTGATGTCGCAGAGCGCGGGGAACTCGACGCCCGGCAGGCTGAGCATGACGCCGAGGAGACCGCGGCCGCGGCCGCCCGTGCCGATGACGCCGACCCGGACCTTCTTGCCGCCCGGGGAGGACTGCGGGGAAAGGCCGCCCGTGAAATCGGCCAGCATGAATCCGGCTGAGGCGGCACCCGTCGTCTTGAGGAACGTGCGGCGGTTCATACCCGGGCTCATGTCGTCCTCCTTCGGGGGTCTCTGGATCCGGGCACCTTAAGTATCTTCCAGCCGCCGAGGATAAAGCAACATGGATTTCGTGATTTTGCGGGAAACGGTCCAAGGCTGGATTGTGCTGTTCCCCGTAATTGATATCTGGGCTCCAGGATGAGCCTGGCCGACAAGAAATAGACTGGGAAAAGAACGTCCTCTCCTTATATAATGATCGTATGAAAAAGCTGCGCTGGGGGATCCTGGGCTGCGCCCGCATCGCCGAGAAAGCGCTCGTCCCGGCCATCCGGGAGTCGGCGAACGGTGTGCTCTACGGCATCGCTTCCCGCAACCCGCGCCGGGCCGCGGAGTGGGCGGCGAAGCACGGCTTCGAACGCTCTTACCGAAGCTACCAGGACCTGCTCGACGACCCGGCGATCGACGCCGTCTACAACCCGCTCCCGAACGACCTCCACGCGCCCTGGTCCGTCAAGGCCGCGAGGGCCGGCAAGCACGTCCTCTGCGAAAAGCCTCTGGCCCTCTCCGCGGCCGAGGCCCGGCGGATGTTCGCCGCCGCCCGCCTGGCGCGCGTCCTTCTCATGGAAGCCTTCATGTATCGCTTCCACCCGCAGTTCGAGATCGTCCAGGCCCTCATCGCTTCGGGCGAAGTCGGCGAGCCGCGCGTCGTCCGGGCCTCCTTTACCTTTCCCTACGATGGCCCACTCGACGACTATCGCTGGTCGCGCGCCCACGGCGGCGGGGCCCTTTACGATGTCGGCTGCTATACGATCAACGCCGCCCGGACGGTCTTCGGGGCCGAGCCGGTCCGCTGTTTCGCCGCCGGAAGATTCCACCCGCGGCGCCGGGTCGACATGACCGTCGGGCTCGTTCTTGAATTCCCTCGCGGCCGTCTCGCTCTCCTGGACTGCAGCTACGAGAGCCAGTTCCAGAGCGAACTCGCCATCGTCGGCGGCGAGGGCCGGATCGCTCTGGATCGCGCTTTCTCCGCCAAGCGGTTCGACGTCGAGATCGGGATCAAGAAGGGCGACGAG
>Ga0224495_10002105_pt1 | contig 13349 bp, 8 predicted proteins | sample SF_Jul11_sed_USG_FD_168128 | JGI IMG/M metagenome (GOLD analysis project Ga0224495, IMG submission 168128) | Sediment microbial communities from San Francisco Bay, California, United States - SF_Jul11_sed_USGS_4_1 | ecosystem: Environmental > Aquatic > Marine > Sediment | place: USA: California... | reverse complement strand
CCGACGCCGACCGCTTGCCAGCGCAACGCGATCCACAGTTGGGTATCATCAGTCTGGCTAATTTTAGATCCGAAACGCTCAATACCGATGCACAGGGCTTTCGTTGCACCGTACGCGACGGGTGTACGTTAACATTAGAGGAATTTGAGCAGGGTGCAGTGCATAAGGGTTTGGTGTTAGGAAACAGTGTCGCCTACGGCATAGGTGTCAGCGGCGATGATCGCACCGTCGCAAGCCAGTTGAATTTACGTACACCGGATATCTGCTGGTATAACATGGCGATACGTCGCTCCAGTTTACGCCAAGAGGTGGAGGTCCTCCGGCGTTTTAACCGGGCTCAACTAGCCTATGTGGTGTGGCTTTCGGGGGTAAACGACCTGAATTTTTTTGTCACGGGTCTGGCGAGCCACCTGCTGTCGCGAGCCCGCGGGGAAATACGCTTGCAAACAGTGGATTGGGCGGCTAAATATCATCGATTTAAAGAGGGTGTGCGCGCCGACCTGTGCGCGATGGCAAGTAATTTGCGCGTAAATGAAGTGCAAGTGCTGTTTTGTTTGCAACCTTTGTGGAGTTGGTCAAAAAAGCCGTTGACCGCGCAAGAATCCGCGCTGTTCTCCGTGTTTGACGCCAGCGTTGACAAACCCTTGCGACGCGCGTTGGGGGCCTTAATCGCGCCTTTGCATGCAGATTATGCGCAATGTATTGCCGAAGGATGCCAACAGGCGGGTTTCCACTTTCTTGACTTGAACAGTCATATTGATTTTAACCAAAATGGGGTATGGACGTATATTGATCGCCTGCATCTGACAGATACGGCACACGCCCAAGCGGCGGATATTATTGAAAAGCACTATTATATACGTACCTAAATAATGATAGGGCATTTCCAATAATTCGATCAATGGACGCGGCGCTAGACGGAAAGCGGCGAAAAAGCGGAGTTTAAACGGCGTCAACTGCAAAAAAGACCCACATTTAGAGCCACTTTATAGCGATGCAATGCGCCCATCAGCTAATTTTTAGAGATGCCCTATAAATCGAGCGCTGAATAAGTCGATATTTCTATGTAGCTTTTATGTAAGGACGTTCGAGTGTCAGTCTATGTTGATTAAACGGAAACTTCAAATTACAGGGTTCACGGTCATTGTCCTGATATTGCTGGGGATGGGCGCGCAGTATATAACGCTCAATTCTGTCGTCAGTATGAATGACGGTACCCAGCGATTGGCGAACGTAGAACTCAATATGAGCCGATTGGTACGCTATGAAAAAGAATTTTTTGCCAGTAATGTGGCGTCTCATGTCGATGCGCATAAGCAGACAGTTGCGGTTCTTAACGCCGATTTCGCTGAGTTGAGGGACAAGTATTTCACCGCTGTGGAGGAGTCACAACGAATTGTAGTGGCGATCAACGCGCTGACTGCGTATGCAAAGCTGTTTTATGAATTGGCTGAAACTCAAAAAAGTGTCGGATTGGGACGTGAATCCGGTTTGATCGTTGAATTGCATGCGTCAGCGCACAAGGCGGAGGCATTGATAGGCGAACAAAAAAGTGAAACCATGTTGCGTCATTTACTCGCACTGCGGCGGTACGAAGAAACATATTTGCTGCGCAGGGTGGAGACCAATGTCCGGGAATTCGAGGCGGCGTATGCGGAGTTTATGAAGTCGTTGGGGACGCGGTCATGGCCGAAATCGGCGCGGCAACAAGTCGCGGAATCGATGGCCGCATATCGCCAATTTTTTTTGAAAATTGTAGAGAGTGAACAATTAGGTGGGGCTAAAGATACGGATGGTAAGAATGTTGCGTTGAACGCAGCGATGCACGAAGCGGAGACCGTCATAGATGAACTGGATAGTGCGCTGGATGCGCGTACGCAGCGCCGAATTCGCACCGCACAGTTTACACAAGTCGTTATGTCGATTGCGGTTTTGGCGCTTATTGTGGTTGCGCTGGCAATGATCTACAAACGCTTAGTGAGTTCGCTAGATAAATTGCTAAGAGGGATGCTCGATGCGTCAAAAAACAAAGACCTTTCGATACGGATAGCGGTTTCCGGTGTGGATGAATTCGCGCAGACTGCGCAGGCGTTTAATCAGATGTCCGCAGAATATGAGGGCATCATGCAACGGCTGTTAAAATCGTCGTTGGGTTTGAGTGGCACCGCCAGTGAATTGGTCGCGATCACCGAACGCACCAATCAAGGGGTGGGCAAACAACACCACGAGAGCGATCAAGTCGCTACGGCGATGAACGAAATGGCGGCGACCGTGCAAGAGGTCGCGCGTCATGCAGCGGAGGCGGCCACCGCCTCTAGCGCGGCATCTGACCATGCGAGGCAAGGGAAAGACGTGGTGACACGTGCAAGCAATGGGTTGCGCACGCTGGCGGATGAGGTTAAAAACACTGCAAACGCGATTTCTCAGGTTGAAAAAGAAAGCGCAAATATCGGCACCGTGCTGAGCGTCATTCAGGGCATCGCGGAACAGACGAATTTGTTGGCGTTAAATGCCGCTATTGAGGCCGCTCGCGCGGGGGAGTCAGGGCGGGGGTTTGCGGTGGTTGCTGATGAGGTGCGCACGCTCGCGCAACGCAGCAAGGAATCTACCGAAGAGATCAAGGCCATCATTGAGCGTCTCCAAGCGGTTGCACGCACGGCAGTGCAAGCGATGGACGCCGGATTAAAACAAAGCGCGATCGCGGTGGAGCAAGCGGATGCGGCGGGCGCTTCCTTGGAGCAAATCGCCGATGCGGTGATTAAAATCAACGATATGAATTCGCAGATTGCGACGGCGGCGGAAGAACAATCCGCCGTTGCAGAGACGGTCAACGCGAGTGTCACCACCATCGCGGGGATTTCCGATGAAACGGCGCAGATGGCGCGTGAGACGTTGGTCTCAGGAAATAAATTGGCGACACTCGCGATGGAATTGCATCAAGCCATTAGCGTTTTTAAACTCCAGGCGGCGTTGGATTTATCCAAGGCGAAAAGCGCGCATCTCGCGTGGAAGGCGAAATTGCGGTCGTTTTTAGATGGCAAACAATCCTTGACGTTGCAAGAGGCGGTGTCGCACAAGCACTGTATCCTGGGCAAGTGGTATTATAGCGAAGGGTTGCAAAAATTTGGGCATATCAAGGCGATGCAGGATGTAGAGGCGCCGCATGCGGAGATGCACGGACTGATTAAAACGATTATCGAACTAAAGGAGAAAGGCAATAATATCGAGGCCGAAAAGGTATATGAAAAGGTCGGACCGTTATCTGAACGCATTGTTGGACTTTTGACTGACGTGGAACGGGCTGCAGTGGCGATGGAAGGGGCAGCGATCAACGCCGCGTAAGTTAAAAGCGGGCAGGCGGTGAGCCTGCCGAGTTAGCCTAATCTCTGCTACCTGACTTCTACGCGCGTCGCGCTCATTGTGCCATTGGCGCTGAGTGTGATATTGCCATTGACGTCACGTCCCGTTGCGGTCCACGCCCCACTGAGCAGCGTGCCGGTAGAATCCAACGTAAGCGTATAATCTATTGTGTTTGTGCCGATAAATTGCCCCGCATAGTTTTGGTTGTCCGGCGCGCCTTGCATCGGCAGGATAAATCTCGCGACATAACCCCCATTCGGTTCGCTGCGCCAGGAACCCAATCCAGGCGCGTATAGGATGGTGCCTAACGGATGGTAAGGCGAATATAACGGATGGCTCTCTGCCAGCACGCCGCCCCCTGAAAAACTAAAAAGATCGAGAAAATCGCCAAACCCCGGGGGGGTTTGTATGGAAACATTCGCCTTCCAGGTGCCAATGATATCCGGGATACCCGCCGCACCGCTGTTATGTACAGGTGCGAGTGCAAATAATCCCAGGACCAGCCATTGGCGCCACACAGTTATTGACATAAATACTTCCTTTTCAACATGATAGGGTTAGGAACGAAGCCATGCCGATGCAAATCACCGGCCAACCACCCTCACTATAGGCAAGGGAAAATATAGGAAAATAGCTGAATAGTGGTAGAATAACGCCCCTACGCGCGCCCAGGCGCACGCTATTGAGTAAACTTGAGGATTTAGACAATGCAAATCGGCGTTACCCTGCAACAATATTTGCTCATAGAGCAAAAGAAAAACTCCAAAGTAGACAACGACTTAATCGGATTATTCGGCGATGTCGCGGTGGCCTGTAAGAACATTTCCAATGCGGTGCGCCACGGTGCGCTGTACGGCGTGTTGGGCAGCGCGGGTAGTGAAAACGTGCAAGGCGAGACCCAAAAGAAATTGGACGTGATGTCTAACGAAGTCTTTATTCACTCTACCGAACGCAATGGTTATCTCGCCGGCCTGGCGTCGGAAGAGATGGACGAGATCTACCATATTCCCGTGCAATTTCCGCGCGGCAAGTATTTAATGACCTTCGATCCGCTCGATGGCTCGTCGAATATCGACGTCAACATCACCGTCGGATCGATTTTTTCTATACTGAAAAATCCCAAAGGCACAGCCAAACCGGATACGCAGGATTTCTTACAACCCGGCACCGCGCAAATCGCCTCCGGCTTTTGTTTATACGGCCCGTCTACGATGATGGTGATGACGGTAGGTGACGGCGCGCAAGGTTTTACGTTGGACAGCGGTATCGGCGAATTCATCTGGACGCACGAAAATATACAAATCACGCCCGATACGAAAGAGTTTGCGATCAACACCTCCAATCAACGTTTCTGGGAAGCGCCGGTGAAGCGCTATATCCAAGAATGTAAAGACGGTCAAACCGGCCCGCGTGGCAAGGATTTTAATATGCGTTGGGTGGCCTCGATGGTCGCGGAAGTCTATCGCATATTAAATCGCGGCGGCGTGTTTTTATATCCGCGTGACACCAAGGATTTGAAAAAACCTGGAAAATTGCGCTTGTTGTACGAGGCCAATCCGATGTCGTTCATCGTTGAACAAGCGGGCGGCGGCAGCACCACCGGCTATGAACGCATTATGGAGATCAAGCCTGACGCGTTGCATCAACGCGTGCCGGTGATCCTGGGTTCTAAGAACGAAGTCGACTTACTGAATCAATACCATAAATAATCGGCTTTAATGCTGAGATTTTTTGTAGCCCGGCGCCCTGCCGGGCTATTTTCTTATATGGGGACCTCTAAAAATTCGCAATCGTTAGTTAAAAAAATCCATTCACCGTTCAATAATCGGTACAAACCGTAAGTGTCCTCCGTGTGAGAATGATTATCAATCAAATCAACCCGGGTATGCAGCGGACGTAGGCTTGGACGCGAAAATTGCATACCAATAGGTGATTCGTACATTCCAGGAGTTTCCGATGGACACGATTACCAAACGCATAGACGCCATCACGGCCATACCTTCGCAGTATTTGAGTGTGACGCCCCCGATACCGCGTTCTGTAAAAATTGAACTGACCGCGCGTTGTGATTTCAACTGTTTTTTTTGTGCGTCAGGCGCGCGATTGCGCAAAAAATCGGATATGTCGTGGGAGTTCTATACACGTGTCGTCAAAGAAATGCGTGACTCCGGTGTGGAAGAACTCGGCTTGTTTTATCTAGGGGAATCCTTTTTATGCGACTGGTTAGCCGATGCGGTGCGCTATGCGAAACAGGACTGCGGTTATCCCTATGTGTTCTTGACCACGAACGGGCGCCTCGCCACTCCGGACCGCGTGGAAGACGTCATACGCGCCGGGCTAGACAGTTTAAAATTCAGTTTTAACAACGCAGATGCCGCACAATTTCACGAGGTCACTCGCGTCAAGGCAAAGGAATTCTCGAAGGTCGTGGATAATTTGAAGGCGTCGCGCGCGGTGCGCGATAAGGTACTATTAGAGACCGGTCACCGTTGCGGTCTGTATGCGTCGAGCATACGTTATGACGGTGAACAGTTAACACGTATGGAAGAGGCGGTGGACGACGTACGTCCCTTTCTCGATGAGCATTATTGGTTGCCGTTGTACGGACAGGCAGGGCTGACTGCGGGCGCTAACGGCACCGTTGCGATTGCGGGCAACCAGGGACGTATCGGCGCGTTACGCCCGCCATTGCCATGTTGGTCTTTGTTCACGGAAGGGCACATCACCTATGACGGCACCCTGTCCGCGTGTTGCTTTGATCACGACGGCCGTTTTAATATGGGCGATCTAACGAAACAGTCGTTCAAGGACGCCTGGATAAGCCAGCCGTTTCAAGCGCTGCGTGACGCGAATCTGCGCCAAGATGTGACTGGCACCGCCTGCGCGCAATGTATGGCCTATGGCAGTTTAAAAGAAGAATGTGACGGCGCGGCGAAACCCATGCGCTATGTGGCAGGCGCCCGCGAACAATAAACAGGATAATATGGTTGACTTCAACTAACTAAATCAGCGGTTTTAGTGTTGGTCGCGCAATTTAAAGTCATTGATCAATGCGCGCAGACCGTTGGCCAACTTAGCGAGGTCCATACTCGCCTCAAACACGTTGCGCATCGCGGCAGCGGTTTGGTTTGTGCCGTCATTGATGCGTATCACATTTCTGCTCACCTCTTCAGCGACGGAGGACTGCTGTTCCGCAGCTGAAGCAATTTGATGATTTTGCTGATTGATTTTATCGACGGATGCAGTGATACGTTCCAGAGATTCCCCAGCGCTCCGCGCTTGAATAACGCTTTCTTTTACTTTATCTTGCCCCTGCCTCATCAGTACCGCCGCCCGCTTTGCATCTACTTGCAGACGCCCGATAATGGTTTGTATCACCTGAGTGGATTCTTGTGTACGATTGGCTAGCATGCGCACCTCATCTGCGACCACTGCGAACCCACGCCCTTGTTCGCCGGCGCGCGCCGCCTCAATAGCGGCATTCAGCGCCAGTAAATTTGTTTTGTCGGCGATATCCTTTATCACCGACACTACGCTGCCGATCTCATTGCTTTGAGTGTCTAATCCATTCATTACCTCAACAATTTTTTCCACTTCGTCGGCAACGTGATTGATGTCGGATATTGTTGCGTTCACCACTTGTCTGCCTTTGTTGGAGGCCTCATCTGCCGTTTGTGCGGCAATGGAAGCGGATTCTGTTGCCTGAGCGACCTCTTTCACCGTGGCCGACATCTGGGTGATCGCGGACGCGACCGATTCGGTTTCGGTTAACTGGGTGTCGATGCTGGTTTTTACCTCTTTTGTAGTGCCTTCGAGTTCCTCCGCAGCCGAAGACAAGGTCAGTACAGAGGATGAAAAGCGTTGTATTACACTGTTGTAGTTTCTGACAATAGTATTGATATCCGCTTCTATATCCTTCATTTCATCTTCCGTGTCAAAATGTAATTCAGTGCAAAGGTCACCCTCCGCGACGCGTTTTGCGACCTCATCCACTTTGTCCACATTATCTTTGATATTTATGTACATGCCAATATATAGATAAAGCACTAGTGCAAGCGAACAGAGTATCGTTGCAATAAAAACCGTTTGACTGAATTTATGCTCGTCAATCCGCTTAGATACGAGCGCGTGAATTGAAAATTGCATATCGTTGAACAATGTCAGTGCCGTCTCTATCGTCTCGGTGCCAAGTGCAAAATAATCTTTACTGGTGATACCCGTTCCTGAGGGATTCAAAATTTTTTCATTCGTAGTTTTTATGTAATCTGTGACCATCGATTTGGCCTTATCGCTGGCAGCGCCGTAGGCATCTTTTAGTGCAGGATTTTCCGCGTAGACTAAAGCCAGGCTTTTATCCAGAGTTGAGTTTAATTGTTGCAGGCGATCCAATAGTATTTTCAGTTTGATTGATTCATCTTGGCTCACAGCGCCACGTGTAGCGGCACCGGCGCCGGTGCCGCGCAATTGGCTGGTGAGTTCTATCAACCAAGGTAAGCGCTTGGTCATGATGTCGACGATGAAATGGCCATCGTTAGATGAATCTAGATCCATTTTAGATTGAATCGAGACAAGTTCAATTATGTTGATAACACCGGAGATGAACGTCGTATGTGCGGAGAATGCGTTCGATGCATGCATGTTAAACGAATTATTGCTAATGTCCGTCCATTGCGCTTTTAAGTTATTGGTCAACGCAGCGGTTTTTAATGGGTCGTTATTGCTAGTGTTTATTTGGTCAATATCGGAAAGCGCTTGCGCTATCTGTGGCCGAATTGCGAGTATATTTTCCTTAAATTCCAAGCCGCCATTTAGATATGCATTGGTCAAACCGCGGTGCTGGGGTGCATATTTGATGAGTGAGCGCAATGGCTCAAAATATGGAATGCCAATCGCTTCCATATTTAAAACTTTAGCACTGTTGTGCATTTCGAAAAGAACTCGTGCGGAAGCATAGAATAGCGGGCAACAGAATAGCAAGGAAACTATGCTGAATTTTGTAATAAACCGAAGTCGCTTGGTAAGCGCGATAGCGGGTTTGAAAAAAAAATGGTCGCGCACGCATCTACCTCTAGGCAATGTGGCAACATTTTAGACACCTTCACAATAATTAAGGTGGTACGTTCTAGTACGGATAATGGGTTATTAGACACTCACTATCCGTGCGCGCAAACGTACATAAATAGCGGTAGATATCGACAAACCTTTAGCGAACCTCGGGGTCTTGGCGACAACCGTGCAGGTTGTATCGCGAATGGAATTCGTTGCCGGTCTGCAGTGTAAGATGTACAACCACCCATATTTCATTTCCTTCCGCTGCTCGTGCATAGACGCGTTGCCATTACGCGTAACTTCTAAAATTCGGCGTTGAGTGATAGAGTGCCAACGCGAATTTTTAACGCAAAAAACCGTCGGCACATTCCAATATTAACCAGCTTGTGTGAGCGCGAAATGCCATTTATGGTACTGATTTTGCAGAAAAAAGCGGCTAAGTAATCGTGTTAGGCACCATCAGAAAATCCGTAGGAGCCGCGGAACTGCGTCGCAAACGGATATGGGCGAGGGTTGTGTAGCGGTGAATGATGTGCAGGCGCTGGTCTTTTGAATCTTCCAGCTTTCGTTTTTTCGCGCCACGCCAACTTGGGTATCGTTGAATAAACTGAGGATACTTATACAAATGGGGAGAGACTTTGTCTGTTGCAGTTTGGTGCGATTCAATGGGGTATTCGCGGCGTGGTCTCATTAAAACTTTTTTACTAGGGATTAACCAGCTGAATAGACTAAATATTTTGACCGTTGTAGGGTAATGGGGCTAAACTGAAAACATAGGGAGTAACTATGACGTCGAGAACGACCCAGCAATTTAGTGTGTTAATAATGAGTACGCTCGCGTTTACCGTCTGCTTTGCGGTATGGATGATGTTCGCGGTCATTGGCATTCCGATCAAAAAAACACTGGGCTTAAATGAAACGGAATTCGGATTGCTGGCGGCCACGCCCGTGCTGACGGGTTCGTTGATTCGACTGCCGTTAGGTATGTGGACGGATAAATACGGCGGCCGTATCGTGTTCTTTTTGTTGATGCTGTCTACCGTTATACCCATTTATCTTATCTCCTACGCAACAGAGTTCTGGCAATTCCTGACGGCCGGATTATTTGTGGGGGTCGCGGGTGGATCGTTTTCGGTAGGCATCGCGTACTGCGCGCGTTGGTTTACCAAAGAAAAGCAAGGCCTTGCAATGGGTGTGTTCGGGGCCGGAAATTCAGGTGCCGCAGTAACAAAATTTGTTGCACCCGCGATAGTAATTGCGTGGGGCTGGGAAATGGTGCCGCAAATTTATGCCGCAACCATGTTGGTCACCGCGCTGGCGTTTTGGATGTTTACGTTCAGCGATCCAAAACATCAGGTGCCCAGCACGGTTACCGTGAAAGATCAATTGAAGGCGTTAAAAGATTGGCGCGTGTGGAAATACTGTCAATTTTATTCGATAGTATTTGGCGGATATGTTGCACTTTCTTTGTGGATGGTGAAATATTACGTCACTGAATATGGCTTCGATATAAAAACCGCGGCGCTACTTGCAGCGTGTTTCTCGTTGCCGGGTGGCGTATTACGCGCGGCGGGGGGATGGTTGTCAGACAAGTGGGGTGCCCACACGGTCACGTGGTGGGTATTTTGGGTGTCACTCGTGTGTCTATTCTTTCTGTCTTATCCGCAAACCGATTTTACGATCCACACGGTGAACGGCCCGCAAACCTTCCATATCGGCCTAAGTCCAACGGTGTTTACGATTTTTATGTTCATCGTCGGCGTATCATGGGCCTTTGGTAAGGCCTCGGTTTTCAAATATATTTCAGACGAGTATCCGCATAACATCGGCGTAATCTCCGGCATCGTAGGGCTGATGGGGGGGTTAGGCGGGTTTATTTTGCCGATCATGTTCGGCGCGTTGGTGGACTTAACCGGTGTGCGGTCTTCCGCGTTTATGTTGTTATTCGGTGTCATCTGGGCGTCTCTGATGTGGATGTATTTTACTGAGGTGAAACCGATGTATGCCTCCAAAAAGTCAGCTTTCAAGCGCAAATCATAGGAGATTTCAATGTCCACAGACATTAAGGACTGGAACGTAGAAGATACGAAATTTTGGGAAAGCACCGGCAAACGCATCGCCTATCGCAACCTTTGGATATCCGTCCCGGCGCTGCTTTGCGGCTTCGCGGTGTGGATGATGTGGGGCATCATTACGGTGCAAATGTATAATCTGAATTTCCCTTTTACTAAGGAAGAATTGTTTACGCTAACCGCGATTTCCGGTCTTGCGGGTGCGACGATGCGTATCCCGTCCTCGTTTTTTATTCGAATCGCAGGCGGACGCAACACGATATTTTTGACCACCTCGATGTTGCTGGCACCCGCGATAGGCACTGGCATCACGCTGCAACATCCTGAATGGCCGTTATGGGTTTTTCAATTGATGGCGTTGTGGTCTGGCGTGGGCGGCGGTAACTTTGCCAGCTCAATGTCGAATATCACGACATTTTTTCCAAAGCGTTTACAGGGCACCGCGCTCGGTCTAAACGCCGGGCTAGGCAACTTCGGCGTTACGACGATGCAGATCGTCATTCCGTTGGTGATGACGGTAGGGATCTTCGGCGCGTTTGGCGGGGCTGGTACCGACTTGGTAAAAGACTCCGGCTGGATATTCGGAAAAATCCCCGCAGGTACGCACACGTTTATCCAAAACGCCGGATTCGCGTGGTTAATCACGCTGGTGCCGTTGTCCGTGTTGTGTTGGTTCGGCATGAATAATTTATTGCCGATCTCACCGAATATTGGGGGTACCCTCGCGGCGTTCGCGAAGGTGACATGGTTGTTTACGCTGTCCTTCGTTCCGGCGATTATCGGGCTTTATTTTTATCTCCCCGCGCCCACCGGGTTGGGCTTGCTGAATATGTGGGTCGCGTTACCGTTGATTATCGTCGGCACGTTATTTTTAATGAAACTAGCGGCGCTGGGCGCGATGAAAGAGGGCATTACTAAGCAGTTTGCGATCTTCTCAAACAAGCACACCTGGTCGATGACGGCACTGTATGTGGTCACCTTCGGATCTTTCATTGGTTTTTCAATGGCGTTGCCGTTGTCTATCACGGTGATCTTCGGTGATAAACATATACTCGATCCGTTGACCAATACATGGCAGCATATCAAAAACCCCGCAGGTCCCTCGGCGTTGACCTATGCATGGATAGGACCTTTTGTGGGCGCGTTGATCCGCCCGGTCGGCGGTTGGATATCCGACAAAATGGGTGGCGCAAAGGTGACGCAGATTATCTCCGTCGTGATGGTCGTCGCATCTGCCTACGTCGGGTATATCATGTTGCAGGCCTATCGTTCGCCGACGCCGGAACAATATTTTGTGGAATTCTTGGTGGTGTTCATCGTATTGTTTGCCGCCACCGGCGTTGGCAACGGATCTACATTTCGCACCATCGGCGTTATTTTTAACCGAGAACAGGCGGGTCCGGTGCTGGGGTGGACGTCTGCCGTCGCCGCCTATGGTTCGTTTATCGCGCCGGAAATTATAAAAGGGCAAGTGAAGGCGGGTACACCGGAGATGGCGATGTATGGCTTCTCTATTTTCTACGCGCTGTGTTTGATCGTAAATTGGTGGTTTTACTTGCGAAAAAATTCAGAAATAAAAAACCCATAGTGAATCCAGGTCGACGCGGGGCGGCCGTGCCTGTCGGTATCAACATTTTGTTTTGCATTAGTTCCGAGGGAGTGTAACGATGAGTCATTTTTTGGATCGGTTAAAATTCTTTACGCGTGTTAAAGATACGTTTTCCAACGGGCACGGCATCGTCACTGATGAAGACAGAAAGTGGGAGGATGCGTATCGTCATCGTTGGCAGCACGATAAAGTCGTGCGATCCACGCATGGCGTAAATTGCACGGGTGGCTGTTCGTGGAAAATCTTCGTCAAAAACGGCCTGGTTTCTTTTGAGATGCAACAAACGGATTATCCGCGTACGCGACCTGACATGCCCAATCACGAGCCACGCGGGTGTCAACGCGGCGCCAGCTTTTCATGGTATCTCTACAGCCCGCATCGCGTAAAATATCCGTTGATTCGTGGACGTTTGTTAGAACTCTATCGCGCCGAGCGTAAAGCGGGGAAAGACCCCGTTGAGGCCTGGACGGCGATCCAAAATGACGCGGAGAAGCGGAAAAAATACACTGCCGTGCGCGGCTTGGGCGGGTTTGTACGTACGCATTGGGACGAGGTAACAGAAATTATCGCCGCCGCGAATGTGCATACGATTAAAAATCATGGTCCGGACAGGATCTTCGGTTTTTCGCCGATTCCTGCGATGTCGATGATCAGTTATGCGGCGGGCTCACGTTATCTGTCGCTGATCGGCGGTGCCTGCGGAAGTTTTTATGACTGGTATTGCGACCTGCCGCCCGCCAGCCCGCAAACCTGGGGCGAACAAACCGATGTGCCAGAGGCGGCAGATTGGTATAACTCGACATATCTCATTGTGTGTGGCGCGAATCTGCCGATGACACGCACACCCGATGCGCATTTTTATTCCGAGGTGCGTTATAAAGGCGCGAAGGTCGTGTCTATGGCGCCGGATTACGCAGAATACGTCAAGTTCGCCGATCTGTGGATGCCTATCCGTCAAGGCACCGATGCGGCGGCGTTTTTGGCGATGGGACATGTCGCGCTCAAGGAATTCTTTATCGACAAAAAGGTCGATTACTTTCAAGAATACGCGCGTACCTACACGGATTTTCCGATGCAGGTGATATTGCAAAAGCATGAAGGCCAATACATCATGGGGCGCATGCTGCGCGCGTCGGATTTACACGGAAACCTCGGCCAGACCAATAATCCAGAATGGAAAACTATTGTGTTTGACAAGAAGTCCAGCACATTTGTCGCACCCAACGGTTCCGTCGGCTTTCGTTGGGGGGAGGTAGGCA
>Ga0224495_10002103_pt1 | contig 13355 bp, 12 predicted proteins | sample SF_Jul11_sed_USG_FD_168128 | JGI IMG/M metagenome (GOLD analysis project Ga0224495, IMG submission 168128) | Sediment microbial communities from San Francisco Bay, California, United States - SF_Jul11_sed_USGS_4_1 | ecosystem: Environmental > Aquatic > Marine > Sediment | place: USA: California... | reverse complement strand
CGCGCGCAAGTACACCTACGCCGACATCGACCGCATCACCGACAATCTTGCGCTCAACCTGCTTGAACTGGGGCTCAAGCCGCTCGACCGCCTGGTGCCGACGCTGCCCAACGTCGCCGAATTTGTCTTGCTCTACTTCGCGCTGCAGAAGATCGGCGCGGTGCCGATCGCGGCACTCGTCACCCACCGCTACGCGGAGATCAGCCAGTTCGTCCAGCTCTCGGGAGCGGTCGCCTGCGTCTATCCCGAGCAGGTCGGCGAGCATCGCTTCGCCGAAACCATCGCACGCGTGCAGAAGGAGCAGCCCGGACTCAAGTTTCGCATTGTGTTCGGACGCCCCGGCCCGGGGGAGGTTTCGCTCACCGATCTGATCGAGCGCCCGGCGCGCCGGCCGCGCAGCGACCTGGAGAAGGTTCGCATCGATCCGAACGATCCGGCGATCTTCCAGCTCTCGGGCGGCACCACCGGAATCCCGAAGCTCATTCCGCGCACGCATAACGACTACGCCTACAACTCGAAGGTCGCCGCTTCCGTGTGCCGGCTGAATCGCGACTCGACGCTCCTGCTGGCGTTGCCGATCGCGCACAACCTGCCGCTCGCCTGTCCGGGGATCCAAGGCCATTACTTCAACGGCGGCCGGGTCGTTCTCTCGCCGAGCACGCGACCCGAGGAAATCTTCAAACTCATCCAGGAGCACCGTTGCACGCACCTGAAGGTCGTGCCGGCGCTGCTCGTGCGCCTGATCAACGATCCGGCGATCGCCAACTACGATCTCGGTTCGTTGACGCTGATCCAGAGCGGCGGCCAGCGCATGCAGCCGGAGGTGCGCCTGCGCGCCCAACAGCTCATGCCGGGGGCGTTTGTCCAGGAGAACTTCGGCATGTCCGAAGGGATGCTCTTTTTCGTGCGTTTCGACGATCCCGACGTGGTCAAGCTCGAGACCTGCGGCCGGCCGGTCTGCCCCGACGACGAGGTCCGGCTGCTCGATGACGACGGACGCGAGGTGGCCGACGGCGAAGTCGGCGAGCTCGCCTGCCGCGGGCCGTACACGTTGCGGGGCTATTTCGGCGTGCCCGAGTACAACACGCGCCAGTTCACACCCGACGGGTTCTATCTCTCGGGAGACCTGATGCGAAAGCATCCTTCGGGCAATTACATCGTGGAGGGCCGGAAGAAGGACCTGATCAATCGCGGCGGCGAGAAGATCAGCGCCGAGGAGATCGAGAACCTGATCCTGATGCACCCCGCGGTGCAGAATGTCGCCTGCGTGCCGATCCCCGATGCGAACCTGGGCGAGCGGATGTGCGCCTACGTTATTCTGCGCGCCGGTCTCGGCCTGACGCTGAAGGAGCTGGTCGGCTTTCTGATGGAAAAGGAAATCGCGAAGTTCAAGCTTCCCGAGCGGCTCGAAATCGTGGCCGATTTTCCCGTGTCCACCTTCGGCAAGGTATCGAAGAAGGTCCTGGTCGAGCAGGCGACGAAGAAGATGGAAGGCGAGGCGGCGGCGAAATCACCAACGGCCGGGGGATAGATCCCTTCAGGTCTGCGGCATTGGTGCGGGGACGCGGGGCGCGCCTGCATGAACGCCGGAGATCGATTGGATTCCCGGCCACGTGAAGTGTTCAAAACGGGTCTTCCGCGACCTGAACGAGACAGAGGAAAACCATGCGCATCATCGATCTGCACTGCTATCCCGGCACCCAGACCTGGCTTGACGCCCAGGGGCCTTATGTCGATGCCCTCGCCAAGTACTGGAACCGCGCATGGGTGGCGAAGACCGAGGACGAGGTCATCAAGGATTTCACGACGGCCGGGGTCGACGCCTGCCTCGTCGCGCTCGACCTGGAGACCACGGTCGCGACGCCGCCCTGCACCAACGAGTATGTGCATGCGATGTGGAAGCGCCACCCGAAGCGCGTGATTCAGTGCTGGGGCACGCTCGATCCGTTCAAGGGCGAGCTCGCGATCCGGCAGGCGCGCAAGGCCGTGCAGGAACTGGGATTCATCGGCTTTCACTTTCATCCGATCATGCAGCACTTCGCGGTTGACGACCGGCGCTTCTATCCGCTGTTCGAAGTCATCAACGAACTGAAGGCCGCGGTGATGATCGACGTCGGCACCACCGGCATGGGCGCGGGCATGCCGGGAGGCATGGGCGCGGAGCTGCGCCACGCACATCCTTCGGCGATCGACAAGCTCGCGGCCGATTTTCCGCACCTGAAGATTCTCATGGCGCACCCGGGCTGGCCCTGGGTCGACGAGACCACCGCGGTCGCGTTGCACAAGGGCAACGTCTACTGGGAGATGTCGGGCTGGGCGCCGAAATACTTCCCCGGCAACCTGAAGGTGGACATGCGCGCTCGCCTGCAGGACAAGGTGATGTTCGGCAGTGATTACCCGAGCATGCCGTACGAACGCATCCTGCGCGAATGGGGCGAGCTCGGTTACAAGGAAGAAATCATGGAGAAGATCTTCCACGGGAATGCCGAACGGGTTCTCGGCCTCTAGGGCGGCGACCGAGCCGATTCAACGAACTTTACGATTTCGGAGCGTCAAGGCGATGCGACATGCTGATCTTCCTCTTGTAGTCGATTTCCACGTACACATGCTGGAGCCCGAAGTCTTCAAGGCTTCGACCAACAAGACCGTGTTCACCGGTTTCGGCGCGAATCCGGCGAGCGCGCCGCGTCCGGGCGCGCAGCAACTGATGGGGCGCATGTTCGATCCGAAGGCCGAGATCGAGGACATGGATGCGCGCGGCATCGACATGAGCGTGGTTACCGCGAGCACGGTGTTGCAGGGGACTTCGTGGGCCGACCCGCAAACCGACCTTGCCCTGTGCCGGCGCTGCAACGACCAGGCGGCCGATTGGGCGGCGCGCTATCCGAAGCGCTTTGTCGGCAGTTGCGTGCTGCCGCTGCAGGACCCCAAGCTTGCGCTGCAGGAGCTCGATCGCGCGGTGAAGACGCTCGGCCTCAAGGTGGCCAATATCTCTTCGAGCTACAACGGCGTCTACGTAGGCGACCCGGTCTATCACCCGTTCTGGGAGGCGATCGACAAGTCGGGCATGACGGTCTGGATCCACCCCGAAGGCGTGCGCGATCCCTGGTTTCAGCGCTATGCGTTGTGGAATTCGGCAGGTCAGTCGATCGAGGAGGCCAAGTGCATGACCTCGCTCGTGTATGAAGGCGTGATGACCAAGTTCCCGAACCTCAAGGTGGTGATGGCCCACGGCGGCGGCTATTTCCCGCATTACATGGGACGCATGGACCGCAATACCGCCAATCGGCCCGATACCGTGCGCAACACCGGCGGCAAGACCCCCAGCGCGTTCCTGCGTTCGTTCTACTACGACAGCTGCGTGTACGACCCGCAGGTATTCAAGGTGCTGCTCGAGCGCGTCGGCGCCGACCGGCTCGTGATGGGCAGCGACTATCCGGTGGGCGAAGCCGATCCGGTCGGCTGGCTGCGGGACTGCGGCGTGGCGGGCGCCGAGCTCGCCCAAATCGCCGGCGGCAACGCCGCGCGGCTGCTCGGAATCGCGGCGTGAATCGGGCGCCGCGGTCGTGACCAACCTGCTGATTCTCCTCACGCTGCCAGAGGCGGTGCGCTCGCAGTACTTCAACCATATCCGCAACACCTTCCCCGAGCTGAACGTCAGCATGGTCGACCATCACAGCAAGGTGGGGCCGCATATCGGGGCGGCGGACATCCTGGTAACTTTCGGGCCGATGATGGCCGATCACGTGGTGAAGGAAGCGACCCGGCTCAAATGGATCCAGGCGCTCGGCAGCGGCGTCGACGGCATCGTCGATCTGCCCTCGCTGCGCAAGGAGGTGAGGGTCACCAATCTCCACGGCATACAGGGTGCGCCGGTGTCGGAGGCGGCGATGATGGCGATGCTCGCGCTCAGCCGCGGCCTGCCGCGCGTCGTGCGCAACCAGGATCGGCACAAGTGGGATCGCTCTCCGGCACGGTTGCTGAAGGACAAGACCGTCGGCATCTTCGGCGTCGGAGTGATCGCCGAGGAACTCGCGCCCAAGTGCAAGGCCTTCGGCATGACGGTGGTCGGGATCAGTTCGGCGAAGCGACCGGTACCCGGGTTCGACCGCATGTATGGGCGCGACGAGCTCGAGAAAGCGGTGCGCGAGCTCGATTATCTGGTGCTGCTCACGCCCTATTCGGCGGCGACGCGCGGCATCGTCGGCGAGAAGATCCTCGCGGCGATGAAGCCGGGTGCGTATCTCGTCAACCTGGCGCGCGGCGGGGTGGTCGACGAGGCGGCACTCATCGGCGTGCTGCGCGAAGGCCGCATCGCCGGCGCGGCACTCGACGTGTTCGCCGAGGAGCCGCTGCCCGAGGACCATCCTTTGTGGGACATGGACCGGGTGCTGGTCACGCCGCACCTGGGCGGCTTTTGCGACGTCTATGTCGATCACGCGCTGCCGGTGGTCGAGCGCAACCTGCGCGCCTTCCTTTCCGGCGATTACGCCGCGATGGTGAATGTCGTCAATTCCGGCAGCATGGGGGGTTCCTGATGGCGCAAGATGAGACACGCCTTTGCGATGCGGTTCCGGCGACCGAACTGGAACGCCGCTGGGCCGCGGTGCGCGCGCTCATGCGCGACGAGGGTCTTGAGGCGCTGGTGCTGCAGAACGCCAACGACTGGCTCGGCGGCTACGTGCGCTGGTTCACCGGCGCGCCGGCGAACAATGCCTATCCGCGCTCGTTGATCTTTCCCGCGCACGGGCAGATGACGAGCGTCGGCCAGGGGCCCTTCGGCGGGGTCAACGAGTTCGACGGCCGCGATCCGCTTGCCTATGGCGTGGGCCGCCAGCTCTTTACGCCGAGCTACGTCTCGGCCGCCTACACCGCCGATTACGATGCCGATCTGGTGCTCGCCGAGCTACGTCGCGCCGGCTGGCGCACGATCGGGCTTGTCGCACCGGCCTCGATGTACCACGGTTTTGCACGCCGACTCGATGAGGGGCTGTCGGCGGAGGGCGTGCACAGCGTCGACGCGACCGAATGGATCGACGCACTGAAGGCGATCAAGAGCGACGAAGAACAGTCGCGGCTGCGGCGCACCGCCGCGATGCAGGACGCGGTGTTCGCGAAAGTGTGCGAATTCGTGCGCCCCGGCCTGAAGGACTTCGAGGTGGCGGCCTACGCGCAGTATGTCGGCCAGCAACTGGGCAGCGAGCAGGGGATTTTCATCGGCTCTTCGGCACCGGCCGGACAGCCGGCGATGTTCCGCCCGCGCTCGCAGCAGGGGCGCGAGCTGCGCGCGGGCGACACGCTGACGCTGCTCATCGAAAACAACGGCGCGGGCGGCTACTACACCGAGCTGTCGCGTCCGATCGTGCTCGGCAAGGCGGCCCAGGAGGAAAAGGACCTCTGGGCCTTCGTGCTCGAAGCGCAGCAGGCGACGCTCGATCTGCTGCGCCCGGGCGCGTCGTGCCGCGCGATCTTCGAGCAATACAACGCTTTCCTGCGCGCGCGCGGCCGTCCGGAGGAGAAGCGCCTGCACTGTCACGGCCAGGGCTACGATATGGTCGAGCGGCCGCTCATCCGACACGACGAGAGCATGTCGATCGCCGCGGGCATGTGCATCGTGGTGCACCCGGCGGTGAAGACCGAGCGCGCGTTCATGACCGTGGTCGACAACTATCTGATCGGCGCCGATGGACCCGGCGAATGCCTGCATCGCACGCCCAAGACCCTGATCGAACTGGGCTGATCGGGGGACTTTCCGCACGACGCGCCTTGCGCGGCGGGCTCCCGGCGGAATCAACGACGGACGAACGCCGCGCCGGCGGCGTTCGAAATGCTAGGCGCTTCCCGTTGCGCGCCTGCCCTCGTCCTCGCGTGCCAGCGTGGCGAGCGCGCGGGTCTTCCACAGCTGCCACGAGCGCTCGTAGTTCTGCCAGGAGGTGTTGGCGGCGACTTCCTTGTCGTCCATGAACACGATGCGGCCCTCCGCCCCGGCGAGCAGCGTCGCCTGGAACTGCATGCGCGCGTTCATTTCCAGGTAGATCGAGCGCCCGACCGCGCGCTGGATGTTCTCGCCGACCACCACCGCGCCGTGGCCGCGCATCAGCGCGGCGGGATGGCCGCCGAGGCGCCGCGCGAGCGCCTGGCCGAGATAGGGCGTGCGCACCAGCAGGTCGCTGCCTTCCTGCGCGTCACGGATGTCCCAGTTGGGCACGCCCAGGCCGATGAACGCCGACATGTGGAAGATCGGCTTCAATGTGCTGTCGGTGCAGGAATACGGCACCACCGAGGGGGAATGATTGTGCACGATCGCCTGTACCTCCGGCCTCGCCTTGTAGATCTCGCCATGGATGTAGCGCTCGTTGTACATCGCGCGCCCCTGCGCATCGACCGGCTTGCTGTCGAGGTCGAACTCCATGATGTCGGCTGCGGTGATCAGCTCTGGCGGGATCGAGCGCGACATGAAGTAGCGCTGCGGGTCGCGGTCCGAGCGCACGCTCGCATGCCCGTAGGCATCGATCACGCCGTGCTCGGCGAGGGTGCGCGACGCGATCACGAGGTCAAGAATCAGGTTCATCGAACAGCTCCAATCCGAAACGCGGTGTTCACGACCCTAGCAAAGACGCCGCGCTCGCGCAACGCAGTTCCGCAGCCCGCGCCGGGCGCGCGCCGCCTCGGAGCCGCCGGCAAACGGCTACACTAGCCACTCCCGCCCCCTTCCCAGGAACGCCGTCTTGTCCAAACTGAAACTCTCGTTCTCGTGCTGGAATTACGACCGCATCCAGCCCCTGCTCGACGGGCGCGTGCAGCCCGAAGGCATCGACCTCGTCGGCTTCAATCTGCCGGTCGAGGAAACGTTCTTCCGCATGCTGCGCCACCGCGAGTTCGACATTGCCGAGATGTCGCTGTCCTCCTACGCGGTGTCGCTCACCCGGCCCGAGCGGCCGTTCGTCGCGCTGCCGGTGTTTCCGTCGCGCGTGTTCCGCCATGGCTGCGTCTACGTGAATACCGCCTCGGGCATCCGCACGCCCAAGGACCTGATCGGCCGCAAGATCGGCTGCCCGGAATATCAGATGACCGCGCCGGTGTGGATTCGCGGCATCCTGCAGGACGAGTACGGCGTGCCGGTCGATTCGGTGAGCTACCACACCGGCGGCGAGGAGGAGCCCGGGCGCGACGAGAAGCTGAAGCTCGATCTGCCGCCCAACATCCGCGTACAGCCGATCGGCCCGGCGCAGACGCTCTCGGCGATGATTGCCGACGGCGATATCGACGCCTTCTACACGGCGCGCATGCCCTCGACCTACCGCGCGGGCGTGCCGGGCAAGGTGGCGCGCCTGTTCGAGGACTATGTTCCGGTCGAGCAGGCCTACTACCGCAAGACGCGCATCTTCCCGATCATGCACACGGTGGTGATCCGGCGCGAACTGTACGAGCAGCATCGCTGGGTGGCGATGTCGCTGTACAAGGCGTTCTGCGCGGCACAACAGGCGACCTATCGCGACCTCTACGTCACCGCCTCGTACGCGGCGATGCTGCCGTGGCTTACCGCGAACATCGAGGAGGCCAGGCGCGAGCTCGGCGACGATTTCTGGCCTTACGGCTTCGCGCCCAATCGCGCGACCCTCGCGACTTTCCTGCGCTATCACCAGGAACAGGGACTGTCGAAACGGCGCCTGGAGCCCGAGGAGCTGTTCGCGCCGGAGACGCTGGAGAGCTTCAAGATCTGAAGCGCCGGCGCGCCCGGGCTAGGCCTTCGCCGCCTGCGCGAGCGCCTGGTCGATGTCCCACAGGATATCGTCGATCGATTCGACGCCGACCGACATGCGCACCATGTCGGGCGTGACGCCGGCCTTCAACTGCTCCTCGTCGCTCATCTGACGGTGGGTGGTCGACGCGGGATGGATGACGAGGGTCTTCGCGTCGCCGATGTTCGCAAGGTGGCTCATGAATTGCGCCGCCTCGATGAATCGTTCGCCCGCTTTCGCCCCCCCCTTGACGCCGAAATTGAGCAGGCCCGACGCGCCGTTGGGAAGATACTTCTTCGCGAGGGCGTGGTACTTGCTGTCGGCCAGTCCCGGGTAGTTGACCCAGGCGACGCGCGGATGATCCTTCAGAAATCCGGCCACCGCGAGTGCATTCGCGCAGTGCCGTTCCATGCGCAGGTGCAGCGATTCGAGCCCGAGCAGCAGCAGCCAGGCGTTGATCGGCGCGAGCGTCGGGCCGAAGGTGCGCATCACCTCCATGCGCGCCTTCATCGTGTAGCCGAAATCGCCGAAGGTCTCGTAGAAACGCACGCCGTGGTAACCGGGCGATGGCTCGGTCATCTCGGGGAACTTGCCGTTGTCCCATTTGAATTTCCCCGACTCGACGATCGCCCCGCCCATCGTCGTGCCGTGCCCGCCGATGTACTTGGTCGCCGAATGCACCACGATATCGGCGCCCCAGTCGAACGGCCGGCAGAGGTAGGGTGAGGGCACGGTGTTGTCGAGCATCAGCGGGATGCCGGCGTCGTGCGCGATCGCGGCGAGCGCCTCGATGTCGACGATGTTGATGAGCGGGTTGCCGAGGGTCTCGGCGTAGAGCAGTTTCGTGTTCGGCTTGATCGCGCGGCGGAAGTCCTCCGGGTTGTCGGGGTGCACGAAGGTGGTTTCGATGCCGAGCTTCTTCAGATTCACACCGAGCAGCGTGTGCGTGCCGCCATAGAGGGTCGAGGCCGAAACGATGTGATCGCCCGCCTTCGCGAGGGTCAGGATCGCGGTGGCTTCGGCGGCCTGGCCGGTCGCACAGGCGAGCGCCGCGCGGCCGTTCTCGATCGCGGCCATGCGCTCCTCGAACACCGCCACCGTCGGGTTCGAGATGCGCGAATAGACGTTGCCGAAGGTCTGCAGGTTGAACAGGCTTGCCGCGTGCTCGGCCGAATCGAACACGAAGGACGTCGTTTGATAGATCGGCGCGGCGCGCGCGCCGGTCGCCGGGTCGGGAATCTGTCCCGCGTGCAGGCACAGCGTTTCGATGCCAAATTTTCGATCGGCCATGGGGACTCCTTCAGGCCGGCGTCTTGCGCGCCGGGCGGATGTAGATGACGTAGTAGACGAGCGCGACGAGCACGCTGCCGCCGACCAGATTGCCGAGAATCACCGGCACCAGATTGCCGACGATCGCACCGGCGCCCAGCGGCGCCCCGAGCAGCAGCGCCACCGGAAAGAAATACATGTTGGCGATCGAATGCTCGAAGCCGGCGGCGACGAAGGCGGAGATCGGAAACACGATTGCCACCACGCGGTCGACGACGCTGCGGCCGGCAAGCGCCATCCATACCGCCATGCACACCAGCAGGTTGCACAGCACGCCGCGAAAAAACGCGCTCCAGAACGGCAATGCGGCCTTCGCGGCGGCGATCTCGAGGTAGGTCCGCGCCACCGCGCCGGCATTCAGTTGCGTGTGCCCGGAAACGACGATCAGACCCGCCAGTCCCGCGGCGCCGACCAGATTCGCCGCGCACACGATCGCCCAGTTGCGCAGGACTTCGAGCGTCGTGATGCGCCCGCTCGCCCAGGCCATGGCGAGCAGGTTGTTGCCGGTGAAGAGCTCCGCGCCGGCGACGATGACGAGGATCAGTCCGAGCGAAAAGCACACGCCGCCGAGCACGCGCTGCGCGGCAAAGCCGAGCGAGGCGTCCGACGCCACGAGCACGTAGTAGATCGAGCCCAGGCCGATGAATACGCCCGCGAGCACGCCGAGCATCGCGGTTTGCAGAAAGGGCAGGCGCGCCTTCGCGACACCGACGCGATCGACCCGCTCGGCGATCTCGCTCGGCGAATAGGCGTCGAAACCGAAGATCTCCGCCATCGCGACGAGCCTGCTCAGTACGCCAGCCAGCGCGGGCGCTTGGCCGAGATGACGCGCGTGTTGACGCCCACCCAGTTGAGTCCGCCGAACAGGCGCGCGTGTTCGATCTTTACGCAGCGGTCGGTTACCGCGTCGAGCCCCGCGGCACGCGCCTTCGCCGCGGCAGCCTCGTTCCTCACGCCGATCTGCTGCCAGAGCACTTTCGCGCCGATCGCGATCGCCTCGTCGGCGATCGGACCCGCGTCATCGGTCTTGCGGAACACGTCGACGATGTCGATTCCCTCCGGGATCTCGCTGAGGCTCGCGTAGCAGCGCGCGCCGAGAATCTCCTTGCCGGCGTAACGCGGATTGACCGGAATCACCCGGTAGCCGTGTTCCTGCATGTACTTCGCGGCGAAGTAGCTCGGGCGGAACCAGTCGGCCGACAGGCCGACCACCGCGATCACCCGGTTTTCCTTCAGGATGCGGCGCAGGCTGCTGATGTCGTCCATGACGGGGGACTATAACCGCAAATTCGCGGTGCTGGAAACGGCGGCGATGGTTGGGTTCTTCTAAATCAATCTCCCCATTTTGGTGACTGACGCAAAGCGCCAATCACCAAAATGGGGAGGCCGAAGAAGAGCCAAACCCTTCGGCGCGCCTCTATAATCCGGCCATCCGAACGCAAAGGGAGTCGCCAAAGTGTACGTCGAAGAACGCATGTACGTATTGCAGGTCGGCAAGGTGGCCGAGTATCTCAGGCTGTACGAATCCGAGGGCCTCGCCATCCAGACGCGCCATTTACCGAACCTGATCGGCTATTACTTCACCGAGGTCGGCACGCAGAATCAGATCGTGCACCTGTGGGGCTATGAAGACCTCAACCAGCGCGACAAGTGCCGCGCGGGACTGGTCGCGGATCCCGCCTGGTCGACGTTTGTCGCGAAGCTTGCGCCGCTCATCCGTACCCAGGAGACGCGCCTGATGAAGTGCGCGCCGTTCTTCCTCGAGCGGCTGAAGAAGATGCTCGCCGCGACGAAGTGATGTCGCCGGTGCGCGCGCCCCGGCACGGCGGCCGGATCCTCGTCGACGCGCTCGTCGGCCACGGCGTGAAGCGGGTGTTCGGCGTGCCGGGCGAGAGTTTCCTGCCGGTGATCGACGGTTTCTACGCGTCGCAGGATCGGCTGCAATTCGTCGTCTGCCGACAGGAGGGCGGTGCCGCGTACATGGCGGAGGCGCACGGCAAGCTGAGCGGCGAACCCGGAATCCTCTTCGTCACGCGCGGCCCCGGCGCGACCAACGGCGCGATCGGCGTGCATCTCGCGCAGCAGGACTCGACGCCGATGCTGGTGTTCATCGGCCAGGTCGGCAACGACTTCGCCGAGCGCGAGGCGTTCCAGGAGATCGACTACCGGCGCATGTACGGGCCGATGGCGAAGTGGGTCGCGCAGATCGATCGCGCGGAGCGCATCCCGGAGTACGTGAGCCGCGCCTTTCACACCGCGACCGCGGGGCGGCCCGGTCCGGTGGTGCTCGCGCTGCCCGAGGACATGCTGTTCTCGGAGGCGGCGGTCGCCGACGTGCCGCACTACGTTCGCTCGCAGGCGGCACCCGCGCCCGAGGACCTGCGCGCGCTCGCGCGGCGGCTGGAGCAGGCCGAACGGCCGTTCGTGCTCGTCGGTGGCGGCGGCTGGACGCGCGACACCGGCGAGCGCCTGCGCGCCTGGGCCGAAGCGGCGTATCTGCCGGTCGGCGCGTCGTTTCGCTGCCAGGACTATCTGGACAACCGCAGCGCGAGCTATGTCGGCGACGTCGGCATCGGCATCAACCCGAAACTCGCCGAGCGGGTGAGGAATGCCGATCTGCTGCTGGTGATCGGCGCGCGGCTGGGCGAGATGACGACCGGAGCCTATACGCTGGTCGAGGCGCCCGTGCCGAAGCAGACGCTGGTGCACGTGCATGCCGGCGCGGAGGAACTGGGGCGGGTGTACCGCGCGCAGCTGCCGATCAACGCAGCCTCGCCGCGCTTTGTCGAGGCGCTCGCGGAGATGCGCGTCGACGGCGCGAGATGGCGCGACGCCACGCGCGCGCTGCGCGAGGATTACCTCGCCTGGCGCGAACCGCGGCCCATGCCGGGCGCTCTCCACTACGGCGAGGTGATCAAGTGGCTGAGCGAGCAGCTGCCCGAGGACGCGATCGTCGCCGGCGGCGCGGGCAATTTCGCCGGCTGGCTGCACCGGCACTTCCGCTACAAGGGCTTTCGCACCCAGCTCGGGCCGACCAACGGCTCGATGGGCTATGGATTGCCCGCGGCGATCGCGGCGAAGGCGACCCATCCGGAGCGCACGGTGATCGCGATCTGCGGCGACGGCGACTTCCTGATGAACGGCCAGGAATTCGCCACCGCAGTCCAGTACCGGCTGCCGGTGATCGCGCTGGTGGTGAACAACGGCATGTACGGCACGATCCGCATGCACCAGGAGCGCGAGTATCCCGGCCGCGTGCACGCCACCGCGCTCAGCAACCCGGACTTCGCCGCCTACGCGCGCGCCTTCGGCGGGCACGGCGAAATCGTCGAGACCACCGCGCAGTTCGCGCCGGCCTTCGAGAGAGCGCGTGCTTCCGGCCAGCCCGCGCTGATCGAGCTGCGCATCGACCCCGAGGCGATCACGACTTCGACCACGCTCTCGGCGATCCGCCAGGCGGCGCTGGGAGGGAAGCAGGGGCGCTGAAGACGCTGTCAACGCGTGGCGAAGGGGCGGCGTTGATCGCACCGAACAAGAAGTGGGTGTTCTAAGGTCACAAATTGTGACCTTAGACGAGGCGGACCGTCCGCCGCGGGGGCGCGGCAGGCATGCGAAGTACCCGCCCTACGCCTTCACTGAGCAGGCGGTTGCCATGTTGTCCTCGGTGCTCAAGAGCAAGCAAGCGGTACGGGTGAACGTGGAAATCATGCGGGCCTTCGTGCGCCTGCGCGAAATCATCGGGCAGAACCACGATCTCGCGCGCAGGATCGACGCTCTGGAATCCCGGTACGACCATCAGTTCAAGGCCGTGTTCGACGCGATCCGCGAACTCATGGCGCCGCCGCCTGCGCCGAAGCGGCGCATCGGTTTTGTCCAGGACGAATAGAGCGTTTGCCTCGATTGCGTGGGGACGCGCCTGGCGCCTCACTGCCGACCGGCTGAACCGGTGTGGTGCATGGCCCACTGAGAATGGCTCCGTAAACAACAGTTCGCAGTGCTCGAAGCCATCGCGCAGCACGAACCGGAACATTGACCTCGGCTTGCGCCGCACCCCAACAATCAAGCGGCTCGCCGCGCCAGGCTCGCCCCGAGCATCCGGCCGATGCCGTAGCCGAGCGCCGCGGCGACGACGAGGTAGATCGGCATCAGCAGGAAGCCGATCGCGGCGGTGGAGGAGCGCGAGGCGAAGATCGAGGTATCGACCCACAGGCTCACCCCCACGAGCAGCAGCCCCGCGCCGAGCGCACCGCCCAGGCGCCGCGCCGCGAGCGGCGCGTCGTCGGC
>Ga0224495_10002102_pt1 | contig 13356 bp, 5 predicted proteins | sample SF_Jul11_sed_USG_FD_168128 | JGI IMG/M metagenome (GOLD analysis project Ga0224495, IMG submission 168128) | Sediment microbial communities from San Francisco Bay, California, United States - SF_Jul11_sed_USGS_4_1 | ecosystem: Environmental > Aquatic > Marine > Sediment | place: USA: California... | reverse complement strand
AAGGACTCACTCGGCTGAAATGCAAAGTCACGGCCATCGACACCGACAAAACCAGGGTGCAGTCGCTTCAGGATTACTCGCAAATTGTGGCTATCCTGGCCGATGCCACCGACCGCAAGTTTCTCGAAAACCTCAATCCGGGGCAGTTCGATTGTGTCATTATCTCCACCGGTGAGGACACCAATGCGGCTATCCTGATTACGCTCTATGCCAACGAGCTGGGGGCGCGGAGGATTATCGTCAAGGCCAAGTCGGACGATCACGCCCGGATTCTATCCAGGGTAGGAGCGACTGAGACGGTCATTCCCGAAGAGCAGATGGCCACCAAGCTCTCACGCTCGCTGGCACAGCCCAACCTCATTGATTTCTTGCCGTTGGCCAATCAGTATGTCGTGGCGGAGATAGAACCACCGGCCCATTTTATCGGCAAGACTCTGCAGGAGCTTCGGCTGCGAAGTGAGTATCACGTCCAGGTGATCGCCGTGCGCAAACGCCCCACCGAGGAGTTCATCTTTGTCCTTAGCGGCGAGTACACGATCGAGGACGTCGATGTTCTGGTGCTGGTGGGCAAAGAGGAACATGTCCGGGCACTGCGGGCGTGAAGGTTGATACCATCATTTGGGCTTTGTCACGCCAGCCACGGTTTATTCTGTCATTCTCCTGCATTCAGAACGCCAAACAAAAAACCCCTCTCGCATTTGCCAGAGGGGTTTTATTTAATCCCGGCAGCTTTCTACTCTCCCACATCGTCTCCGATGCAGTACCATCGACGTAGACGGGCTTAACTGCTGTGTTCGGAATGGGAACAGGTGTTTCCCCGTCGCTATTGCCACCGGAAAGCTTTTCACAGTATTTTTGGAAGGCGCGGTGTCACCCAACAGGCTGTGCAAGAGTGCCACAATGGCCTTTAGGTAAATTTAGATCGATTAAGCCTCACGGCCGATTAGTATCACTCGGCTGAACATATTACTATGCTTACACCTGTGACCTATCAACCTGGTCATCTTCCAGGGGCCTTTAGAAGCATAAAGCTTGGGAAATCTATTCTTGGAGGGGGCTTGGTACTTAGATGCTTTCAGCACTTATCCCTTCCCAACGCGGCTACCCTGCGATGCGGCTGGCGCCACAACAGGTGCACCGGCGGTTGGTTCAACCCGGTCCTCTCGTACTAAGGTCAACTCTCCTCAAATTTCCTGCGCCCGTATCAGATAGGGACCGAACTGTCTCACGACGTTCTAAACCCAGCTCACGTACCACTTTAATTGGCGAACAGCCAAACCCTTGGGACCTTCTTCAGCCCCAGGATGTGATGAGCCGACATCGAGGTGCCAAACCCCCTCGTCGATATGGACTCTCGGAGGAGATCAGCCTGTTATCCCCGGAGTACCTTTTATCCGTTGAGCGACGGCATTTCCATGCACAACCGCCGGATCACTAAGACCTGCTTTCGCACCTGCTCGACCTGTATGTCTCGCAGTTAAGCTCCCTTATACCTTTACGCTCTAAAGCCGATTACCATCCGGCCTGAGGGAACCTTTGCGCGCCTCCGTTACGTTTTTGGAGGCAACCGCCCCAGTTAAACTACCCGCCTGACACTGTTCCTGGACCTGGTTCAAGGCCCGAGGTTAGACATTCGATAGCACAAGGGTGGTATTTCACCGGTGGCTCCACCGATCCTAGCGGACCAGCTTCAACGCCTCCCACCTATGCTACACATGCGATACCCAACACCAATGTCAGGTTATAGTAAAGGTTCACGGGGTCTTTCCGTCCCGATACGGGTAAACGGCATCTTCACCGCTGCTACAGTTTCACCGGGCCTCACGTTGAGACAGTGCCGCAGTTGTTATACCATTCGTGCAGGTCGGAATTTACCCGACAAGGAATTTCGCTACCTTAGGACCGTTATAGTTACGGCCGCCGTTTACTGGGGCTTCAATTCAGCGCTTCGCCCGCCGAAGCGGGCTGACACCTCCTTTTAACCTTCCAGCACCGGGCAGGTATCAGTCCCTATACGTCGTCTTGTGAGACTTGGCAGAGACATGTGTTTTTAGTAAACAGTCACCGCGGCCATTTCTCTGCGGCCACTTTCGGCTCCATACGGAAGTATATCACCTACTCATGGCACTCCTTTTTCCGAAGTTACGGAGTCAATTTGCCGAGTTCCTTAACGTGAGTTAACCCGAGCACCTTAGGATTCTCTCCTCGCCTACCTGTGGCGGTTTGCGGTACGGACAACGAAGCAACTAGCATAGAGGTTTTTCTTGGCAGCATGATTACGGTCAGTTCAGGTCTAGGACCACCCCATCACCTCTCAGTGTTAGAATCGTGGATTTGCCTGCGATTCCCACCTACAGGTTTAGACCGACACAACCATCGGCCGGCTGACCTTCACTTCTGCGTCACCCCATAGCTTAAAACGCGACTTCGCCGGTACAGGAATTTTAACCTGTTTCCCATCGACTACGCCTTTCGACCTCGTCTTAGGCTCCGACTAACCCTGGGAGGTTTAACCTTGCCCAGGAAACCTTAGGCTTTCGGTGAGCAGGTTTCTAGTCCTGCTTTATCGCTACTCGTTCCGACATAATCTCTTGTCTGCCGTCCAATCAGCCTTACGACTGACCTTCACTCAGCAGACAATGCTCCCCTACCGCTCGCGCCGAAGCGCAAGCCCACAGCTTCGGTGCCATGCATAGTCCCTAGGAATTATCGGCGCAAAATCACTAGACTAGTGAGCTGTTACGCATTCTTTAAATGGTGGCTGCTTCTAAGCCAACATCCTAGCTGTTTGAGTAATTTCACATCCTTTGTCACTTAGCATGACTTGGGGACCTTAGCTGGTGGTCTGGGTTGTTTCCCTCTCGGCAATGAAGCTTATCCCTCACTGCCTGACTCCCGGAGAACATCTGACGGCATTCGGAGTTTGATTGGGTTTGGTAGCCTTGTAGGGCCCCTAGCCCATTCAGTGCTCTACCTCCGTCAGACTATATTCCGAGGCTAACCCTAAAGTTATTTCGGGGAGAACCAGCTATTTCCAGGTTTGATTGGCCTTTCACCCCTATGCACAGCTCATCCCCCAGTTTTTCAACACTGGTGAGTTCGGACCTCCGGCTCGTTTTACCGAGCTTTCATCCTGGCCATGCATAGATCACCTGGTTTCGGGTCTACTCCCTGCCACTAAACGCCCTATTCAGACTCGCTTTCGCTGCGGGTGCACCAGGATTTGGCTTACCCTTGCGACAGAGAAGTAACTCGCCGGATCATTATTCAATAGGCACGCCGTCAGTCCGGTCGCTCCGAAGAGCTTCCATTCCTCCGACCGCTTGTAGGCACACGGTTTCAGGTACTATTTCACTCCCCTCCCGGGGTACTTTTCACCTTTCCCTCACGGTACTAGTTCACTATCGGTCACAGCGTAGTATTTAGCCTTGCCTGATGGTCCAGGCGGATTCGAACAGGATTCCACGTGTCCCGCCCTACTTGGGAGAACCAAAAGGAGCCACATGCATTTCGGCTACGGGGCTATCACCCTGTATCGCCGACCTTTCCAGGTCATTCGCCTATACATGCGGTTTGTAACTCCTTGACCCGTCTGTCGCCGGGCCCATTGGCTCCCTCGACCCCGAAAGCACAACACCGACAGGTTTTAACGTGCCACTCGGTTTAGGCTCTTCCCCGTTCGCTCGCCGCTACTAAGGGAATAACTATTGTTTTCCTTTCCTGCAGGTACTTAGATGTTTCAGTTCCCTGCGTTCGCTTCCTGCACCTATGTATTGAGTGCAGGATGACCGGGCGTAACCCCGGCCGGGTTGCCCCATTCGGACATCTCCGTCTCAAAGGTTGTTTGCACCTAAACGAAGCTTATCGCAGCTTACCACGTCCTTCATCGCCTCACTGTGCCAAGGCATCCACCGCGTGCCCTTAGTAGCTTAATCGAAACTTACCTAAAAGCACTCTTGTGTGTACACTGTATTACACAGCCTATTGGAAGACACTATTTACGTCTTTCCAGAAATACTATGAAGTTGTCAAAGAACCATGCGCCGCCCAAGGCGGCTGACTTTATATCAAACTATAAAGTTCTAATCGCCTAATCTGGAGATGACCGGGCTCGAACCGGCGACCTGTGGCTTGCAAAACCACCGCTCTCCCAACTGAGCTACATCCCCGACCTCAATCAAACTGGGCCTAAGTGGAGTTGAACCACTGACCTCGCGCTTATCAGGCGCGCGCTCTAACCAACTGAGCTATAGGCCCGATTCATATTCCAACTTATCGCCCCCTGATGGCGGCAATATTTTACAAATAGTCACGGGAAGCAGAGAGATTCGCCCTGCCTGTTTCCGCTCGACCTCGAAGTGAGCGAATCGCGTCTGCGATCCGCAACACACCGTGCTCCTTAGAAAGGAGGTGATCCAGCCACAGCTTCCGCTACGGCTACCTTGTTACGACTTAGCCCCAGTCGCCAGTATCACCTTAGGCGCCGCCCTCCTTGCGGTTAGGCAAACGACTTCGGGTGCTCCCAACTTCCGTGGCTTGACGGGCGGTGTGTACAAGGCCCGGGAACGTATTCACCGCTGCCTGCTGATCAGCGATTACTAGCGATTCCGCCTTCATGGAGTCGAGTTGCAGACTCCAATCCGAACTGAGGCCGGTTTTGGGGATTAGCTCCACCTCGCGGTCTTGCAACCTTCTGTACCGGCCATTGTAGTACGTGTGTAGCCCTGGGTATAAGGGCCATGAGGACTTGACGTCATCCCCACCTTCCTCCAGCTTATCACCGGCAGTCTCCATAGAGTCCCCAGCATAACCTGATGGCAACTATGGACAGGGGTTGCGCTCGTTGCGGGACTTAACCCAACACCTCACGGCACGAGCTGACGACAGCCATGCAGCACCTGTGCAAGGACCCCCGAAGGGGCGGTCGACTTTCACCGACTTTCCCAAGCATGTCAAACCCAGGTAAGGTTCTTCGCGTTGCCTCGAATTAAACCACATACTCCACCGCTTGTGCGGGCCCCCGTCAATTCCTTTGAGTTTCAATCTTGCGACCGTACTCCCCAGGCGGGGCACTTAATGCGTTAGCTGCGGCACCGAGGGGGTCGATACCCCCGACACCTAGTGCCCATCGTTTACCGCTAGGACTACCAGGGTATCTAATCCTGTTTGCTCCCCTAGCCTTCGCGCTTTAGCGTCAGTATCAGGCCAGAAAGTCGCCTTCGCTACCGGTGTTCTTCCAGATATCTACGCATTCCACCGCTACACCTGGAATTCCACTTTCCCCTCCTGTACTCAAGACCGACAGTATCGAATGCAGGCCGGCAGTTAAGCTGCCGGTTTTCACACCCGACTTGAAGGCCCGCCTACGCGCCCTTTACGCCCAGTGAATCCGAACAACGCTCGTCCCCCCCGTATTACCGCGGCTGCTGGCACGGAGTTAGCCGGGACTTCCTCTGTGGGTACCGTCAGGAACAGGTCAGTGACTACCCGTTCGTTTCTTCCCCACTGACAGGGTTTTACACTCCAAGAAGCTTCATCACCCACGCGGCGTTGCTGCGTCAGACTTGCGTCCATTGCGCAATATTCCCTACTGCTGCCTCCCGTAGGAGTCTGGGCCGTATCTCAGTCCCAGTGTGGCCGGTCACCCTCTCAGGTCGGCTATCCATCGCAGCCTTGGTGGGCAGTTACCCCGCCAACAAGCTAATGGACCGCGGACTCATCCTCAAACGACAGGTTGCCCCGCCTTTGACCACCGGGGGATGCCCCCCAGCGGTGTTATCCGGTATTAGACCCCCTTTCGAGGGATTATCCCGGATTCAAGGGCAGATTGTCCACGTGTTACTCACCCGTTCGCCACTTTACTCATCCAACCGAAGCCGGATTTTCTCGTTCGACTTGCATGTATTAAGCACGCCGCCAGCGTTCGTTCTGAGCCAGGATCAAACTCTCCGCAAATATTAAAAAATATTTAACTTCAAGTCTAAATCCCGAATCGCATCACAAACGTGTGCATTATTCGGAAATCAAGATCAAGATTTGATAGACCTCAAGAATAAACTTGGGATCCGCGAAACCAAGACAAAGTTTATCTACTCTTGCTTCCACATGACTATTTAGCTGTCAAAGAACAATCGTCAAAAAAAGCTGCCCGACATCAATGTCCGGCAGAATCACATAATAACAACTAACCGAACCTTGTCAAGCCTTTTTCATTTACTTTTTCAAAAAACTTCGCCTTTTTTGACCGGCCCGGCTCCGTAACCGAGCCAAAAAAATGACTCCAAAATTTGACTGCAGATCAAAGATTGAGCCATCATCAACTATCGGTATAATATCATAATACTTTATCTCACTAGTGTCAACAACTATCGGCAAATCTGATCAGAAATCCTCCTGCCCGTCCGGTTCCCTTCCCGCCGACAAAAACAGTCGCCGGCTCGGCCAAGAGCTGGAAGTTCCGGCGACAGGCCGAAGTCTACCGCCACCTGTCCTACAACCTTATTCAGGCACCGGTTGTTCCAGGTTTTTTGGGGATTGCCGGTCGAGGCTTAAAAGGCAACCGGTAACCGGCATGCTCTGTCTGCCCCCTCAGGCTGCCCGCACAATTGCGCCTGGCCTGCAAAGACGACTCGCGCCACACCGGGGCACCCGTCTGTTCTGCCCACGGATATAACCCAAGAATAAAGTTCGACAGGCATCCGTAGTGTTCCGTGGAGCAACTCATTTGTGTGAAGGCAATAAAATTCATCCACCCACGGTAAAAACCCAACGGTGGGTGAAACCTTACGGCGCACGAGTCGTACACCATGTTAGAAGGCACGCTTCCGCAAGAAACTTAATATCAAGGTTTTAGGACAGTGAAAGCTTTCTTTCGAGTAGTTTTGTCGCTGATCCTGACGGTGGGGTCCGTTCAGGCGCAGCAGAGTACAACCGGTCCCGAGCGGCCACCCGGAGTCGACCAAGGCGTGAAGCGTGTAACGGAAGGGGAAAACGTGGTGATTCCGGGTGTGCCCGCATATTTGTGGCACCACGGCTGCGGACCGACGGCCCTCGGGATGGTGATCGGGTACTGGGACGGCCGCCTTTATCCCGACATGGTTCCCGGCGACGCCTCGACGCAGACGGCGGCGGTCAATGCCATGATAGCCGATGACGGTGATCAGGCGGTCTGCGGCATCGCGGCATCCAACCACTTCCAGGACTACGCCTGCCCGCTTGATTCCGCGGGCTGCCTGACTCCCGACAAGTCGCAGACAGGAGGGGCACATTACGACAACTGCCTCGCCGACTTTATGTTCACCTCGCAAAGCGACATGGGTAACTGTTATGGGCAGACCTGGTATGGTCATATCACCGACGCCTTCATTCAATACGTGGATCTGGTCGCCCCCGAGGCCTTGCCCGATGCCAATTCGTTCCCCTTCTATTGGTTTAGCTGGGACAACTACAAAGACCAGATTGAACGCGGCCGTCCTATGCTTTTCCTGGTCGACATCGAAGGCGACAATTCCCCGGATCACTTAGTCACGGCCATCGGCTACAACGACGCAACTATGGAGTATGCCGTGTATGATACCTGGGACACCGAAATCCACTGGTACCCATGGCGGGAGATGCAAGAAGGGAGTCCCTGGGGAATCTTCGGCATCGCCCGGTTCGGAGTGGAAACGATATGTGCCGACGTTGATGGCGACGGCTTCGGTGACCCCGGCCACCCGGAGAATATGTGTCCGACGGACAACTGCCCCAATGTCTATAATCCTCTCCAGGAGGACAGAAATTCAGACGGCATCGGTGATGCCTGCTGTTGCGTGGGACTGCGAGGCAACATCAATGGCGACCTTGAAGACAAGGTCAACATCTCGGACATAACTTATCTGGTGAAACACCTCTTTGCCATACCCTCCGGTCCCGGGCCGGGGTGCATCGAGGAAGCCAACGCCAACGGCGACACTCTTGAAAAATTCAACATCTCCGATGTGACGTACCTGGTCAAGTACCTGTTCGGCATCCCCCCCGGACCGGCTCCCCCGGCCTGCCCTTGATTATCGCGTGGAAGGATAGGCGTGCGCATGAGTCTCCAGTCAGGCCGCTCGGTAGCGTGATCGCCTTTCGTCTTGATACCGGCGCCGGTGCGGACTATATTGACTCCTTATGAGTTTTCACCAGAGGCTGTCGCGGGCTTATGTGTAGCGCCGACGGAGAAGGCACGACCGGCGGCACGAGCAGGTTCGCTCCGGCTCGGCTGATAAAGCTGCTTCAGTTGCTTTTGCTGGTGGTGTTTGCGGTGGTATTGCTGCGAAACGCCTGGGTCTGTGATGACGCCTACATAACCTTTCGCACCATTGACAATTTTCTCAACGGCCAGGCCCTGAGCTGGAACACGGCCGAGCGCGTGCAGGCTTACACGCACCCGGCATGGATGTTCCTCATGATGTTCCTCAATGCCATCACCGGCGAGTTTTTTCTTACTGTTATCTTTTTGTCGTTCGTCCTTACGCTGGCCGGGGCGGTTTGGCTTGTTTACCGTGGCGCCGCCCGCTCAGCCGCAGGCATACTGGGCCTGCTTCTTCTTATGCTGTCAAAGGCATTTGTGGATTACTCGATGTCCGGTCTTGAGAATCCGCTGACCCACCTCTTAATCGTCCTGTTCCTCTATGTCTACTTTGCCCGTAAGTCTGACCGTCATACCTTGTTTCTGCTCTCTTTCACGGCCGGCCTGGCCGTGTGCAATCGCATGGACACGATTCTGCTGTTCGCTCCCGCCATAGCCTATGCCTTCTGGAAAGTTCGATCGTGGAGAGCCCCGGTAGTCATCATCGCCGGATTTGCGCCCGTCCTGCTGTGGGAGTTGTTTGCGCTGTTCTATTATGGTCTGCCCTTCCCGAACACTTATTACGCCAAACTGCACACGGGCATCGCGAAGGCGGACCTGGTGCGGCAGGGCCTGTATTATCTTTGGGACTCGCTGAGGGCAGACCCGCTGACCCTGCTCGTCCTTGCAGCCGGGTGCATCCTGCCCGTTGCTCTGAAGGAGCTTAGAAAATTGCCGGTAGTCATCGGCACACTGGTTTATACCGGCTATGTCGTTTATATCGGCGGCGATTTCATGAGTGGCCGCTTCCTGGCGGCGCCGTTTTTGTGTGCAGTGGTTATCATCGCTCACAGCGATCTTTCACGGCTGGGCAAGAAGCGGTTTGTACTCTACGCCGCGGCTTTGCTTGTCGGCCTGGCCTCGCGTCATTCGCCCATATACAGCACGGCCGATTACGGCGGTGAACTCGATTACGAAACGATAATCAACCGGCAGTCGGGTATCGCCGACGAACGGGCGCATTATTTCTTCAGTTCCTCGCTTCTGAACTGGCGCTCCGGGGTTGAGATGCCGAACCATCACTGGGCCGAGCAGGGACAGAATATCCAGGCGCAGGGGACGGTCCTGGTGACTAAATCGGCGATCGGTTATTTCGGCTTTTTTGCCGGCCCCAAAGTCCATATTATTGATGACATGGGTCTGGCCGATCCGCTCCTGGCCCGCCTGCCGGTTTCCGATCCGAAAAAGTGGCGTATCGGCCATTTCCGGCGTCAACTGCCCTACGGTTATATTCAAAGCCTTCGCTACGGCAGCAACCTGATTAAAGACAGCGGCCTGGCGCAGTATTATCAACACATCAAGTTCATCAGCCGCGGCGAGCTGTTCAGTCCCGGCAGAATCACCGAGATTGTCAAACTCAACCTCGGATACTACGACTCTTTGTTGAATGCCTATCGGCATGAGCCCCTTACGGAGTATTCACTCAAGCAAGTAACAGCGATGCAGGTATCGATTGACACGGCATCGAGGGTGACCGGCTATCTGGTTATACCATCCCGGGGGATCGAGATTGACCTGGAGGCTACCTGCCTTAACCAGCGAATGGAAATCGGGCTGGACAACGACGATGACTACATCGTGGTCTTCATTAAAGCCGGTACGGAACTGAGCGACTTCATCGCCCCGGCTCAAACCGACGGTCCTTCGGGAATGTCGGTGCAACTGGTCAACATACCGGGCTGGGTCAGGGCCAACGGCTTTGACCGGCTGCGTGTTTATCCCTACCGAGGTGACGGCGTTTATCGGCTGGGATATTTGAAACTTCTTGAATAGATTCTCGCCTGTGTACCGTGAGTTGAATGTGTGACCGGCGGATTTTGACTTTGACTGTCAGTCCATTTGTTTATATTAGAGCATGCCGGACAACAGCAACGCCACCCGTCTCAACCATTATCGCCGCTGGCTGATACCGCTAATCCTTTTCTCCCTGTCGTTCGCCGTGCGGCTGGCGCACCTGGTGCAGGTGCAGTCGATGCCCACCTTTAACTTCCCCGTCATGGATGAGAAGTACCACGTTGAGTTGTCTGCTCGCATCAATTCTGATGATGGCTACGGGGCGGAACCATTCTACCGGGCCCCGCTGTACCCTTACGTGTTCGCATTTCTGCACAGAATAACCGGCTGGTCGCTTTTCTGGCCGCGTCTTATACAGGTCGTTTTGGGCTCCTTGTTGCCCGTCCTGATATTCCTCTTCGGACGAAAGTTATTTGGCAACCCCGTGGCGCTGTGGGCGGGTGCGGTGGCCGTGGTATATCCCACTTTCTTGTATTATGATGTCTCGCTGTTGATCACTTCCCTGATGATCCTGCTGACGCTGCTTCTGGTGTGGCAGTTATACCGCTGTCAGGAGCGGGCCGGCCCGGTCAATTTTCTCGTCGCCGGGGTGATGCTCGGCCTGGCGGGACTGGCCCGACCCAACATACTTGTTCTCGGCCCGGTGTTGATTGTCTGGATCTGGCTCATTATTCGGCCTCTGACGGGCCTGAGAAAGGCGATTACAGGTTACGTCCTCATCGGCCTCGCGGCTTTCGTGGTTATCCTGCCGGTGACTATTCGCAACTATGCGCAAGGCAACGACCGGGTGTTTATCGCCTGGCAAGGCGGATTCAACTTCTACCTGGGCAATAATCGTCTTGCCAGCGGCTGGTCGGCCACCGTTCCGGGAATCGACTTCACCTGGGAGGGTGGCTACCGCGAAGCCATAGCTATCGCCGAGCAGACCACCGGCAAACGGCTCAAGCCGTCGGAAGTGTCCAGCTTCTGGTACGACCGGGCTTTTGAAGACATCGGCCGCGACCCGGGTGCCTTTGTCGCTCTTATGGTAAAGAAGCTGCGCTTGTTTTTTAACGGGTATGAAATCCCCAATAACCAGGACATGTATTTCGTGCGTAATTTTTCCTGGGTGCTCAAGATTCTGATGTTTGCCGGGCCGGTGTTTTTTCCGTTCGGCATAATTGCCCCCCTGGCCCTGCTCGGTATCGCCTTTTCGCTGGGCCAATGGCGCAAATATCTGCTTTTATACCTTGTTCTGGCCGCCTACGTGGTCACCTTGCTGTTGTTCTTTGTCTGTGCCCGCTTTCGCCAGCCTCTGATGCCGATCCTGCTTCTCTTTGCCGTTTTCGGAGTGCACGGTATCTATCGGCAACTTGTTGACAGGAGATGGAAAGTTCTGATTCCTTCGGTGCTGGCTCTGGCGCTTCTTTTGGTCGAATCCAACCACGATATGCTGCACCTTGACCGCACCCGGCTGGATGCCGAAAATCGGCTCAACATGGGCATGGCGTATCTCGAACGGGGTCAGCTGTCCGAGGCGTACGCCGAGTTCAAAAAGTCCGTTCTGATAGATTCCACCTTTGCCTCCGGTCATAACAACCTCGGTATCGTGGCCACTCGTCGCGGCAACGTGGCTGAGGCCTGCGAGCACTTCAGAAAGGCGGTGAAGTTCGAGCCATTCGTACCCGACCGGTACGCCAATCTGGCTACCTGTTTGGCCGAGCGAGGTGACATTGCCGCGGCCGTGCAGGTCATGGAGAAAGCCGTGCAAGCCATACCCAATCACCCGGCCGTTCTATGCAAGCTGGGTATGATCTACGCCGAGGCCGGTCGCATCGAGGACGCCCGGCGGGCGATGGAGGGCAGTCTCCGCCTTGACCCGTACAACGTTGAAGTTCAGCAGATGTATCGAAGGCTCAGCGGGAGCGGTCGATAGCGGCTCCCGGTTTCGTGTCGGGAAGGGCAATGGCCGTTCAACCGTTCTTCATCTCTCGCGGCAGAAGCACTATCAACGCGCCACCCATAAACAGCAGCAATCCCAGCGATAGCTGGCCGAAGACATTCCAGGGGGTACTGACAAGGAGCCTGGATTCACCTGGCTGTTGCGGATTATAGTGGATCCTGACAGACGATCCCGCCGGGTATTCGGCGATGCTCTTAACGGCGACCTCGCGGCGTCTTGTTTTGCCGCCGAAGCCGGGCGCGTTGAGGTTACTGTGACCCACGTATGTCACACCTGCCACCCGATATCGGTACTGAACCTCAGGTCGGTAAAGCCTTCCGTCGCCTACGAACGAAGCGGTCACTACACCATCCACAGACGGCCAGTTTCGCATCTCGAGTGATTCACTCAGACGGCCGGCGGCCAGCAACGCGATAATCCCACCCAGGACAAAGATGCCAAGCCCCCCGGTGAAAACGCGCGGTCCGATGCCGGGCAGTCCACGGCGCCAGGCCACGACAATCCTGACTACCACCACGACAAAAGCCGCTGCCAAAAGCAAGACTAAACCGGACATATATCAAACCTCTCACGGCACCGGCCGGTAAAGCCAAATATGAGACACTGCCAAGTTGTTTGTCAACTGACCGATCTGGACGAGTCCCTCCGGCGTCAGTTGTCTTGGTGAAACACGCGTCTTTTCTGCAGCAGGGCCAGAAGCGGAAGCCCCAGAAGATAGCAGGCCACGAGTTGCCCGATGCCTATCATCTGAACGGCAAACCAGTAGTTGACGCCCATTATGGGCGCCAGGTACAGAGCCACACCGAAGGCGTTGAGCACCACCGGTGGCAGGGGGGCAATCAGGATATTCGGGACGAGGCCCTTTGTCCAGATTCGGGCCAGGAAAAAGGTTGCCAACAGGGCCGCCAGCAAAAGAAGTGCGCCGACCACAAACGAATAGCTCCATTCGAGCGGCTTAAACGTGGCGGCCGCCGCCAGCATGGCCGCCACCGAGATCACGATCAAAGCGCCGTCGACAAAGGGCCGCGATTTGCCCTTTTCAGCTCCCCAGACAGCCAGCGTAACGGCGACAAATGAAATCACGGTGAGACCGGCGGCGGCAAAAAAGATGTCAGAGAATGCAAATCGGCTGAGTAGAAATATGCCGGCGAGCCACATCATCAGGATCGGCAGTACCGCCAGGAGGCTGCTTGAAATCCGGCGAGTGAAGTGGTATACCGACCGCGTCAGGAAAGCGGCAGCGAGA
>Ga0224495_10002101_pt1 | contig 13361 bp, 14 predicted proteins | sample SF_Jul11_sed_USG_FD_168128 | JGI IMG/M metagenome (GOLD analysis project Ga0224495, IMG submission 168128) | Sediment microbial communities from San Francisco Bay, California, United States - SF_Jul11_sed_USGS_4_1 | ecosystem: Environmental > Aquatic > Marine > Sediment | place: USA: California... | reverse complement strand
GGAACGGCCAGCGCGCCTTGTCTTTCGGCAACTGCGCCGTCAGGATGCCCACGATGCTGCCGCACATGCCGAGGCAATGCACGCCGCCGAGAAGCCCGACCAGAACTACCGCGACGAAGCTGAATTCAGTCATGTTATTCCGCAGGCTCCAGCAATTTCAGATCCAGGCACGCCGCAACCCTCCCTGCATCCGGCACCTCCATATACGGCACCACGCCCAGCAACGGCGCAGCGATACGTTGCCGCAAGGTATCGATGTTTTCCTGCAACGCAGCCATATCCTCATCCACCACGTTCGCCACCCAGCCCGCCAGTGCCAGGCCGCGCGCTGCGATCGCCTCTCCGGTAAGCAGCGCGTGATTCAGGCAACCCAGGCGCATCCCGACCACCAGTATCACCGGCAACCCCATTTCCTGCGCCAGATCGGCACTATCCTGCGTTTCATTGAACGGCACGCGAAACCCGCCCGCACCTTCGACGACCACCACCTCCGCCTGCGCGCTCAGCGCATGATATGCAGCCAGGATCCGCGGGATCCCGATGAATGTATTTTCATTCCTCGCGGCAATGTGCGGTGCGATGGCATCGTGCAGGCAATACGGATTCACCTGTTCGTAGCGTAGCGGCACCGTGCCCGCCGCAAGCAACGCCTTCGCATCGTCGTTGCAGCCGCCCACATCGCAGCCTGCCGCAACCGGCTTGAAGCCGGCGATCCGGCGACCCTGCGCGGCAAGTCCGCGCAGCAGCGCGCAAGCGATCAGCGTCTTGCCGACGCCGGTATCCGTTCCGGTGACGAAATAGCTCATTTCAGCCTGAAAGGCGTCTGGATGATCGCCTCTCCATCCTTTGTCTTTCGAAGCTGCGTTTTCCATGCGTGCCCGTAAACGATCTCGAAGGTCGCAGGCAGTTTGCCGTTGCTGCGCATCCGTTCGTAATTTTCCAGCAGGCGCGACCAGGCATTCTTGCCCATCAACCCCTGCCCCCGCCCGGCGGTAGCGTTGTGCGCGCCAATGGACTTCAGGTCCTGCATCACGCTGCGCACATCATCGTAGGTCAGCGTGATCAGCTCCATATCCATCACCGGTTCGGCAAAACCGCTGTGGATCAGCATGTCGCCGATGTCGTGCATGTCGGCAAAGCGGTTGAGGTGATTGTATGAATCCACCCCCTTGAAGGCCTGGCGCAATTCTTTCAGCGTATCCGGCCCAAAGGTGCTGAACATCAACAGGCCCTCCGGCTTCAGCACGCGGTGCATTTCGGCGAATGCAGAAGGCAAATCGTTGCACCACTGCAATGCCAGGTTCGACCATACCATCTCCGCACTGCCGGACGCCAATGGCAGCGCCTCCACATCGGCGCAGACCAGTGATTGCCTCGTGCCGCCGAACAACTTCTGCCACCAGCCGGACTTCCCTCTCGCGGCCTGCAGCATGCCGATGGCGATGTCCAGTTCGATGACCTGTGACGACGGGTAACGCTGTGCCAACTGCCTCGTACCCCAACCGGTACCGCTGCCGGCATCCAGGATGCGCGCCGGCTGCAGTTTGATGTACTCCAGCCGCTCCAGCATGCGCATGCACACCTCCCGCTGCAGGACGGCCTCGGCATCGTAGGCCACAGCCGCGTGGCTGAAGGCCCGGCGCATCTGTTTTTTGTCTATTTCGAAATCGTTCAATTGGGTATCACCGATTCAATCTGCTTAAACCCCTCCCTGCCTCCCCTTGTCAGGGGAGGAGTGGTGGCATCCCCCCTGACAAGGGGGGAATGAGGGGGGTTAAGCCTTTCCAGCACGCATAAACTCCAGCATCAACCCCCCGAACTCATCCGGGTGGGAAAGGAACGGCGCATGCGCCGCACCCTTGATCGTCGCCAATCTTCCGTTGGCCAACCGCTCAGCAAAATACTTCGTAGCCTGATGCGGAATCAGCGTGTCGCGTTCGCCCGCGAGCACCAGCACGGGCTGCCCGACTTCCGGCAATACGCCGCGCAGGTCGCTGTCGCGCAGGATATTCAGGCCCGACTGCAATGCACCCAGATCCGGTTCACCGCGGCTGAACAGATCATCGCGCAACAACGCCAGCACCTCACGCTCCTGCTCGCTGCCGCGCATCTGCAGCGACAGGAATCGCTTCAGGGTCTGCGCGTAATTCTGCTGCAGATTGACCGCGAACTCCTCCAGTATCTCCACGCTCAACGCAAATCTCCAGTCATCGAGCCGCACGAAACACGGCGTGCTCGCCACCAGCACCAGCCGCTCCACCTGCTGCGGATGACGCAGCGCCCAGCGTAGCGCCACCTGCCCGCCCAGCGACCAGCCACAAACGTTAAGCGGGCCATCGAATTGCACGGATAGCCGGTCGACGATGGCATCCAGTGTCAAAGGAGAAACCGGTTCATCTTTCTTCCCGGTCTTGCTGTAGCCATGCCCCGGCAGGTCCGCTGCATACACATCAAAGTTCCGCGCCAGCTGCTTCGCGACACTTTCCCACATCCCGCCGTGCATGCCCCAGCCATGGATCAGCAGCAAAGGTGTGCCACCTTCGCCCTCCCCTGAATACGCATAGTGATCAACGTGCAAGACTGCCATTTACCACTCCAGCAGTTGAAACAGCCATGCACGTTCCCCCACCTCAATCCTCCCCCGCTCGCGTGGGAGGAAGCAACCGCATCGCTGCGCGAATTTCTTATCCACGTGCAAGTTCATGCAGCGCTCCAGTTAATCGTGCGATGTCCGCCGCGCTGTGTGAAGCCGACAGGGTGATCCGCAGCCGCGCGGTACCGTGCGGTACGGTGGGAGGGCGGATCGCGGTAACCCAAATGCCGCGCTCGCGTAGCGCCGCACTCAGCTCCAGCGCCGCCTGGTTGTCGCCGACCAGCAGCGGCTGGATCGCAGTGTCCGATGGCATCAACGCCCAGGGCAACCCCTGCAACCCCTCGCGCAGCTGCACGATCCGCTCCTGCAGCCTTGCGCGCAGATCATCCCCCTGCCCGATCAGATGCAGACTTTCCAGCAGCGCGCTCGCCAGCGCGGGTGGGGTGGCCGTGGTATAGATATAGCTTCGCGCATGGTTGATGAGCGTGTCGACCACCTCCTGCTCTGCCGCAACGAATGCCCCGAATACGCCGGCGGCCTTGCCGAGCGTCGCCATATAGATGATGCGCGGTGAATCCAGTTTGGAATGAGCCAGCGAGCCGCGCCCCTGTTCACCAAGTACGCCGAAACCGTGTGCATCGTCGACCAGCAGCCAGGCATCGTGTCGCTCGCATAACGCCAGCATCTCCGGCAAAGGCGCGATATCGCCATCCATGCTGAAGACCGCGTCGGTGATGATGAGCTTGCGCCCGCTCTTTGGTTTTTCCAGCAATTGCGCAAGCTGCTTCGTATCGTTATGGCGGTAACGCTGGACACCGGCACGCGACAGCAGCATTGCATCGTTCAGCGACGCGTGGTTCAACTTGTCGGCGAACACCGTGTCGCCTTTGCCGACCAGTGCCTGCACCACACCGAGATTCGCCATGTAACCGGTGGAGAACAGCAGTGCGGCAGGCTTTTTGACAAAGGCTGCGAGCGCCGCTTCAAGCTGGTGATGCGCTTGCGTGTGCCCGCTCACCAGATGCGCCGCACCCGCGCCGGCGCCGTGGTGCACCACGCCCTGCTGCATCGCGGCAACGAGGCGGGGATGGTTGGCCAAGCCGAGGTAATCGTTGCTGCAGAAAGAAAGGTAGGGCGTACCGTCCACCACAATGTGGGGCGACTGCGGGCTTTGCAGCGTATATCGCTGGCGCAGCAGTCCTTGTGCGGCACGCTGGGCAAGTTCGGTTCGAAGTTCGGAAAATGGCATCAATATATATGTTGGGTTAGCGGTTTTATCGCGTAACCCAACATGCGTTTTCTTTAATGTTTCTCCGCCAGCGGATACATCCCCAGCCTGTCCAGCAGCTTGCGGTCGCGCTCGACATCGGGGTTGCCGGTGGTCAGCAACTGGTCGCCGTAGAAGATGGAATTCGCGCCGGCGAGAAAGCACAGCGCCTGCACCGCATCCGACATCTCCTTGCGCCCGGCGGAAAGGCGCACGCGCGCGGCCGGCATCGTGATGCGCGCGACGGCTATCGTGCGTACGAAATCCAGCGGATCGAGTTCTTTGGCCTGCGCCAGCGGTGTGCCTTCGACCCTGACCAGGTTGTTGATCGGCACGCTGTCCGGGTACGGATCCATGTTGGCCAGTTGTGCGACCAGACCGGCGCGCTGCGTCAGATCCTCACCCATGCCGACAATGCCGCCGCTGCACACATGCATGCCCGCCTTGCGCACGCGCTCCAGCGTGTCGAGGCGATCCTGGTAATCGCGTGTGCTGATGATGTCGCCGTAGAATTCCGGCGAGGTATCGAGGTTGTGGTTGTAGTAATCCAGCCCGGCTTCGCGCAATCGCTCGGTCTGCTCATCGTTCAGCATACCGAGCGTCGCGCAGGTTTCCATGCCCAGCCCGCGCACCGCCTTGACCATTTCGACGACCCTCTCCAGGTCCGCATCGCTGGGCTCGCGCCAGGCCGCGCCCATACAGAACCGGTCCGCGCCATTCTGCTTGGCATACTGCGCGGCAGCGACCACCGTATCCACACCGAGCATCTTCTGGTCTTCCATCCCGGTCGAATGGAAGGAGGATTGCGGGCAATAACTGCAATCCTCGGAACAGCCACCGCTCTTGATCGACAACAAGGTGGAAAGCTGCACCGCGTTGGGGTCGAAATGTTCGCGATGCACCTGTTGCGCCTGAAACAGCAGATCCGCGAACGGCAAATTGAACAATGCCTCCACTTCGTCCACACTCCAGTGTCGTTGGGTGGCAGGCCGCCTGGAATGGCGCATGAATTTGAGAGTCTGGGTGCTCATGGGTTTTAGTGGGTATGATCGTTAAACGGCACAGCCTGGATAGGGTGACAACTTGTCAATTATACGCAAGTATTTTCTGAACATCAGCGCAAAAATTAATCGTTTTTTGCCTGCCCAGCCCTGCATCCTGTGCGGCAGCATGAGCCATGACGGCCTGTGGTGCGGGGTCTGCGACACCGCCCTGCCCTGGCTTGATGCGCCCCATTGTCCGGTCTGCGCCCTGCCGACACCCGCCGGCGAAGTGTGCGGGCACTGCCTCAAAGACCCGCCGCTGTTCACGCATTCCACCGCGGTGTTCGCCTATGCCTTCCCGGTCGACAAACTGATCCAGGCGTTGAAATACGGGGAACAGCTCGCGCTGGCGAGCGCGTTTGCCGAAAAACTGGCGCTGCGCATCGACCGGAGCGAGCTGCCCGACTGCATCCTCCCGATGCCGCTGCATCCCGCAAAGCTGCGCGAGCGCGGCTTCAACCAGTCACTGCTGCTCGCCCGGGCCCTGGCACGCAAGCTGGAAATCGAACTGTTGCCCAATGCCTGCCTGCGAGTACGCGACACTCCGCCGCAATCCGCCCTGCCGTGGAAGGAACGCAGGAAAAACGTGCGCAACGCATTCCGTTGCGATGCCGACCTGTCAGGGAAGAAGATAGCGTTGGTGGACGATGTGCTGACTACCGGAGCCAGCCTGAACGCGCTCGCCGGGGCAGTTAAGGAACGCGGAGCGACTGCAATCCACGCGTGGGTGGTGGCGCGGACATTGCCGCATCACCAATGATGAGCCGTCACCCCAGAGGATCAGCCGTCCACCTGGATCGTGATGCGCATCACCTCGGCGATCGTGGTGTTGCCCTGTATCATCTGGTCAAGCGCGTTGTCGATGAGGGTCTTGCCCCGCATCAGCTTGTTCGCCACCTGCATGAAATGCGCGGCATCGTCGTGCGCGGCCGCCTCGGTCATCTCGCGCCCCATTTCCAGCATCTCATAGACGCCCAGGCGACCTTGATACCCGGTGCCGTTGCACTCGTCGCAGCCGCGTCCCCGGGACAGGCCCGACCGCTGATCGGGTTTCACGCCCTTGACCTTGAGCCACTCGCTCTCCTGCGGCGAAGGCTTCAGCGGTTCTTTGCAGCTCTCGCAGATGCGGCGCAGCAAACGTTGCGAGACCACGGCCTGCATCGAGGAGGCCACCAGGAAACGCGGGATACCCATCTCCACCAGGCGGAACAAGGCGCTGGCGGCGTCGCTGGCATACATCGTTGAAAACACCAGGCGCCCGGTCATTGCCGCGCGCAGGGCAAGCTGGGCGGTCTCCTCATCGCGCAGATCGCTGATCATGATGATGTCCGGATCCTGTTTCAGGGAAGAACGCAGCGCCTGCGGAAAACCCAGCTTGATCTTCTCATCCACCTGCACCTGATTGATGCCGGGGATCAGGTAAGTCACCGGGTCCTCGACGGTGATGATCTTCTGTTCGACCGTATTGATCTCGGCAAGCGCCGCATACAGCAGCGCCGTCTTCCCGCTGCTTGCCGGCCCGGCGGCCAGCACCATGCCGTTGCTGCGGCGGATGATCTCGCGGAAACGCTTCAGCATGTCCTGGGGCATACCCAGACTGTCCAGTCCGAGCCTGCCGCCTTCCTGGTGCAACAGGCGCATCACCGCCGATTCACCATACTGGGTAGGCAATGTGGATACACGCACATCCACAGCCTGGTCGTGCGCACGCACATGCATCCGCCCGATCTGCGGCAGCCGGTTTTCCGAGATGTCCAGCCCGGACATCAGTTTGACGCGCGAGATCAGCGAGGGAGCGATCTTGTTGTCGGCCTCGGTCTGCAGATGCAGTGTGCCGTCGATGCGGAAACGGATGATCAGGCGGCCATCCTGGGGCTCGAGGTGGATATCCGTGGCGTGCATCCTCATGGCATCGTCGAACGTTTTTTTCAGCAAGTCAGCGACAGAGACATCCTCGGCGCAGACGCTCTCGACCAAAGATGCAAAATCGACATGCGTATCAGCCCCCGACCTCTTGCTTGTCCCCCTTGCCTGGCCGGTGATCTCCTCGGTACGCAGATAGCCGCGGTCGATGCTTTGCAGCAGTTGACCCTCGGTCACCACAGCCACATCGATGTCCCGCTTGACGAGGCGGGTGATCTCGTCCATGGCATAAAAATCCGTCGGATCCGACATCCCGACCAGCAGCTTGTTATTGCGTGTTTCCAGGACGAGCGCGCGGAAACGCCGCGCTTGGCTTTCCGGCAACAGCCTTACCTGTTCGAGGTTGATGGCATAGTCATTGAGGTTGATGTAAGGGATCTCGAACTGCATCGCGAGAGCCTCGGAAATCTGCGCCTCGGTGACGAACCCGTTCTCCACCAGCAAGCGGCCCAGCTTGCGCGCGTTGGTCTTCTGCTGCTCGAGTGCGAAATCGAGCTGGTCTGGCGTTATGATCTTCTCCCTGACCAGCAAATCGCCTAAGCGGATTTTTTCGGAACGCGCCATAATTTCTCCCTTGGAGTTCAGCTATTGCATATCATCCGTCTGCACGCCAAGTAACTTAGCCGTTTTTCCCGACACTGACAAGGACTTAGCGCATTTTCTCATGTTCCATGTGATTCTTTACCAGCCTGAAATCCCGCCGAACACCGGCAACATCATCCGCCTGTGCGCCAACACCGGCAGCCGGTTGCATCTGGTCAAACCGCTCGGCTTCACCCTGGACGACAAGCAACTCGTGCGTGCCGGGCTCGACTACCACGAATTCGCGACCATAAAGGTTCACGATTCGATCGAAGACTGCCTGGCTTCATTCGATTCCGCACGCGTGTTTGCGCTGACCACCAAAGGCTCCCAGCCCTTCCACCAACTGCAATACCAGGCCGGGGATGCCTTCCTGTTCGGCCCGGAAAGCCGCGGCCTGCCCGCGGATGTGCTTGCCCGGTTCAGCGACCGGCAACGCGTGCGGCTGCCGATGCTGCCGGACAGCCGCAGCCTGAATCTGTCCAACACCGTCGCCGTGACTGTTTTTGAAGCATGGCGACAATGCGGGTTCGAGGGTTCGAGGGTGCGCGTAGCTGAGTAACATCCGCGGCCTCAGCCATCGGCCAGAAAAATCTCCAGCAGGTCGTTGAGGAAGCGCCGCCCCAGAGTCGTCGGGGCGATGCGCCCATGATCCCGAATCAGCAACCCGCGCTGCTCCGCCTCATCAAGTTCACGTTCGATGCTGGACAACGGCAGCCCGGTGCGCTCCCGGAAAAGGACGCTGTCGAATCCCCCGTTCAGGCGCAACGCGTTCATCATGAATTCGAACGCCAGCTCGCCGCGGGCGACCTCCTGTTCGGAATGGACTGGCGTGCCCTGCATCGTCTGTTGCATATAGGTTTGCGGCTGCCGGTGCCGCGCCTGGCGGATCACCCGGTCATGGAAACTGAGCTTGCTGTGCGCACCCGCACCAATGCCGAGATAATCGCCGAACTGCCAGTAATTCAGGTTATGGCGCGACTGCCTTTTCGGTTGCGCGAAGGCAGAGGTCTCATAATGCTCATAGCCATGCTGCGCCAGCAGCTTCTCGATACGCTGCTGCATGGTGCTGCTGGTATCGTCGTCCGGCAGCGGGGGCGGATTGAGGTAGAACAGCGTGTTCGGTTCCAGCGTCAGGTGATAGCAGGATAGATGCTGCGGCGCAAACGACAGCGCGGTCTGCACGTCCTGCAACGCTTCATCCACAGTCTGGCCGGGCAGCGCATACATCAGGTCGAGATTGATGTTGTCAAAATGCTGCTGCGCAATCCCGATCGCGTGTCTCGCTTCCCCGGCGGAATGGATGCGGCCCAGCGCCTGCAGATGCGGGTCGCTGAAACTCTGCACCCCGAGCGACAGCCGGTTCACCCCCGCCTCGCGACAGGCCGCAAAACGCCCCGCCTCCACCGTGCCCGGGTTCGCCTCCAGCGTGATTTCTGCACCGAGATCGAGCGGCAGCAACATGCGCACCTGGCGCAATATCTCCGCCACGCTTTCACCGCTCAGCAGGCTGGGCGTGCCGCCGCCGAAGAACACCGTATAGACCTTGCGCCCCCAGATCAGCGGCAGCGCCAGCTCCAGATCACGCACCAGCGCCGCAACATACTCCTTTTCTGGTAATGCGCCGTGCACCTCATGCGAATTGAAATCGCAATACGGGCATTTGCGCACGCACCAGGGAATATGGATATACAGCGACAACGGCGGCAAGGCCTGCAAACCTGCGTTTTGCGATTCGGGAACGGTGCGTTGCAAAAGTTCTAAAGCCATGGGGTATTGAATCAAGGAAAGTCCCGCCCCGAAACCGGGGCGGATGATTACTCGTGCCCGCCATTCTAGAGGCGCTTTATAATTTCAGTGGCGGTTCTTTCCCAGAAACAATTGATGCCTTCGGTTGGCAAGGAGGCAACTATTTGGGGAGAAGGTTAGGGTTAATCAATATAAGTCCATGATCGACGGTTGAAGCTATATGTATGCATGCCGAATGGAGGCAATGCCACATAAAAAATGGCGACTGAATCATGGGATCTTCTGTACCAGAACTCGTTAAAAATTATTGTGTATTTTGCGACAGGCACCTCTGGAATATAAACTGGGGCAAGATCACTTAATTTTTCAGGATAGTTGCCTGTTGATTGATGATACTTTTCTATAGCAACAATTAAGCTTTCTGCGCGGTACTTTGCAATCTTATTGTTTGCAAAGTTAGCTATAAAAACAGCCAACACCATTACGCCATATATGGCAGCTTTTGTGAGCGGCACCGTTGGTGATTCTCTTTTGTATTTTAATAGCGCAGATTTTGGCAATAACCAAAAGATTATTGCCAAAGCAGTTATTACTGCAATAGCGCCCTGATTCATTACAAAGGCATCTAAAACGAATAACCCTACTGCCGTAAAAATCGTCTTCTTCATTTGGCACATGGGCTGCTTCACATCTAGCTCCATCAACATGGGGGCGGAGCCCAATTAGATATAAAAAATGAGGCTCCGCCCTCATCTCATCCCGCATAAAACATCCCCCGTTTGGTTAGGAGAAGGTGTCAACTATTTTGTGGGAAGGTCATGTCCCGCTCGAACACGCTTGTCAGGTGCTCCACTCTGAGTTACTCATTGCATGATTTTTTCTCTTCAGAATAGGAATAATTTTTTGTATTTATAACCAATACATTATCGTTTTGCTCTACGCCAGACAAGCACAATTTCAAGGTAAAGTTATTCGGCCAGCTTGCCTTAACATTAGATTTATTAATTGAGGCACCATCATTAGCAATTTTTGTTCTTGCTATCGGCTCTTTTCTATCAGGAGAATAAATATGAACTAACTGGGGAGCGTATGCCAGGTTTCCATGAGCAGTTTTGATAGTAATGGAGGTTTTACCATCGGGGGATTCATACGTATTGAATGTAGCGAATTCAGTTTCGGGTGGGCTACATCCAGCAAGACAACACATAAAAATGATATTTATTTTTAGCAAAACCATTCTCATTGAATTCATTTCTTGTGCCCCTAATTTTGCTAGAAAGTAATTTATGCAACACTTGCAATCAACGAGATTGGAAAACCCACTATTGAGGCATAACCAAATACACCATATAAATAGCAAACAAGCCTGACAACCCTTCCCCAAAAACCTTTACCAAGAGCATATTTATTGGAAGCATGTCCTAATGCTGCCAAAGGGCAAAAAAAGATAGCCTGTAATAAGATAAGAAAAAGCATAGTTTGCCATCCGTCCAGACGATAAATCATCACCGCCTGAACAACCCATAGTAGCACTATGACAAACCATAGCATTTTGTATATGCGAAATAAATTTTCAAATAATCCTTCGAAAAACCGATCTTCCCAGAAAACACCTTTTAAGCTATCACTTGTTTGCATTTTAATACTCCAATGAGGCCTGTGAAATTTTTGGGGAAGGTTACAGCCCCGCTTGACTGCTGGGTTAGGTACCATTTCGCAGCCATTTTTCTAAGCACACTCCATCTGCAATACCGCTGTACATTGCTCCTTTAATTTCCGCAACGGACGATACGAAGAAACCGGAAATGGTACGGCACCTGACTGCGCGTTCGATCAGATTAAGGTTCTTTGCCAATGTAGAGGTCAAGTGACATGGATTATCTCCTGTCACTTTGGCGTTGAAACAGGATCATTTCCAGCGATATCCTACGCTGAGGCGGAATCCGGAAAGTTTATTGTCCGGAGGTGAAAGGTATTTCAATACTGCTGAATCGACCTGCCCCATCATATACCAGCCGCTATTCGGGCTTTCCCAGCCTGCAACCAGCCCCAACCCCCATCCACCACCGCTGACATAAGAGAGCTTTGGGCCTGACGAGATCTCAATGGATTCCACGTAACGTCCCACATGCCCGCCAAAGAATATATTGTTAACCCAGTACCTCAGTTGCACACCCAATATCATGTGGTTTGCCGAGACCTTGGAGTCGGGTATATTGACGTTGGTGAATTCGCTCGACATCATCAGGAAAGGGTTGATCGACAGCTTGTCCGAGACGGGGATCTGGACATCCATTCCGTAGCTATTGCCGCGGGTGCTTGTGACGCACAGATAGCAGTCCGGCTTGATGGTGTGGCGGGCAATACCGAAATCCAGGCTGAAACCTTTTTGGGGCGCAGCAGCTGCGGTGCCGGTGGGCAGGGCTAAAAGTATTGTTGTATTGAAGAGTATATGTCTTTTTTTCATGGAAAGTTCTCTTTATAGACACACTACGAAACTATTATTGCAGCTGATATTCGTAATCGGTAGCTAGGCGCTACTTTACTAGCGCATTAAAAAACTTGTAGACAGGTGCCGTAATAATGCACATAAGGACGATAAGAATTATGTCAGCTTCAATTCTATGTAAAGAGGGGGGGAGGATAACGACTGATAGCAAAGCAACTGTTAGGAAAGAAACAAGAAGGCTAAAAAAGAAGATCGTTGCTCTTTGAAGATGGGTGCGGCTGTTACTAGAGCCTCCATGCACACTTGTGGGGTTTGCAGGCGTTGTTTCATCTGCAGCTTCCGGCAAGCCGGAATCATTCTGATCGGACTCGAGGTTGCGCCCGCCCACAATCTTTGCCCCCAGCCCAATTATGAATAGTACTATCCAATAAATAAGCTTGATCCCCAACGGAACTAGCATAATTAATAACACTACTGATATTACCGTGTGCAATGAGGCTCCGCTGAACAGGAGGACAATAATTGAAACAACAAAAACAATTGCCAGAAGGTCCACCACTGGACTGTGAAAGCCTCTCATTTTTCTTTTACATTGGACAGTCTTCATTCTGAGTCTCCCTGCTTATGAAAAAATGGCCTGAATAACAACCACACTTTTGCAGCTATTTTTTTGGTCGGAATAGTCCTGTTTATTGTCTTGGCATGAAAAGCCAGGTTGGCGCAAAATTGAATTCCGGGTTGAGTAAGTGACAGCAGGTCGGCCTATCCTTGCTGCCATCAATATCAATAAATACCCCCACCTTTTTCGTGACAGGCTGTACTTGACGCGTCAGTCATACTATTCAATATCGGCTTTTATATATATTTCCGTATTCAATAAACCTGTTAAACGCCAACTCTATATCAGCCTCAACCAGCGTTCTTAATTTTTCATTTTTGTATTTCAAGGCCCATTTATTTTCCTCCCTGTATTTCTTTAAATACTGCCAAAACGCTTTTGATTTGGCTTTTGCGCTAGCATCAAGCTCGTCAGCTTTTTCTTTTCCAAGAGTTTCCTGGAAAGACTTTTCCAGTCTCGCACTCTCCTTCTCCATATATTCATAAAACATCGGAGACAAGATTGTTTTTTTATCAACATTTGCAATCATATGGCCAAGCGTGGAAAGATCTGCGTCAATATTGCGTATCAGGACGTTCTTTACTTCATCAATTTCCTTGCCATTCAATTTCTCAAGCTTTAATAGGATGTCGAATGCCAACTTGATCCTGCTCTCGAATCCGTCTGCTTGGCACGTTATGCCACCATCCTGGAAGGCTATTTCATAGGCGCTGCCCCCCGAGTATTCGGACATTGCGTTTGCACTGTAAAGAAATGCAAACAAAAATATTGCGAACTTTTTCATCCCCCCCTCCTTTAGTAAATATTGGGCTTTGGTTTTGACCGTAACTCCACGGGTGTTCAGTTAAAAGCGGATTGATGAGTATCATCAGTGTGTAATTGCCATTACCACAATGTAAATTGTCACCGGAACAATGACTGGGAAAGCAAGATTGTTGAGAGCATAATCTGCTCGGGGTAATGACAGAATAACATGGGGACGGAGCCCATTTTTTTAACTTTGGATTCCGCCCCATCTCGTCTCGAACAAAAATCTACCCGTGTCAGGCTAACGCGGGCAGATATTACAGCTTATCGTTATTTAGCCTTCTTTGCCCACTCCTGGTAGTCCTTCTTCACCACGGCCGCGATTTCCG
>Ga0224495_10002100_pt1 | contig 13363 bp, 10 predicted proteins | sample SF_Jul11_sed_USG_FD_168128 | JGI IMG/M metagenome (GOLD analysis project Ga0224495, IMG submission 168128) | Sediment microbial communities from San Francisco Bay, California, United States - SF_Jul11_sed_USGS_4_1 | ecosystem: Environmental > Aquatic > Marine > Sediment | place: USA: California... | reverse complement strand
TCATTCTGGTCCCGCTCCTATCCATAATCCTTTTGCAGCAGATGCCTGCCCGTTTAGCCATGCTGGGAGCTGGCCTGGCCTTCCTGGGGCTATACTTATTGACTTCTGCTGACCAGGCTCAAGGGTTACCCTTTAATTTTGGGGACGTTCTAACCCTCATTTGCGCTTTTTTTTGGGCTGGACACATTCTAACTCTCGGCCGCTATTCCCCTCGCGGGGATACCTTCTGGCTGACCTTTCTGCAACTCATGACCGCCTGCGCGGGAAGTTTTGTATGGGTCAGCCTGTCGGGAAAGATGAATCTGACCCTTCCCCCCAGCGTTTATGGCGCGGCCCTTTACCTGGCAGTAACTTGCACGATCTTAGCCTATTGGGGTCAGACTTGGGCTCAAAGCCGGACCACCCCGACCCGGACCGCTATCATCCTGTCCCTGGAGCCAGTCTTCGCGGCTCTGTTCGCCCGGTGGTGGCTGGGTGAACACATGGGGGTGTGGGGCTGGATGGGAGCGGGAATGATCCTGAGCGGGATTCTTCTGGCCGAGTTGAAGAAGTAGAGAAGTTCGGAGTTAAAAAAGCTCGCTGAAAAAAAATTTTTAATTTTTCGATCATCTCCAAATTAATTGAGGGCCAAAGAGCTGGCATATTAAAAATGGGCAGTGATTTCAGGGTCCCGGAAGAAAAGTCATATTGCTTGCAATCATGAGGCCCATATTTCTCCTTAGCTATGGCGGGGGGTTCTGCTATTTCTCCGAAGCTTTGTTTCCACGCCCCCGCTGCGCTTTGCGGAAGGGAGGCAGAGGGTTTATGGAAAGCGGATATCCCGCCGATGCTTGCGGCGTCCGCCTGAGGCGGACCTTTCCTTCCGGGCCCTGGGCAGGCTTTCATTAAAAATTTGATCAACTAATTTGGAGATGAACCTAATTTTATTACTTCGAGCTTTCAACTCCGAACTTTTCTTACCGGTGGTTGGGAGAAGGCCAGGAGCGTTAAGGCAAGAAGGTTCGTCAGGGCCCCGCAAAGGTAGGCCAATTGGTAGCTATGGGTTTGGTCATGAATGCTACCCGCAACCAAGGGGCCAATGGCTGCCGCGGACCCCGCCAGGGTAAAAATCGTCCCGAGGACCGAAGCCGCTTTAAGCCGGCCGAAGTAATCTCCAATGATAGCGGGGAAGACGGCACTGACCCCCCCGTAAGAAAATCCGAAAAGAGCGGAGAAAATTAGGAGCATCCAGCCTGTCGTTGTGCCCATGATCCAAAACCAGGAGAAGACCTGCAAACAGAGGGTCACAGTTAGAGCCTTCTTTCTCCCGATGCGATCAGAGATGGTCCCCATGATCAATCGGCCGAGGGTGGAAGAACCCCCCAGGATACTCAGGGCGATCAGGGCGGATTCCCGGGAAAGGCCAATGTCCATGGCAAAGATTACCAAGTGGACGAGGGGGAGGAAAACGAAAAGCCAGGTACAGAAAAAAAGGGCAGTTAAAATCCAGAATGATTTCGTATGCACTGCTTCCGCTACCGACCAGTTGACCTCTTGGTAGATTGCTTCATAGATCGGCTCTGGATGAGCCGTGCTTGATGATTGCCCCCTCAAGTTTTTCTGCCGGCCGTCAGGCAGCAGGCCTACTTTTTCGGGGTGTCCGATTAAAAAGAAAGAAGTGGTACAAAGGACGATAAAAACGGCCATCCCCAGAACAACGCAGGTCGGGCGCCAGCCCAGAGCGGTAATGAGAGCGCCGGTAATGGGAGGAATAATGATGATCCCAATTCCCAGCCCGGATTGGGCCACCCCTAAAGCCAAACCCCGTTGGGCGATAAACCATTTCACGATGATCGGGTTGGCCGTGATATAAGTGGCACTCATTCCCCAGGAAGCCAGTAGGCCATAAACAACGTAGAGCTGCCACGGGGAGTTCACTTGGCTGATCAATCCGATGCCCACTCCCAGAAAGGCGCTGCCCAAAATCAAGATGATTCGCGGGCCGAAGCGGTCGGTCCACCTTCCCAGGATCACGCCCAGGGCGCTGTACAGGAAGGCATAGAGAGAGAAGGCGCCGGAGAGACTCTGGCGGTTCCATTTAAATTCTTCAATCATGGAAGGGAAGAGAACGCCGAAAGAATACTGCGCCCCATAGGCCATAGCCAGATTTAAAGATACCAAGCCGGTGATAACCCAACCGTAAAAGAGTTTTTGTTTATGGTCTTTTTGTTCCACGAGATCACTCACACCCCACAATAAGAAATTCGAAAATCGGTCCCGGAAACCATTTTTTATCCGATGCTATCGTAAAGAAGGAGACATAGCAAGGAGATCTTAAAAATAGATCCCGCTGGCGCGGGAATGACGATTTGTGGACATTATTTTATGCCGCTATGGATGGAAACCATGGAAAATTAAATTGGCCGGAGATTGTCGAATCAGGCGAATTGTGTTTTAATAATCTTAGGAAGTCGGAAAAACGAGGGGGAAATGGATCTTTTCGTCATCCACGGCATCGTGGAGGAGTTACGCCGGGAAATCGTCGATGCGTTCGTCACCAAAATCTACCAGATGAACCGGACCGATCTTCTTTTCCGGCTGCGCCGCCAGGGAGAAGAAAAACAAATTCTTGTATCCACCCACCCCGACTTTCATCGCCTGCACCTGACCGAGAAGAAATATGCCAACCCCATGATTCCTCCCCGTTTCTGCACTTATCTCCGCAAGCATATCATGGGGGCCAGATTGGCAAGCATATCCCAGGATCCTTATGAGCGGATCGTTCGCATAGGTTTAACGAAAAGGATGGACGCCGGAATGGTTCGCGAATTGGTTTTAATCGCCGAGCTAACGGGCAAGGGGAGTAATGTTTTACTGATCGAAGGAGAAAAAATTCTGGATTGTCTCCACTTCCGCAGAAACGAGGAAGGGATTGTCCGGGCTGCCGTCCCCGGCTTGAAGTATGCCCCGCCGGGTTCTTCCGGTCGTTGGTCCCCCGCCGAAGTAACCTTGGAGAAGATGGGGGAGATCATTGCTTTTCCCCGGGGAGAGCGCTGGAAGGGCATGGTCCAGAAAATTTCTGGAATCAGCCCCCTCCTGGCCCGCGAAATTGAATTCTGGAGTGACGGGACAGCCTCCGCTACGTGGGAAAAATTTCGTTTCTTCTTCGACCGTTATGACCGGTGCACTTTCGAGCCCCGGATCATCAGGCTGCTGGGAGAAAAAAAATTTTTATGTCCCTGGCCCATGCAGAGCCTGGGCCCGGCCGCGGAAGAACCTATGGCCTCAATGAACAAAGCGGCCGATGCTTATTACTTCGAAATCACCATCCGCCGGCAGATGGCCGACCAGAAGCAGGCTATGGCCAGGAAGCTGCGCCAACTTCTATCCCGCCTGCAGAGAAGACGGGAAAACCTATTGCTGGATCGAGAAACATGCGAGAAGGATCTCATGCTCAAAGATTACGGAGAAATCCTGATAGCCAATTACCCTAAACTGAAAAAAGGGATGCGTCAAATAGAAGCCCTTGATTTTCGACAAGCCCCCCCGCGTTCCGTTCTCATCCCCCTCGACGGAGCCATGGATCCAGCGGGAAACGTACAACGATATTTTAAAAAATATAAAAAGGCCAAACGCGGATTGGAATTTGTCCGCGAGCGGATGGGAGAGACCGAACGGGATATCGCCTACCTGGACTCCGTCTTATTCCAGGTGGAGGAGGCGGAAGATGCTGAAGTATTGGGGGCGGTTCGAGAAGAACTGGAAGAGGCCAGGATATTCACTGTGCCCAGAAAACAAAGGATGGCCAAAGAGAAAAAAGAAGCCTCCTCTCCCGTGCGTCGATTCCGGTCGGCAGCAGGTCTGGAAATTTTCTGTGGAAAACACAACGAAGGCAATGAATATATCCTGCGCCGGATTGCCCGGGGGAATGACCTCTGGTTTCATGCCCAGGGAATGCCCGGTTCTCACGTTCTCCTGAAAGTTGGCGCCAAGGAACCAGGATTCGATTCAATCCTGGAAGCAGCTGCGATTGCAGCTTATTATAGCCGGGGAAAAAACTCGACGCGCCTGGCCGTGGATTATACGGAGGTTAAAAATTTACGTAAGCCCAAAGGGGCCAAGCCCGGTTTCGTAACCTATACCCACCAGAAAACCATCCTGGTTAAACCGGAAAAAGAAAAAGTTGAAAGGCTTTTGTTGGTGGGCTTGGAACCATTTTCCTCTTGACAATTTTTAATGGTGCTTTTATATTATTCATCATTGGCGTTCGTAGTCTTCCTTTCCTGATTGATCCTATTTAGAATGGGGCCCAGCCTTCATTTTGAGGGCGCCACGGCCATTTAGATAAAGAACGACCTGCATTATTCTCCCTATCATGAGATAAGCGGAAGGATTTGCCTTTCAAATAAGGAAAATTCTTCCTTTTCCATATCGAGCGATAAGCCTTATCCTTACGCTTGATTGCTAATTTTGGATTCCAATTAGCAAAATTCAAATAAGGCTTTCCCCCAAACCGCTTATTCACCTGGATGTTTTTTTAACCGGGTTGTTAAAGGCTTATGGGAAAAAAGTAGGCATTTTGCAGGGGAATTGATCATGGGAAATACCCACGGCACACTGCCTCAGATTTTGCTGGATAATGTCAGGAAATACCACGAAGACAAGGTCGCCATTCGGGAAAAGGACTTGGGCATCTGGCAATCTTACTCCTGGGCAGACTATTATGGAAACACCAAGAAATTTGCCCTGGGGCTGGCTTCTTTGGGTTTCAAAAGGGGGGATAGACTGAGTGTTATCGGGGACAACCGGCCCCAACTCTACTGGGCCCAGGTAGCCGCTTTATGCCTCGGAGGCATCCCGGTTCCTCTTTATCAGGATGCTATCGAAAAAGAACTGGAATACATCATCGAACATTCTGAGGCTAAATTCATCGTCGCCGAAGACCAGGAACAGGTGGATAAAATGCTGGCCCTCAAAGAGAAGGTTCCCAGCATGGAGATGATCATCTACGATGACCCCCGAGGAATGCGCCACTACAACCAGCCATTTATAAAAAGTTTTACGGAAGTTCAGGCTTTGGGCCTAAAATTCGAGGAGGACCATCCTGGCTTTTTCGAACAAGAGGTGCAGAAAGGAAAGGCGGAAGATACCGTTCTTATTGCCTATACCTCGGGCACCACAGGGAATCCAAAGGGAGTGGTCTTGACTCACTCCAATCTCCTTACGAATGTCAGGCTCATTGCTAAGGCCGAGGAATATTGGGATTCGGATCAGGTCATGGCCTACCTTCCCATGGCCTGGATCGGGGATTCCATCTATTCATTAGCCATGCTTTTAGATATTGGGTTTACCATCAACTGTCCGGAAGCGGCCACAACGGTCATGCGGGATATGCGGGAGGTCGGCCCCACCGTCATTTTTTGCCCGCCCCGGATTTGGGAGAACATCCTGACCAGCATCCGGGTCAAGATGGAAGATGCTGCTTGGATCAAGCAAAAAATGTATGCTTTCTTCATCAATGTGGCCCAGCAAGTGTCCAGCAAGCAATTGCGACGTCAGAGGGTCTCCCTGAGGCTTCGTCTTCTTTATGCTTTGGGAGAGTTCTTCGTTTATGGTCCTCTTCGGGACAACCTGGGGATGAGAAAGATTCGCTATGCCTATACAGCCGGTGCCGCCCTGGGTCCGGAAGTGTTTCAATTTTACAGGTCCCTCGGAATTAATTTAAAGCAAGTCTATGGACTGACCGAAACCAGCGCCATGTGCACTTACCAGCCCGACGATGAGGTCAAGTTGGAGACTGTGGGCATACCTCTCCCCGCGACAGAAATCAAGATCGGCGAGGGGGGAGAAGTTCTCATCAAAAGCCCGGGGGTATTCCAGGGGTATTATAAAAATCCAGAGGCGACTTCCGAAGCCCTAAAGGACGGTTTTTTATGCACTGGAGATGCCGGTATCATCGATAAAGACAACCACCTGATCATCATCGACCGGGCCAAGGACGTGAGCACCTTGGCCAACGGAACCATATTTGCCCCCCAGTTCATAGAGAATAAGTTAAAGTTCAGCCCTTATATCAAGGAAGCTATAACCCTGGGTCAAGGCAAAGAGTATGTAACTGCCATGGTCAATATCGACATGCAGAGCGTTGGCAACTGGGCAGAAAGAAAAAATATCGGGTATACCTCTTATGCCGATTTATCCCAAAAGCCAGAAGTCTATGACCTGATCTTTAATGAGGTAAAAAAGGTCAATACCAGCCTATACAATGAGGAACAACTCAGGGGTGCCCAGATTAAACGATACCTGATCCTGCACAAGGAATTAGATCCAGACGATGCTGAAGTTACCAGAACCCGCAAGATTCGCAGAGGTTTCATCGCCAAGAAATACGCTGAGCTCATCGATGCTCTTTATTCCGATAAAAAGGATGTGGATGTAGAGACCAAGATCACTTATGAAGATGGGCGAACGACAAACATCCGTGCTTCATTAAAGATTCGAGAGGTGGAGATTTTTCAAGTGACTCAATGAGCTGAGGGATCAGGAAAGATGAATAAAAAAAATGGCAATCCCATGCTCCAAGTCGAAGATATCCACATTAGCTTTGGCGTTTTGAAGGCGCTGAACGGAGTGAGCCTGGAAATTCATAAGGGGGAAATCCTGGCCATTATCGGCCCCAATGGGGCAGGAAAAACTTCCTTGGTTAACGTTATTAATGGAGTATATCATCCATCGCGGGGCCATATTTTTTTTGAGGACAAAGACCTAACCACTCTGTCTCACCACCACATTGCCTCCTTGGGGATTGCCCGAACCTTTCAAAACGTGGCTCTCTTCAAAGGGATGACAGTTCTGGATAACATCATGGTAGGCAGAAACCTGAAAATGGGCTCCAATTTCTTTGCCCAAGGAATTTACTGGGGGTTTGCTCAGAGAGAAGAAATTCGGCACCGGCAAGTAGTGGAAAAGGTCATCGATTGGCTGGAGATCGAACACATTCGCAAAACACCCGCCGGGATGCTTCCTTATGGACTCCAGAAGAGGGTCGAGCTGGGCCGGGCTTTAGCTGCCGAGCCCAAGCTTCTTCTCTTAGATGAACCCATGGCCGGGATGAACCTGGAGGAAAAGGAAGATATTGCCCGCTTCATTCTGGATGCCAACGAAGAGTTGGAGACCACCATTGCCCTGATAGAGCACGATATGGGGGTGGTAATGGACATCTCGGATCAGGTGGTCGTTCTTGACTACGGAGATAAAATTGCGGAGGGGCCGCCGGAGAAGATTCGCAATAACGAAAAAGTCATCAAAGCCTATCTCGGAACCTCGGCGAAAAAGTGAAGAGTAAGGAAGCGTAAGAAGGAGGGTACGTTGTGATATTCGCAATAGAGGTGGCCATTGGTGGACTTCTCGTCGGAGTGATGTATTCTTTAGTGGCCCTGGGGTTTGTCCTGATCTACAAGTCTTCTGGCGTCTTCAACTTCGCCCAGGGAGATATGACCCTCCTTGCCGCCTTGGCCTTGGTGGGTTTCCTCACTATCTTTCCTTTATGGCTTGCCATTCTTGCCGTGCTGGTCCTAATGATTGCGCTGGCCATCGGCATTGAGGCAATTGTGCTTCGTCCTCTGGTAGCCCGCCCCCCCCTTGCTCTCTTTATGGCCACGATAGGACTGGGATTCCTTTTGCAAGGGATAGGCCAGGGGATTTGGGGTACAGACCCGAAGGGGCTTAATATTGGAATTTCTGACATGCCTTTTGAGGTCAAGGGATTGATGGTCAGTCAATTTGATTTGGTGGGGGCGGCTTTATCCGGTGCATTGGTTTTCGGTTTGGTTTGGTTTTTTCAAAAGTCCAAGACGGGCCGCGCGCTAAGGGCTGTTTCTGATGACCATGAAGCAGCACTCTCCGTGGGCATTCCTCTTAATAAAGCCTGGGCCATTACCTGGGCCATCTCCGGAGTGGTTGCCTTGGTTGCAGGCATCATGTGGGGCAGCCGCCTCGGGGTGCAGTTCAGCCTCTCGCTGATTGCCCTGAAAGCCCTGCCGGTTCTGATCCTGGGGGGTATTGACAGCATTCCGGGAGCGATCATCGCCGGCCTCGTCGTAGGAGCCTCTGAGAACCTGGCCGAAGTATTCCTTGGTCCCTATGTGGGGGGAGGAATCCAGACCTTCTTTCCGTATCTTTTGGCCCTGCTGGTTCTTTGGTTCAAGCCTTATGGAATGTTTGGCCGAGAGATCATTGAGAGGGTCTAAACGTTTTGCCTTGGGCAAACTCCCGAATATGATCTTCCGTATTCGGGAATTTTCACCTGGAGAGCTTCTTTCATGATTTACCGAGAGTGCGGCGTGTTCAAGGCCACTTACGGGGCAGATATGGCCATTTTCCCCATTCCCTTGGACCGATGGGGCATTATCCTCATTCTAATTGTGGCCTTTATAGGAATGCCATTCTTGGCCAGCGACTACTGGCTCAGCAGCATATTGATCCCCTTCTTAGTCTTTTCGCTGGCCGCGCTGGGCCTGAATTTTCTGACCGGCTACGCCGGGCAGCTCTCTTTAGGACATGCCGCCTTTATGGCCGTGGGAGCCTATGCATCGTTGATCTTGTATGGGCGTTACGAAGTTCCGCTCCTCCTAAGCCTCTTGGGCGGTGGGCTGGTTGCGGCTGCGGTTGGCACTGTTTTTGGCATCCCTTCCTTACGAATCAAAGGGTTTTATCTGGCCGTTTCCACCCTGGCAGCTCAGTTTATTATCGAGTGGGGGTTGACCCATTGGAAATGGATCAGCGGTGGGGTATTCGGAACTGTTGATACTCCCCCTATGGAAGTCTTCGGCTGGCTTATCGACACGCCGTTAAAAAAGTATTACCTGGTCCTCTGTTTTGTGGTTTTGCTGACCACCTTCGGTAAGAATTTGGTGCGGAGCCAGGTTGGCCGGGCCTGGATGGCCATCAGGGACATGGACGTAGCCGCGGAGATTATCGGCATTTCGCTGTTCCGGCACAAGCTTTTAGCTTTTGCCGTGAGCTCCTTTTATGCGGGGGTGGCTGGAGGCTTGATCACCTTCACCTATTATGGAGCAGCCAATATCGAGGCCTTTAACCTTATGGTCTCCTTCCATCTTTTGGGAATGGTCATTATCGGGGGCATGGGCAGTATCCTCGGCTCCTTCTTCGGCGGAGGATTCATAACCCTGCTTCCGATCTTTATCAACCAGTTTGCCAGAACTTTTGGGGCCGTGTTCAAAACTGACCTACTGGCTTGCATGGAATTGATTATTTTCGGGGGACTCATCATCTTTTTCCTCATTGTTGAGCCTTTTGGCCTGGCTCGGCTATGGCTGACATTAAAAGAGAAACTCCGGTTATGGCCTTTCCCTTATTAAAAAAGGCAATGCATGGCTGATGATAGAAAAATAATGATGACGCGCCTGGAAGGGGGTGAGTATTTTATGCGCGTGGTTGATCGATCAGAAGTTAATTTAAAAGAAGGGAAAAGATCAAAAAAGGAGGGATTTACCATGAGACGTTTTTGGAATCATTTGTTATCACTTTTGTTATTCGTTTTGGTATTCGTCCTTATGTCCCTGCCAAACCTGGTGCAAGCCCAGCAGAAGGAAGCTCCTACGCAATATGTCCCCGTCCTGATCTATCGAACCGGACCGTTTGCTCCCGGCGGCAGCGGGACTGGCAGCGGATGGGAAGACTTGATGGAACTCAGAAACATGCAAGGGGGGGTCAACGGGATCAAATATAAATATGAGGAGTGCGAGTATGGCTATGACACTGCCAGAGGAGTAGAGTGTTATGAACGGGTTAAATCAAAGAACCCTCCCTATGTGCACCCTTTTGCCACAGGGACCTCTTATGCCCTGCTTGACCGCACTGCCCGGGATAAGATACCTTTAGTTTTTATGGGTTACGGCCGCGCTGATGCCTCCGACGGCCGGGTATTCCCCTGGGCCTTTACCTTTCCTACCAACTACTGGTCTCAAAACACGGCTAAAATAAAGTTCATCGGACAGCAGATGGGAGGAATGGACAAACTCAAGGGATTAAAAATTGCCAACCTCTACATCGATGTCCCTTACGGGCAGGAAACCAAACCTCTCTTGGATGAAATGGCCAAGATGTACGGCTTCGAGGTGCGACACTTCCCCGTGCCTTGGCCCGGGATAGATCAAAAAGCCCAGTGGATGGATATTGCCCGGCGTTATAAAGCTGACTGGGTCATCAATCGTAACTGGGGCGTATCCTGCACCGTCCCCCTCAAAGAGGCTGCCAGGCTCGGCTTTCCCAGAAACCGCATCCTTGGGGTCTGGTGGTGCGGGTCGGAAGAGGACGTCATGCCTGCGGGACCAGCCGCTGCGGGGTATTACTCAAGCAACTTCAACGGCGTTGGCCGGGATTTCCCCATCATCCAGGAGATTATTGACAAGGTCTATGGCGCCATGAAGGGCAACATCTCATTTACCCGTGTTGGTACCGTCTTCTATAACCGGGGAGTCGTTACCGGAATCGCCATGGATGAAGCCATTCGCACGGCCCACAAGAAATTTGGGGTTCATCCGGTTACCGGTGAGGAGATGCAGTGGGCTCTGGAGCATCTTAGCATTACCGAGGAGAGGATTAAAGAAATAGGGGCAGAGGGATTGATGCCGCCGATCAAGACCTCCTGGAAAGACCATGAGGGCGGCGGCTGGGTCCGGTTCCAGCAGTGGGATGGCCAGAAGTGGGTCCCGGTCGGTAGCTGGATAGCTCCGATGGGGGAATTCGTCCGGGAAAGAGTCGAGAAGTCAGCGGCTAAATATGCCAAAGAGAAGGGGATAACCCCCAGAACGAGTGAAGCTTTAAAGTAAGTATATCCAGCTAAAGTGAGCATACGCCATGGACCAGAAGCCTTTGCTCAGGGTCAACAACATTGAAGTTGTCTATGAGCATGTCATCCTCGTCCTGAAAGGGGTTTCCCTGGAAGTGCCCGAGGGGGGCCTGGTTGCCCTCCTCGGGGCCAACGGGGCCGGCAAAAGCACAACCCTCAAGGCCATCTCCAATCTCTTGCGGGCAGAGCGGGGCGAAGTCACCAAGGGGGTCATCGAATTCCTGGGAGAGCGCATTGATCACCAGGATGCTGCGGAGGTGGTGCGAAGAGGCATCGTCCAGGTAATGGAAGGGAGGCGCAAATTCGAACATCTGACCGTGGAGGATGACCTCCTCACCGGTGCCTATAGCCGGAAGGATACCCATCTTGTTAAAAAGGATATGGATCTGGTTTATGGGTATTTCCCCAGGCTGGCGGAGCGACGCCATGTGAAAACGGGCTATATCTCTGGAGGGGAACAACAGATGGTGGTCATCGGCAGAGCCCTGATGGCTCGTCCCAAGCTGATGCTTTTGGACGAACCCTCCATGGGGCTGGCTCCTTTGCTGGTCGAAGAGATTTTTAACATCGTCGTCCGACTCAATCAAGAAGAGAAAATGGCCATCCTCCTGGCAGAGCAGAACGCGGCTATGGCCCTCCAGGTTGCCCGATACGGCTACATCATGGAGAATGGTCGCCTGGTTTTGGACGGTGATTCTGATACGCTGCGCGACAATGAGGACGTGAGGGAATTTTATCTGGGTCTGACCGAGATAGGAAAGAAAAGCTATCGCAATGTGAAGCACTACAAGCGGAGAAAACGCTGGTTAACCTGACTTTCTTATCTTCGGTCAACTTGTTAGTCAGTCCATAATTGTATAGAAACCGGAGATTAAATCCCTCCTGCCCTCCCTTTAAAAAAAGGAGGAATTCCCCTCGCTCTCTTCGTTCTCTGCGGTAACCCTTTCCCCTCAATCCGCCCAGCGGGGCGGCCATTCCATCACCATATTCCCGGCGGCGTCAAAGGGGACATCCTGCAATCCTGAAATCACTTCCAGACTCGCATTGGCCTTGGCTTCCTTGAGCATTGGCTCGGAAGCCCAGAGGTATTCCATTTCCAGGGTGTTCTTGAGCCAGACCAGGCGCAGATCTTTTGGGTCTAACACACCGGAATTGTCAAAAGCAGCCTGCAGAGCTTCGCGGTCCTGATCGAAAGCAATGGGAATCCGGCCGCATTCCGGCCCCATGCCGGTAATGGAGTTGATCGCCGTGGGAACTGGATCAATTTTTTTCACCAGGCGAGTAGTCGTGTACTCAGCGAAGCCAATGCCGATGGCGTTGCCTTGCGTCTCGGGGGTAAGATCTCGGACGAAGATGCGGGTTATCTTGGGTTCTTGGAGGGGGGGGCTGCCTATGAAATAGAGTCGCCCGGTTACATTGGGGTCCATACCGGCGCCGCTGATATTCTTGCCGATCTCATCCAAGACCAAAATATCCATCTGCTTGAAAGGCAGGCGGGGCATGATTTCTTTAGCCTTTTTCAGCAGGGGTTTTTCTCCTTCCCAGAAGTTCTGGGGCTCCAGAAGATGGAGGGAAGCAGTCTGGTCATATTGATTTTCGACGATACCCACGCCGAAGAAGAAGGGAAGGGCCCTGAGGATAACCGGCTGGACTTCGGAGAGCATTGTGGAATATCCATGTTTAATGGTCAGGCGATGGGCCATGAGCGCGCCTTTATGCTTGCCCATGCCAATGACCATCATTTTGTTAAGACCGCTTTCGATGGCAAAGTCAAAATCCGTATGAGGCTTGATGCGATTGACCACAATGATTTTATCCGCCTGCGCACAGATATTGGCATCGATGAGCACGGGCGTTCCGAATTTCGTCCGCCCGATTTCTTTTACCTCCATGGAAGAAGCAATGGGGGCGCCGACAAACTCCTCGGTGATGCCCAGGTGTTTAAGCATCTCCACCTGGCCTGCGGCAGTGGCTCCGCCGTGGGAGCCCATGCAGGGTACAAGAAAAGGTTTGGCGCCCAGAGCTTTTAAACGGGTGGCGATGAGCTTCAATACTTTCGCTTTATCACGGATGCCCCTGCTGCCGGCCGTGAGGGCGATGCGCTCTCCAGGCTTTACTTTTCCAGGCAAGCCGAAGCGGTCGAGGAGGACATTCATCTCCTTTTGTACGTCAGCCAGCCGTGGGGTTGAAATCTTCTGGTGAATCTTAAATATCCGTGGTAGTGGATCCATCTGTTTTCCCTCCTGAAGAGTGATAAAAGAAGTATAGCATATTTATTTTTTTTCCCAAAGTATTGAAAAGCTTTTTGGCCACCCTTCAAGACCGCATCGGGGCCGAACTGAACTTAACAGGCCCAACGGCCTTCCTCGAGGCCGAGGGCTTTTTACCGGCCTTTATAAAGGTTTTAATCGATGTTTTGCGGTCTTTGCTGGATTCCAGACCTCCTGATTTACAAGGCATCGGGGATTAATCCTTTGGCCTTCCAGAAAATCAGCTACATTGCGGGCTGCG
>Ga0224495_10002099_pt1 | contig 13363 bp, 11 predicted proteins | sample SF_Jul11_sed_USG_FD_168128 | JGI IMG/M metagenome (GOLD analysis project Ga0224495, IMG submission 168128) | Sediment microbial communities from San Francisco Bay, California, United States - SF_Jul11_sed_USGS_4_1 | ecosystem: Environmental > Aquatic > Marine > Sediment | place: USA: California... | reverse complement strand
GACTCTTAATCAGCGGGTCGCGGGTTCAAGTCCCTCATCGCCCATTTAGGCCACTTGGTGACAAAGGTTGCCAAAGCGGCTTTTTTGTGCTAATATAAAGGATTTTCGGGTAAAAGCATTCCAGACTCCACTAATGAAAAACAGTGACAAAGAAACCCAAATAATCCCAATAATGCGCACATCTATGCGTACGCCCCTAACCAGTCTTTGAAGCTCTTGTTTTTGGGGCTTTCAATAGGTTTATGGCATAGGGGGCAGGCGCATAAAGGCGGCTCGTGGAATCTAAGGTCTCATATTATCTCGTTTATTTTGAGTATTTTTTAATGTCAACTAAAAGACATAGCCGAAAGAGTTGTATTGTCGTGAAAATAACTTGTTTTTCTTTTCATTTCATTTAAGGAGTAGAACATGAACTATTTTCGAGAAGTAAAAAAGTGGCTTGGTGAGATTACTGAGATTGTGTTGTTGCTTATTGCGCTTGCGATCGGGGTGGAGATACTATTTGGCCCCACAGTTCCCTTTTTTGGCAGCGTCATAAGCAATATTACAACGTTGCTGAGTACATTGGGCGATAAGGGCTTTGTGGGCTTGATCGCATTGGGAGTTATCTTGTTCATATTCCAAAGGAGAAAGGCCGACGCTCACAGCTGAGTGAACAGCTTAGACATAGGATCTTAAAGGCAAATAAAGATCGCCCTGTTTCGGGGCGATCTTTTTTTATGAACCTCAAGTACCAAATGTTCTTAGGGTTGCCATCAATATAAATAATATAGAAACCAGCAAGGCTGCTCGAACTATGCGGTGTGCTTGTGTCTGTGGTTTTACTAAAGACCAAACAAATAAGCATGCTGTTACTATCAAGGCCATCCGTAGCAAAAAGGCCGTAATATCAACTATCATCCTTATATTATAGCAATTTTTAAGATGCAAAGCCAGCTTAAATTGCCTATTTTAACAGCGCTTTATGTTTTCTTTGGCTGCAGGGGGTTGCTTTTTTTATACCTTTCAGGGTAGTAAATTTCCGTGGGTCAATTCCAACTTGCGGTCGCAGGCGATCCCGGATCAAGTCCGGGATAAACTCCGCCGCGAAGAAGCGGGAATTTTCAAATGTGAGCATTATAGTATTAATATGAGGGATTTTCGGAGGAAATCACACCATCCCTTAAAAGCATTCCAGACTCCACACGTCATCAACGGCGACACATATGATATACCCGGCAAGCCGGCCCATGTCTTCAGCGATTTCAACAGAATAAAAACCCCGCTCCCGGCTTAAATTTACGTCCTATAACCACCCAACCACATCGTAGATTTGATTGAAATAGGAGGTGTGCGGAAATTTAGTTATCGGGCGTTTAAAGTTTCAAGTCTTCTGTTTGTTTTGTCCGATAATCACAGACAGATAAGGACATTTTCTGAAAGGAAACAAATTATGTATGACAATGACAATGAAGTCACAGTGGTCGAGCAGGATTTGCTAATGTCTGTTGACGATTTCGCTCAGCAGGAGGGCGTCACCGCCCGGACGGTGTACCGTTGGATCGAGCAGGGACGCCTTGACATCGTTGAACGTCTCGGAAAGAAGTATGTCAACGCCTCAATACCCTTAAAAACGCCTGTTTCTGACAATGACAATGCCGGACATGACGCGAAGTCAAGTAATGGCGGGGCCTTGCAGAACGTCAATATCTTCGAGGAATACCTGAAAACGATCCGTGAAAATGGCAGACGTTCTGAAAAGTCATGTCGTCGATGGCAGGTGGGCTGTTTTCTGAGCACCTTCCTGTTCATCATCGCTTTACTGGCCTGTACGGCCCTTAGCTTGCTCTATTATTATGGGACCGAAGGCCTGTCTGACAAGCTGAAAGCATCGTCTGCGGAAATGGCGGAAATCGAATCCGCAAGGGCCGCCGCACTGGCTAAGATGGACGACCTCAGCGTCGAAGTCGAAAAGCAGTTAAAGCCCTACAAAGACGAAAACCTCCGGCTCCAAAAACGTCTTGATGAGGCGATTGCCCGAAACGATGATCTCCGCAACCGGCTCGATGAAACTTTCGACCGGAATGTTGGGCTGATGGAACGCTTGTCAGGGAAGGCCGCGATTGAGGAAGTGGCGCCGGTTAGGCCTGAAAATTAAAGTCATTTGCCTGGTACGACCGATAAAACAGATACCTTTTTCTTCTTGACCTGCTGCAGGGCCTATTTAGACGCGAGATTATATAAACTTCACCATGCAGCAGGTTTTTTTATGCGCTTCGCCGCAAAAATCGAGCAATGAATGATAATCAAGCGACCAGCGGGAGCGGGTCAATACAGGCAAACGTGTCCATTATTTACCTGCCTAAAGGCAGTCGGGGTGACTGCCAATCGTTTGAACCTCTGGTTCAGGATTTCATCGCAGCCAGCCACGAATACTTATCACAAGACACCTTATTTCAAGAACTTATCGAAGATCCCCTGTCTTGGTTAGCACGTAATACCCAGTCTTCTTCGAACCTTGAAACTTAATCATATCAGCATTCCTGAGGACGTCAAGTGCCCGTTGGGCGGTTTTATCTGAGCATTTCAAACCGTTTTCTACATCTTCCCGCCGCAATTGTCGCCCATGATTCAGGGCATCCAGTATCCATTGACAGCGCGTTTTGACCCTATAACTGACCCCTAAATTTATAGGGTCATTTTTTTGACCCCTTAAATGTCCTTTAGGGACAGAATTTTGACCCCTTAAATTTTTATTTTGACCCAATAAAATTTCTTTAGAGTCACAAAATCTGACCGTAATGCGATGATTGAGCCGGTATCCTTGGTCGGAATGTTCAAGAAAATCATTCTCGCCCATTTCGACATTCAGGTGCTTTTTCAAGATTCGGGCAGTTTGGGTGCGGATGGTCCGGGCACATCCGGTGACAGTTCCAATCCCATTTTCGGCGCTTATTTTATCTGCTATCTGCTCACCACCCCAATTCTTATAGATTCCATTCGACTTGGTTTCGGTCAAAACCTTGAGCATTTCCCTGGAAGCGGCGGCCTTACTCCCCAAAATCTTGAATCCACATAATTCGATGTGATTCGGATAAAAGACCATCTCGCCGCCGGTAAATGTACCTTCCGGTTTAGGGGGTTGGGATTCCTGAGATTTTTGATATTTCTGAAGCGTCATTTCGATTACAGAAGCGAGGGTACGGCCATTGGGTGGGAAGGGCTTAGAGATAAATTCAATAGCTCCCATCCCAATCAAATCCGTCACCATATCAAATCCATCCTGATGATGACCGGTCATAATCACCACAGGGACATTGCCGTGGCCCTTGATGTCACGAATTTGCCGCAGTAAATGCTTGCCGAACTCGGAACTGGCAGCACTGCTTCCGGGACGGGCCGGGATTTGCAGGTCCAGCAGAACCAGGTCGTAGCCATCCCTTCCAAGGAACTCGACAGCTTGCAACTGATTGGTTGCCCAATCATTCTCGTATCCCAGAGATGCCAGAACCTCATCAATCACTTCGTTTTTGATCTTACGGTCATCCTCTACCACCAGAATCTTCATTCCGTATCCTCCTGTTCGGCAGTGTCACTGAATGGGAAAGTCATTGTAATCGTTGTCCCAACGCTTGGCTGGCTATTGATTTCCAGGGTTCCGCTATTTGCGGTGATGTATTTATGGGCAATAGATAGACCAAAACCGGTGCTTTCCCGCTTGGTTTTGTTGATATCCCTGGGCATGAAGGCTTTTAATTCATCCAAAACGGACGGTTCGATTCCCAACCCATCGTCCTCAATAATAATCTGTATTTCATAACCTCTAACGACAACTTCAATATGGATGGTTCCTGCTTTGAGTTCCTGACCGTCGAAGACAAAGGACTCGTAAGCGTTTTTTATCAGATTGGTCAATGCCAATAATAATAGTTGCCGGGCAACTTTGATTCGAATGCGTTCCGGCGTTTCAATCTGGAGATGAATGCAGGTAATATCATAGCCCAGTTTGGCAATCTTTACCTGGGCCTTTTCAATGGCAGCATTGATGATCTCTTCTACGTTTTCATAGTGCTTTTCGATGTTCAAAGGCCGGACGAATTGTTCCATATTCTCAATGGTCTGCTCGAGAAGCACCAGATCATCACGAATGGATTTATTCCGTTTGTGTCGGGGGTGTTCTTTCAAGAGGGCTTCCACATTGGCACTGAGGGTCGTCAGAATACTCCTAAAATCATGTGCCAGTGTCGACGCCAACAGAGAATACCGGTATTCGGCCAGCAGATGAACCTTGTCAGCGATTTCCGGGCCGTATTGTTGGGTCATTTTATTGATTTGGGTCAAATAGTCTTTGGACAACTTGCTTTCTTTGGAGCGTTTCTGGTTAAATTTAACCCGGCGATTCAGACTTCGTTCTGCGTTTTTACGAACATAAGCATTATCGTCCCCACAGAGCCTGACAATCAAATCAGTACACTCGGCCGGATCGAAAAGATATAAATGCCTTGATACAGCCAAACGAACCTGCCAGTGGGGGTCCATTGTTAATTGTTCGGCCAGGTCCAGAAAAAGCGTCTCATTGCATGCAATAGTTCCTTGCAATAGTTCCTGCCCCATCGAGTCGGCCAGCTGCTGACGTACCACGACGGGCACAGATTCAGGATTTTCCTGTAACTGCTTTGTCAGTCGAGGCCATTGGGTGAGGGTTATCTCGGTTTCCATCAGTAGTTATACCTCTGTTTTCGCTGGACAAAGGCATCCCGGCCGCCTTCGAGCAGGTTGATGATTTCCTCTTTGCAGTCATCAACGTTCCCATGATTCAGGATGCGGGCATGTTGACCATTAGATGTGAGTACAAAGACCCGCGATGCTTCTCCCAAGACTGGAATATTCGGATTATGAGTAATCAGGATAATTTGGCGGCGATTATGAACCCTTCGGATACTGTCCACCACGGTATCATAAATGAACCGATTATCCAGATTGTCCTCCGGCTGGTCGACCAACAGGGGATTGTCACTGTCCAGAAGCAGGATGGGCAGGATGGTCGTGCATTTTTGGCCGGTTGAAAGCGTCAGGGAATTCTTGAATTCATCCCCATCCTTCAGTTCGATTTGCGGTAAGTCCGCCAGTTCCACAACGTCCAGAGTCATGAAGGTATCTGATGATTTCAATGCCCCGAACACTTTCTGGGCCTGTGATGAGCTCAGTTCAGCCCCGTTTTGCAGATCTTCGGCAGTTCCGGTTTCCAGAATGGAGACCAGTTCACTTGGCGGCAATAGATCGGCGATTTTCTTGGCAACCACGCCTTGCTGGACACCAATATTTTTCAGGGAATCACGAAGCAGATTCTGGTATTCCGACCGATCACCAAATTGATCTACCTGAACGCGAATCGGCGACGACACATTCTCAGTAATCCACTGGGCAACCGCTTTACGTATTTCAAAACGCTGATTATACATTGCTTGCAACTGTCCCATTAACGCTGTGCGTTTTGTTTGCAGTTGCTGTAACTGTTCCTGAAATTGTTGGGATTTTCGTTTTTTGACGAGCAGGTCGTTGCGTTTCTTTTCCCAGTTGGCACGTTCCGTGGCGACTCCTTGGGCTTGAGTGTGCTTGGTAATTAAGTCTCGGAATGCAAGTTCTTGTTGATCATGAACTTGAGACAGTTTTTGACGTTTTTCTTCCAGGGAATGCTGTTGAGATTGGATCGCGGATGTTACCTGATTATACAGAGCATCCAAATGGTCTCCGAGAGCGACTAAATCCACTTGAATATCTTGGAATATCTGTCCGTTGGAACCCTGCATAATGTCCTGAGTAATTATATTGTTGACTTGACGGGTAAACTTTCCTCCATTGCTGCCGAACCAATCCGTGTATTTACCCAATAGCTCTGAGAGTTCTGTCAACGTTTGCTGCTCACGTTCCCGTAAAGCACGGTCCGTATGAGCCTTATTGACATGAGCAGTATTTTCATCTTTAGGGCCCGCCAGTGCTACGATTTTGGCTTCGATGCTTGGTAGCGTATTGAGTTCCTCAGCCAGTCCCATCAGATTCTTTTGGAGAGGGATGATTTCATTGGCATTGGCCTGTAATTGGGACTTCAGGGTGGCGATTTGAGCATTGATATCTGCGATCTCAGCAGCCCTAAAATTATCAATCAGGGACAATTGGGACTGAGGGTTATCGGCAATATTTTCGACCTCGTTTTGGCTGAAAATATCCGCATTAAAAATTCCACCAGAATTGATAGAAATATCTGTGGGTGTTCCGTCAGCATTGAGCACCATCGGATCACCACTAGCGGTCCGGTCGATGATATACTCCAGACCGTCTTTCGTCTCAATAGTCAGACGGATGCGTCCATCCCCCAGATTGTTTTTAACCAGGGATTCGACACGTTTTCTGGAGGCGATGCCTTTTTCACCGTTGGGAAAGGCGTCTAGGGCATATCGCACGAACTCCAAAACGGTTGTTTTGCCTGTACCGCGGTGACCGATAAGGCAGTTCAATCCAGCGTTAAAATTAAGGCCTAACCCGTCCAGGAAACCACCAAGAATCGAAAACGATTTGATGCGATGAAAAACGCCGTTACCCGAAAATGACATAACCCATTCCTTTCAAAGGAGTTAAATGAAACTGCTTAGAAGGGCTTCGGAGGGAGTTGGATAACCCAGAGCTCGGTTCCACCCTGAACTATAACGGAAAATTTAATCCAGACTACAGCCAATGTCAATTCAGAAATGAGAAATTTTCTGCGGGAATTACCGGACATATCGAAAAATAATTGAGTAGAAATATACATCGTGGCATAATATGTAGACATTTGGAAAATCTGTCATAATGCCGAGATTTTCGGCTCAAGACCTGACTCATTTTTCACCGAGTGGCAAAAGCACCGCCTCTCACAGTGATATTGGGAGGCGGGGCATGCCGATTGATTCAAAATCTCAAAAAAGATTCGGGCAAAGGATTCCAAACCACAAAACGATATCAGCTCTTTCGGACTCTGATGGATATGAGCCGTCCCTTTTCCGGAGGGAAATCTTTCTTGATTATGACCAATGGCAAAATATTGGTGAGGACAAGCTCCCTTGGTATGAATATAATCATAGTTCTACAAACCGAACCGAAGTTGCGGCTATTCAAAGATTAATCATTCCATGTATCCGTGAAATCATAGTATCCGGACTGACTTCTCGACAACGAGAGGTCATAACCATGTACTTTCTTAATGGTCGATCCCAGGTTTTTATTGCACGTAAACTTGGTATTTCCCAACCCACTGTTAAACGTTACGATTTTTACTCGAACCTGTATCGTCAATATTCTGCAGATTTGCTGAAGTTATATGTGTATGTGCGGAAACTCATCACAAATGAAAAGGTAAGGTTGTATCTTGAAATTAATTTCCCCGAAATTTATGCTCAGTTTGAAAACATTATATTCGAGGTGAATGGGATATCTGCATAACGCAGATGATAATCTCCGACACATTTTTCTGTCTGGATTATCATTAACATAAACATGTCAAATCCATAAATCGCTATTGTTAGTCCTTAAATAGAGCGAAATATGGGCTACTTGTCGATCACATATATAGCAGTAAGTTATTGTAAAAGAAAGACTTACGGTGGATTGACATTGATGACTTTACAGTTCTAACACGATTCCAACTATTGTGCTTTCCAAAATATACTATTAACCTTATTGATCAACCTCTTTTGTCTTTGAATGGCTTTAGATTTTGGGTGCTGAAAATGCTTGACGGTTGGATATTATGTATCTAAAATGCTCAAATTAAGGTAGGACACAGAGATTTCGGTGGCATTTTTTTTCGCCGAAATATCGGTTATTAATCAATTAGTAGGCTGAAACGATACCGTTTATTAACTATTTGTATAAGCAAAGCTTTGACTTGTTTTAATAATTTTCCTGCTATATTATTATTGAGAGAAATTCATTATGGATAGATGGTGTGTTTATCATAATGGTAATGACTTTGCAAAGAAACTTTTAGTATTTGTTGATAACGGAACAACAAGTTTGCTTAAGTTTTGTGTTCCCACATCGCATGCCATTAAGCAATTTAGACAAGATATATTAGACGTTTTTATTAAAGAACTAAATGCTAATGCAGGCTTCTTTGCATATATTGATCAAAATGAAGATGATTTTGAGTGCATTGTCACTAGCGGGTATGCGAATGAATATGAATGGCTAGGAAAGTTAAAGTATGGCAAGGGAATACTTTCAAAAGTATTAAAAACTAGGGAAGTAGAATTTACTCCAGATGTCACAAAAGATCACGACTATGTTTCAGTTAATCCGCATACTAAATCTCAGCTCACAATCCCTTTAATTGATCGCAATGGAGTATTTGCAGTTATCGGCGCAGAATACTTGAGTTGTAATCATGCTCTTAACGGCTTTGATAACAATTGTAACTATATTAAAAAATTTGGAGAAGAACTAAGTTGTCGACTCTCATGTATACTAGAAAACTTCCGAGCAGAAGTACTTGCTGGCAGATTGAGTAATGTACATGAGATCATTTCTGGAACCTCAACATACACAGACGAACAAAAGCGATTGCAATGTATCATGTCAGCGGCTTCTAATATTGTTTCAGAAGGCGCAGTGGTGATATTACGTAGATATGGGGGCATTCTTAGAGTCATATATAATGAAAATGTAGCCCCACCCTTTCCTCAAAATCTCGATATTGGCTTAGATAAGCAGCATGGTGCAGTCTGTTATGCAGCTCAAAAACAAAAACCTGTGTACATATCTGATACAAACGATTCTGAAAAATATTTCTTTTATCGTCGTGTCATTGATTCAACGCGAAGTCAATATACAATTCCGCTTATTTATGGTAATGAATTAATTGGTGTATTTAACATAGAATCCAAGTATCCATATGGGTTTTTGAGAATTGATCGAGATATTTTAGATATATACGCGAAATATTTAGCTGGTGTTTTATATAATAGTCGAATTGTTCAGGATCTTTTCACTGTATGTCATGCAGTAAATGAAAACCTCAGGTATATAACTTTTGTCGAACCTATAGTTGAAACTTTGCCAGAAGGGACACAGAGATCGCATATTAGACATCTTTGTGACGCTGCAAAAGAAGCAAGGGCATGGACATCTTCTACAACAAGTCCACTTGTATCAGAGGAAAGAAAGCCAACCGATATATGTAGCTTAACCAATGAAGTCGTTACATCTTTATCAAATATATTTAGCTCGAATAATATTGAAGTTACAACATCGTATGAACTCTCTAAGAACATCAGGATTGTCGTTTCATTAACCCAAATTCAATTAGTTTTAGAAAATCTAATTTGGAATACAATTAATTCTTTTAAGAAGAGTCATCAAAATAAACAAATAAATATAAGTGTTGAATTCTGCGAAACACAGGGAATAAACTATATTAAAATTCCAATTATCAGTAATAAAGGTAAATTACCTGTCAAAGATGTGGCAGATTTTTTTAAACCTAGATTTGTGTGGGATGTTAAAAGGGATGACGCTAAGCCAGGGATTAGTATATGGATGTGTGATCGCCTTCTTGCAAATAATGGTGGTTATCTTGACATACACTCAAATATTCAAGATGGAATAACAATGACAATGTGGCTCCGAGTGTAGGAAGAATAATGGCAGTATTAAATATTATTCCGAAAAAAGTTCTTTATGTTGATTTCCAGAGAGGATTTCGCGATCATATTAGCGAAATCCTAAGAGAGCATGGTTTCAATGTTAAGATTGCATCCAATAAAAAACAAGCTGTATCATTATTAAAAAAAAGAGAATTTCATTTTTTTATTTTTAATTATTACATCGAAAGTTGCGACCCTGGATCACCTGATTATAGGGATTTAGTTGAAGAAATAGTGAATAATAAACCAGAAGAATACCATAACTCTTATTATGTATTAACTCCTGAGGATATAACTCCTGACAATCTGAAAACACTGAAATCTTTAGTGCGTGACCGATTTTGTCACAAACTTGATAAAGATCTATTTCCGAAAATTAAATCTGCCTTCAATAACTATACACCCCAGAATTGGGAGATTGAAATAAAAGCTAATTATCCTGATGAAATAGAATGGTACACAAGTAATTGTGATGAACCAGTATCTCCTGATGCCAGAAGTTTGTTTTATGCTACTGAAGAAATATGCCGTCGTTTATATAATGAAAGTAGGTATAATTCGCAAACACTAATTGTTAAGCTCCTTAAGCACCAAAGTTCCAACAAAAAGCTAATACAGGCTAGTCTCAAATTAAGTGATGCAGCCCCAAGATGGTATGTTATTAAGATCGGACATATTGAAAGGATTAAAGAAGAATATTTAAGAATAAATGAAAGTGTCATAGATACATTGTTGCCAATGCAAAGTTCATTTCTAAGCAGACCGGCTCTTTCTGAAGAATTAAAAATAGGAGGTCTTCAATTTGCTCTTGTTGATGAGTCTTTTCAGATGAAAGAGTTGTATCTAAATACCCCTTTTGACGAATTTGAAGATGTAATTAAGAAACTTGACGATGCTTTTCAGTTGCTTGAACAGGCATGGTATCAACATACTCATTCTGATGGAAATGATATAGGTGCTGAAGTAGTTATTGGGAGAATTAAAGAGAGTCTTCCTAATGGTAAATCGTTTGAAGATCTTTTTATGGAATGTTTTGGAGATGCTTTGGCTTTAGTAGATATACCTCAGGAAGATCTTTTGACATATGATACAAGCGCCATACGGTTAGTTATGATTAATCCCTTAAAATATGTGACAGATATATGTGTTCCTGACGATGACCAACCTCTTTATATAAGTACTGTTCATGGTGATTTGCACACTGGAAATCTACTTCTTAATAAATCAGGCACCATCATTCCAATTGATTTTGCTTATACGAGAAAAAGACAGCCGCTTTATTCAGATTTTGCCAAAATGGAAGAGCATGTCATTGAAGATTTGCTTCTAAATCAGATTGAGTTGGAGAATTTCAATTCTTTTATGGAATATTTTAAATATTTGATGAATCAAACACAATTTGATGCTGCTCCGTATACATTTTCAACAGATCATGAATTATATAACAAAGCATGGCATTTTGTAAGAAATACTAGGAGTTGGTTGTATCGTATTCTTTTTGATAAAGCATCTAAGTGTTGGGATCAACATGGACAACATTTTTGGCGAACATATCGTTATGCAGTTCTTGGAGAATATCTTAGGAAATGGATATGGATGCCTCGAGAGGATGAAGGAACTCGGATAAAAAATTTAATATGCTGCTCTTTGATTATTGAATCATGTGTTCCAGGCATCCGAGGGAAAACATGTTTAATGAAAAAATGAGCTGTAACGAACTTATATCTATGGTATTACGACTGTATATTAAAAAAGGCTTTGGTGTTTTATGGCTAATATCTCTGACATTAGGAAGTTATGCGGGCCGTTTATAGAAGACATTAGATCATGTGGGGCGACAACTGGTTTGCTAAGAGGCGAAAATGAGTCTATCGGCATATCGAAACATATTATTAGAAGAGACAGAAGGCCGCTTAATACACCAGAGAAATTCCACAAAATTGCAGACGACTATTTTTATGAAAAGTTTAACGTCCGATATCGCAGTGCCGCACTATTCTGCACAAGTCGCTATTATATTGCAAATGTCTATGGAAAAACTGTATCTTTAGTATTTCCTATAGGGAATTATACCGTTTGTTGGAGCGATTCCAGCAAAGATTTATATTGCGACATATATATTAAATGCAAAGGTGATCCAGAAAAATTTTCCATGTTAATCGATAACGCACATTATTTTCAAGGAAATGTTTGTGAAGCGATTAAAAGTGGAAATGAAGTGATGCTACATTGCGACTCATACGCCTATTTTTCGGTTCCAGTTGCTGGTGAAACTGAAGCTAATCGTCGTTTCCAAGAAATTATCGACTACTAGAAGCTATTAAAATCAGTTACGTCCAAAATTTTTAAGAAATATCGAAAAAAATAAATATTAATACCGATAATAATTTATGAAAGGAACTGCGTCATGAAGAAGTCAACATTTGGAATCATTTTCTCTTTGTTGCTCGTGACTTTCTGGGTCAGTTCATGTACAAAAAGTCCGGATCCTGATAGCAAAAAAGTAAAGATCGGTATTACTTGCATTGTTGAACATCCCTTCCTAGAAGATGCTCGAAAGGGATTTCTGGATAGGATGACCGAAATGGGTTACAAGGCAGGAGAAAACGTCTCTTATGATTATAGGAATGCTTTTGGAAAAATCGAAAATGCAAATACTATTGCCTCAGCATTTATAGGAAACAAAGTCGACTTAATATATAGTATTTCTACCCCTGCAACACAAGCTGTAAAAGAAAAGACAGTAGAAATACCAATTGTTTTCGCAGCAGTTACTGACCCATTGGCAGCAGGGCTCGTTGATTCTTTAGAAAAGCCAGGCAACAACGTTACCGGAACGACGGATAAGATTCCAACACAATATTTGTTAATGACTATAAAGGAAATTATGCCATTACTAAAAAAACTTGGTGTTCCATATAACGCAGGGGAAGCGAATTCCGCATCAGTTGTTAAAGAAATGAAACAGCTTTCATCTGAATACGGAATTCAAGTCATAGAAACGACAGCGACTAACTCAGCTGATGTTAGTCAGGCCATCAGTTCTCTTGTAACGAAAGTGGATGCGATATACATGCCACCTGATAACACAATGGCTTCAGCTTTGAATGTTATAGCCGACATCTGTATCAAAAACAGCATCCCACTGTTTTCATGTGAAAGTGAAAGTGTTAAAAATGGAGAAGCTTTAGCTGCGTTATCAGTAAATCATTATGAATTAGGTGTTGAAGCTGCAAATATGGCAATACAAATATTAGAAAAGAAGGCTTTGCCAGGAGAGATTCCTGTAAGAGGCTTGAAGAAATATGATTTGGATATAAATCTGAACAGAGCGAAAAAACTGGGATTGGAGATTCCAGAAGCAGTTCTTAAGGAGGCCTCAATAATCCAATGAGCTTTTATTCTCTATCAAATGCACTGACGATTGGGGCTATTCTGTCATTGGTAGCAGTCGGATTATATATTGCATTCAGGATCGTTCGTTTTCCTGATCTATCTTGTGATGGTTCTTATGCTATGGGGGCCTGTGTTAGCGCGGTCATAGCTTCTTACGGTCTTTCACCATGGATTGGTATTTTTGCCAGTACTCTAATTGGTTTTATCGCAGGTATGGTGACGGGAGGAATGTATACAAAACTAAAATTCCCCCCAGTGGTTGCCGGGATTATAACCATGACTGCTGCATATTCAATGAATCTTCTCATGAT
>Ga0224495_10002098_pt1 | contig 13364 bp, 7 predicted proteins | sample SF_Jul11_sed_USG_FD_168128 | JGI IMG/M metagenome (GOLD analysis project Ga0224495, IMG submission 168128) | Sediment microbial communities from San Francisco Bay, California, United States - SF_Jul11_sed_USGS_4_1 | ecosystem: Environmental > Aquatic > Marine > Sediment | place: USA: California... | reverse complement strand
TGTCGTCGAAGACTACGAGGACGAACGGCGTTATGTGCGTTCCGAGATCGCCACCCAGCTCGGAATCCGCAGCAACCTGGGAGTCCTGATCCCGATGTCGAATGGTTTGTTCGGCGGCATCGCGGTTCAGTCCACCCGGCCGCGACACTTCGGCGCCGAGCAGGTGGACTTCCTACAAAGCATCGCCAACACGCTCGCTGCGGCGATCGAGCGCGGCAAGGCCGAAGAGCAGCTCGCGCGCCTCGCGCGCTTCGACTCGGTGACCGGACTGCCCAATCGGATCCTGTTTCGCGATCGTCTCGAACAGGTTCTCGCGCAGGCCAAGCGCAACGACTGGCTGGTCGGCGTGATGTTCGTAGACCTCGACCGCTTCAAGGCCGTCAACGACCGCCTTGGCCACGACTACGGCGATAAACTGCTGGCGCGCAGCGGCGATACGGTCGGACGGCTAAGCGGCGACGAATTCGCGGTGCTGCTGCCGAACCTCTCGCGCGCCGACGACGCGGGCCTGGTCGCGCAGAAGTTGCTCACCGCACTCTCGCAACCGCTAGACCTGGACGGCCACAAGGCCTACGTCACGGCGAGCATCGGCATCGCCATGCGGCCCTCCGATGGCGAAGACGCCGATACGCTGCTGCACAACGCCGACACCGCGATGTACCGTGTCAAGGCTCGTGGCCGCAATGGCTACCAGTACTATATGCCGGAAATGAACGCGCGCGCGCACGAACGCCTCGACCTGGAGACCGACCTGCGCGGCGCCCTGGAGCGCCGCGAATTTACCCTGCGCTATCAGCCCAAGGTGCGCCTGCGCGGCAACCGTCTCTGCGGGTTCGAGGCACTTCTGCGCTGGCAACACGCCTCGCGTGGCCTGGTCGGTCCGAATGAATTCATCTCCCTGCTCGAAGACACCGGCCTGATCGTGCCGGTCGGCGAGTGGGTGTTGCGCGAGGTCTGCCGCCAGATCACGGTCTGGCAGCGTGCCGGTCTCGAGGTGGTGCCGATCTCGGTCAACCTGTCGGCGCGCCAGTTCCAGTACGGCAATCTCGAGGAAACCGTAATGCGATTGCTCACCGAGGCGGGTGTCGCGCCGCGATTACTCGAAATCGAGATCACCGAGTCGTTGCTGATGCACGACGGCGACGCGGCGGCGCACTGCCTGCACGCACTAAAGGAATTCGGCGTCGGCGTGCACGTCGACGACTTCGGCACCGGCTATTCGAGTCTGAGCTACCTGCAGCGCTTTCCGCTCGACGCGCTCAAGATCGATCGCAGCTTCATTTATAACGTCGCCGGCGGCGGCGACGACGCCGCGATTACGCGCGCGATCATCAATCTGGCGCACAGCCTGAAGCTCAATGTCATCGCCGAAGGCGTCGAGACGCGCGCACAGCTGGATTTCCTTGCGAAGAACGGCTGCAACGTCGTACAGGGCTACCTGCTCTCCGAGCCCGTTGCGGCCGAGGCCTGCGAAGCGATGCTGCTTGACGGCTCGAGACTCGGGTTGCGCAAGCGGCGCGAACGCGCGCCGCGCGACTAGCTCGCCCTTGCCCACGGCGCACTAGAAACATCGGGCCGGTCTTTGGCCGCTATCCGGGGTATTCTCTCTATTTGCCAGCCGCCCCGCGCACGCGGGAAAATGAAGGCATTTTCGACCCGCCCGCGACAAGCGTCGCTATCCACGGTTCGCTATTTCGGAACTCCAAACCCCACCTTCGATGACAAATTTCTACCGCCGGCTCCCCGGCATGCTGCGCTTCGTTGTCGCAGCGACCGCTTTCAACCTGCTGGTCTTTGCCGCGTTGCGCCTGGCGTTCTGGCTCGCCTTTCGCGCGCAGTCGCCGAGCGCCCCAGCCGAGGACGTCCTGTTCGGTTTCTATCTCGGAATAAAGTTCGATCTACGGCTCGCGCTGCTCCTCGGCCTGCCTCCGCTCATCCTCGGCGCCCTGCCCTGGTTGAGTCCGGTGCGCCACCCGCGCGTGAGCCGGCTGTGGGTGGGCTACTACGTGCTCGCGCAGATCGCGGTGCTGTTCATCTATCTGGTCGATTTTGGCTTCTACGGTTACCTTCACACGCGACTCAATTCGAGCGTTCTGGAGCACATCCGGCCATTTTCCATCGCCGCGACAATGGTGTGGGAGACCTATCCGGTCCTTCCCGGAGTGCTCGGGCTCGGCGCCGCCGGTCTCGCCAGCTGGTTTCTCCTTAGCCAGGGCGCAAGACTCGCGTTCCATCCGCAACCGGTGTCCGCATCGAGCGGCCGCTGGTCGCGCCGCGTCCTGATCGGTGCTGTGCTCGGCGTCTACGCCCTCGGCGTATACGGCAAATGGTCCTGGTTTCCGCTGCGCTGGAGTGACGCGTATTTCTCCACGGATTCGTTCGTTGCCGCGCTCGGCCTCAACCCCGTGCTGTATCTGAGCGACAGTTTCGGTGCCAAGCTGCGCCGCTATGACCTCAGTCGGGTACGCCAGGACTACGATCTCATCGCCGGGCACCTCGAAGTCGTTCAGCGCGACGCGCGGAAACTCTCGTATGTGCGCGAGGTCGCACCGCGCACTCCGGTTGCCACGCCGATGAATCTCGTCGTCATTCATCTCGAATCGTTCGCCGCATTCAAGGTCGGCATATTCGGCAACGGTCTGCATGCCACGCCCAACTTCGACGCGCTTGCGCGCGAGGGAACGCTGTACACCAACTTCTTCGTGCCCGCCGCGCCGACCGCGCGCTCGGTGTTCACCATGATCACGGGCATACCGGACTACGACAGCCTCATCCAGTCGGCTTCGCGCAACCCGCTGCTGGTCGAGCAGCACACGCTGGTCAACGCCCTCGCAGGCTACGAGCGTTTCTACTTTCTAGGTGGAAGCGCCGCCTGGGCGAATATCCGCGGCCTGCTTGCGCACAATATCCGCGGCCTGCAAGTCTTTGAAGAGGGCAGCTACGGCCAGTCGAGCCGCGTCGACACCTGGGGCGTGCCGGATCTCCCGGTGCTCGAAAAGGCTCATGCGGTGTTCAAGGAGCAAAGGAAACCGTTCTTCGCTTTCATCCAGACCTCCGGGAATCACCGCCCTTTCAACCTGCCGACCGAACCCGACCAGCTGCGCGGCTTCGAGTCGATTTCGGTCGATGATCGGCAACTCCTTGCCAATGGCTTCGACAGTCTTGCGGCCCTGAACGGCCTGCGCTACTTCGATCATGCGCTTGGTCACTTCTTCCGCCTCGCCCGGACCGAGCCCTACTTCAGCAATACGCTGTTCGTGATGTACGGCGATCACGGTAACCCGTCCGCGAACGACATTCCCTACGAGCGAATCGGTTTGACCGGCTCGCATGTGCCGATGCTGATCCTCGCACCGGACAGGGTCCCGGGGGGGCGCCGCATCGATCATGCGGCAAGCCTGGTCGATGTACTGCCGACCTCGCTCGGCATCATGGGCGTGCCCTATGTGAACAACGGCTTCGGACGCGACCTGTTCGTGCCGCGCGCAGCGCAGGAACAGTTCGCGCTGTTCCCCGAGGGCCTGGTCGACAACGAGTACGCAATCAAGGATTCGCCCAAGGGCTATCTTCTATACCGCTATCGCTCGGCTGATGCCACACGCAATATCGCCGCCGAGCAACCGCAAAAGCTCGCCGAACTGACCCGACTGCTCGAATCGCTGCGCGAAACTGCGCGCTACCTGCTGTACCACAACCCACCCCGCGCGCATCCCCGCGAACGGGTACCGGTCCAGGCCTCGACCTCGCGATGACGCAACCTGCTGGTGCGGGCCCGGCGTCGCGCGCGGAACGCGGCCTGACGCGGTGGCGCGCCGCGCTGCTCGTCACCGCCACGATGGTCTTTGCGCTTGCCTTCGCGCGCCTCGCCACGCGCGCGCCCGCGCCCGGCTTTCTCGCGGCACCGCCCGCTACGAACCCCGTGCGTTCGGGCGAAGCACCCGATTATCGGATTTACCCCGTTTCGCATGGCCGGACTCCGTTCGCACACAGCGTCGCGGCGGTCGACCTCCCTGGGCACGGCCCGCTCGCATTCTGGTATGCGGGAACCCGTGAGGGAGCAAGCGATTCGGTGATCTACGCCTCGGCATTCGACGCCGCCTCGAATTCCTGGGGCGCCGAGCGGATCGTGGTCGGGCGTGAGGCGCTCGAGCGTGCAGTGCAACGCTCGATCCGCAAGATCGGCAACCCGACCGTGCTGCGCGATGAGGAGGGCCGGCTATGGCTGTTCTTCGTCAGCGCCTCGGTCGGCGGCTGGGCAGGCAGCGCGATCAACCTGACGCGCTCCGGCGATGGGGGGCAACACTGGGAAGCTCCGCGCCGCCTGATCACCTCGCCGTTTCTCAACCTCAGCACCCTCGTAAAGGGGGCGCCGGTTCTCTATGTGGACGGCAGTATCGGCCTGCCTGTGTACCATGAATTCATCGGCAAGTTCGGCGAGTTGCTGCGTGTCTCGCGTGACGGCCGGGTACTCGCCAAGCGGCGACTCGACTGGGGCAAGGCTTCCCTGCAACCGGTCGTGCTGCCGCGATCGGAAACCGAGGCGGTCGCCTTCATGCGCTATGCGGGCAAGCCTCCCGGCCGCGTTCTTGTGCTGCGCACCGCCGATGCCGGGCATACCTGGAGCGAGCCGGCAAGAAGCGCGCTACCCAATCCGAATTCCGGCATCGACGCATTGCGCCTTGACGATGGCGGACTGCTGCTTGCGTTCAACAATCGCGAGGCAAGTCGCGACAATCTCTCGCTTGCCCATTCGCGCGACGAAGGGAACTCCTGGCGTGTAATCCACGCGGTGGAAGACGTACCGGCCAATACCTCCGCGAATCCGGTCGAATTCTCCTACCCCTGGCTGCTGCGCACCGAAGATCGCGCGATCCACCTTCTGTACACCGTCGACAAGAAAAGCATCCGTCACCTGCGCTTCAACCGCGCCTGGCTGAGGGAGCGTCTGCGATGACGCTCCAGTCGGCCCTCGCGCTTGCCGGCCACGCGGCGCTCGTCGCTTGCATCGCGTCCCCCCTGTTCCGGCGGTTTCCCGCGGGTTCGCGCGCGGCGCTGCTTGCCGTCGTCATGGCGCTCGTCCTCGCGCCGCTGGGGAAACTCCCGGCGGCCGCGTACCTGCGCGGCGCATTGGGCGACCTGAGCGTGACCAGCCTCGTCTTGCTCGCCGCCGCATTGCTGTCGAGCGTCATCCCGCGCGACTTCATCGGCGAGTCCACGCGCCGATCACTGTTTCCCGCGGTGACCGCCACGGCAATCGCTTTCTACCCCTTTGCGCTGGGCTTCACCGGATTTGATCCGTACGACGCCGGATACGGCTCGCACTTCATGCTCGGGATACTTGCCGCACTCACCTTCGTCGCATGGTTCGTGCGGCACCATGCTATCGTCGTGATCATCGCCACCGCGCTCGCCGCGCAGCTTGCCGGAGCGCTCGAATCGACCAATCTCTGGGACTACCTGCTCGACCCCCTGCTCGCGGTCTACGCGACGATCTGGTGCGCGAGAAGAATAAGAAGGCGCCTGGCGGGGTACCCCCTGCCGCCGACCTGCTGAGATTGCGCGCGTTTACAGAACCAGCACCACCAGCACGATCACCAGCAGCAGCAGCACGAATTCCGTTTTCGTCAGACGCGCACCGGCGGGCAGCTGGTCGAGCTTGCCGGCCAGCGCCCCCACCTCGGCTTCAGTGAGTGCCGCGACACGCTCCCGGGCAAGCTGCGCGTCGACACCCCGTGCGATCAGCCCCGCCTCCACTTCGATGCGCTCGCCCCCCTGCCGCGCATGATCGCGCACCGCACCGGCTCCCGGTTGTGCCGTCAGGTCCTCGGTGGAAATCATTTCCGCGCGCAATTGCTGCACCGGCAGCAGCAAAGCGGCGCCAAGCGCCACCGCGTTCAATACCCTCGTGTTGCGAGAATTCATATTCCGGTCTCCTCTGTCGTGTGAATTTGGAACGACTATCCGGCGGGCGTCGAGTGCTCAGCGACGCTTCTTGATTCGCACCACGTCCCCCGGATTGATCAGATTTGGGTTGTGAATCGCGCTGTTGCGCGCCAGTTCCGGATAGCGAAAGGGGTTACCCAGGTACTTCGCCGCGATGTCCCACAGCGTATCGCCGCGCCGCACGAGATGCACGATCTCGTCGGGCGATCCCGGCGTCATCGACAAAGGCTTGCCGCCCGTTTCCTGATGACCACGCTCGACCCGCATTTCGAAATTCTTTCCCTTGATTTCTATCTTGTCGCTCGCCGATTCCCGCGCCATGACCGGTTCCGTCGGCGGAGGCGGGACCGCGTCCTTCAACGGGGCTGGTGTGCTCCCTCCGGCTTGCGGAGGCGTAGCGTCGGGCTTTGCCAGCCACCATCCGCCCGCGAGAAACAGCCCACCCAGCAGCAGCACGAGAATGCCCCGCCAGGGCCGCCGCGTGGATATCACCACTCGATTCCCGGAGACCGTCGCGTAGCCACGCGTACCCCCGCCCCGCACATCCTCCTCTTGCCGGCGCAGACCGCCCCGTTCTCCGGAAAATACCGGACTGGCGGTGACACCGACCCGCCGCCTTTCGTCCGCGCGCGGCGCATCCTGATCTGCGCGCTTGGGCGGCGCCCATTGCAAATGCGAATCCGCGTCACCCCGATCCGCTGGCCATGCATCGGCCGGTTCCACCGGCTCGCCCGCCTCTCTCCCGGGAGCCTGCACGTCGATCGAATCCCGCGCGTCGAACGCGCTCGTTCCTGGCGCCGGCTCCGCTTGCTGCGACAACTGCTCGGACAAATTCGATGTCGCGTGCCCGTTTGAATCTGCGGTCTCGGCAAACGCATCGACGCGCGCGGAATTCGCCTGGAATTCTTCTGCTCTGCCTTGCTCTCCCGAGCGTTCCGGATCCCGACCTGCCTCGAACACCGAATCCGATTCGCCCCCCGTCCGCGCGCCAGCCTCATCGCCAGGCCCGACGGGTTCGTCTCCCGGCACGGCGAGAATCTCTGCCTCCTGGGCCTCGCGCGCATCCTCAGCGAGCGCCGAGAACTCCGGCGCTTCGAATCCGCCCGGTTCCGCGAACGCGGTATGGCGATGATCGTCAGCAGACTCTGCCTCCTCCTCGTGCACTTCCACATTCCCCGAATCGGTCGCGAACGCCGTCGCCCCCACCGCCGGATCCGAATCCGGTATCGGCCATCCGGTGGACAAGTCGGAACCGGCATCCGTTGCTGACGCCGCCTCGTCGAGGGTACCGGCAGGCGTGAGACGATCTTCCACCACGAGAAGATCTTCCACCTCTTGCACCGCCGGGCGCGCCGGTGCAAGACCCGCCTCGGCGAGCGGATCGAACGCTGCGTCCGTGGCTTCGGACGACTCATCGCCGGACAGAACGCGACTGCCCGCTGCGGCAGCGAAGGTTTGCGCGTCCGGCGCCACGCTTGCCCCGCCTCCGCTCGTCGCCGCGGCGATCGCCCCCGCTGCCAACTCGACCGGCTTCTCGATCAAGCTTGCGCTTCGGACCTCGGCGGCATGAACGCCGATCGACTCCGCTGCGGATCGTTCGCGCGCACCGGCAGGCAGTTCACCCGCATCGACCCGGGCACCGGAACCGGCCGCCGGGGGCTGCGCCGCCGTCACGGATGCCTGACCCCGGTCCCTATCCGCCTTCTCAGCGGCGGGCGCCATTCCGACGGCCAACGGCTGCGCGTGGGAAGGAGCGTGCGACTCCTGAGCCTCCGGAGCCCCCTGCACCAGTTCGGTGAAATGGGAAATGCCGAACAGGCCTAGCAATTTCTCGAAATTCGTCAGGAACGCGATATGCGGCCCCTGCATCACGTAGCCGTCCATCCATTCCTTGAGCGCACGACGATCGGCGACCTGAGGCCGAATCGTGTTGCCCGGGACGATATCGCTCACCCGATCGACGCGAAACGCAACCAGGCCGATCGGCAGACCCACCACGACCGACAGATTCTTTTGCTCGGCAATGCCCTGCTCGCCGTCGAGGACCCTGCTCAGGTCGCACACCACCGCGATGCGCTCGCGAAACAGAACGGTCCCGGTTACCCCTTTGGGCGCGAACGGCAAAGCGTGGATTTCGCTCAGTTCGACGATCGCCTGAACTTCGTCGACCGGCGCGCAAAAACGCGCCTCCCCAACCTCGAAGAAGAGATAGTTGCTACGGATTGCAAGTTCGGGACCCGTCGTCATCTTGCGCAACAGATTGAGGCATCACGCAATGCCGGTCAACTGTCCGATGCGACACAATGCGCACAATGCATGTCGCGATGCGGCGACAATCTGTAATTTTCCCGACATCTCCGCGCGAGCGCGAGAATTTCAAGTACCGGCCGGCATTCCCTGTCCGAGTACTCCGCGCAACTCAGCGAGTCGATAGGGCTTGCTGACGAAAGCGTCCATGCCCGCAGCGAAACACCGGTCGCGATCCTCCGGCATCGTACTCGCCGTCAGCGCAATGATCCGGCTGCGCCGGCCGAGTTGCTTCTCCATCTCGCGAATCTTGCGCGCCGTTTCGTATCCGTCCATGCCAGGCATCACACAGTCCATGAGAATGACGTCGTAATGCGCCTTCTGCACCGCTCTCAAAGCCTGCTCGCCACTCTCGGCCACCTCCGATTTCTCCACCAGCAGTCTGAGCAGCGCCGTCGCAAGCACGACATTGACCGGCTCATCCTCGACCAGCAGAACCCGGATCGGTAGCTTGATCTGGGAGGAAATGTCTTCCGCCAGCGCATGCACCCTGCCTTCTTCGCGACCCGCCACCTGTTCGAAGTTCGCCGTGAAAAAGAACGTCGTGCCGCGCCCCGCTTCGCTCTGCAAGGAAATGCTCCCCCCCATCAAACGCACCAGTTCGCGCGACACCGCGAGCCCCAGACCGGTTCCGCCGAAGCGGCGAACCAGGGCGCTCTCTGCCTGAAAGAAAGGCTCGAACACCTGCTCCGCTACCGCCTTATCCATGCCGATGCCGGTATCGCTCACGGAAAATTTGAGCGTCACCCAGCCAGGGGCAGCCTGCTTGTCATCCACATCGACTGCGAGACCGATTCGGCCCGAGGCGGTGAATTTGATCGCGTTATCGCACAGGTTGCGCAGAATCTGCCGAAGCCGGCGCTCGTCGCCCCGCACGCGCACCGGCACCGCGTCGGAAACCAAGATGGAAAACTGAAGTCCCTTTGCGCTCGCCTCGCCGCCCACCTGCCGGGATACGACATCGATGGTGCGCCGCAAATCGAAGGCGCCGCTCTCCAGGCTCAGCCGGCCGGCCTCGACCTCGGACAGGTCAAGCAACTGACCAATCAGCGCCAGCAGCGCGTCGCCCGAGCGCTCGATCATATCCACGCCCTCGCGCTGCTCCGTATCGAGCTGTGAGGACTTGAGCAACTGCGACATGCCAAGCACGATCGTAAGCGGCGTGCGCAACTCATGGCTTACACGCGCAAGAAATTCGGATTTGGCATGCGCGGCGGCATTCGCCAGATCCCTGGTCCGCTGCAATTCGTGCACAAAGCGCTCGCGCTGGAACCGTGAAACGAGCAGCGCCTGCGTCGCCGCCTGGGCACGAAAGCTCACCGCCGAAATCAGTCCCACGTAGGCCAGGCAGAGCACACCGAGTTGCAGCGCCAGCGGTACGTCCGAGAAGAACAACAGGTAGAACGCCATCGGACCCAGCATGGCGGCCACGAATGCAATGATCGCCGCCGCGAAATGGCGCAGCGAAACCACGGCGACCACCGGGATAGCGATGAGGTACACCTCGCCAACGAATCGCAGCAAGTCGTTCCCCTGCAACATCATACTGACGGGAAAGGACCAACTCAGGCCCGCTGCCGCCGACAGTGTCGCAAAACCAATCGCCCAAGCCCGTGCACGGTCGGCCTTGAGAGGGTCGGCGTCATACCGGCGCACCGACAGCAGGCGCACTGCCCCGATGCAGAGATGAATCAACAGCCACACCAGCGCCCAGGTCGCCGAGACCGCAGCCCAAAGCAGCCACGCCGCCAGCAGTCCCGCGAGGGTATGCGCCAACACGAGTTGCGGGACGCTCCGGCGCGTTCCGAGAACCCTTTGGTGGAAGACCCAGGCTTCCATAGACGCCGCGGCGGCAGGCGGCCTCCCCTGCTCGTCGCCGTCGACCGCGTCAGTGAAATCCTGATCGCCCCCCCGCGGCTGGGTGCCCTCCTGCGTCATGTTCCGATCCCGATCTCTCTCACCCTGCTAAAGGGCGCGCATGGACGAAAATCTACCGGCCTCAATGACTTATCGCGTTCTCTTATACACGATCCAACTGAAACGGTCTCGTGCCGATTTTGTAAATTCTTGTAAAGTCGCGCGTCTCATCGATCGAACTGCCGCAATACGCTCGAAAGCGATGGGAAGTGCCCCGGCGATTCAGCGCGCGCTGCCATCGCGCACAGGTGGTGCGACTTTCATGACCTCCTCGATGGTAGTCAATCCGGAGGCGACTTTCATTGCACCACTGATGCGAAGCGGCTTCATCCCCTCCTTGAACGCTTCTTCGCGCACCGCGGCGATCTCCGCCCCCCGACCGATCAATTCCTTGATGCGCGCGGTGCAGACCAGTGTTTCGTAGATTCCCACGCGCCCCATGAACCCGGTCATGCGGCACTCCATGCATCCAACCGCCTTGTAGACCGCCGCCGGCCGCTTGGCCTTCCAGGGTGCGACCAGCGCATCCCAGGCCGCCTCGTCCTCGCTCCGGTCAAGCTCGACTTTCGCCTTGCAATGCGGGCACAGGGTGCGCACCAGGCGCTGCGCCATCACGCCGTTCAGCGTCGCCACCAGCAAATAGGGCGGAACCCCCAGTTCGAGCAAGCGCGCGACCGACAGCGGCGCATCGTTGGTATGCAGGGTGGAGAGCACCAGGTGGCCGGTCAAAGCGGACTGCACCGCCATCTCGGCGGTCTCCAGATCGCGCACTTCGCCCACCATGATGATGTCGGGGTCCTGGCGCATCAGCGCGCGAACCCCCTCGGCAAATCCCAGGTCGATCGATGTCTGCACCTGCATCTGGTTGAATGCGGGTTCGACCATCTCGATCGGATCCTCGATAGTGCAGACGTTCACCTCGATCGTCGCCAGCTGCTTCAGAGTGGAGTAGAGCGTGGTGGTTTTACCTGATCCGGTCGGACCGGTGACCAGCACAATGCCGTTGGGCCGCTCGGTCATCTCCTTCCAGCGCTGATGGTCCTCGTCCGAGAAACCGAGCTCGCGGAAATCGCGGATCAGCACTTCGGGATCGAAAATTCGCATCACCAGCTTTTCACCGAACGCGGTCGGCAGCGTCGACAGGCGCAACTCGACCTCGCTACCGTCGAGCGTACGGGTCTTGACGCGCCCGTCCTGCGGGCGGCGCTTCTCCACCACGTCCATGCGTCCCAGGATCTTGATCCGGCTGGTCATGCCGTTCAGCACGCCCGCAGGAATCTGATAGACCTGGTGCAGTACCCCGTCGATGCGAAACCGCACGATACCCGTCTCGCGACGCGGCTCGATATGAATGTCGCTCGCGCGCTGTTCGAAGGCATACTGCAACAACCAGTCCACGATGCGTACGATATGCGCGTCGTTGGCGTCGAACTGCTTGTTGGCCTGTCCGAGTTCGACCAGCTGCTCGAAGTTGGAGATCCCCGTCGACCCGGAGCCGCTGCGCGCCGCCCCCTTCACCGACTTGGCAAGGTTGTAGAACTCGACCTGATAGCGTTCGATATCCTGCGGGTTCGAGATCACGCACCGGATCCCGAGCTTGAGAATGCCCTTCAACTCGCGTTCCCACTCCCTGAGGAAGGGTTCGGCGGTGGCAATCACCACTTCCTTGCTGTTCACGCCGACGGGCAACACGCGAAAACGGGTCGCATAGGCCGACGACATGACCTCGGTAACCCCCGCGAAGTCGATCTTGAGCGGATCGATATGCAGGTAGTCCATGCCGACGCGTTTGGCGAGCCATTCCGTGAGCGGCTCCAGGCTGAGCGGCCGATGCGGGGGGCGCGCGGACTTCCAGTTCTGATCGCCGACGATCACAAGCGGATGCTGGTTGCCGCGAAAGAAACGCCGCTCCTTCTTGAACAGCTCGGCCGTCGCGACATCGACCAGCCCATCTTCAATGAGCCAATCGACGATCTCGGAGATGGTAAGCCGATGCTCGGCGGGCTGGGGTTTCGCTGCTGCCATTTTGAAAGAACCGCGAAATTCGGGGAAGATTCCGGTTACGTGCGATTATGCCCCGCCACCCTCGGCACTACAATTTACGGAATGGACACGACCCGATGACACACGGCCATCGACGCCGCACACATCTCGCCTCCGACGCAAGCCTGCGCGAGGTGTGGGCCTGGAGTATGTACGACTTCGCCAATTCGGGCTACACGACGGTGGTGATCACCGCGGTGTTCGGCGCCTATTTCGTCGGCGTGGTGGCGGGCAATGCGCCCTGGGCAACGCTCGCCTGGACCGCCGCGCTTTCGCTCTCCTACGCGGCGATCGTGATCACCGGACCGCTGGTGGGAGCCTGGGCCGATGCGCATGCCGCGAAGAAGCTCCTGCTGTTCCTCTCGACGGCGGGCTGCGTTGCATTCACCGCATTGCTGTGGTTCGCCGCGCCCGGCGCGACGCTCCTTGCGCTCTTGCTGGTTGCGATCTCGAATTATTTCTTCGGTACCGGCGAGAACCTGATCGCCGCATTCCTGCCGGAACTCGCCGACTCGCAGGCGATGGGCCGGGTTTCGGGCTGGGGCTGGAGTTTCGGTTACCTTGGGGGCCTCGTTTCGCTGGGTCTGTGTCTCGCCTACATCACCTGGGCGCGCGAGGCGGGCCACTCTGCGGCTCAATTCGTCCCCGCGACGATGCTGATCACCGCGGCCTTGTTCGCGGTCGCCGCCGCACCGACCTTCGTCTTCCTGCGTGAGCGCGCGCGGCCACAACCGCGCACCGAGCGCGCCTGGGCGCGCCTGCTCGAGACCCTGCGCCACGCCGGCGAATATCGCGACCTGCGTCGCTTTCTTCTTTGCCTGCTGTTCTACCAGGCGGGCATCCAGGCGGTCATCGCGCTCGCCGCGATCTACGCCGAGCAGGCGATGAAATTCACCACGCAGCAAACAATCGTGTTGATCCTGGTGGTGAACCTCACCGCGGCGCTCGGCGCGTTCGTGTTTGGCTACGTGCAGGACCGCATCGGCCATATGCGCGCGGTCGCCGCGACACTCGTGGGCTGGATCGTGATGGTCGCCCTTGCCGGACTCGCGGAAGGTTCGGCGACATTCTGGGTCGCCGCCAATCTCGCCGGGCTTTGCATGGGATCGTCGCAGGCCGCCGGACGCGCGATCGTCGGCTATCTCGCCCCGCCC
>Ga0224495_10002096_pt1 | contig 13366 bp, 9 predicted proteins | sample SF_Jul11_sed_USG_FD_168128 | JGI IMG/M metagenome (GOLD analysis project Ga0224495, IMG submission 168128) | Sediment microbial communities from San Francisco Bay, California, United States - SF_Jul11_sed_USGS_4_1 | ecosystem: Environmental > Aquatic > Marine > Sediment | place: USA: California... | reverse complement strand
TGGCGTGGTGAAGTTTCACCGCGGCCGGAACAATCGCCGTTTTATCAGTGTGCTTTCAGAGCAAGCCTAGGTTTGGCCCGCCTCCTTTGACCGCAGCCCGCGTCCGTCCTCAGAGAGGGACGCGGCAATTCGTACCTTCTGTTTCACACGCAAAAATCCATTCTAAGAAATCCATGTCTTTAGCTTGAACCCGGTGGTGTGCCGTTCCGGCGGGGTGGCCGATCCGGAATTCGCCGGGGGGTCTTTGGGTTCGGTTTCCGCGAAGGGTTCGCCGCAGGAGAGGCCTTGCGCACACGCTTTCGGGCGCGATGCGGGTTTCCGGTGCCCGGGTACAGCCCCGGAAAGCCTGCCGCATCCAGTAGCCGCAGTTCCACAGCCAGCATCTGGCGTTCCTCCGCCGGGGTCTTATGGTCCAATCCCGCCAGATGTGCGCAGCCATGCGCCAACAGCCGCGCCGATTCCGTGAGGAGATCCCAGCCATTGTCGTGCGCTTGCCGGGCGGCGGTTTCCACAGAGAGCGCCAACTCTCCCAGATGCGCAACCGGAGCAGACCGTGAGCGGGGAGTATCCAGCACCCACCCCGGGGGGAGATAGCTCCACGAGAGTATATCCGTGGCGCGATCCAGGCCCCGATGCTCCCGGTTCAGCGCCTGAATGCCCACATCATCGGTCAAAAGCAGCGTGACGGCACTCTGGGCAGACCCCAAGGTCTTCAGAAAGCTGTTGAGCATGGCCCGCAGGGCTGGCGTTCTAAGCTCAGGAGGCCGCGCTCGGCTTTTCCACAGGATCGGATGGCGCGGTTTCATTGGAGGTTTCGTCTTTTTCACCCGGTTCCTGGGTGGGGAGGAGCCGCACCGGTGCCGTACCCACATTGGCGGTCAGCATAGCCTTGGTGGGTATGCCCTCCTTCAGTTCCGGATAGGAGATGCGGTGATGATGGATGCTGATCAGCATCTTCGTGAAGGTCTTTTCAATGTAATTGAGATCGTTAAAGGTCAGACCGGATTCATCCAACTGGCCTTCCATGTACACCCGGGTGGTCAGTTTTTGAACCATCTGCCAGATGGAGTCCAATGAGGGGTCGCTGATGCTGCGTGTGGCCGCTTCGGTCACATCGGCCACCATCACCAATCCCGCCTCCTTGGTCTGGGGTTTCGGCCCCGGATATCGAAAATTCTCCGCGTTGGGCTCCTCGCGCAGTTCCACGGATTCTTGCTGCGACTTGGCAAAAAAGTAACGAACGGTGGAACTGCCATGATGCTGGGCTATGATGTCCATGATCGCCCGGCCCAGCTTAAACCGGTGGGCGATTTCCAAACCGTCATTGACGTGATTGATGATGATCCGGGCGGAAATGTGGGCGGGAAGATCATCGTGAAAATTCCGCTTTTGCTGATTCTCGACGAAGTACAACGGGCAGAGCATCTTGCCCAGGTCATGGTAATACGAGGACACACGCACCAGCAGAGGGTTGGCGCGAATCCCTTCCGCCGCCGATTCACTCAGGTTCCCCACCACGATGCTGTGATGATAGGTGCCCGGAGCCCGCACCGCCAACTCCTTGAGCGCGGGGTGGTTCATATTGGAGAGTTCCAACAGTTTCAGATTGGTGGTGACATCGAAAAGATTTTCAATGATGGGCAACAGGGTGGCGGTGAGCAGGGCCACACCCAGGCCGTTCAGGGCCGCCGAAGCCGCATTGATGGCAATTGTCCAATCCAATCCCTTTTGTTCCAGCAAGGACAAAACCAGGATCATGGCCACGTTGATTGCGGAAATACGCAACCCCTGCTGCCACAGGGCGAACCGGCTCTCGTATTGCTTTAAGGGAATGGCGGCCACAAAACTGCCCAACAGGGCGTACAGGAAAAATCCCAAGCTGTTGCCCAGCATGATGGCCATGGAGAGCGATACTATGAACCCCAGAAACACCGCCACTTCAAACCCCATTACGATGCCGGCCAGCATGGAGGTCAAGGCCGCCGGTATCAAAAAATTGAACGAGGCGGGGGGAATAAAGTCATAGACCATGCTCAGGGCGGGGACCAGCAATAGGATGATCTGGGCAAACCCAAGGGTGGCCAGCAGCAGCAACGACATGAGCAGGATGCGTGACAGCTTGCTCTCATCGTGACGGGCGTTCATGGAGATCAATTTCTGCACCACCAGCAAGGACAGCAGCATCACCAAAAAGGTGCCAATGATCTGGGGATATTTGGGATTGGCCAGATTGTAGGCGTTGAGTGCGTTCAGTATCTCCACCTGATGCGCCGTTGCCTGCTCGCGGGCCCGGGCCACCACATCGCCCTTCTTGAGGTTAAAATAGACGGGGGCGATGTTTTTGAGCAGTTCCTGCTTCCGGTGCTCGGTGTCGCCTTTGTTTTCGGTTAGATTGGGCTGGACCATGCGCTGAGCCAGGGCGATCACGGCTTCGCGGTACGAACCGGAATCCCCAGGAAACACCAGGGTGGCCCCCGCGCGATTGATCTCCTCGCGCACCTTGGGCACGTCCTGCAGCGAATCCAGCGTCTCGAAGCGCTCCAATTTGGTGGAGTCCAGGGTTTTAATTTGAATCGCCGGACGCTTGGGATCGAGATTTTCCCGCGCGGCGATGACATAGCGGTCATACACGGGCAACAACAGCCCAATGGTTTTTTGCTCCAGATCGGGAGAAAACTGGGCCTCCATTAAAATCAGGAACGTGGGGTCGTCCACGGAGATTCCCAGCGTGCGCTCGAATTTTTCCTTCATGACGGGAATGGAACGGGATTCGACCTGGCGAACCCGTTTCATATCATCCATCATGCGGGAGCCTTCCTGATTCAAAAGCTCCAGTTTGGTATTAATCTGACTAATTTCCTGGGCCACGGCCCCGCGCTGGGCTTCCACGGCTTTCAGGTCGGATCGCAATTTTTCGAGCCGGATGACATTCTCCGGGTTGGCATCGCCGGCTTCCTTTGCCTGTGCAATCAGGCTGATCACCTGCCGCTTGAATTTATTGATTCCATCCAGCTGGCTGCGGGCCTCACTCAGGGTCACCAGGGTTTCAATTCGGGAAAGGGAGTTGTTCCGCACCCGCACCTGGGCCTCGGACTGTTCCTTGCGCTGGTTGGCCAGATCATCCCGCATGGCCTGAAAGGCATCCTGAATGGATTTTACAATACGGTTCTTCAGACGCAGGTCATAATCAAAAATCGGCGGGAACTCCGCCAGGGTTTGATCCCGGCGGATCCCGGTGGAGCGCTCATCCACCAGGTTCACATTGTCGCTGATGATGATGGTGGCGGGGATGATATCCCCTTCCTTGTACCGCTCGGGAACCAGGCTGAATTCAGGAGCCACCATGATGGTGATGACCAGAGACAGGGCGACCATCAGGCCAATCCTGGTTAATGCTTCCCTGTTCATCCAATACCGCATCAGGCACCATCCTCCCGCAGGATTTTCCAACAGGCAGCCAAGTTTCCAACCCGGCCCTGGGTCACGGTGTGAAGGTGATGATTCACAGCCGCGAACCCTCTGAAACGGTTACACAGTGACACTTTTTTCGACATCGCGCCACTTTACCCCTCTGCAGAGACTGAGAAAAGTCTCAAGAAGGGCCGGCTCCACCCACGCCCTATCTCTTTTTATCCGTAAAACAGGGATACTGGCGGAAGAATTGCATGCATGGTCACTCAAAACCGGGGCCTATCCGGCTTTTTGATCGCATCCTGTCAGGTGGCTGGGGTGCGTGAACCGTCGACAGCGGTTGCTTTTCGCGGGTTGAACTTGAGAAACAGTATGCGGACACTTGGGTTTCTGCTCCTTCTTCTCCCGGTTGGCCTATGTGCCCCGGTCTGGGGCGAAACCCTGTATCTTACCAGCGGTGAATCCATTCAAGGCCGGATTATCCGAGTGGATGATCAGAGCATAACGATCGAATCGGATAAAGGGTTTGGCACGTTTCAAATTAAGCGCAAAGAAATTCTGCTGATTGAATTTGAGGAGGCAGGCACCCGGGATCTCTCCCGAAGGCTCGGGATGGGATATTTCCACCGGAATACGCCCCCAGGGGTGGGATTATCCGGAATGGAGTATGGGGTAGACGCCCTATCCTTCAAGATGTGGCTGAACCCTCGAAACGCCGTGGATGTCTTGCTGGGATTTTACAGCGCCAGCGACAACGACCAGAAGGTGCTGGAGGTGTTCTCGCTGGAACTTCGGTTTCTGAATGTGTTTAGCCGCCGCTCCAACCTGGATTTGTACTGGGGTGGGGGACTGGGTCTGTTGAATGTCACGGACAATACCCTGTCCCAAAACTGGTCAGGCTCGGGTTCGAGCGCGCGAATATTCCTGGGGGTGGAAATGTTCCTTAACTCCCTGCCCAATCTGGGAATTTCCGCGGAATTGGGGCTGGGTTCGCAGTCCGTGGGCAGCCGGAGTGTGACGAACATAACCACCAGTTCATTCCCTACTTTTTCGATGCGCTACTATTATTGACCATGCTGTGGATGCCCCCGGCGACCCGCTTCACGGGGACTATCGGCTGCGAAGGCGCCTGAAAACAGAACCAGAACCTGCTTGCGGCACTCAAAGAAGGGTGGACAGGGGAACGCTTCGCTTTACCACCTCCCTGTCCCTATGATAAAACCCACGCACGGTGGTGTGGGTTCGGGTCTCTGCCTCCCCGGCACCCAGGGCCGTTAGAGGAGAAATTCACTGTTTGCTGATGTGGCAGAATGGGGTAACATGAAGGCAGTTTACTGGGTGGATATGGGTAAATATGCTGGAACCCTGCAGCATCTTCCCAGTGTGTTAAGTTTTATGCGGCACCCCATGCGGCTGTGGTACCCGCACAGGGACTGTTCACCGGTGACAGGAGTGCCGGTTTTAAGACCCAGGGGTCAGAATTTCAATCGTCGTGTTGGTTATGAAACCCACAGAATCGGGGTCAATAACCGCAATAGGCTTAAACCCTACTAGTCTCGGGCACTGGGCTGGGATTTTTGAACGCCGCCAGCACGCGGTCACAGAAATCGTTGGAGCATCTCAATGAGCCAATCAAAAGGCAACATCCTGCGCTGCTCGTTCTGTGGCAAGTCCCAGAACGACGTGAAAAAAATCATCGCGGGCCCGACTGTGTACATTTGCAATGAATGTGTCGAGCTCTGCAATGACATCATGGAGGAGGAGTGGAGCAAGGAGCAGCTTAGCCAACAGGATACCCGGCTGCTGAAGCCTCACGAAATCCGCGAAGTGCTGGACAATTACGTGGTGGGCCAGGAGCACGCCAAAAAGGTGCTCAGCGTGGCCGTATACAACCACTACAAGCGCATTCGAATGGCCAACGCTTCCGGCGATGTTGAATTGCAAAAAAGCAATATCCTCATGATTGGCCCCACGGGGACCGGCAAAACGCTGTTGGCCCAAACGCTGGCCAAGCTGCTGAACGTCCCCTTTGCCATGGCCGATGCCACCACCCTGACCGAAGCGGGCTATGTGGGCGAGGATGTGGAAAACATCATCCTCAAGCTGCTTCAGAACGCCGATTACGATATTGAGCGCGCCGAGGAAGGCATCGTCTATATCGACGAGGTGGATAAGATTGCCCGTAAAAGCGAGAACATCTCCATCACCCGCGATGTCTCCGGCGAGGGTGTGCAGCAGGCGCTGCTCAAAGTGGTCGAAGGCACTGTGGCCAACATCCCCCCCCAGGGCGGCCGCAAGCATCCCCAGCAGGAGTTTCTGCAGGTGGACACCACCAACATCTTGTTCATCTGTGGAGGGGCCTTTGTCGGGTTGAGCCATATCATCAACCAGCGCATTGGCCGTAAAACCATCGGCTTCGGAAACGAACAGATTTCCAGGAAGGATCAAAACATCGGGGAAACCCTGCGGCATGTGGAGCCAGAGGACCTGTTGAAATTTGGCCTGATTCCCGAGTTTGTGGGACGGATTCCGGTGGTGACCACCCTGGATGAACTCTCCGAGGATGACTTGGTGAAAATCCTGGTGGAGCCCAAAAACGCCCTGCTCAAGCAATACAGCAAGCTGTTCGAGATCGAAAACGTGGAACTCGAAGTGACGGACAAGGCCCTGCGAATGATTGCGCAGGAAGCCATCCGCCGCAAAACCGGCGCGCGGGGTCTGCGGGCGATTCTGGAAAACATCATGCTGGATGTGATGTACAAGGTGCCCGCCATGGACAACGTCAGCAAGGTGATTGTGACGGAAGACGTGGTCTTGAAAAAGACCGAGCCCCTTATGGTGCTTGACGAAGGCAAGGAAGCCGAGCGCAAGCTGCGGATCAGTTGAGCCGGAGGTTTACCGCGGTACCCGGTCAGGAGCCGCCCTCGCACAGGGGGCGGATTCCTGGTGAACAGGGGTTAGGTCACCATGACACCACGTTCCAATTTCACCCCCGGTATTTTCCAAGATTTCCAAACCCTGAGTGTTCCGACGCTGATGAGTCTATAGATGCGCCGGCTACCGGCCCTTCAGGCGCTTATGCACTCCCTTCCATTAGGTGACCCCCGTGAGTTTCAATGTAGACGAAGCCATTAAGAAGGCGATGAAGGAGAAAAATCCTTCGGCCCTGGCCGCCTATCGCGCTCTCAAAACCAAGATCCTCAACAAGCTCACCGAGGCTGGCCGCGGCCAGGATAAACCCCTGTCCGATGAGGAACTGGTGGCTTTGGTCAAGCGGGAAGTCAAGGAGCGCCAGGAGGCCAACGAGTTTCTGGAGCCCTCCCGCCCTGAGCATCAGGAGAATGGGCGCATCATCGCCGAGTTGGAGACCCTGCTCCCTGCGCAGATGAGTGCCGAAGCCATGGAAGCCGCCATTAAAAAGGTGATTGCCGATACCGGTGCGACCGGCCCGCAGGATCTGGGCAAGGTGATGGGGGCGCTCAAGAAACTCTCCGGTCTGGATATGGGCGCGGCTTCCGCCCGGGTGAAGGCCCTGCTGACCGGAGGGTGAGACTTCGACCCTGCCCGCCCCCTTCCGGGTCTGTCCCAGAGCAGCCCCAGCACCCTGGGGGCTTCAACCCACTGACTCATTGGCCTCAGGTTCTCCCCCGGTGAGCCGCCTAGGCGCGGCAACCGGGTGTGCCGAGGATCGGTTCACAGGGCTCCGCTTTGGAAGGGTGGAGCTCCGCTAAAAAAGAGAATTCCCCATGCCGCTGATCGGTTACTTCAAACCCCGCGGTCCCAATGGCCTGGGCCACAACACCACGGCCGAGGAAGCCACCACCGGGCTGAATCTGACTGGAAAGACTTTTCTGTTGACCGGCTGCAACTCGGGCATTGGCTTGGAGACATTGCGGGTGCTGACGTTGCGGGGGGCGCATGTGCTCGCCATGGCGCGCACCGTGGACAAGGCGCAGCAGGCTCTGGCCGGACTCTCTGTGCCGCCAGCGCTGGGCACCCCGCTGGCGTGCGACCTCTCCGAACCGGCATCGGTGCGCCAGGCAGTGCGGGCGGTCACGGCGGAAACCGCCCGGCGCGGCAAACCCCTGGACGGCATTGTCGCCAACGCGGGCATCATGGCCCTGCCCCGGCTGGAGGTGAAGCACGGATTGGAATTGCAGTTTCTCACCAACCATATGGGGCACTTCCTGCTGGTCACCGGGCTGCTGGGTCAGTTGGCGCCACAAGGGCGTGTGGTGATGCTCAGCAGTGCGGCGCACCGGTCTGCACCGGCGGAGGGCATCCAGTTCGACAACCTGGATGGCGCGCGGGGGTACCGGGCCTGGAGGAATTATGGCCAAACCAAGCTGGCAAATCTGTTGTTCGCACGCCAATTGTCGCACCGCTTGCCCCAGCCAGGCCAGACGGCCCATGCCGTACACCCGGGCGTCATCAACACTCCGTTGTGGCGCTACATGCCCGGCGTGATTCAAGGGTTGCTGAAGGCGCTCCTGCCCTTCCGTGCGCTGATGCTGAAGACGATTGCCCAGGGGGCGGCCACGCAGTGCTATGTGGCGGCCCATCCGGCGGCGGCGCAGCACAACGGCGCGTATTGGGTCGATTGCAACCCGGCGCGCTCCAGGGCCCTGGGAGAAGACCCCGGACTGGCCGAGCGGCTGTGGACGCGCAGCGAGGAGCTTGCCGCCAGACTGCCCTAGCCCTCGGCTCGGAGGGCGCCCTGGGAGATTCCAGCCCCGGGCCGGGCGGCTTTACTCGCCGCTGGAGGAGTGGGCATTCAGAGTCCAGCGAGGCTGTTCATCACGCTCCACAACCGCCCGCACATTGTCCAGCGCCAGGGCAAAGGCCCGGGCGGAGGTCTCTGGATTCACACCGGCGGTATGGGAGGTGCAGAGGATATTCGGTGCCCTCAGCAACGGATGGCCGGGAGGCGGCGGCTCCACAGCGTAGACATCCATCCCCGCCCCGGCAAGATGCCCGGACTCCAGAGCGCGGCAGAGCGCCTGCTCGTCCACAATGCCTCCCCGGGCACAGCACACCAGAAAGGCCCCACGCTTCATCCGCTCGATCCGCCCCGCATCCAGGAGCCCACGGGAGGTGGGGTTGAGGTCCGTGTGAATGGACAGGATATCCGCCTGTGCAATTAAGGCGTCTTTTTCCAGAAACTGCGCCCCCAGTTCCTCCACCAGTGCCGGGTCAATGGTCCGGATATCGTTGTATAAAATACGCATCCCGAAAGCTTGAGCGCGACGCGCCAGTTCCGTGCCGGTAGCCCCCAGACCAATGATCCCCAAAGTTTTCCCCAGGAGTTCAAAGGAGCGCTGGGTGAGCAGCCGCGCCTCTGGCCAGCGGCACTCGCGGGTAAGCCGGTCCGCCGCGGGGAGCTGCTTGGCGAGCGCCAGAATCAGGGCCATGGCATGTTCGGCCACAGCCTCCTTATTCACACCCGCCACATTGCAGGCGGGAATGCCCCGCTGGGCGATGGCCGGCAGGTCCAGGGTATTGTAACCGACCCCCATGCGCTGCACGATCTTCACCTTGGGGCAGGCGGCCAGAAGCTGAGCATTCACCGGCTCGGCGGCCACCATGAACGCATCCACATCCGCCAGGCGCGCCAACATGTCCGGGGCATAGACCCCATCCGGACCCGCATAAGCCACCACATGGGGAATCTCGCCGGGAATCCGGGCCAGCATTTCCGGGCGGGCTTGCGTGAGGTAACCGATTTTCATGGGCATCTTGGGGGTTTTGGGGATGGGGGAGATTAGTGTACGCCATTGCGGACCCAACGGGGCTTTTCACCCCGCTCCAGCACGGTTCGGACATTGTCGAGCGCCCAGTCAAAAATCCGCCGGGTGGTCTCATCGGTAACTCCGGCCACATGCGAGGTCAGCACCGTGTTGGGGGCGCCAAGAAGGGGGTTGTCCGGGAGAATCGGCTCGGTTTCAAACACATCAATACCCGCCCCGGCGATCCAGCCCGCCTCCAGGGCGTGACGCAGGGCCCGTTCATCGAGAACTCCGCCCCGGGCGCAACACACCAGCAGGGCATGCGGCTGCATGCGCTTCAGCGCCGCGGCGTTGATCAGGTGCCGGGAGGTCTCGTTCAGATCCACGTTCAAACTCACAATATCCGCCGTCGCCAGCAACGCATCCTTTTCCAGGTACCGCGCACCCAGCCGCTGCACCCGGGTGGGGTCGATGGCTCGGATGTCGTTGTAGACCACGGACATGCCAAACGCCCGGGCGCGCTTGGCCAATTCTGATCCGGTATTGCCCAACCCGAAAATACCCAGGGTCTTGCCCTTGAGTTCCCAGGTGCGTTGGGTCAGCAGCCGGGCATCCAGCCAGCGCCCGCTGCGGGTGCTCCGATCCGCCTCCAGCAGTTGCTTGGCCAGGGCCAGAATCAAGGTCATGCCATGCTCGGCCACGGCTTCTTTATTCACACCCTCGATGTTGCACGCGGGAATACCCCGCTCTGCCAGCGCGGCCAGGTCCAGGGTTTCATACCCCACTCCGAGACGTTGCACGATCTTCAGCCGGGGAGCCGCCGCAAGAATCTGGGCATTCACCGGTTCCATGCTCACCACAAAGGCATCCACATCGGCCACCGCGTCCCGGGCCGCATCATCCCAAACGCCACCGGGCCCGGCCTGGAGGATTACATGCGCCAGACCTTTGGGAATCAGGGCGGCCAAATCGGGGCGGGCCTTGGCCAGAAAGGCGATCTTCACGTCCTGCACTCCTTTTGAGCCCTTGGAAGGTTTCCAACGGGGGTCCGCGTGAATAAAAAGACACCGTGCTGCGATTTCGTGACAGTATTTAGTCATTCTTAACCGGATTGTCCAGCGGCGCTCCACGGAGCCACAATCTCCGGGGAACCCGTCCTGAGGGTTCCCGATTGGAGGCACCTCAAACCAGGAATCCCCGGCATGAATCAAGTCCCAAAAACCGGGGTGGCAAGCACGGGGATTCACAACAGGAGGCGGATTGGATACAAGGCCATAGGCATATTTTTTTTGCGGACCGGCACTTCCGCCCTCAACGGAACGGACGACCTGGCCCGCGGTTTGAACCTTAGTGGAGTCTCGTGAGCGCCGATTTACCCACAACCACACGGCTGAAGGAATTGCTGGCTTCGTTTGACTATCCCGAGGTCCCTCCGGAAAGTCTCCAGGCGCAGGCCCGGGAATTCATCCGCAGAGCGCCCCCAGTGCCCGGCAACCCTGAGGAATTGGGTCAAAAGGGCATGGCGGACCTGCTGCAGGCGCGGCTTCAGGCCCTCGTCGGCACGCTCTCGGCGCATCGGAATAAGCGCCGCGGGGAATTGCTGACCCGGAACCTCAAGTCACGGGACAGCTTGGATATCCTGCATGCCCATAGCCTTCTTTACGATCTGCTGCATCGGGCCGCGTGTGAAGCCGCCATGGAGGAACTGCCGCTGCTGATGGCGCTGCGCCAGCATGAACTGGAACGGGACCTGGCCTATAAGCGCGGACAGCTGCCGGGGAAGGAGGAAAAACTCACCCTGCTCACCCGGCAATTGAATACGCCCTTGGAAACCCAGCGCGATCCGGAGGAACTGACCTATTATCGCAATTACGCCGTAGACCTGGAGCGGGAGGTTCAGGAACTGCAAGTGGCCCTGAAGGATCGCCAGCTGGCCCTGGCAGAGTTGGAAACCCGGCCCGATGTTTCCGCCGCGGTGCAAACGCACCTGGTGGTGTTTGCGCGGGGCGGATACGGCCGCGGCGAACTCGGCTTCGGTTCCGACATCGACAATGGTTACTGTTTGGATACCCGGAAGGTCGGAGTGGGCGTTGCGGCCATTCTGCGTGAATGGGTGGTGCGCATTGAAACACTGCTGAACGAATCCGGAGTGGTCACCGCGCACCAGTACTTTGAAGTGGACGAAGATCTCTCCCGTTTCACCGCCCCGGAAACCCTGCACGCCATTCCTTCCGTCCTGGAGAGCCGAGCCTTGTTTGGCGCTGCGCCTTTGTTGAAGGAACTGAAGCACCGGTTTCTGGAAGTGCTCCCGTTCGAGGGCTTTGTCCGGAAAAAAAGTGACGAGTACCAGGAGCAGGCCATGCCCTCCCTCACCACTATGGATCTGAAGGAGGACCTGGGCGGGCTTCGCTCCGTTCAAGTGCCGCTCTGGCTGCTGGGAGCGAGTCGCCAAAGCACCGATTTCTCCACGTCCAGCCTGTTCCGGCTGGGTTTGGCCCAGGGAATTCTCTCCCCGGTGGAAGCGCTCCGGCTGTTAACAGCCCTGGCCTTCCTCCACGAACTGCGCAACTTCAGCGCGGGGGCCGAAGAGCGCTATTTCGATCAGGAAGCCCGGGAAAGCGGGTTCGTGGTCCCTCGCATACACCCCAACTGCATTGACGACGCCATGGCCCGGCTGTACCTGTTCCGCAAACCGGTATTCGATTCCCTGGACCGGTTCGATGGCTACCGGTTGCGGCTGGTGGATGAGGTGCAGACGCTCAGCCGATTGTTGATGCGCCGGGTTCTGGACCGCACCCTCACCCATCAGTTGAAGGGCTGCCAGGTCGCCGTACATCTGGGGGCCAAGCAGATCATCGCGATTACGGCGCTGGAAGGGCGAAGCATCACCGAATTGTACCAGGAGTCCGCCCCGTTGCTGGAATTGATGGTGCTTATCGCCCAGAGCGATTATGGGTTGTCCCCGGAATTAATCGACACGCTTGTGGCCGTGGTGCGGGGTTTGCGCCTGCCCGACGACGATGCCGGCCGGGAGCAGACGGCGGAGTATTTTACCGCGCTGATGGTTGCGCCCTATGCCCATCGCGCATTGGGAATCCTGTTTCAGATCAACGACCCCACCACGGCTCCGGCGCAGACGCTTATGGGCCGGTTTATTCCGGAATACGACAACGCCTTCTTCCTGCTCCGCCGTCATGGCCGGGTGTCGCTGCTTTTGCACGAACACCTGCTCAAGGCCCTGAATTGTGGTCAGCAGGGTTTGGACTGGCTTCAAAAGTATTACCCCGAACTGCGGCAGCAACTGAAACCGGTGGATGTGCTGGCCTTGAAGTGGAGCCTGTTTCTCCAGGGTTTGCGGCGCGTTCCGCGCGAGGAATTGACGGCCTCCCATGCCGCGGAAACCGGGGCTGAAGTGCTGTCCCGGCTGGGCTATCGGGATATCGAACTGGAACGCCGGGTGCGCCTGCTGATTGAGCATGGACACACTTTGTCCGGCATCAGCCGGGTCTCCACTTATTTTGATCAGGCCCTGTCCCGATACTTCGAACTGGCCGAGCGCCGCACGGAAAACGTGACCCTGCTGTACCTGGTGAATCGGGCGATCCTTCAGGCTGGTTCGCCAGAGAACGAGACGGAACTCTCCAGTCTGCAGCGGCTATTCACCGAGGCCGTTCAAATTCTGGCGGAAATGCGCGGGATTCCCCGCAAGGAACGCTCCCTGGAACTGATCAATGTGTACATGGATCACAAAAAGGAGGATCTGCTGGCCGATACCCGGTTGCACCTGGTGATGCGCAAGATTCTCAGCCTGGGGGTTCGCGCCGCGGTGATCACCCCCCTGACCAGGGAATCCGCATTGAACCCCCAAGCCTCCGCCCTGACCGCGTCCCTGCCCGAGTTGGAAGCGCTGCACCGGGCATTAACGCTGGGCAATGCCCTGCCTGCGGAACGGGAACGAACCGAGGAAAAGCTGTTGACCCTGCTGCGCTCCCGAATCACCCCGGAGGTGGCGCAACGCCTTACGACAGACGAGGAGCAGGTGTTTTCCTGGTTCTTCGCCTCCTATCCGAACCGGTATCTGCTTTCCGTGCCCCCCCGCCATCTCGCCGGAGAGCTGCATGTATTTTCCCGCTTTCAGGAAACACGGGTCATCGCCGATATTGTGGACCGGGAACAGTTGGGTGGGGATGGTTTGCTGATTTCCACCCATGGGCTCAGCCGACCCCATA